>Ga0209773_10000157_pt1 | contig 20237 bp, 14 predicted proteins | sample BogFormECP14_OM1_FD_188244 | JGI IMG/M metagenome (GOLD analysis project Ga0209773, IMG submission 188244) | Bog forest soil microbial communities from Calvert Island, British Columbia, Canada - ECP14_OM1 (SPAdes) (version 2) | ecosystem: Environmental > Aquatic > Freshwater > Wetlands > Bog ... | reverse complement strand
CGCCTTGGATGCGCGTGCCGAGCCCCGGATCAAATCCGCGGACGTTCATGACGAAACTGAAGCGCAGCGCTTATTTCCGGGCGCCGCCTTGCTGGAGGCTCGTCGTGTCTCCGAGGCTGGATATCCGCTGTCGCGGTATGACACGTGTTGGCTCAGTCATTCCGTTTCCTCTGGCATAGCCCGATTGGCCGCGGCCCCGTCTCGAGCTATGATCTCCGATCATGACCGAATCCGAGATTGCCGAGATTGCGGCCTGGGTCGCCGAGGTCGGGCTGAAGGGCAAGGCCGAAGTCGCCATGCTCACGGGTTTCTGCCAGCGCCTCGTCGCGCACGGATTGCCGCTCGCCCGCGCCATGGTATTGATCGACACGCTGCATCCGGTTCACGAAGGGCGGGTGTTTCGTTGGGAGCGGGGCAGCGAGGAGGCGACGCTCGCCGAATACGGAAGCACCACCGAAGGCGAGGCCGCGGAGCGGTGGCACGCCAGCGCTTTCTACCGGTTGTGGTCGAGCGGCGAATCGCTGCTGCGCAGCCGTATCCCCGCCGATGGGGACGTTGAATTCCCGATGTTTCTCGAGCACCGCGCGGCGGGCATGACCGACTTCGTGGCGATCGTCAAACGCTTCGCCGCCGATGGCGTGATCGGCGAGATGGATTGCGTCCATTCCGCTTGGATGACCGATGATCCCAACGGCTTCGCCGACGCTGATATCGCGGCGTTGCGACGGCTCATGCCCTTCCTCGGGCTGGCGGTGAAATCCGCCTCGCTCGGCCGAATCGCCGAAACCCTGGTCGAAACCTATCTCGGCCGCGACGCCGGCCGGCGGGTTCTCAGCGGCCGGATCGCGCGCGGCGTTTCGGAACGGATCGAGACGGTGCTGTGGTTCAGCGATCTGCACAACTACACCCGTATTTCCGATTCTTCGCCGCCCGAGCAGATCATCCCGATGCTCAACGATTACGCCGACGCCGTCGTTTCCGCCATCCATGAGCACGCCGGCGACGTGCTGAAGCTGATCGGCGACGGCGTGCTCGCAATCTTCCCGGCGCAGGAGCGCAGCCGCGCCTGCGTCGCCGCGCTCAACGCCGCGACGCTGGCGCGGCAGAGCGTCAGAACGCTCAATGAGCGCCGAGTCGGCAAAAGCCTGCCGGCCACCGACATGTATCTCGGGCTTCATATCGGCGAGGTGTTCTACGGCAATATCGGCAGCAAGGAACGTCTTGACTTCACCGTCATCGGACCGGCGGTCAACGAGGTCAGCCGGATCGCGGCGATGTGCCGCTCGATCGACCAGCCTTTGCTGATTTCCGCAGCGTTCGCGGCCGCCGTCTCGGAGCCGCAGCAACCCTTCGTCTCGGTCGGACGATATGCTCTGCGGGGCGTCGGCCGACCCCAGGAACTCTTCACGCTCGATTTTCCGACGTGACGCCGCGGTCGAATAGCGAATAGCGAGTGGCGAGTAGCCGCTACCCCGTTCGCCATTCGCTACCCCATTCGCCATTCGCCACTCACTATTCGCCAATCCACCGCCGTGTTCGCCCAGTCGTTAAATTGGAGTTTCCGCGCCCCCGTTTCCGACTCCGAGACAATTGCGCACCTGATAATATGGTTAGCAATTTAATAATCAATAAAGCGCATGAAGAGGGCGCACGACCCGAGGAGTCTCGGCATGACGATTTCCGCGCTACCATTGTCCGTAGGAGCGTCCGCACCCGGTTTGATCAGGCTGATCACCGGCGAGTACACGGCCGCGTCGGTAGTCGCCGATCCCAAAGATGCGTCGAGACTATGGTTGGTCAAACAGCAGGATGGAAATTACGGCACGACCTCGCCCACTCGCCTTAGTGGTTTGGTCACGGGCCAAAGCTCTCGGACCGTCCTGGCAAGCTTGGATTCGCTAAGGTTCGGCGGCCAGTAGGGGCGGGGATCCAGCGCCCGCGTGCGCTCGGTCTAGCACCGCCCGATTATCCCCAACGCCTGGGAAGGGGCGACCCGGCCGAGCTGCGAATCATGCTAGACCGTCGCGCGAGTCTGCCCGCGACCGAGCCCGCCCCTGTCCGCCAACGTCTTCACCCTCCCCGCCGGCGCGCCATTCCTGGCGACGCTGGCGCGCGGGTTGCTCTCGGGCGCGTTGATCCCCGGCTTTCCCTCCGGCGGTCCGCTGGATCTCGCGCGAGCGACGATCTACGTACCCACCCAGCGCGCCGGCGCGGCGCTCGCGCGGGAGTTCGTGGCCGCGAGCGGGACGACGAGCCTCATCTTGCCGCGAATCGCGCCGCTCGGCGCGTTCGAGCCTACGACGGACTTCGGCGTCTTCGACGCCCCGCACTCGCCGCGGCTGGAGGCTTGGCCCGCCGTCGGCGAGCTCACGCGGCGGCTGACGCTCGCGCGGCTGACCCTGGGGTGGGGTCAGGCGTTGCGCGGCGCCATCCGGCAAGTCGACGCGCATGGCCGCGTCACGCTCGACGAGAGCGAGCCGCCGCTGGTCGCGGCGAGCCCGGCGCAGGCGTTCGCGCTCGCGAGCGATCTGGCGGCGCTGATCGACGATATGATCATCGAGGGCGTCGCGTGGGAGCGGCTCGACGGCCTCGTTGCCGACGCGTTCGATCCCTATTGGCGCATCACGCTCGACTTCCTCAAGATCGCGGTCTCCGCGTGGCCGCAGTGGCTCGCCGAACACGATCTCGTTGATCGCGCGACGCGCGCCGCTGAGGCGGTGGAAAAGGAAATCGAGGCGCTGACCGTTGGAGTTCCCCGCGGCCCCACGATCATCGCGGGCTCGACCGGCACCAACCGCGCGACCGCGCGCCTCATCGGCGCCGTCGCGCGCGCGCCCAACGGCGCCGTCGTCTTGCCCGACCTCGATAAAGACCTCGACGACCACGCCTGGGCGATGATCGGCGCCGACCGCGAGAGCGCCGGCGCGGGCGCCGGCCATCCGCAAGCCGCGTTGCGGAGGTTGCTCGATCAGATCGGCGTCGCGCGCGAGGACGTCAAGACGCTCGGCGCGCCGCCGCCAGCGTTGCGGGCGCGCGCGCGATTTCTCAGCGAGGCGCTTCGCCCCGCCGAATCGACGCATTTCTGGCGCCGCAAGCGCGACGACCTCGGCGACGCCGCGATAGGCGAGGGCCTCTCCGGGGTCGCACTGATCGTCGCGGACAACGAGAACGAGGAGGCGCTCGCGCTCGCGGTCGCGATGCGGGGCGCTCTGGAGACTCCCGGGAAAACGGCGGCGCTGATCACGCCCGATCCGGCCATCGCGCGGCGCGTCGCCGCCGAACTCGCGCGTTGGGGCATCGAGGTCGAGAATACCGCCGGGCGCGCGCTCGGCGATACCGCAGGCGGCGTGGTCGCGCGCCTCGCTCTCGCCGCAGCGCTCGATTTTTCGCCGCTGTCGCTCGCAGCCTTGCTCGGCCATCCGCTGATGCGGCTGGGACGCCCGCCCGACGTACTCGCGCCGGAAGCGCGCGCCTTGGAATTGAGCGTGCTGCGCATGATTCTGCCGCCGTTCGGGCTCGACGACATCGGGGCCGCCTTCGCAGCGGCGCGCGCCGCTGCGAAGAACCGTCGCGCTCACCGCGCGATTCGGTCCCTGGGCGAGGCCGAACTGCGCTGCGCCGAGGCGCTGCTGCGCGATCTCGCAGCGGCGCTGGCGCCGTTGCGGGGCCTGGCCTCGGACGCGCCGCTCGGCGAGTGCCTCGCCGCGCATCGCGCGGCGCTCGCCGCGCTCGTCGCTCCCGACGAAGCCGGCCTCGGGATGCTCGACGCATTGTTCGACGAGGCAGTGGAGGCCGCATCGGAGAGCTTTCGGCTGAGCCTCGCCGATTACGCCGCGCTGTTCGATTCGCTCCTCGCCGGCCAACGCGCCCCGCCCGAACCGGGGGGACATCCGCGCCTCGCCATTCTCGGCCTGTTGGAAGCGCGGTTGCTCAGCTTCGATCTGACCCTGCTCGCCGGGCTGGATGAAACCGTGTGGCCGCCGGCGGCGGAGACCGACGCGTTCCTCAACCGTCCGATGCGGGTCGAACTCGGCCTCTCCGCCCCCGAGCGGCGAATCGGCCAGACGGCTCACGATTTCACCGCCGCGCTCGGCGCGCGCGAGGCCGTGGTTTCGCGAGCGAAGAAGCGAGGCGGATCGCCCACTGTCGCCTCGCGGTTCCTGCAGCGCATCGGCGCGGTCGCCGGCGAAGCGACGATGCGGCGGATCGAGGCGCGCGGCGACCATTGGCTCGGCCTCGCGCGCGCGCTCGATCGGCCCGACGCCTCGCAGCCGATCCGCCGACCGGAGCCGCGGCCGAAACTCGATCTGCGGCCGAAGCAGCTAAGCGTCACCCGCATCGAGGCTCTTCGCCGCGATCCCTACTCGGTCTATGCCGAAAGCATACTGGAATTGCAGCCGCTGGCGGCGATAGGCGCCGAGGCCGGGCCGAGCGAGATCGGCGACGTCTGGCACGACGCGCTGCAAAAATTCTCGGAAAGCCTCGTCGTCGAACTCTCGCCCGACGAGATGCGCGAGCGGTTGATGGCGATCGCGCGCGCCTCGTTCGCGCCCTTGCTCGCCGACCCCGCGTTCCATGCACTGCGGTGGCCGCGCATCGTCGAGGGACTGGACGCGTTCATCGCCTTCGACGCGGCGCGCCGTGAAGGGGCGAGCGCGATCTGGGTGGAGAAAGCGGGCCGGCTCGAGATTCCGCTGTCTGACGGTTCGCGCTTCACGCTGACGGCGCGCGCTGACCGCATCGAGCTGCTCCACGGAGGCGGCGCGGCGGTGATCGACTACAAGACCGGCGTCCCCCCCGGCATCGCGGAAGTCCAGGTCGGCTTCGCGCCGCAACTCACGCTCGAAGCGGCGATGGTTTCGCGCGGCGCCTTCGCCGAAGTCCCGCGCGAGCCGGTCCTCACCGCGATCTATCTGAAGCTCGGCGGCGCGGACGGCGGCTTTGTCCGCGAGCTGAAATTCAAGGACGTCCCGTTCGCGGAAGTCGTCGAGAGCCATTTTTCGGGGCTGAAGCTGTTGCTCGAACAATTCGCGAGAGAATCGACGCCCTACCTTTCCCGCCCGCATCCCAAATTCGCCGGACGCGGCGCCGATTACGACCATCTCGCGCGCGTCAAGGAGTGGTCGGCGACCGGCGGCCTCGCCGCCGCTGCGGGAGACTCCCCGTGAACGCCGCCCAACGCGAAGTGCCGAGGCCGACGCGGATCGCACAGCAGCGCGCCTCCGACCCCGACGCCTCGGCCTGGGTTTCCGCCAACGCGGGTTCCGGCAAGACGCACGTTCTGGTGCAGCGCGTGTTGCGGTTGTTGCTCGCCAAGGCGCAGCCCAGCGCCATTCTCTGCCTCACCTTCACCAAGGCAGCGGCGGCCAACATGTCGTCGCGGGTCTTCAAGGAACTGGGTAGGTGGACCACGCTTTCGAACGAAAACCTCGCGCACGCAATCGTACGTTCTGGCGCGCCCGGGCCCGCGGAGGCCGACCTCGACTTCGCGCGCAAGCTTTTCGCGCGGACGATCGAGACGCCGGGCGGGCTCAAGATCCAGACCATTCACGCTTTCTGCGAGCGTCTGCTGCACCTCTTTCCGTTCGAGGCCAATGTCCCGGCGGGTTTTCGCGTCCTGGAGGACCGCGAAGCCGGCGATCTGCTGCGGAGAGCTCGCGGCGCCGCGTTCGAGCTCGCGCTTCGCGATTCCGACCTCGCCGCCGCGGTGGAGAAAATCGCACGCATCGCGGGCGCCGACGGTTTCGACGCTCTGCTGAGCGCCACGCTGAGACGACGCGAGGAACTCGCCGCGTCGGGTGGGGCGAACGCCTATGCGGCGCGTCTGCGGCGCCGGCTGGGACTCGCGCCCGAGGAGAGCGTCGAGACGATCCAGCAAGAAATGTTCGTGGGCGGCGGCGGGCCGCGACGGTGGCGCGATTGGGCGAGCAAGCTCGGCGCCGGCGCCAAGACCGACCAGGAGCGCGCCAACACTCTGAGAGCCGCGGCGGCGCTCGACGATGCGGACCTCGCGCTGTCGATCTATCTCGGCGTCTTCTTCACGCAGGCCGGCCCCCCGCGAAAGGTACTCGCGACCAAAGCCGTCGCGGAGCGCTACCCAGCCGCGGTCGAGCAATTGTACGCCGAGCAGGGTCGCCTGGAGCGGCTCGCCGATCGCTTGCGCTCTGCCGAGGCCGTCGAGCGCAGCCACGCGCTCGTCACGGTCGCCGAGACGGTGCTGAAGCGCTACGCCGCGCTCAAGAACGCTCGCGGCTGGCTCGATTTCGACGATCTGATCCAACGCACCCGCGCGCTGCTGAAGAACGTCGACACGGCCTGGGTGCTCTACAAGCTCGATTCCGGCATCGACCATATTCTGGTCGACGAGGCGCAAGATACTTCGCAGGCGCAATGGGACATCCTGCGCGAAATCGCTTCCGACTTCCTGGCCGGCGAGGGCGCGAGTCGGCGGGTCCGCACGTTCTTCGCGGTCGGCGATGAAAAGCAGTCGATCTTTTCGTTCCAGGGCGCGGCGCCGACGATGTTCGACGCCATGCGGCGCGAGTTCGAACGCCGCCACTTTCACGCCAAGCTCCCTTTCGCTTCGGTCGACCTGAACCTGTCGTTTCGATCGGCGCCGCCCGTGCTGGAAAGCGTCGATCGGGTTTTCGCGGTCGATGCGGTCTGGCGCGGGGTGAGCGCGGGGGAAGACAGGCCGCCGCCACATGTCGCCTTTCACGAATTGCTGCCGGGCCTCGTCGAGATCTGGGCGCCGATCGCGCCGCGACCAGCGCCGGAGCCCGCGGACTGGCGGATGCCGCTCGACGCGGCGAAACGCGACGATCCGGCGGTCGCGCTCGCCGAACGCATCGCTTCGGTCGTCGGCAGCTGGCTTTCGGGGGAGTCGCAAGAGCGCGTCGTCGACGGCGCGACAGGACGGCCGCGCCGAATCCAAGCCGGCGACATCATGATCCTGGTGCGCTCCCGCGGCGCCTTTTTCGAGGCGATGACGCGCGCGCTGCGGCGGGCGAACATCCCCTCCGCCGGCGCCGACCGTATGACGCTGCGAGACCACATAGCGGTGATGGACCTTGTTGCCGCAGGTCGCGCCGCGTTGCGCGAGGACGACGACCTCTCGCTCGCCGGCGTGCTCAAATCGCCCCTGATCGGCCTCGATGACGATGCGCTGCTCGACCTGGCGCCCAGGCGCCCGGGAACGCTCGCGGCGGCGCTCGCTGAGAGCGGCGAACCGCGCCTCGCGGCGGCGCACGCGCGCATCGCGCGGTGGCGCGCCCGCGCTACCCTGTCACCGTTCGATTTCTACGCGCGGCTGATCGGGGTCGATGGCGGCCGACGGGCGCTCCTGAGCCGGCTCGGTCCCGAGGCGGCCGACGCGATCGACGAATTCATGGCGCTTGCGCTCGCCTACGAAAGGGCGAACGCGCCGTCGTTGCATGCGTTTCTCTCCGAGATCGAGGCGGCGGACGTGGCGATCAAGCGCGACATGGAGGCGGAGGCCGACAGCGTGCGCGTGATGACCGTGCATGCGGCCAAGGGCCTGGAGGCGCCGGTCGTGTTGCTGCCGGACACCTGCTCCGCGCCGAGCGGTCGGCACGATCCCAAATGGCTCGAGCTCGAGCCGGCTTCGACCGGCGATCCCCCATCGTTCATCTGGGCGACTGGCAAGGACGACGACAGCTCGCCGATCCGGGACGCACGGCTGGCCGCTCAGGCCATCGCCGCCGGCGAGCATCGCCGCCTGCTCTATGTCGCGATGACGCGCGCGGCGGAGCGACTGATCATCGCGGGATTCGAAGGCGCGCGGGAGCGGCCCGCGGATTGTTGGTACAATCTGGCGCGCCTGGGGCTCGACGCGTTCGTTCGGGTGGAGCCCGCTTCGTGGGATCCCGAGGAGACGGTCTGGCGGCTGGGACGAGGCGCCGTCGCCGCCGAGACGCTCATCCCAAATCCTGCGCCCGAAATGGGCGCTCCGCCCGCTTGGCTCCATACGAACGCCGCTCGGGAATCTCACCTGACAACCCTGTCTCCCTCGGGGTCCGGCGCGACGTCGCGCGCGGGTCCGGAACGGCGCGAGCGGCTGGAGGCGGGCCGGCTCGCGCATGCGCTCATGCAGGATTTGCCGGCGGTCGCGCCCGAGCGGCGACGGGAGATCGCAGAGCGTTTTCTCGAGGCCAATGGCGCCGCGATGGCGCCCGAGCGTCGAAGCCGACTCATCCAGCGCGCGCTCGATGTTCTGGCGCTGGGGGAATTGGCGCCGCTGTTCGCCGACGGTTCGCGTGCGGAGGTTGCGATCGCCGGGGCGCTTGCCCGTCCCGGCCGGCCGGACCTCGCGTTCGCCGGCCGCGTCGATCGCCTCGCCGTCACCGCGGAAGCGGTCTATCTCGTAGACTTCAAGACCGGCGACGACCCCGCTTCTGCGCCGCGGGCCGATTACATCGAGCAACTGGCGCTCTATGGAGCTGCGCTGGCGCCGCTCTACCCGGATCGCATCATCAAAGCGTATCTGGTATGGATCGAGGCGGGTCGCTTGACCCGGCTTTCCCCAGCGGCGCTCGATCGGGCGCTGGCAGGCTTGAGGGACTCGATCTAGTGCGGGGGTTAACGGCGCCTTGAAGAGGTCGTATTTTGTCGACATCGTCGGTCAGATGGAAGCAAGCGTAACTTCGTCTGCGGAAGGCGCGCGTAACGTCGGGGCCTCCCAAAGACGGGCGAAGCAGAAGATGCAGAATCTCGCTTGGCGCCACGGGGGGGTGGCGTTGGCTGGCCTTTTGGCTTTGGCTCCGATTTCCGCGTGGGCGGTCACTGCACCTAACGGCATGGTGGCCTATGACCACCCCGTCTTTCGCAATGGCAAGCGCATCCTCTGGCATGGCGCGTGGCGGGCCCGCGGCGCCAAGACGCCGGCGGCCACTGCAGAGCGCGCAATTCCCACGCCAGCGCCGTCGCCTCCGCCGGAGGCCGCCAAGTCGCCTGCCCCGCCGCCGGAGCGCGAAATCACCGTCATCGCCGAGGCGCAGGACGATTGCGCGTCCCGTATGGCCGGCGAATTAGTCTCGACGCTACGGGCAGCGGGCCTGAAGGCGCGCGCGGTCGCCGGCGCGACCTCGCCGAGCGCGCTGGCGCTGGCGGTGATCGGCGATACCGCCGATCTCGCCATCGCGCCGATGGACGCGCTGCTCGCAGACGACAAGGCGACCGCACCTTGGCGCGATCGCGCTCCCTATGTCGCGCGACTCGCGAACGAGGCGATCGAGATCGTCGCGCCGCGCTCAATTGCCGATCTCGGTCAGTTGAAGAAGCTTCGCAACGGGTCGGGTCCGACTGTCGTCGCGCAGGGCGCGAGCGCCGAGGCGCTGCTCGCTCGGCTCGGTCTAAAACCCAAGCCGGCTCAGGAATCGCTCGCGGCTTCGCTCGAGGAGCTCGCAGCGGGCAAGATCGACGCGGTCGTCGTTGCGGGTGCGGGACATTCCAACGCCCTCGCCGACTTCGGAAAGGACGGCCGCTTCCATTTGCTGTCGGTTCCTTGGACGCCGGCATTGCGCGGCGGCTACGCGCCCGCCCGATTGACTTCCAAGGACCGCCCCAACCTCATACGCGCGGACGAAAAGGTCGATGCGGTCGCGGCGCCGATGGCGCTGATCGCGATCGACGCCGGGCAGGGCTCCCCGCGCGCCCCGCAATTCGCGGCGATCGTCGCGGCTTTCTTTCAGAAATTCGACATTCTGCTCGCTGAGAACGCGCAAGCGAGCTGGCGCGACGTCAACCTCGCAGCGTCGGCCAACTGGCCGAGGTTGCCGGCCGCGCAGCAATGGATCGCCAGCGGTCAGGGCGCGACGGACGCCTCCTTGGACTCGTTCCGCAAGATGGCCCATTCCGTCGCCTCGACGAACGGCGGCCCCGGCGCGGCCGATGCGGACAAGCTCTATGAAAGCTTGATGCGATGGCGGGGAACGGGACCATGAGCGGAGAATCCTCTTGTCCATGATGGTGAAGGGCGTCGCCGGGCTGGTCGCGGGAGTGCTCGCGGGCGGCCTCGGCTTTGCTTTCTGGCCTCGCGTGGAGCCCGGCGTCCTCAGCCTGCGCCCCGCGGTCGAAAAGCCGGTTTTCGTGGTCGCGACGGAGGCAGCGCGACCGGTTTCGGCGCCCTCGACGGCGTTGATCCCGGCGCCCTCGACGGCCATGGCAGGGGCGCCCGCAGAGCCCGCCGGCGACAAGAACGGACTCGTCAAGCTCGCCGCGGCATTGCGCTCGGATCCGACGCCGCCCTCGAGCGCGGCGCCGCTGGCACGCGGGCTCGCCACGGCGGCGCTGAAAAATGGCGCGCCGAGCGAGCAAGCGGCGAGGTTTTTCGCGCTGGGCCTGATCGCGCTCGCCGACGGCGATGTGGCGGGCGCCCGCGCATTCCTGGACCGCGCTGCGGACGATGGCGATACGCGTGCCCTGATGGTGCTCGGCGACACCTATGATCCGGCGACCCTGACGCGGCTGGGCGCGGTAGGCATCCGCGGCGACGCGGCGCGCGCTCGCGACTATTACGCCCGCGCGCTCACCGCCGGTGTCGCCGCGGCGCGCCAGCGCATCGCGGCGTTGGACGCGAAGGGGAATTGAGAGGGCGGGGGCGGATAGAAGGACGGAAGGGGGGTGCCCTGGTCTGCACCGTCTCTCTCGCTCGATTCCGCGAAGCCTGAAAACACCTCACCAATCACAAAAAACGAAGCTTTCTCGAAATCTGTCGAACCACTCGATCTGAGCACCGAAGCAGAGACTCGGTAAAGGTGCGCAGCCTCACCGGTTTCGCTCGAAAGTTCGGCGATCATTTCCGCAATGTCAATGTCGGCAGTCAAAGGGACCTATTCAAGAAATCGGAGGCATGGAAAATCGACTTGAAGTTGATATTCTCGGCCGCGAATGTCTCGCTTGCGCCCTCGCCTCTATCCACGATCGAAACTACGAGTAGCACATCCGCGCCAGCCTCCCGGCAGGCGACTACCGCCAGCATTGCGGACGCCCCGCTCGTCGTCACATCGTCTATGACAACGAGCTTTTTGCCGCTTAAATTCTCGTTTTTGGCAGGGCCCTCGACGCGTTTTTTGGAGCCATGTTCCTTAGCTGTCTTCCGGACGAAAAAACCGTTGATGGGTGTATTTACAAAATGGCTGTACGCGCAAACCGCCCCCGTGATGGGGACGGCGCCCATCTCTAAGCCGCCGACGTAATCGCCTCCCACTCCTACTACTTCGGCCAGCAAAAGCTTTGCCATCAAGTGCGCGCCTTTTGCGTCGAGCATCGAGGGCTTCATATCAAAATAAAAGTCGCTCTTCTTGCCAGAAGAAAGAGTAATATCTCCACGTCCAAACGAGCGTTTGTAAATTATGTCAAAGAGAGCATTCCGGTCGTCTTCGAATGAATTCCGCGTCGCGAACGAAGACGATCTGAGAATCGCGGAGTTGGTCATTGACACACCCTTGGCTATGGAACGGAAAGCCGTTTCCATACCCGAACCCGAATCAGTGGGGAAGTGAATACAGAACCAGATTCGCAAATCAATCACGCGGCCGAACGAAAGGTTTCCTCCTGGCGCGTTGTTCGCTGTTTTGCTGTCTTGGGCCTTCCGAGGCGAATCGCCTACCCCGAGCCATCGGGGACCTACGCGTCGGGGCGCGAGAATCGACTTCGGGCCAAATTCCCTGTTCCAGCCTGATAAGGCGGAATTGGTTCCCTGTTGGCGCGACTTGATTCCCTGTTCAGTCGCGCAGGGAACTCATCTCACAAGCGACTGAATTCGCAGATGGTTTCGAGATGGTTGTTCGCAGAAAACGACTGAATCTGCGAAATTCCCTGTTTTTTTCCCTGTTAGCAGGGGACTCTGCCATACAATCGAACCGCAGAAACCTGGACGTATTCCGCGCCTTCGCCTTGGTCAGCGACGGCGCCGCCTCGTCGGGCCCACCTCCCTCCGCTCCGGCAGCGTGATTGCCTTCGCCAGATTCGCGAACGGATCGCTCGCGTGCGGGAACGCCATGGCGGCGACGAAGTGCTCCTGAAAATTCGGCTCGATCGCCGTCTCGATCTTTTCGATCTTCCGCACGACCGACTCGATCTCCGCGCGCGAGGCGAGGTTGAGCAGGGCGATGCGGGCGCCGGTGCCTGCGGAATTGCCGCCCGCAGCGACCCGGGCGAGGTCGCAGTCGGGGATCAGGCCCAGCGCCATCGCATACAGCGGGTCGATGTGGCTGCCGAACGCGCCGACCAAAGTGACGCGCTCGGGCGCGCCGGCGCCACGGCGCTCGATCAGCAGTTTCGCGCCGGCGTAGAGCGCGGCCTTGGCGAGTTGGATCGCGCGCACGTCGGTCTGATAGATCAGAAGCCGCGGCTCGCCCTCGCGCAGGACATAGGCGAACGAGCGGCCGACCGCTTCGATACGGTTCGACTTCTCGGCCATTGCGCCATCGATGACGCCGTCCTGCGTGATGACGCCGGACAGGTACATCTCTGCGATTGCCTCGATAATTCCCGAGCCACAGATCCCGCTCACCGCCAGCGAAGCGGTCGCCTCGGGGAAGCTGGGATCGTCGGACCATAAATCCGAGCCGATCACCTTGAAGCGCGGCTCCAGCGTATCGCGGTCGATCCGCACCCGTTCGATCGCGCCGGGCGCGGCGCGCTGGCCGCAGGATATCTGCGCGCCCTCGAAGGCGGGGCCGGTCGGCGACGAGCAGGCCAGCAGGCCCTCGCGATTGCCGAACAGGATTTCCGCGTTGGTGCCGACGTCGGCGATCAAGGTCAGCTCGTCGCGCAGGTAGGGCGCTTCGGCGAGCGCGACGCCCGCAGCGTCGGCGCCGACATGTCCGGCGATGCACGGCAAGAGATAGACATAGGCGCCGGGCGCGATGGCGAGCCCGAATTCAGAGGCTCGCGCCTCGTAACCACCATCGAGGCTCAGCGCGAACGGCGCGCCGCCGAGCTCGGTCGGATCGAGGCCGAGGAACAGGTGATGCATGATCGGATTGCCGACGACCGTCATCTCGAAAATCTCGCCGCGCTCGACCGCCGCCTCCGCGGCGGCCTCGCCGATCAGCGCGTCGACCGCCGCGCGCACGCTGCTGGTCAGCTCGGCGTCGCCGCCCGGGTTCATCATGACATAGGAGACGCGGCTCATCAGATCCTCGCCGAACCGAATCTGCGGATTCATCGCGCCGCGGGAGGCGAGAACCTCGCCGGTCTCGAGATTGCAGAGATGCGCGGCGATCGTCGTCGAGCCGATGTCGAACGCGATCCCCAACGCGCGGTCGCGGAAGCCGGGAAGCACCGCCACGATCTCGCGCCCCTTGCGCAAGGCGACCGTGACCTTCCAGTCGCCCTTACGCAAAATCTTCTGCAAACCGCGCAGCACGGGCAGGCTCGCCTCGGCTTCGCCGACGCCCCATTGCGCCACCAGCGCCTGTTGCAGGCGCCGGAGGTCGCTGGAGGGGTCATGCATGTCGGGCTCGGCGACCTCGACATAATGCAGGCGAACGACCGGATCGATGTCGATCGGATGCGTCTCCGCGCGCTTGCGGACGACCTGGCGATGCACCTGGCTCTCGGCCGGCACATCGACGACGAGATCGCCCAGGATGCGGGCCTGGCAGCCGAGTCGGCGGCCCGGCGGCAGTGCGCCGCGCTTGTCGACCCAGCGCTGCTCCACCGCGCCCCATGGCGTCACATGATCTTTCGAGGAAAACAGCGCGTGCTTGGCGAATTCGCCCTCTGCGACATCGATCTGACAGCGCCCGCAGATGCCGCGGCCGCCGCAGACCGAGTCGAGATCGACGCCGAGTTTGCGCGCGACCTCCAGCACGCTGGCGCCGTCGGCGACTTCGTCGCGTTTGCCCGACGGGGTGAAGACGACCCGATGCGAACCCAATTTCTCAGCCCCGCGAGCCGCGGCCGACGACCGGTTGTCTATGGGAAGCGGAAACTGGGACTTCGGACATGTCTAGCTTTCGAGGCGGCAGATCCCTTCTCCCGCTTGCGGGAGGAGGTGGCGCCATAAGGCGTCGAAGACGCCTGTCCTCCGACGGGCTATAGCGCCGGATTGAGGGAAGCGCGTCGGCGCCGCACGCCGACACGCGCTGCGGTACTTGGCACGGGCCGACAATTTTGGGTAGGGCCTTCGAGCGCCGGCCGTACGCTAGCCATCTCGCTCCGCTCGATCTCCCCTCATCTGTCGGCTTCGCCGATATCTTCTCTCGCAGGCGGGCGAAGGGGCGCCCGCGCGAAGCGGATTCCCCTCGCGGTACAATTTTTGGTAGAGTAGGTCATGACGAGTCCCGCGCGAACAGGCGTCGTCTCGATCGCCGCCGGTCTCGCCCGAGCGACGGCGGCGGCGCCGGATTGGCGTGGATGGTTCGCCGGCGTGTTGGCGCGGGAAGCCGAGGAGCGCCGATTCTTCCTCTGGATACCGGTCGCGGCGATGGGCGGGGTCGCGCTCAATCTAGCCGCTGACCGCGAGCCCGTGCTGTGGCTGCCTGCGATCCTGGCTGCGGCATGCGCCGCGCTCGCCTGGCTTTCGCGCGCGCGGCCGTTCGCCCTCGGGATTTGGCTCGCCGCGGCGGCGCTCGCGGCGGGGTTCCTGTCGATGGGGCTGCGCACGGCGCGCGTCGCCACCCCGGTGCTCGACCGTGTCCGGATCGTCAAGCTGCAAGGCTATGTCCAGGAGGTCGATCTGCGGCCGCAAGGCGCACGGCTGGTGATCGCGGTCGCGAACGCCGGCGACATGCCGGCCAATCTCGCGCCGCGTCGCGTGCGCGTGACGACGCGCAAGGCGCCCAACGTCGCCGCCGGCGACTATGTCGCCCTGCAGGCGCGATTGTTGCCGCCTTCGCACGCGGCGCTGCCCGGCGGTTATGATTTCGCGCGCGACGCCTATTTCCAGGGCGTCGGCGCAGTGGGCTCGACGCTCGGGGCGATCAGCGTGTTGCCCCCTCCGCGCGAGACCTCCTGGCGCGAGCGCTTCGCCGCCGCGATCGATCAAGCGCGCAATCGTCTCGCGCTGCGCGTCGACGCCATCATCGGCGGCGACGAGGGCGCCATCGCGGCGGCGATGGTCACGGGCAAGCGCGATTTCCTGTCCAACGACGCCAGGGACCTCATCCGCGAGGCCGGGATCTTCCATATCATCACGATCTCCGGCGTGCAGATGACTCTGGTCGCCGGAATTTTCTTCGTCGTCGCGCGACGTATGCTCGCGCTCTCGCCGACGTTGGCGCTGAACTATCCGATCAAGAAATGGGCGGCGGCCGTCGCGATGATCGGCTCGATTTTCTACGACGCCGCGACGGGCTCGCGCGTCGGCACCGAGCGCGCGCTGATCATGACCCTCATCGTGCTGGGCGCGGTGATTCTCGATCGGCGTGCGCTGACGATGCGCAATCTCGCCTTTGCGGTCCTCGCGATCATCGCCCTGGAGCCAGAGGCGATTCTCGGCGTGAGCTTCCAACTCTCGTTCGCCGCGGTCGGCGCGCTCGTCGCGGTGATGGAGGCGCGGCTCGCGCGGGCCGAGGAGGGAGTCGATCCCTTCGTGCCTGTTCGCGGCCGGCCGCCGCCGCGTGCGCTGTGGAAGCACTTCGTCGACAAGCCGATCGGGCTGCTGCTCGCCACCCTTTGCGCGACGAGCGCGACGGCCTCGTTCATGGCCTATCACTTCCACGACCTCAGCCCCTATGTCCTGGTCGGCAATCCGCTGACGCTCACCATCATCGAATTCTTCGCCGTGCCCGGCGCGTTGCTGGGGACCGCGCTTTACCCGCTCGGTCTCGACGGGCCGGTCTGGCTCTACGTCGGCGCCGGCATAAAATTCATCCTGTGGGTCGCGCGCTTCATCGCCGCCGCGCCCGGCTCGACGCTGCATGTGCGCGCGTTCGCGCCCTATGCGCTGCCATTCCTCAGTCTGGCCGTGATGAGCGCGATTCTCTGGCGAACCTGGACCCTTCGCGCGATGGCGATTCCCTTCGCGCTGATCGGGGTCATCGGCGCCTTCCATGGCCCGCGCTACGACGTCATCATCCCGCCCTCGGGCGATCAGGTAGGGTTGCGCGACGCCGACGGGCGGCTGACCGTCGTCGGCAAGCGTTTCAACGCTTTCGCGGCGGAGCAATGGTTGACCGCCGACGGCGACGACCGCGATCCGGCCGCCGCGCGCGATCCCGATCCGAGCTGTGACCGGGTCGGCTGCGTCGGCGATCTGCCGGAGGGCCAGTCGCTGAGCCTCGTCATCGACCGGGCCGCCTTCGAGGAGGACTGCGAGCGGGCGGCGATCGTCGTCAGCGCGCTGACCGCGCCGCCTTCTTGCCGTGCTATGCTGTTCGACGAACGGCGGCTCGCCTCGACCGGGGCGGTCGGGCTGAATTGGGACGGCCAGCGGTTCGTCGCGGCCGCCGACCGCGGCGCGCTGGAGGATCGCCCATGGTCGCCCGCGCCCAAGCGCCCGCTCGCCGATCGCGTGGTGCGGCCGGGCGCAGGAGCGACGACGGCGGGCGCAGACCCGGCGGACCCGACAACGGAGCCGGCGGAGGCGCCGTAACGAAGGCTACGCCCCCGTCATCGATCTGACTTCCATGACCTCGATGGACGATTGCGGAATTTGTAGGTGCGGATGGCCTTCGAACGCCTTCGCAGCGGCTTCATGCGAGTCAGCTTCCACGAACGAATACAACATGATGTCGTTCTTGGTGTCGGAAACGCCGCTCGTCGAGACGAGTTTGGTCTTGCCGCCGACCGCGGTGTCGGTGATCATTTTCGCATGACTGCCCATCCAGGCGTTCCATTCGCCTCTCATCTTCTCTTGGGCCGGCTCTCTCACATCAGGGGCGGTCTTCGACCAGTCTTCGATGACCGATGGCGGTACGAGATACAAGACGAGGAACTTCTTCATGTTCGGTCCTCCCATGTTTTGGCTCGGGCAGTAGGCATTGGGGATTGGGCAGTAGGCATTGGGCAAGGCTCACTGCCTACTGCCCAATGCCTACTGCCCATTCACCACTCGCCACCTCGCCATTCGCCACTCCCTCACTCCCACAGCTCCCGATAATTAGCAAAATTCGGCAGGATCGGGTCGGAACGGGTCGGCTCGAGCACCGGGAGCAGCCGCCGAAAGAGGATGTTGACCAGGCCGTTTGTGTGCCTGACATAGAGGTCGATGGGATAGAGCGACTGTCGGAGATGCCATTTCGGGTCGTAGTTCAGCGAGCCGCTGTAGAAGCGCTTGTAACCGTTCGCGATCGCCCATTCGATGATGTCGTGGAAGACGCGATAATACAAATTGAGCTCGAAGGCGACGGCGTAGTCAAACCCGACGTATTCGTGGCAAATGTTTTCCCCTAGTAGGGTGCACAGGCCGAAAGCGATGATCCGGCTGTCCTGCCGCCAGAGGAAGAATCGGACCTTGTCGGGCATACGATTCCCGATTTGACGCAAGAATTCCTTGGTCAGCTTCTCGAACTTCAGCGGCGAGCGTTCGTATACGTCGACGTACAGGGGATAGACTTCCTCGACGAACGGGGTCATATCCTGCACGACGCTCATGGAAATTGCCGGTCGCGCACGCTCCGCGGCGCGCAGTTTGCGCCGGATTTTGCCTCGCGTGGCCGCGCTGAGATTGGCGGATAAATACCCCTCGAAATCCTTGTATTCGAGCCCGAGCGTCGTCATCGGCATGCTGGGAATACGGGCGAACCCGGCGTCGGGCATGCCACGCAATTGCGCGCGATACTTCGCGGGGAACTCCTTCAATACGACCATCGCGCAACCGAGATCGCGCCCGACGCGGTTCAGCGAGCGCGCGAGCACGTCCGCGATGTAGGATCGCGACATTTCATCGCCGTCGAGATGGCCTTCCCCGGCGGCGCACCCGACCATGAGGGTGCGGGCGCGCAGGAAGCGCGGCCACAATCGCCTCACCGCGCCAACGATGCGCTTGGTCGATCCCTCGGCGCCGGTCACGAGATCCTGGTCGACGACGAAATACGGCTGGACCGCGCGCACGTCTTCGCCGTCTCCGACGATCAGGTAGCCGAAGGCGAACCCGTCCAGCGTGTCCTCGACGAGTTCGTAGTAGCGCCGATCCTTGCGCTCGCCCGCAAACGCGCTCCGCCATCGAGCGAGGCCTTCGATCTCGCTCCGCGCGGCGATGCGCGCGGTTCCTCGCGAGGTTGTGCCCACCGCGTCGACCTCCGCAAAAATCCGGCGTCCGCCAAGCGGCGACCTCACCGGACGCGACGTAGCCGCTTTCGGCCGATCTTGGCAATGCGAAAGTCCCCTGAGGTTTCCGTTTACACCCGCTGACGCAACAGATATGTTGCGTTAATGAACTCCCGCCAAGCCAAGCGATATCTCGCGAAGCGAGGAGCGACATTCGTTCCGGGCAAGGGCGGACACCTGATCGTCGTTCTCAACGGCCGACGCTCGGTATTGCCGCAACACGGCGGATCGAAGGAGATTGGCAAAGGACTTTGGCTCGCGATTTTGAAGCAACTCGACATAGAGGTGTAGACATGCGTTACGCAGTGACCCTGACGCCCGACGACAACGGGACTTTGCTCGTGACCGTTCCCGACCTTCCCGAGGCTCTGACGTTCGGTGAAGACCGCGACGATGCGCTGGCGCGCGCGATCGACGCCATCGAGACCGCGCTCATGGGCGCGATGGGCGCGCGAGAAGAAATCGCAGAACCGACTGCGTCAGGGCCGGATTACGTGACGTTGCCCGCTCTGACTTCCGCCAAGATCGCGCTCTACCAAGCCATGCGCTCGGAAGGCGTCGGCAAGGCCGCGCTCGCCAAACGGCTTGGCGTCGCGTTGCCGCAGATCGATCGGTTGCTCGATTTGCGGCACAGCTCCAGGTTGGATGCTATCGAGCGCGCGCTAGCGGCGCTGGGCCGGGAGATGACGATTGTCGTCAAGGCGGCCGCTTGACGCCGGCCGTCCCCGGAAAAATGACGTGGCCGCCACTTACGTTTTGGCAATGGCGTATAGAGCCGCGAATTTACCCAACGCACCGCGCTCGCGCCACCCCGGCGCAAAAATCAATTCGACCCAGAGCGCCGAGGCGCCTCGCGGAATCCATGTCACTGGCTCCACGGCCTGAAGCGCTCCTGCGCTCCCTGGAAATAATTTTCCTCGTCGCGCTTGACGGACCGGCACGACGATATATCTTAGGAAAGACATATCTTAGAAATGTCGCAACTCAAAGGGAGACAACAATGTTTTTTCGTCATTTCGCCGATTGCGATCGCCACGGCCATAGCGAATTCGGCAGGGGCAGGTTCTTCGGCCGTCACATGCACGGCGGCGGATTCGGCAGGCGCGAAGGTCGCATGTTCGACGGCGGCGAACTTCGGCTGGTGATCCTTGCGCTGGTCGCCGAAAAGCCCCGCTACGGCTACGAGATCATCAAAGCGCTCGGTGAGCGCGTCGGCGGCGACTACAGCCCGAGTCCCGGGGTCGTCTATCCCACGCTGACCTTGATCGAGGAGATGGGTTACGCCAGCGCCAGCCAGGATGCGGCCGGACGCAAGCTCTATACGCTCACGCCGCAGGGCGAGGCGTTTCTGGCCGCCAACAAGGCGCAGGTCGACGCGATCTTCGCGCGGCTCGACAGCGGCAACGAGGACCGCTTCGCCGGCGCCGGCTCGGTGCTGCGCGCGATGCTGAACCTGCGCGCGACGGTACGGCTTCGGGTCCGCGGGCGCGCCGCAACGCCCGAACAGATTCAGGCGATCACCGACGCGCTCGACGCGGCGGCCAAAGCGATCGAGAAGATCTAAGCGGGAATCAACCGCGCGGTTCCTTCGGGAAACCGCGCGATGCATTCGACCTCCACTTTCGCCCCGAGCGCCAGGCCGTTCGCGCCCAGAGCCGAGCGCGCCGGCAGGCGGTCGGGCGGGAAATAAGTCACATAGATCTTGTTGAACTCGGCCCATTCTGACATGTCGGCGAGCATCACAGTGCATTTGACGATGTCGGCAAAGTCGAGCCCGCAATAGCGCAGCACCGTGCCTATATTCTCCATCGTCTGCCGGGCCTGCCCCGCCATTCCGCCAGGCGCCAGCGTCATCGTGCCCGGCAAATTGCCCAGCACCCCGGAGAGATAGAGCGTCTCGCCGGCCCGTACGGCCGAGTTGAAGGGAAGCCCGAGGGCTTTCGCGTCGGGAGTCTGGAAGATTTCCATCAGGTTCCTCCTTTCCGAGAATAGGTCCA
>Ga0209773_10000156_pt1 | contig 20270 bp, 19 predicted proteins | sample BogFormECP14_OM1_FD_188244 | JGI IMG/M metagenome (GOLD analysis project Ga0209773, IMG submission 188244) | Bog forest soil microbial communities from Calvert Island, British Columbia, Canada - ECP14_OM1 (SPAdes) (version 2) | ecosystem: Environmental > Aquatic > Freshwater > Wetlands > Bog ... | reverse complement strand
TACATTCTGAGCGCGAACAAATTTCCGGCGGGAAAAACGGAATTGCCGACCGATCCGCAATCGCTGGAAAAAATTCACATCGACAAGCCCTAGAGTTTTGTATGGCTACATTCGAGTACTATGGCTGACAACGCATGAATCGACGCGAGCTGCTTCGTAATTCGTTACTGGCCATGGGAGTCGTGGCCATAAATCCGCACGCGGGAGCGCGGATCTTTCCCGCGGGAGAAGATGCTTTTCTCGAACTGGAAAAGCCCGACTGGACGCCTGTCTTTCTGAACCAGCAGCAGAACGAAACTTTGATCGTTCTGAGCGACGCGATCATTCCGGCCACGGACACGCCGGGGGCGAAGGCGGCGCTGGTGAACCGCTTCCTCGATCTGGTGATCTCGGCCCAACCGGCAACGGTGCAGAAGGAGTTCCTCGATTCACTGGCATGGTTTGACGCGGCGGCGACCGAGCGCTCCAAGACGACGTTTGACAAGCTGACGGCCGAGGAAAGGACCGACCTTCTGAACCTGGTAGCGTGGCCGCATTCGCGGTCCTCATGGGGCCAGACGGAAGCCGCGTATCCCGGCTATCAGCACTTCATCCGGCTCAAGCTCTGGATTGCCAGCGCCTACTACAGCTCTCCAATCGGGCTGAAGGAGCAGGGCTGGGATGGATGGGCGGCGCGCGGCACATTTACCGGCTGTGAGCATCAGCCCAGCGAACACAAGGACGCCAAATAAACGGGAGATCGCAGATCGATGTTTTTTGAAGACCCGCTGACTCGCACCTATGACGCAATCGTAGTGGGCTCAGGCGCAACCGGAGGATGGGCGGCAAAGCAGCTGGCGGAAGCCGGTCTCCAGGTCGCCCTGCTCGAAGCCGGACGCAATGTTTCGCCCCGTGAGTTCACCGAGCACAAGCCCGTCTTTGAGCTGAAGTACCGCGACATGTCCGGCGCAGGAGACTGGCGCAAGCGGCGGCCCGTCCAGATTCAATGCTACGCGTGCACCGAGTACAACTACGACTGGTTCGTCGATGACGTCGAGAATCCATACAGTACGCCCGCGGGAAAGCCCTTCACCTGGCAGCGTATGCGGATTGTCGGCGGACGAACGCTATGCTGGGGGCGGCAGAGTTATCGGCTAAGCGATCTCGACTTCAGGGCGGCGAGCTTCGACGGCTACGGGCAGGACTGGCCTATCTCCTATAAAGACATGGCTCCGTTCTACGACCGGGTCGAGGAGTATGTTGGCATCAGCGGCGCGGCCGAAGGCAATGACGCGCTTCCTGACGGGCATTTTCTGCCTCCGATGAAGATGACGTGCGGCGAAGTCCACTTCCGCGAGACCGTAGCGAAGGCCTTCGGAAGAACGATTACCATCGGACGCACAGCGATCCTTACCGACACGCACAATGGCCGCTCTGCCTGCCACTATTGCGGAACATGCGAGCGCGGCTGTATTTCCTTTTCGTACTTCAGTAGCCCCTTCACTACCGTGAAAGACGCTCTCAAAACCGGCAAATGCACGCTGCTGACAAATGCCATCGCCGCGCAGATCGAGATGGATCCGGCGACGAACCTGGCAAAGGGCGTGACTTTTGTCGATGGCACCACGAAGCAGACAAAAACGATTCGCGGTAAGACCGTGATCCTATGCGCGCAGGCGTTGGAATCGACCCGTATCCTGCTGAACTCGACCAGCGGCAGCCATACCGCGGGCCTGGGCAATTCGAGCGGACTTCTCGGCAAGGGGCTCATGGACCACGCGACCGGCGCCGGGGCTGGCGGAGATCTGCCGCAATTCAAGGACGCTCCCGATGCGTACAGCGCACCGCACCGCGCCAACGGCATCTACATCATCCGATACCGCAACACCTCGAAAGCAACGCGGCAGCCGAACTTCATTCGTGGTTATGGATTTCAGGGTGGAGCGGGCGCCGAATTCGACTTCGAGGCAGAAGGATTTGGAGCCGCCTACAAGCAGGCGGTGAAGGCAGGCAAATACAGAATCGAGGTCGGAGGTTTTGCTGAGTCACTGGCACGCGACGACAACTTTATCTCCATCGATCCAACCCTGAAGGATGCCTGGGGCATTCCGGCGCTCCACATCTCCATGACTCACGGAGACAATGAACAGGCCCTGATCAACGACGCAGCCGCGACCGGCGCGGAAATGCTTGAAGCTGCCGGAGCCACGAACATCCGGATCTCGTCAAAAGTCGCCGAGCCGGGCATGGCCATCCACGAACTGGGCACGGCGCGCATGGGCAACGATCCGAAGACCTCAGTCACCGACCAGTACTGCCAGTTGCACGATGTGAAGAATATCTTCGCTATGGACGGAGCGTGCTTCGTCTCCTCCGGCTGCCAGAATCCCACGCTCACCATGATGGCGATTACGGTGCGCGCCTGCGATCAGCTGATTGCCCGGTTCAAAAAGCACGAGATCTGATTCGCTCCTCTTTGCCAAAGAGCGTCAGTTCACGTTCCAGGATATAAAAACGTGGTCTATGTAATGAGACTCCGGCATCCGCTCAGAAAGAGGGGGGCATGAGCCGATACAGGAAAGCGACGATCTCTGGCTGTTCGTAAGCGTCCGGTTCTCACCGTCTAGACGACGAAGCAGCATTGAGCCGAAGCTGTTGTGGTGAGCGGGACGATTGAGGAGCGACGGTTCTGTCACTAACCGCTACAATAGGCCCTGCGAACGGGAGAACTTGAATGTTTCAAGTAGTGTTTGCAGCGCTTGCGTTGGTGGCCGCATCGGTCCATCTCGGGCTTTCCTCGTCCAGGCGAAGCAGCAGAGCGGCAATTGCGGCAACGTATTTGCTATATATGCTTGTAATTTACGTCGGGTTGATGGGCTTGCTGACGGCTTATGCGCATGTGTTTCGTCCAGTGCAAACCTCAGCCTCTATCGGCTGGTCGACAAGTCCCTATGAATATGAAGTAGGCATGGCCGATTTAACGGTCGGCGTACTGGGGATTTTTTGTCTGTGGCTGCGCGGTAACTTCTGGTTGGCTACCGCGATTGCCAATGCGGTCTGGCTGCTGGGAGACGCAGTAGGGCACATCCGGCAGATGGTTCTCAACAGCAATCACGCCGTAAACAACTCGGGCATCTTCCTTATTACCGAGATTACGATGCCCTTTGTCATTCTTTTGCTGGCGATCTACGTACATATGAAGCCCCGCGGCGTCTAGATCCCGGACAGTTCCTTGAGTTTGGGTGTTCAAAGATCGCCGCGAGCTTGGTTTTGACCACACGTGATCTTAGGACGCTTGTGGAACAGCTTCCAGGGAATGCTCAGCCACCTCGGACGGTTTCGTTTTGCTTAAAATTTCTTTGGCCTTCGAGGTCTTAGTTTGTCAGCCGGAACAAGGAAGTTATTTCTCCATGAAACGACTGAGAAATTTGCGCTCACCCACAATTTCGCCGCGCCCCGACAGGGAGGCAGGCCCTGATCGGACAGCCAGATATCCTTTGGCGGTATTCCGATGCGATATAGCGCGGGTATTAAACCTCGACTAGCTGATCAACCTGGGAACAGACGCTATTGAGATAGCAATCTATGGAACGAGCAGCACGCCTGATTTGAACCTGGTCGTCGGCTGTAAGGCTGTCGAGCTGCGCGACCTGCCATCCGTCGCGATTTACATGAAGCGGGACGCCACAGACTCCGTCCAGGTTCAGAAACTCGCCTTGAAGCAATACCTGGCCATGGATGCGTCGATGGTCATTCATCAATGCCGCCCCAAGACAATGCAGGGTGGCATTTGCAGTGGCATTCGGTGTTGAGCGCATTGCATGGCCGGTGATCATCGGTTCAACCAGGATTCTCGCGTCCGGCGATGCCCGCCGAGTGATTTCGTAGGCCTCGGCAATGTCTTCGGAACGGAGCAGTTCAGAGACCTGGCGTTGAAGTGCCGCGACTCTTTCTTCGAGCGGTATGGTTCCACCCAATTCCTTCAACTGAGAAAGAACGTCCTGAAGGGCTGGATCCGGGAGCATGATCTCGACAGTGCTCCACAGGGGGACCATGGCCTGACCATGTTCACCGAGAACAGACGCACGGACCTCGCGGCGGCTGATTCCAAGATCCTTCGCAATCGCTCGGGCAAAGCGGAGCGAATCCTGCTGCGCCCCCATTCCCAGAACGCGATGCCGATTGAGCTTATGGGAGAGAACCTGTACCGCCAGCTCCACTGGATTACTCACGACAATAAAGAGTGAGTCGGGAACACGAGAAGCGCACGCATCCGCTATGTGCTCAAATATTGGAAGATTTGCAGCTCCCAGATCACGCCGGTTCATCGACTGAGATGAAATGGTCTTTCCAGCGCATATGATGACAACATCGCCATCTACATCTTCGATGTTCGGGACCACTTCTATTTCGACGCGTTCGTCATCGAACGCATCAAGCAGGTCGATACGAGTGGCTAATAGTTTTGCGGTGCTCGGGGAAATGCCTCTTCCAACAAGCTGAAGACGATCGTATGCTCCCAGCAAATCACTGCGAAGGATGTGAGTTGCTAGCGTTGTGCCAACGGCGCCCGAAGCCCCAATGATAGAAACAGCGATAGACATTTTGACCTCTTTACTCAAAGAACATTTAGCTGTGCGCAAGATTTCGAAGCTCTCTTTTCACGCTTGAGCCGCAACCGAGCTACTGCCCGGTAAGTATGCGATGCCGTCATCCTGAACAAGTCTTTGTATGGATTCAAGACGTGGTCAGGATATGGCCCGTTCTGTTGAAGTAAGGGTACGAAAGCTCTTATTGGATAGATATAGAGGACGCTACACACGTGCCTGTGTGGTTCCACACAAGATCGGCAGTGCTGAGCTGATTGCAATGCTTAGAGCCCGATGTGCGCCGCCCTCCTCAATGATCGACGCGGCGTCAGTGCTTCATCGGCGGAGCAGGCGACCCATCGGACCAATTGCCGACCAAGACCATAAGGATCGTGGTCCGCTCCTCAGGGTCATCCGCCGCAATAATCGGCGAACCTGGCAGATCGGCTCCCCAGCTTTTCGCCGCGTCGCCCGAGACAAAAAACATCAAATGAGGGTGCCAGCTCATGCCCTGGTCGTTTAAGTACTGCTGCTTCGACATCATGTAGGACATCGCTCCCGGCTCCGACGCGGGCAGTTCCTTCTTATCCAGTGCCGAAGCGGTCGCCGCCACGATCTCCGCTTTCGATTTTCCTTCCAGCACCAGTTTGGTCTTCATCAGGAAGATGCGCGCAAACGTTCGTGTGGCCTGCGGATTAAAGCAAATGGGGGAGCGGATTTTGGGATTCCAGAATTCCGGAGCGTCGGTGGCGGCGCCCCATGATCGCTCCACTACGCAGAGAAAGCCATTCGTGCCTTTTACTGCGGTCGTGAATCCCTTCCGCCCCAGGACCATCACCTCGGCTCCGTCTGAAATAGATGCCGGAGCAGCACTGCGGGCCAGCGCGATTTCAGTATTCTCGTCGGCGATCAAATACTCATCTACGGGAGCCATAGCCGGATACGGAGCCTTCTCGGCCTGCGCCGCTGCCGGGCGAGTTGCCTCAGGTAGGCCAAACTGAACAAGAAAAACCAAGGCGATGACCATGAAACGATTCTTCCGCATGGGATTCTCCAATCGGTGCTCATTTATGTGACTTCCACTGCCTCAGGATCGTCAACTGCCGCGATCAGCCCTTAGCAGTTTCCAAGCCCACTCGTTCAGGAGCCAGGATATAGTCGCGACCTGCTCTGCAGGCAGGAAAGCGTAAGATATGCAGGCTGAGGGGTCTCGTCTCAACTCAAAATGGAGAAGCAATCATCCGCAACGTCTTGGGATCGGGTCGTACGCCACATGAAGAGCACTCTTCTGTATTGTGCATGCGCGCTGACAGCGTTCGCTGTTGCCGGACAAATGGCTTTGCGGGCAAATTCTTCAACGCCGTTGACCCATCAGCCCCAGGAAGAGCCGTTCAAGACCGGCGGCCTGCGTTCATTTGACATTGTTCCATTGGAGACTGTTTCGGAAACTTCCGCCAACGCCAGCATCGGCGATCTCAACGGCGACGGATTTCTCGATATTGTGCTGGCCAAGGGCCGTCATTGGCCTGTGCCGAGCAGGATTTTCTTCGGCGACGGCACCACCTAGCAGGAACTAAGCTGACCCGCCGCGTGAACCGGGCCACCATCACCCAACCCGCCAGCCTGAGTTAGAATCATCGGTGAAACGTAAATCCGCAATTTCTGAAATCCCATACTGAACCGAAAGAGCAGGAGAATTACGATGTCCACGAAACTCACCCCCGGAAAACTGGCCGGACTGAAATCAGTCTCTGATGAGCGCGGCGTCATCGCCGCAGCCGCCATGGACCAGCGCGGCTCGCTGAAGAAATCGCTGGCAAAGGAAAAGGGCGTTGCCGAAATGCCCGATTCGGCTCTCGAAGAATTCAAGATCCTCGTCACCTCCGTTCTGACGAAGCATGCCTCGGCCATCCTGCTCGATCCCGAGTTTGGCTTGCCTGCTTCGAAGCAGCGCAACGGCAAGGGCCTCCTGCTTGCCTATGAGAAAACTGGCTATGATGCTGCGACGCCCGGTCGCCTGCCCGATCTGCTCGACGTCTGGTCTGTGCGCCGCCTGAAAGAAGCGGGCGCGGACTGCATCAAGATCCTGCTCTACTACACGCCCTTCGAAAAGTCCCCCATCAACGATCTCAAGCACGCCTGGGTCGAACGCATCGGCGACGAGTGCCGCGCGCATGACATTCCCTTCTTCCTCGAAACCGTCGGCTACGACGTGCACGGCGAAGACGAGAAAGGCGTCGGCTACGCGAAGCGCAAGCCCGATGTCGTCACCGGATCGATGGAAGAGTTCGGGAAGGAGCGCTACGGCGTTGACGTTCTGAAGGTCGAAGTCCCTGTCCAGATGGAATTCGTCGCCGGAACCCGCGCCTTCAAGGGCGATGCCGCCTACACCCGCGCTGAAGCCCTCGAGCACTTCCGCATCGCGGCTTCGTCCACGCACAAGCCCTTCATCTATCTCTCGGCTGGTGTCTCGAACCCGGTCTTCATCGAAACGCTGGAACTGGCCGTTGAAAGCGGCACCACCTTCAACGGCGTCCTCTGCGGCCGCGCAACCTGGAAGGATGGCATCGCCGTCTATGCCAAACAGGGCGCAAAGGCATTCGAAGACTGGCTCAACACCGAAGGCGTGAAGAACATCGAGAACGTCAATGCCGCGCTCAAGGGAGCACACTCCTGGTTTGAGAAAGTAGATGTGAAAGCAGAAGCGCTGGTCTAAACAAAGTTCTACTGTAGAAGAAACGCCGCGATCAAATCGCGGCGTTTTCTTTGTGTTCGTTGTCAGAAAGAATTCACAGCCGCTGCCTTAGACCGGAGATTCAGAGCCGCAACCGCTGCGCAATTCGGGTAATTTGTACGATTTTGTGTGCATTATTCCGCAATCTTTACTCGCATGGAGGTCTATGGACTAAAGAAATACCGCATAGTTACCATAGTTTAACTATTTATTTTCAATGAGTTACATGGAAAACGTAGAATTAATAAAATCTAAAATAATTAGGCAACTCTGGCGCAAGATTTGCACTCCTATAGTCAACATTTAGAGGCAACTTCAAATCAGTACCTCACGTTGATATTCACTCTAGAATTGTCCGCTCTGCGGACCCTCAGTCACACTACCCTTTGGCTACCCATCCCTACTGCCTCTGAAGCGGGCCCGCTGGAAAGCGGGCCCACATGCTTTTTGCGCGCAATTTCCTCGTTACAATAAAAGCGCATGAGTTCCATCCCTGAACGCCGCGTCTCCACCCTCAATCCAGGAAACGCTAAAACCCCTGATCGGCAGAGAAAGCCTCGTGCAACCAAAGCCCAGCTTGAGGTCGTGCAAGTGCCTGCATGGTCAAAGCTGCCCTGGCTCATGCACGGATTCAGCACGCGCACCGGCGGAAGGACCACCGTCTATCGTCCCACCCAGCGCGCGGGCGAACTCAACCTCGGCTTCACTGCTACCGACACAAGAGAAGCCGTCCTTGCCAATCTACGTCTCTTCGTTTCCGCCGTAACAAAGAGCACAGGCACAACGCCTCTGGTGACGCTCAGGCAAATTCATTCATCCATCGTGCAGTTGGTTGGCAAAGCCGACGCTGGAGAACAGGCCATTCATAGAGCGGACGGCATGATGACCAACGAGCCAGGCATCCTGCTCGGCATTCAGACCGCCGACTGCATCCCGGTCCTCATCGCCGACAGGAAAAAGCGCGCCGTAGCCGCCTTCCACGCCGGATGGCGCGGAACGTTGAAGCGGATCGTCGAGAGCGGAGTGGGTCGCATGCGTCTCGAGTTCGGCAGCCGCCCGGAAGACTTGATCGCAGCCATCGGCCCCGGCATCGGAGGCTGCTGCTACGCGGTCGGCGAAGAAGTACAAATGGAATTCGAATCGCAGTTCACCTATGCATCCGAACTATTCTCCGAGGTATACGACTCGAACCCCATCAAAGAAAAATACCCGCTGCTCTTCATGACCGCACGCGCACCCGGCCACAGCAACATCGGACCCGCCCTGCATCTCGACCTGGTGGAAGCCAACCGCCGCCAGCTGCTCGATGCCGGCCTCACCAACAGCAGCATCTTCATCCAGGGCGACTGCACCAGCTGTCGCACCGATCGCTATTTCTCGCATCGCGCCGATCACGGCTTTACCGGCCGCAGCCTGTCCGTAATAGGTACTCGCAAATAAGAAAAGGCATGGATGAATCCATGCCTCCCTGTCGAATCAGCGGAACTTCAGGCCGAATGCGACTCAGGGTTAGGGGCTGCGGCCTCAGCTTTGGGATTGACTAAATCGCGTAATTCTTTGCTGGGCTTGAAGTAAGGAACGCGCTTGGCCGGGACTTCCACCTTCGCGCCTGTCTTGGGATTGCGGCCAATCCGGGGCTTGCGCTGCCGGATGCGAAAACTGCCAAATCCGCGTATCTCAATCTTGTCGCCTGTCTTGAGCGCATGTATGACGGAATCGAAGATTGTATCCACGATCACCTCACCATCGCGCCGCGTCAGGTCGCCGAGTTGGGTCACTTCCTCCACCAAGTCTGCTTTGGTCATGGCAAGTTCAGCTCCGAAACTAGGTTACGCCTGTTAACCATAATAGATGCAACAAATTTAACCATTATCGCCAAAGAAAGTAGAACCCTGCATGTTTTTCCAGCAGCCGTTCCGGATTCGGCAACAGATCGTCCGCATCTGAAGTCACTAAATCAAACACTGAACGGCCTTTTCTGGCCGGTTTCACCACATTCGGTTCGCCGGAGATGCCCACCTGCTTCGCCGTATCCAGCAGCGCATCGCGGAATCCGCCTTGTTTATCAATTAGATGCAGGGGCAATGCCTGCTGCCCGGTCCATACCTGCCCGGTAGCCAGCGGCTGCAGTTTATCCGCGCCCATGCCCCGCCCGGAAGCCACGTCGCGAATGAACTGCGCGTGCATATTGTCGACCAGCCCTTGAAAATAGGCCTTCTCCTCGGGAGTCATCTCTCGCGTCGGCGATCCGGCATCCTTCAACGAACCGGCCTTCAGGACTTCCGGCTTCAACTTGGCCCACTTCAATAGATCGCCGTAATTGGTCCACTCCATAATGACGCCGATCGACCCGACAATGCTGGCGTCATTGGCATAAATCTTATTAGTCCCTGCAGCAATGTAATAGGCCCCGCTCGCTCCAACGCTCTCAATCGACGCGATAATCGGCTTCTTCTTCTGATCCCGAATGCGCCGGACTTCCTGATAAATCTCCTGCGAAGCAGCAGCCCCGCCGCCGGGTGAGTCGATATGCAGAATGATCGCCTTGATCGAATCATCCTGATCGAACTTGCGCAGGCTATCGACAGTCTTATCGGCGGCCAGAATCACGCCATCTACATCGATCACGCCAATGCTGTCGCCGAAGCTGGTATTCCCACCCATCGACTGCACGGCAAAATATCCCAGCAGACTCACAACTCCAACAAAGGCAACAAAAAGGCCGCCGCCTATCACGACCCAGAACCATGCCGAACGGCGTTTTTCTTCTGTCATAGCGGCGAGTTTAGCACTTCCAGTACTGTAGCGTGGAAAGCACGTGCGCGTTTATGTTGATTTCACGCACCGCAATACGTCACCGCAGGAGGAAAAGCAATGGACCGCCGCCGCTTCCTGAAAAGCTCCATCACCGCTGCCGGCACTGCGTTGCTTGCAAACCGGTATCTCAGCGCGACCACTTCCCTCCTTCCAGAACCCAGCGCCCACTTCCCCGACAACTTCATCTGGGGCATGGCCACAGCCTCCTATCAGGTTGAAGGAGCATGGAACGAAGACGGCAAGGGCGAATCCATCTGGGACCGCTTCTCTCACACGCAGGGCAAAATCAAAGGCGCCGCTACCGGAGACGTCGCCTGCGACCAGTACCACCTCTATCCTCAAGACATTGCCATCCTCAAGCGCCTAAACCAGAAGAGCTACCGCTTCTCGATCTCGTGGGCGCGCATTCAACCCACCGGTACCGGCGCACCCAACCAGAAAGGCCTTGACCACTACAGCCGCCTCGTCGACGCGCTGCTTGAAGCGGGCATCCGCCCCTTCTGCACTCTCTATCACTGGGACCTGCCACAAGGGCTCGAAGACCGTGGCGGCTGGCCGAATCGTGACCTTGCCGGCTACTTCGCCGACTACTCGAGAATACTGGCAAAAAATCTCGGCGACCGCATCACAGTGTGGGCGCCCTTCAACATGCCCTGGACGTTTACCTATCTCGGATATGGAACAGGCACTTTCCCGCCGTGCAAGTCCGACTACAAGCAATTCCTCAAAGCCGCGCACACTGTCAACCTCGCGCAGGGCGAATGCTTCCGCGCCATCAAGGCGGCATCTTCCAAAGCCACCGTAGGCAGCGCCTATGGCATGGCCCCAGCCTACCCAAAGACCAGCAGCGAAGTCGACCACGAAGCCACGGCTCGATACCACGCAATGAACAATGTCTACTTCCTCGAGACAGCAATCCACGGCCGCTATCCCAAAGCCTTCGTCGGCGAGATTCCCTACGAGGCGATGGGCTTCAAACCTGGCGATGAAAAAATCATGCAGGTTCCACTCGACTGGATCGGCTTCCACTACTACACGCGCCGCATTGTCTCCGACGCCAGCGGATCATCTCGACCCGGCAACGGAGGCAGCTTCGGTACTGAAATCGAACTGGACGCAACGACAGGCCGCGACCCATACACGCAATTTCACGTAGAGATGCCCACCGAAGGCCCACTCACCGATGCAGGCCTTGAGATATACCCGCGCGGCATCTACGATCTCGTCATGCAGATCACCCGCGAATACAACCACCCCATCATCGAAATCACCGAGAGCGGCTGCAGCTACCTCGACGCGCCATACGAGAAGGAAAACGGCCGTGTCCCCGACACTCGCCGTATCGATTTCTTCCGCGCAGAACTGACAGAGCTTTCCCGAGCCATCAAAGACGGAGCCAACGTCCGCGCCTTCCACGCCTGGAGCCTGCTCGACAACTTCGAATGGGCCGACGGATACAGCCAGCGCTACGGCCTCACCTACGTCGATTTCCGCGACCAGAAACGCACCGTGAAAGACTCCGGCCTCTGGTATGGACAAGTCGCCGCTACAAACAAACTCGATGCCTGAACCCGCCCGACTCAAACCATTTGCATTTTGCGAGCCGTATCGCTAGGGTTTCCTCGTGGCGAAAAGGCACTCATTCCGGGGACTCTTTTACACAAGGTTGATCTCATGACGAACGGCGTAGACCGTCGCACATTCCTCAAGGGCGCGGCCGCTTCGGCAGCAATCGCAGCGCCTTCCAATATGTCGGCTCAGAAACCGCCGTCCAGACCGGAACCACCACAGGCGAGTAAAAAGCCACAGTCCTCGACAGGACTATCGCAAAAAGGCCTCACCCGCATGAACGGCATCATGGCGGGTTACGTTGACAGCGGAGAAATACCCGGGCTGGTTACGCTCGTCAGCCGGCGCGGTCAGGTAGAGGTCAGCACCGCTGGCTTAGAGAAGCTGGGCGAAAACAACGCCGTTCAACGCGACACCATCTTTCGCATCGCATCCATGACGAAGCCCATCACCGCCGCGGCCACGATGATCCTGATCGAAGAATGCGCGCTGCGGCTCGATGAGCCCGTCGACCGCCTTTTGCCCGAGCTGGCAAATCGCCGTGTTCTCAAACGGCCCGACGGGAGACTCGATGACACCGTGCCCGCCAAGCGCCCCATCACCGTGCGCGATCTGCTGACTTTTCGCATGGGCTTCGGTTTGATGTTCACGCCTCCCGACGCCCCGATCCTGAAAGCTGCGAACGAACTCCAGATCGGCATGGGAGCACCGATGCCAGCCTCCATGCCTGCCCCGGACGAATGGATCCGTCGTTTGGGCACACTGCCGCTCATGCACCAACCGGGCGAAATGTGGATGTACAACACTCCCGCCGACGTGCTTGGCGTGCTCATCTCCCGCGCATCCGGCCAGCCATTCGATGTCTTCCTGCGCGAACGTATCTTCGGACCGCTCGGCATGAAGGACACGGATTTCAGCGTGCCTCAGGCAAAGATCAACCGGCTTGCCACCAGTTACTGGTTCAGCCCGCAAAGCGCAAAGCTCGAAGTCTTTGACGAAGCTGACGGCGGTCAATGGAGCCATCCGCCAGCCTTTCCATCAGGCTCCGGCGGACTTGTTTCTACCGTCGACGACTATGCAGCCTTCAGCGACATGATGTTGAACAGCAGGCGCGGCGGTGAACGCATTCTCTCCCAACGCTCAATTGAACTGATGAGAACCGATCAGCTCACCCCGGAGCAGAAAGCTATCTCCGGCCTGACTCCCGGCTACTTTGACACGCACGGCTGGGGATTCTGCATGTCCATCATCACCAAACGTACCGACATCTCCGGGAACGTCGGCTCCTTCGGATGGAATGGAGGTCTCGGCACCTCATGGTATGCAGATCCAAAGGACGGCCTGACAACGATTCTCTTAACGCAGCGCGCCTGGAGTTCCTCAAACCCGCCGAATGTCTGCCTCGACTTCTGGACCTCGGCGGCCCTGGCAACCGAAGACTAAGAGCAGCTGCCAACAAAAACTTTTTGCCACCAACAGCGTATGATTACCAAGGACATTGTTAAAGAATTGTGATTAGTACGGTGAACCCTGAATACAGCATCGTCATTCCCGCGTACAACGAAAGTGCGCGTATCGGAGAGACTCTGGAGTTGGTCCTCGAATGCGTTCACAGCCATGGCTGGAATGCCGAAGTAATCGTCGTCAACGACGGCTCCAAGGACAACACCGCCGCCATCGTCGAAGGATTTGCAGCCAAAGATCCCATCGTTCGCCTCATCAGCAACCCCGGCAACCGCGGCAAGGGATACAGCGTCCGAAATGGCATGTTGCAGGCCTCCGGCAACATCGTCATGTTCACCGACGCCGATCTTTCCTCGCCGATGGAAGAGGCGGAACTCCTCTTCGCAGCCATCCGCGACGGCGCTGATATCGCCATCGGTTCCCGCTGGCTTGAAATCAAGCGGCAGACGCTCAGGCAGCCATTCTATCGGCGCTTTTTCGGCCGTTGCTTCAACGCAGTCACCCGTATGATCATGGCTTTGCCATTCGCCGACACGCAGTGCGGTTTCAAGGCATTCACGCGGCAGGCGGCCCAGACCGTCTTTCAGCTGCAGCACATTGAGCGCTGGGGCTTTGATCCTGAAATCCTCTTCATCGCCATCAAGCGCGGCTATTCCATCCGCGAAGTGGCCGTCACGTGGGGACACGACGAGCGCTCCCGCATCAGCTATCTCAAAGACGGACTCAAGATGCTGGAAGAGCTTGTGTCTGTCCGCTGGAATGCGCTGACCGGCGTCTACGACAAGCCGGTAAAAGAACTCGCACCGCACGTGCCTGCCGCCCGCAACTAGGGCCTAAGCTCCTCACAAGAAAAAAGCGCCCGATATGGGCGCTTCGTTCTTTAGACCCTATTAAGTTAAGAAGCCAGAGCGGCCGTTACCTTCATTTTCTCCTGGACATACTTGCCGACCGAAAGCCTGGGAACGAGTCGGACACCTTTTTCACTCTCATACTCCACCATCAGGAGTTGAGAACACTCCCCACACAGCCAGTAGTGTTCGAGGTGGTGGCCTGTCTTCCCGCCGTTTATTTTTCCCGACCGGTTTTCCTGCACATCGAAGACGAACACTCGTCCTTCCCGTAAATAGTGCAGAGGCTTGGCACACTTTGGATTCGCGCAGTTGTTCACCATAAAGAATTCTCCACTGCGCCTGCAACGGTTTTCCCGTTCAGGTGCTGACAGAACTTGCCCATGTTTTATTCCGCAAAAATGCTGGAGAATACCTCCCCCCAGCCCTGCTATACCGGTGACCTTACATTCTTAAGATGTAAGTAAAGGTGCGTGCGTTACCTTAATTTGGCAACACTTGCACGAGATTTTCATGGTTACTGAAAAAAACTACCGGCCTGCCTGGGAGGTTTGCTAGGAGTGGACTAAACTCTCCATCCTCAAATCCATAATACTCCAACCTTTATGCGAGAATGGAAAGTTCGCCCAATATTCACGAATATATGCCAATTCTGCGCTCCGCTTTCATAGCCCTTTCCCGCAACGCAACCCTCAGAAATTTCTCTGAGCGGTCATCCCTTGGCCGCAAGATGTCCTCCCGGTTCGTCGCCGGAATGACCCTCGATGAGGTCGTCCATGCAGCCGAAGCCCTGCATGACCAGGGCATCGCCTCTACCCTCGACAGCCTCGGCGAAAACGTCACCACACCGGAAGAAGCCCGCCACTCAGCCGACATCTACCACCGGCTCCTCGACGCCATCCAGACCCGGCCGGACATGAACGCCAACGTCAGCGTCAAGCTCACTCAGATGGGCATGGACCTCGACCCCGATCTGGCCACAGAGATCGTCGCCGAACTGGTCGAGCACGCCGTAGCCGCCCACACTTTCGTCCGCGTCGACATGGAGGGTAGCGAATACACTCAAGCCACCATCGACATGGTCCGTCGCCTCCACGCCATCCCCGGCAACCGCAGCCACGTCGGCATCGTCATCCAGGCCTATCTCTACCGCAGCGAAGAGGACATCCGCACCCTCACCGCCGACGACATCCGCATCCGCCTTTGCAAAGGCGCCTACAAGGAACCGGCCAACCTCGCCTTCCCGGAAAAGAAAGACGTCGACGCCAACTTCGTAAAGCTGACGCACCAGCTTCTCACCAGCGGCATCTACCATGGCATCGCCACCCACGACGAGGAGATGATCGCCGCCACGAAGAAATTCGTGAAAGAAAACAACATCGATCCCGGCACCTTCGAATTCCAGATGCTCTACGGCATCCGCCGTGATCTGCAGAAGTCTCTGGTCCACGATGGCTTCAACGTCCGCATCTACGTTCCCTTCGGCGCCGAATGGTACCCCTACTTCATGCGACGCCTCGCCGAACGCCCCGCCAACGCCCTCTTCATCGCCAAAAACCTCCTCCACCAATAAGACAGTAACCGGCTGGAACGCAATTCCTTCCACGCTGTCATCCTGAGCGCAGCGAAGGATCTGCTTTTTAATCAGCAGCAGCACGAAAAGGGGTGCCCCATCCTGACAAAGTCAGGGTGGGAACCAAAGCCGCCAACCAGGGAATCCTTGAATCCGGCCCAGCAAACACCCCACTTCACCATTGACACTCTATCCATAGATAATCTATATCTACGAACAAGATCGTAGATTGTGGGAACTTCATAACCACCCCAAGCCGTATCTCTAAAAAAGAAACAGGCAGGAACTCACTATGGAAGCCATCACGCTTTTCTTTCGCAAGCTGCGCATCCTGTTCACCCGCGACCGCTTCAACAGCGAACTCGACGAAGAAATGACTTTCCACCGCGAACAGGCCCAGCGTGAGATGCAATCCGACAGCTTGCCTGGGGAAGCTGCGCAACACGCGGCCCGCCGTCAATTCGGTAATGAAACGCGCCTCAAAGAAAAGAGCCACGAAGTCGTCGGCTTCCGTATCGAGAGCGTTTTCCAGGACTTCCGTTTCGCCCTCCGCCAGCTTCACAAGAACCCCGGCTTCGCCACCGTCGCCATTCTGGTGCTGACACTCGGCATCGCCGCCAGCGTCTCCATCTTCTCCTTCGTCGACGCAGCCCTGATCAAGCCGCTCCCCTATCAGAACCCGGGACGCCTCGTCGGCGTCTACGAAACAGCCAAATTCTGCCCGCGCTGCAATCTCTCCTTCCAGGACTATCTCGACTGGAAAAAAGACAACAAGGTCTTCAGCTCGCTCGACGCCTGGAGCGGGGCAAACTATCTCTGGAAAAGCCCCTCTGGAGTGCAACCGATGCCCGCCGCTCGCGTGGCCGGAGGATTCTTCCACACCCTCGGCGTAACTCCGGCCCTGGGCCGCGTCTTCACCGAAGCCGATGACACCCCCGGCGCACCCCGCACCGTGCTGCTGACCTACAGCACATGGCAGAAGCGCTTCGGCGGCAGGAACGACATCCTGGGCCAGTCTCTGACCCTCGATGATGCCGCCTACACTATCATCGGCGTGCTGCCGCCCGAGTTCCATTTCGCCCCGCGAGGCGGCGCCGAGGTGTGGACAACACTGCACGACCCCAATAATTGCGAAAAACGCCGCAGCTGCCACAATCTCTTTGCCATTGGCCGCCTTAACGATGGCGTCACCGTCCAGGCCGCGCTCGCCAATATGAAATCCATCGCCGCGCAGCTCGAAAAGCAATATCCCGACTCCAACATGGGACAGGGCGCGCTCGTCATGCCCCTGAGTGAAGCCATCGTCGGCGACATCCGCCCGATCCTGCTCACTCTGCTCTGCGGAGCTGGAATGCTTCTGCTCATCGCCTGCGTCAATGTCTCCAGCCTGCTCCTCGTCCGCGCAGAAAACCGCAAGCGCGAAATGGCCGTGCGCGGCGCGCTCGGCGCATCGCCCGCGCGGCTTGTGCGGCAGTTCATCACCGAAGGAATGGTGCTGGTCATAGCCTCAATGGTCTGCGGCCTGGCCGCCGCTTACGGAGCCATCCATCTACTCCTCAAGTTGATCCCCGCAGACATGCTGCAGCAGATGCCCTATCTGCAAAGCCTAGGCCTGAACCCGCGCGTACTCGCCTTCGCCTGCATTCTCGCGCTCTTTGCCGCCGCCGTCTTCTCCCTCACGCCGGCACTCCGCCTGTCTGTATCCAACCTGCGCGAAGACCTCGCCGAAGGCGGACGCAGTGCCGCCGGAACCACATGGAAGCGCCTCGGCTCGAATCTCGTAGCGCTTGAACTTGCCATCGCTGTCATCCTACTCGCCGGCGCCGGACTACTGGGCAAGAGCTTCTACCGTCTGCTCCACGTCACGTTGAACTTCAACCCTGAGAATCTGGCAACGCTCGAGATCGCCGCCCCCGATGCGAACTATGCAAAGGCCCCGCAGTCCATCGCCCTCTCAAAGCGTGTGCTCGACACGATCGCCGCGATGCCAGGAGTCATCTCAGTGAGCCACACCAGCGATACTCCGGTGAGGTGCAACTGCGATACAACATGGTTCAGAATTCTCGGCCACCCCTATAGCGGCGAGCATAACGACGCCCCCGAGCGTTCCGTCAGCACGGACTACTTCAAGACCATCCAGGCAAAGCTGATCCGTGGCCGCCTCTTCACTAACGCCGACGACGCATCGTCAACGCCAGTCATCATCATCAACCAGACTCTGGCGAAACAGTTCTTCCCCAACGAAGACCCCATCGGCAAAATGATCGGCAACACTGACCTCGATCCCAAGTCGATGCGTCAAATCGTCGGCGTTATCGACGACATCCGCGAAGGTGGACTCGACGAGGACATCCGGTACGCGGTCTATTACCCCTTCACCCAGTCCACCGACGACGGCTTCATCGTCGTCGCCCGAACCGCGCAGGATCCCAAGTCCATGCTCCCCGCGCTGGTCAAGGTCATCCATCAGATCGACCCCAACATCGGCGTCCGCAATGAAACCACCATGATGCAGCAGATCAACGATTCAGAAACCGCCTATCTGCACCGCTCCTCTGCATGGCTCGTCGGCGGCTTCGCCGTTCTCGCGCTTCTGCTCAGCGTCGTCGGACTCTACGGAGTCATCGCCTACTCCGTCAGCCAGCGCACTCGCGAAATTGGTGTGCGCATGGCCCTCGGCGCCCAGCGCAGTTCCGTCTATCAGCTCATCCTGAAAGAAGCCACCTGGCTCATCGCGCTCGGCATCGTTGCCGGACTCGCCGGTTCCCTGGCCGTGACCACCTTGATGGGTAAGCTCCTCTTCGGCGTTCATTCATGGGACATACAAACACTCGCCGCCGTCGCCGCGCTTCTCGGAGTCTCAGCGTTGCTCGCCAGCTATATCCCGGCCCGCCGCGCCGCATCCGTCAACCCGGTAGAAGCGCTAAGGGCAGAATAGTGCTCCTGCATTTACATATATCGTGTGGCAAGCAGCTAGTGGCGCTATTTAAAATAACGCTTTACATATGACGTTATACGTCATACCTTGAACGTATGATCGTTGGCTTTAGAGATGCCGATACGATGCAACTGTTCACGGAGCGTAAGAATCGGCGTTGGGCAGGCATCGCAAAGGTAGCGCTTAGGAAGCTCGATCAGCTTGAGGCTGCAATTTCCTTGGATGACTTGCGCATCCCGCCAGCGAATCGGCTGGAAGCTCTGAAAGGTAATCGTAAGGGCCAATACAGTGTCAGAATTAACGATCAATACCGCTTGTGTTTTGAGTGGAAACAGGACGGAGCGCATAACGTCGAAGTGGCTGACTATCATTAAGAAGTAACAAAGAAATGAGGCGATATGACATCTGACACCCTCAAACCTCCCGCCTATCATCGTCCAAAATCGGGCTGGATCATTACTGGAGTTACCACGCATCCGGGCGAGATGCTCGCGGAAGAGTTTCTAAGGCCGCTCTCGATCAGCCAGAATCAGCTCGCGCTTGATATCCGAGTGCCGGCAACGCGTATTGGTCAGATCATCAAAGGGAAGCGCTCTGTTACGCCAGATACGGCCTTGCGCCTGGCTAAGTATTTCGGTAACAGCGCGGAGTTCTGGCTCAACCTTCAGCAAATGTATGACCTCAGCAAGACACGCAAGGAAGCCGGACACCAGATCGAACAAGAAGTCCGCACGATAAAAAGGATCGCCTGATTCATCCGCGGCGCTGGCCGCGCGATTGTTTTCCAATATGTCGAGATGAAGTATTGCGAGCACGGCACACGCAGGCTGTACCGAGAAGATACCCGGCCGAGTCTCAGATTGAAGCGCAACAAATCACCGGAGTACACTCGATTCAAGTTTCATTAACATTCGAAGATTTCGCCTTTACCAGCGAAATCCTGCTGCTCCTGTGGGAGGTTCTGCTCTGCGTTCCATTTTCGTTAACTACCGGAGAAACGATTCGGAAGGTGAGGCCGGCCGTCTCTTTGACGATCTGACATCCCACTTCGGCCACGACTGCGTATTTATGGACGTGGCGGCAATCGAGCCGGGCCGCGACTTCAGAAAAGCAATCGATCAGAGCGTGGCAAGTTGCAGCGTTCTGGTGGCGCTCATCGGGCGCGACTGGCTCGGCACAACGGATGCCGCGGGAAACCGGCGCCTCGAAAATGCCAACGACTTCGTCCGCATCGAGTTGGCATCAGCCCTTCGCCGCGACATCCCCGTAATTCCCGTTCTCGTGCGCGGCGCAAAGATGCCGAGTGCCGACCAGCTCCCGGACGACTTGAAAGAACTGCATTACAGAAACGCGGTCGAATTGACGCACGCGCGCTGGAAGTCGGACGTGCAGTTTCTGATCCGGGCGCTTCGTCCATATCTGGATGATCCTCTGGAGGATCAAGCCCGTCCAACCACAGCCAGGATGGAAACCAGTCAACACAGCGTCCGGCCTGCGACTGACACTCTCTCCGTCACGACAGCAACCGGGATACAGAAGTTCGGAGCACAGACTCTAGAGCGCGTCAGTAAGGAGCTGGCGGCCTACATCGGCCCCATCTCGGAAACAATAGTAAAGCGAGCCGCCAAGCGGTGTTCATCGGTAGAAGACCTGTGCGGCGCGGTTGCACAGGAAATCGAAGGCGACGCCGACCGCGCCAGGTTCTTAAAATCCTGCCGCTCCTAAGAACAGCAGGCGAAAAAGCTACTCCTCGTCCAAC
>Ga0209773_10000155_pt1 | contig 20391 bp, 17 predicted proteins | sample BogFormECP14_OM1_FD_188244 | JGI IMG/M metagenome (GOLD analysis project Ga0209773, IMG submission 188244) | Bog forest soil microbial communities from Calvert Island, British Columbia, Canada - ECP14_OM1 (SPAdes) (version 2) | ecosystem: Environmental > Aquatic > Freshwater > Wetlands > Bog ... | reverse complement strand
TATGACGCGCTGTCAAGGGCGGACAAGGAAAAGTGGGTGGCGGGGGGATTGAATTGCCTATATCCGGGCGATGGCCTTTGCATGGTGTCGCTCTCGGCGGGCGGCGAGGATGCGAGGACGCTGCGCGAGTTCGATCTGAAGACGGGCAAGTTTCTGGAGGGCGGATTTGTGCTGCCGAAGTCGAAGCAGAATGTGGCGTGGATCGATAAAGACACGCTTCTGCTGGGGAGAGACTGGGGGCCGGGCACGATGACGAAGTCGGGCTATCCGTTTGTGGTGAAGCTGTGGAAGCGGGGCGAGCCGCTGGAACAGGCCACGGAGGTGTATCGCGGCGTCGAGACGGAAATGTCCGTCGCACCGATGGAATTCCACGACGGACAGGGAAACCAGCTGGTGATGATCCTGCGCAATGTGAACTTCTTTGAGAGCGAACTATATCTGCTGACGGCTGCGGGAGTGAAGCGGATCGGATTCCCGAAGAAGGTCGAGGTGGAGGGCCTGCTGAATGGGCAGATCATTATTACTGTGAATGAGGAGTGGCAGCCGGAGGGGATGGATCAGAAGTTCATGCAGGGGTCGGTATTATCGCTGGACGTGAACGCGGTGAGAAAAGATCCGATGCACCTGAAGCCTTCCGTTGTTTTTGCACCGACGGCGCAGGAGTTTGAACGGAGTGTCGCTCTTACGAAAAACCACTTGTTGCTAACTACGCTCGATCATGTGCAGGGCAGGGCGTATTGCTATACCGAAGAGAAATCCGGGGAATGGACGCGGAAGAAGCTGGATGTTCCGGATAACCAGACGGTCTGGATTATCACGACGAATACTTCTGATGACAAGTTCTTTCTGCTGCTTACGGGCTTTCTGACGCCATCCTCACTTGAGCTGGGGGACGCAGCGACAGGTGAGTTGAAGCCGGCGAAGGCGCTGCCGCAACAGTTCGATGCCTCGAACCTTGTTGTGGAGCAGCTGCAAGCGAAGTCGAAGGACGGGACGATGGTGCCGTATTTCGTAGTGCGGAAGAAAGATATCAAGTACGACGGGTCGAATCCGACACTGCTTTATGCATATGGAGGATTCCAGATTTCGTCGACACCGTTCTATGACGGAGTAATGGGCAGGCTGTGGCTGGAACGTGGCGGTGTGTATGCTTTGGCGAATATTCGTGGGGGCGGAGAGTTTGGACCGGCATGGCATGAGGCCGGACTGAAGACGAACCGGCAGCGGATCTACGACGATTTTGCGGCGGTGGGTGAGGACCTGGTAACGCGAAAGATCACATCTCCGCGCAGGCTCGGAATTCAGGGCGGGTCAAATGGTGGATTATTGATGGGCGTGGAGATGACGCAGCATCCAGAGATGTGGAATGCGGTGTCGATCAATATTCCACTGCTCGATATGTTGCGCTTTGAGCAGATTGCTGCCGGAGCCTCGTGGACGGGCGAATTTGGGTCGGTATCGGTGCCAGAGGAGCGCAAGTTTCTGGCATCGATTTCACCGTACAACCAACTGAAGCCGGATGTAACGTATCCGGAGCCGCTGATTTTTACGACGACGAAGGATGACCGGGTCGGGCCGGTGCACGCGCGGAAGTTTGCCGCTCGGATGGAGGAGTTCCACAAGCCCTTTCTGTATGACGAGATTATCGAAGGCGGCCATTCCGAGGGGGCGGATCTGAAAGAGGAAGCCAATACGGATGCGATGCTGTTTATCTACCTGACACGCAAGCTCATGGACTAGCGCACGACGGCGTCGAACGGGAGGAACAAGTTAAAGACGGTGCCGTGGTGTGCCGGCGATTGGCTGCTGCGGACGCGGAGCAATCCTCGATGGCGGTCGACGATTTCCCGGCTGACCCAAAGGCCGAGGCCGTTTCCGGTTATACCTTTTGTGGTGAAGAAGGGGTTGAAGAGCTTTGCGAGTGTCTGCCGGCTCATGCCGGTTCCTGTGTCTGCGACGGTGATGACGACGCCAGCTTCGCCGCTCTTCCAGTTTGTGCCTAGACGCGTACGCAGGAGGATGCGGCCATTTTCTGCGCTCATGGCGTCGAGGGAGTTATTGACCAGGTTGCTGATGACTTGACGTATCTCACCTTGAAAGCAGCGAACCGGTTTCAGGGGGCGGCTCCGTTGGCTGATTTCGACACCTGAGTTTGCGATTCTTCCCTGGTAGACAAGCAAAACGCTTTGAATGAGTTGTTCCGGAGTGACCTCCTGCGGGTTTGTGGCCTGCTTGTGAAAGCGCAGGGTCTGGCTGGTGATGGCGGCGACCCGCTGTAGCTCCATCTCCGCCGCGTCCAGGTGTTCGTGGATTTTGTCCACGTCTTTCGAGTGACGAGCGAGATAGAGAAGATTGGTGACGGCTTCAAGCGGATTGTTGATTTCGTGGGCAATGGAGCTGGCCAGACGGCCTACCACGGCGAGCTTTTCGCTTTGAATAAGTGCCTGCTCGGCTTTTTTCTGCTGCGTGATTTCGAGCGATGCCGCGGTGATGGCCTGAATGGAGCCGTCAGGAGCGAAGACAGGGAAGTAGCTGACAGTCCAGTAGCGGTAATTGTCGGGGTCGGTGATCACGGTTCCTTCGAGCGGATAATTGATGACCGGTTTGCCCTGAAGAACCTGATCGAAGAGCTCTTTGAGTCCTTCGATCGGAGCCATTTCGGTGAGGGTCCGTCCGACGATTTGTTCCGGCTTGAGGCCGAAGAAGGCTGCCTGGCGGTCGTTTAGGCGAAGGTAGCGGAAGTCCTTCGTGTCGAAGAGCGCTAGGCCGATGGGAGCAGTGCGGTAGACAGTCTCGATCTCAGCATGCTGGCGCTCGGCTTCTTCGCTCTTGCGGCGGAGTTCTTCCTGCGAGAGTTTCTCCTGGGTGAAATCGCGGAAGAAGATCATGATGCCGTCGTCGGCGGGATAGCTCTGAACGCGCAGCCAGAGGTTCAGCGGCTCGGGGTAAAAGGCCTCAAACTCGCCCGCTTCGCCGTGATCCATGCTACGGCGGTAGTTTTCGACGAAAGGAGAATGCTCGTAGGCAATGGCGGGGAAGCTTTCAAAAAAATTTGTGCCGAGAACGTCGCCAAAAGGCGAGAGCAGCTGCTGGGCCCGTCGATTCAGGAAGGTGACTTTGTAATTGCAGTCCAAGAATATGATGGCGTCGGTGGCGGCATCAAAAAACTGCGCCATTTTCCGGCGGAAGTAATTATTGTCCAAGGTTGAATGGGACGCGGCGTCCGGCAATCGGTCTTCCTTTCGTGCTTTATCGAAAACACACTGCGTGGTCTCTTATTCGCAGTGATTGCAAACCTCAGCATTACCACAACTACAGACGTTTTGTATTTGATGAGGCACGAGTCGGCATCCGTTGCCGCGAGGGCTGGATTCTTAGTTTAGTCGGTCGAAGCGGTTCCTTCGGCGGGAAATGCAATGGATGGAGCCGCAACCTGTTTCTTTCTGGCGGAGGGGGCCAGAAAGGTCTTCATCCTGATAATCGGGTCTTCGAAAAAGCGCCGGGAAAGATAGGCGATGGCCACCGATATCATCGTTGCGATCAGGAAGCCCAGAAATTCTGACCTTAGAGTAAGCGGGGTCGTCGACAGCCATGTACCGGCCACCGCTCGCGAATACTTCTCCCCAACGAATGGGTGGACGAGGTAAAGGCCATAGCTGATGTAGCCAAAGAAGCTCAGGAAGCGTAAGTGGGGCAGTCGCTTTACGGCCTCTTCGCTTTTCGCTCCCTCGTTTGTTGCAATTGCAGTCAGCAGCATTGCCGCAAAGATGCCCATGAAGGGGAGCAGTCCGACGGAAGCGAAGACGACGCCAACCCAGGGATGGCTGGGCTCGATGGTATAGAGATACATGGAGAGCGCGAGCAAGGGAACGCTGATGACGAAGATGGCTGCGGTAATCTTTCGAACGTTGGCTGCATGGATGATTCCCTCACGCACTGCCAGCGCAATGGCAGCGCCGTAGAGGAGATAGTCTGCGTTCATCCAGGTCTTATAGTGGCTGTCTACCCCAACGAAAAGAGCGGCCACAGCGCGCAGAATGGGACAGACAATCAGGCAGGCGACTATGATTTTGCGCATAGAACGGTGGCTGGCACGGCGGACGACTGTTGGCCACAGCAGATAGAACTGTTCTTCGACGGCAAGCGACCAGAAGCCTGAGTACTCGTGTATATTTGCTCCTACCAGCCGGGCCATATTGGCGATATATAGCAGGCATGCCAGCAGGTACTTCCAGCTGATTGGTTGCCATACCTTCAGCACCACCAGCATGAGCAGATACGCGGGCAGAATACGCAGAGCCCGGCGGATATAAAAATTCTGGTAGTAATTTTCCTTGTGTTTGCTATCGAGCAGAATTCCGGTAATCAGAAATCCTGAGAGCAGAAAGAAGAGGTGCACGCCGGTGTATCCAAAGTGGATGAAGAAGTGCGCCACTTTGGGCAGTCCGTGAAGTTCCTGCCATGGAATCGTGAATCCATGAAAGAGCACGACGACGAGAATGGCGAGACCTCGCAAGACGTCGAGGCCGGGAATATGCCCGTTGTATCGAAGAGCAGGAGCGTTTAACTTCGGTAAATTTTCTGGCACGTAGCTTTTTCCCTTGGGTTGGAAAATGCGACTTACGTGTTTATAAGAATTAGACCATACTCCACGGAAATTTTCTTTTGTCGGCGGGTTCTAATACGATCTCATTTGGGAGCGAAATTCAGTACCTGCAGTATCGATGGGGAAGTAATGAAGATCAATGGAGTCGAATGTACCTTCCACCACATGGGAATTCTTTATTAGGATACGTCGCGCTCGGTTGCAACCCACCTCTGCTGTCGATTGATCCGAGTGCTGCTCTTCGATCTTGAATGTACTGCCCGCTATGAGGAATGGCCCTTGTGCTTGTGTTGTTTCGTGCCGCCATTGTTCGTCGCTGAGGATACGTCTCCGGCCATCAGATTCTGATCGACCGAGGTCCACGTATAGCTCTTGCCTTTGCTATCCAGATCCAACACCCAGACAAGGTAGAAGACATTGGGGAAAGGATTTGAGATAGAAGCATAGTTGGTGATGGGAACGGCGCTGTCAATGGCCTGCATGATGTTGGGCATGATATTGTCGTGCTCCCAGCAGATGAGCACTACCCCGCTAAGGGCGAGCACGCTTTTGACCAGAGCCTGTTCCCCGCCGCCTACGCTGAAAGAAACGTTGAATTGCGGGCTGCCTTGTGAATAGTTGAGCCACGCCGCCAGAGGCGTTACGGTTTCGCACGGTCGCTGTGTTTCTCCGGTGGGATCGGCCGCATAGATGTAGTCGGGCGTGGCGATCTCCTGATTGGCTGGCTTTGACTCATACGGAGCGAAGAACGCATTGAGGGCGCCGGCTCTTTGCCATCCGGGCACAATCAGGGACTTTCCGCCGCCGGATTGTCCATTTGCGAGAACGTCCCATGGCCCAGTCTTGTTGGGCGGATTGGGAGGTTTTTCGGCGTGACGAATGATCATGATTTTTGTTGGTGGGGTTGATCCGGCCATTCTGTTTCTCCCTGCGTGCGATTTTCTGCGTTAAACCATGCATCGCGACAAGCTTGCCAGGTAACGTACCTCCGGGAGAGGATGCATGGCAAATCGCCGCATGCCGCTATCGCGGATGCAGGACTTTGTAGTTCGCAAGGATGCAGCCGCCTGCGAGCGGGCGACATTCGGTGAGGGCAAGGCGGACTCGATGTCCGGGATCGCGGAAGGTGGGGATTCCGGAGCCGAGGAGGATGGGATGGATGTTCAGACCGACCTGATCGATGAGATCCGCGGCGAAGAGAGACTGTGCGAGTTCGCCTCCGCCCATGAGGCAGATTTGTTTTCCCGGACGTTGCCTGAGGTGGAAGACGAATTCGGCCGCGTCGGTGGATACGAGTGTCACGCCTGGTGTATCGATCGATGGGATTGTGCGCGAGAAGACATAGGTGCGCATGGTTGGCTCTTTGGTTTTGCCGGCTTCGGTCTTCTGCGCCTTCTCAGCTGCTGCGCGATTTTGAGCGACCGATACCTCATAGGTCTTTCGTCCCATCAGGATGGTGTCGACATCCTTCCAATAGCTGGTCATGACTTCCTGGACGTCTCTGCTGAAATGCAGCCAGTCGATGGAGCCGTCGGGGCCGGCGAGGAATCCGTCGAGGCTGACGGCGCCGCCGTAGGTGATCGTGCGCATGGTGTGCTTTCTCATTTGGCGGATCATGTCCAGGGGCGCAGGCGAGGGAGCCATCGACGTACGTTGCGGCAATATTCTTCGTAGTCGGAGCCGAACTTTCCTCGCAGCGTTGGCTCTTCGTAAAAGATTACGAACAAGGCTACGCCCAATACGGCTGTGGCGGTTACCGTGAGTGCTGTAGTGTTTATCCGGCCGAAGATGATCCAGAGGCCGGCCCATCCAGTGAAGAATCCGACGTACATCGGGTTGCGGACGTAGCGGTAGAAGCCGACGACGACCAGCCGCTGCGGCGGTGCCACAGGCGCAGGCGTTCCGCGTCCCGTCCAGCCGAAGTCCCACACACAGCGCAGTGCCACAGCGAAGCCGAGGACGGATGGGATGGCGGCGATCCATCGCCAGGGCGCCACGCTTGCTATGTCAACCTGGAAGCCGAGCCAGCCCGGCAGCAGCCAGAACCACAGCGCGAAGAATGCGCTGCCGACGATAAGAGAAGCGATCGCTGTCGGCCAGTGGTGGTTGTGATTCTGTGTCGTTTCGGCCGGTAGGCTCATCTTGCACGGCTCCTGCCACCATCGAAGTATGAACCGCAGGACGTGACAGGCACAACTCAAAATGCGACACGCTGTGCGTCGTGGGTGTGATGTAGGCTACCGGCGAGATCTGTAACGGTGGAGTCGTTTTGCAGAGCTAGTAAACATCTGTCTGGTAACGTCTCGCCTTCTTCATGCTGGCGAGATATTCCTGTGCCGCGTCCGGCGTGCAATTGTGACCATTGGCGATGGCATCCAGAAGCGCGGTCTCCACATCTTTTGCCATGCGATTTGCGTCGCCGCAGACATAGAAATGCGCTCCGCGCTCCAGCCAACGGTATAGTTCCGCGTCGTTCTCCCGCATGCGGTCCTGTACGTACACTTTATGCGACTGGTCGCGGGAAAAGGCTGTATCGAAACGCGTCAGAATGCCGTCATTGAACATTCCTTCGAGGTCTTCGCGATAAAGAAAATCTGAAGCACGGCGCTGCTCGCCAAAGAAAAGCCAGTTCTCGCCCTTGTGGCCATGCGCCTTGCGATGCTGCAGGAAGGCGCGGAACGGCGCGATTCCTGTGCCCGGACCTACCATGATGACCGGCGTATCGGTATTTTCCGGAAGACGGAAGTTGTTGTTCGAATGCAGAAAGATAGGCATTGTTGAGCCTTCGGGCGCGCGTTCTCCCAGATGACCGGAACACAGCCCCTGCCTGTCGCGTTGATGGCTTGTGAAGTAAACAACGCGCACGATCGTATGCACGGCGTCTTTCACGAAGGATTGCGATGACGCAATGGAATACATGCGCGGAGTGAGGCGCGCCAGCACGGTGAACAACTGCTGTGGCGCGGTAATTCCGCCGGGATGTTCCGTGATGAGATCGATGAACTCGCGGCCCCAAATGTACTCCTCTGCTGCGGAGCGGTTGTCCGGAAGGGTCAACGATTTCAGAGCGTCGAATCCCGGCACCGAGGCTGGAGCGACCTTTGCGTAGGCATTCACAGCGCTGCGTGTGAGCTTGCCGATAGCCAGGCGCGTGCGCAGCGCTTCCTCCAGGCTGATCTCGACCTTGTAGTGGTCCAATACGCGCTCATCGCCTTTGAAGTGGAGTTGTGCGAGCACCTCGGCTACCTCGTAGGGACGGTTCTCGGGCACGATTCCAACAGCATCGCCAGGGGTATATTCCATGCCCGGCTCAAGCTCCAGCTCAATATGACGTGTTTGCTTTTCCGAGCCGGCCGTCGTCATCAATACGTTGACGAGCATGCGTGACATGTATGGATTATTCCGGGTGTACTTTTGCGGCGTTGTGCTCATAGGGTAGTTCAGGTCTTGAGGGTTCAGAAGCTTGTGAATCGAGTATATCTGCAAGGCTCTCTAGTTCATGCCGAGATTGCTGCGGCGATGAAGCACAGGCGATAATTTCCTAGAGAGAAGAGCAAAAACTTTGGACAGACCCCTCTTTACCGCCCGGTTGCAACAGAAACGATTGCTCTCCGAACCCGCACAGTGCTATCACCTCGAATTCTCGGTCGATGAGCTTTCGCATTTCGACTTTGCACCGGGCCAGTTCATCTCCTGCGTCGCTGTTGACGGCAAAGGAAAGACGCAGACACGCGCCTACTCGATTGCCTCAGCGCCACGCGCAAACCTGTTTGACCTGTGCGTAAACCGCGTCGAAGACGGTTTTTTCTCGAATCTGCTTTGCGATCTGGAGCCGGGCCAGACCGTGCAATGTCACGGACCGCATGGACTGTTCACCCTGCGTCAGCCGCTGACGGACTCGATCTTCGTCGCTACAGGCTCTGGCATTGCGCCGATACGCGGATTTGTTGAGTGGCTTTTCCCTGAAAACGGTGAAGACCGCAGCCACGGACGCCCTGTCTGGCTTGTGTATGGAACGCGCTATCCGACTGGGCTCTATTATCAGAAATATTTTGAGAGGGTCGCAGCGGAGCGCCATAACTTCCATTACTTGTCGACCCTGAGCCGCCCCAGCGACGATTGGGAGGGTTTGCGCGGCTATGTGCAGGATCACGTCGCCAGAATTGTGAGCGAGCGCGTTAGTCAGAGGCATCCTGCGCCGGTTGTAACCGTGGCTGAGCCTGGTGGCTTCGATATCCATGCTTACATTTGTGGGCTGAACATCATGGTTTCTGCCAACCGCGACAAGCTTAAGGAACTGGGCTGGCAGCGGAAGCAGATCATCTTTGAGCGGTACGACTGAAATTGATTCAACTTAAGAACTTGTCATCCTGAGCGAAGCGACCGAAGGGAGCGCAGTCGAAGGATCTGCTTTCCGTCGGATAAACCAAACCCTTCATTCAAAGAGCCGAATGAAGTTAGCTCCAGTAACTCCGGTCCAGTGTTCGATACTGAATCGCCTCCGCGATATGAGGCACGGTAATCGACGGAGCCCCTTCGAGATCGGCGATGGTGCGAGCAACTTTCAAGATGCGATCGTGCGCGCGAGCCGTAAGCCCCTGCTGCTGCATCGCGCGCTCCAGAAGCCGCTCCGCATCCGGACCCAGTTCGCAGAAAGCGCGAATTTGCCTCGTGCTCATCTGTGCGTTCGAGTAGATCTTCTCAGAGGCCTTGGTGAAACGCTCACGCTGGATTTCGCGCGCAGCCAATACACGGGAACGAATCGCCGCCGAGCTTTCGCTCGCTGCCCCCCCGCGCAGTTCGCGATACTGCACGGCAGGCACTTCGATATGAATGTCGATGCGATCGAGCAGCGGTCCCGAGACTTTTGACACGTAACGCTGGATCATTGGGGGAGTGCAGGAACACTCGCGGGACTTGTCGTTGAAGTACCCACAGGGACAGGGATTCATTGCGGCCGCCAGCATGAAGGCTGACGGAAAAGTCAGCGACATAGAAGCCCTTGCAATGACCACGTTGCGGTCTTCTAGAGGTTGCCGCATGACTTCGAGCACGTTGCGCGGAAACTCCGGCAGCTCGTCGAGAAAAAGCACGCCGTTGTGCGCCAGAGAGACTTCGCCGGGGCGTGGCACGGCACCGCCGCCGATCAGCCCGGCGTCGGAGATGGTATGGTGCGGTGAACGGAAAGGCCGCTGCGTTACCAAGCCCGCGTCAGCATCGAGTACTCCGGCGACGGAATGGATCTTTGTGGTTTCGAGTGCTTCTTCGAAGCTGAGCGGTGCGAGAATCGACGGCAGGCGCTTCGCCAGCATCGTTTTGCCCGAGCCCGGTGGGCCGATCATCAGAATGTTGTGGCCGCCTGCAGCCGAAACTTCCAGCGCGCGCTTCGCTGTCTGCTGACCGCGCACGTCGGCGAAATCAACATGGAAGTGTTGTAGCTCGCCGAGCATCTCTGCTGCCTGTATGCGAAGGGGCTCGGTGTGGATGCCGCCATTTCCGGCCGCATTCAACAGCTCGCGCACTTCATTCAGTGATTCGACGGGGTAGACGTTCACGCCCTCGACCACAGCTGCTTCGCGCGCATTGGCTTTGGGGATGACCAGATTCTTAATGCCGCGTTCGCGAGCCGCAACGGCAACCGGCAGCATTCCGGAAACAGCTCGCAAGCCGCCGTCCAGGCCCAGCTCGCCGACGAGAAGGAACTGGCTCAGGTCGCGAAGTTGCAGCGCGCCATAGGCGCCCAGAATGCCGATGGCCATGGGCAGATCAAACCCGGAGCCTTCCTTCTTGATGTCGGCGGGGGCGAGGTTGATCGTGATATGTGTCGGCGGCACATCGAAGCCGGAGTTCTTGATTGCCGCGCGCACACGGTCGCGGCTCTCGCGCACGGCGGCATCGGGGAGACCCACGGTGTGGAAGTGGTCCTCATTCGTCTTGATTCCGGAAAAATCAACTTCAACATCGATAATGTTGGCGTCGATGCCGTAGACTGCGGCACTAAGAGCCTTAAAGAGCATAGTTTTATCTAATAAGTGGCTGGAGTATAGCATCGCTGCCAGCCTCGAATGTGAAGGAAGCTTCTTCGCCGACGTTGTCAGGCAAACTTTAGGTACATTTTCTGCGACAGAAAATTCAAAGTCAGCCGGCACCGCCTGAAAAGAAAGCTCACCCGAAGGGCGCGAAAACGAAAACCACCGCTAAAGGACTAAAATAAGACTTCGTGAAGACGAGTCTCTTTGATCTTTTCAAAGTCGGCGTCGGACCATCCAGTTCGCACACGATGGGTCCTATGCGCGCGGCGCGGCGCTTTGTGCTCGCGCTTGAAGACGCTGGGCTGCTGGATCGCACCACGCGCGTGCAGGTAGACTTATACGGCTCACTGGCTCTGACAGGACTCGGCCACGGCACCGATCGAGCCGTGCTGCTGGGACTCTCGGGAGAAGAGCCGTCCACCATCGATCCGGAGACGATCGAATCAAAGCTGCATCAGATTCGCGGGGCGCATGAGTTATTGCTCGGCGGTCGCAAGGCTGTTTCATTCGGCGAACCAACCGATCTTCTCTTTCACCGCGACAGGATGTTTCCGGAGGGCGCGCAGACACAACATCCTAATGGCGTGCGGTTTTCCGCTTTCGACGCTTCAGGAAAGACTATCGCAAGCGAAGTCTTCTTCTCGATCGGCGGTGGGTTCATCGTTTCAGATGCGGAAGGCGCGGGCAGCGCCAAGGTGATGACTACCGCGGAGTTGCCGCATCCTTTTAAGAGCGCGGCAGAGCTGCTGGAGATGGCAGCTCAAAAACAGATCACCATCTGGGATCTGATGCTGGAAAACGAGTCGGCCTTGCGCTCGCCGGAAGAAGTGCGCTCCGGCATTCTGAAGATCTGGTCCGTTATGCAGGAATGCATCGATCGCGGCATGCGCACCGAAGGCATTCTGCCTGGCGGATTGAATGTGCGCCGCCGCGCGCCGCGTCTTGCCGCGCGACTTCGCGAAAAAGGGTCTGTCGATCCGCTGGCCCCGCTCGACTGGGTGACCGTTTATGCGATGGCGGTGAATGAAGAAAATGCCGCGGGCGGGCGGGTTGTGACTGCTCCGACCAACGGGGCCGCAGGTGTGGTGCCGGCTGTAGCGCGGTACTATCGCGACTTCATCCCTGGCGCGGATGACGAAGGCATCCTGCGCTACTTCCTCACGTCCGCAACGATTGGCATTCTCTACAAAGAAAATGCCTCGATCAGCGGCGCGGAAGTTGGATGTCAGGGAGAAGTCGGCGTTGCCTGCTCGATGGCTGCCGGTGGACTGATGGCCGCGATGAGCGGTACCAACGGCCAGATTGAGCACGCCGCGGAAATTGGCATGGAGCACAACCTGGGGATGACCTGCGACCCCATCGGCGGTCTCGTGCAAATCCCCTGCATCGAGCGCAACGCCATGGGCGCGGTTAAGGCCGTGCATGCCTGCCGCATCGCGCACAACGAACTGGAGAGCCACAAGGTCTCGCTCGATCAGGTCATCAAGACGATGTACCTTACCGGCCTCGATATGCAGTCGCGCTATAAGGAAACATCGCTGGCCGGGTTGGCTCTGAACGTTATCGAGTGCTGACTTACACCAGCTGTCCGTAAGAAACTAAGCAGTAGCTCTCTATTCGCCCGGTAAACCGCTCGCTAAAACGATCTGAATATTCGGCGCCGGTCAGCGCTCCACCGCCATCGCCACTGAATTCCCGCCACCCAGGCACAGCGCCGCCACGCCGCGACGTACGTCGCGGCGGATCATCTCATAGATCAGAGTCACCAGCACACGCGCGCCGCTTGCGCCAATCGGGTGGCCGATTGCCACTGCGCCGCCATTCACATTTACTTTCTCGAATGGGATTCCGAGCTCGCGCGTTACTGCGATTGCCTGCACGGCAAACGCCTCGTTCAATTCGAAGAGGTCTACGCTGTCGGCTGTCCATCCCGCCCTGGCAAGAACCTTCTGCACGCCGGTCACCGGGGCCATCATCACCCAGGCCGGATCGACGCCACTCGTTGCCTGTGCGCGGATGTACGCGATCGGCTCCAGTCCCAGAGACTTCGCCTTCGCCGCCGACATCACCACCAGGGCCGCGGCCGCATCGTTTACTCCGGGAGCATTGCCTGCCGTCACTGTGCCATCTTTCTTGAAGGCGGGCTTCAGAGCGCGCAGTGCTTCAAGGCTGGCGTCTTCGCGAATCGACTCGTCGCGCTCAAACAACGTTGGGGGCTGACCTTTCTTCTTAGCCGGGATCTCCACGGGAACTACCTGCGACTTGAAGCGGCATTCTTTCCATGCTTCGGCCGCCTTGCGATGCGAGTTCAGCGCGTATTCGTCCTGTTCCTCACGCGTGATTTTGTATTTCTCCGCAACGTTCTCGGCCGTCTGCCCCATGTGATAGTTGTTGAACGAATCCCATAGCCCATCGTTCACCATCGAGTCGACCGCCGTTGCATTTCCCATACGGAAGCCGCTGCGCGCATTGGGGAGCAGATAGGGCGCATTCGTCATCGACTCCATTCCCCCAGCGACAACGATTTCTGAGTTACCCGTCTGGATTGCCTGTGCGGCCAGCGCCACAGCCTTCAATCCCGATCCGCAGACTTTATTGATCGTCATCGCGCCAACGGACGAAGCCAGCCCTCCGTGCAGCGCGGCCTGTCGCGCAGGATTCTGTCCCAGCCCGGCGGAAACAACGTTGCCCATGATGCACTCATCGACTATTGCGGCATCGATGCCTGCGCGCCGCACAGTTTCGCGCACGGCAATGGCGCCCAACTGCGTTGCGGAAAGATCCGACAACGAGCCCTGAAACTTCCCAACCGGTGTGCGCACACCAGAGACGATCACAATTTCTTCCATAACAAACCCCACACTTTAGTTAGACGGCAAACATACGAAGATATCAAGCCGGAGATGTAACAATCAATCGAAGGGCCCTGATGCGATGAGTGAACAAAACGCCACAGAAGTCAGCGAACATACAACACTGCCAGCAATCGCGCCCTGGTGGCACACTGTGCTGCTCATCGTGCCGCTCCTTGCATTTTCACTGCTGGGCAGCCTCAAGCCGACACATCAGGCACTCAGCCAGCATCACATTCCGCAATACGCCGCGACTCTTGCATGGGAATGGATTCTTGCGGGGCTCGTCTTCTGGGGCATCCGCATGCGCAAGACTCCGCTGCGCCAACTTCTCGGTACCCGGCGTCCTGCGTTGCGCGACTGGAGAGACGATCTGGTCATTGCCGCCGCTTTCTGGATCACGTCCGTGATTATCCTCGCGGCCATCGGCGCCGTGTTCAAGCTCGCGCATCTCTCCACACCGCAAAAAGCTCTCGCGCAACTGGCGCCGCAAAATGCGCTGGAGCTGTTGCTATGGGTGATTCTCAGCATCTCGGCGGGAATTTGCGAGGAGCTGACGTTTCGCGGGTATCTGCTGCAGCAGTTCTCGCGCGTCAGCGGCAAGATTTGGATTGGAGTGGTCGCTTCGTCGCTGCTCTTCGGCGTCGCGCACGGATACGAAGGCGCGAGCGGAATGATCGCGATCACCGTGTATGGCGCGCTTTTCTGCATTCTCGCGATTCAGCGAGGCAGTCTGCGAGCGGGTATGATGGCGCACGCGTGGCAGGATGTTTTTTCCGGAATTGCCCTGATGGTTCTCAATCACGCGCACGTGTTTTAAGTTTTTTCCGATCACTTTCGTCATGATGGCGGTCGCGAATGAAACACAAGATCGCAAAGTTTGTCATTTTTTTCTTGACACTCTTTTTTAGGAACTCTATACATTCGTTAACTGCAGCATTTTGATGTTGCAGTACACGAATAGGGAGAATAGATAAATGGCAACCAAGAAAGCAGCAAAGAAGCCAGCGAAGAAGGCAGCAAAGAAAGCTGCAAAGAAGAAGTAAGCAAAGAAACAAGGCAACACCAAAGGGGGACGCAATAGCGTCCCCCTTAGTGTTTCTGCGGTATTCCGCATTTCTGCGACAATGAAATTCTAATGACCAGACCCCATGACTAGACGTAGATGGATTGCCGACAGTTGGGATGAAAGCACAGCATCGCTCACCGGTGAGCAGGCGTCGCATCTCATCCGCGTGCTCCGCGCGCACCCCGGAACTGAATACGACATTGTGGCGGGCGACCGTGTCTGGCATGGCGTCATTGCAGGGATCCTGGGGGATTCTGTCCGTTTCAACCTCGTCGCCGAAGTTCAGGCCGATCCGGCGCTTCCGATCACGCTGCTCCTTTCTATCTTCAAATTCGATCGCCTGGAATGGGCCATCGAAAAGGGAACCGAGCTGGGAGTTGAGCGCATCATTCCCATCGTCGCGCGCCGCAGCGAAAAGCATCTCGCGCAGTCCGCACAGAACCGCGTTGAGCGCTGGCGGCGTATTGCCCGCGAATCGGCGCAGCAGTCGCGGCGCTCAGATATTCCCGCAATCGATGATGTGCTGCCCCTCAAAACAGCAGCGCGTCAAACCAGCGACGCCGCGAGACTTCTGCTCGCCGAACAGGAACGTTCGACCACGCTGCGAAACGCTGTCGAGGAAGCAATAAGAAATGCGGGGGAGGAAATGCCGTCGATCCATCTGGCCGTCGGCCCTGAAGGTGGATGGACCGCTGACGAAGAAGCCCTCTTCGATGCAGAGGGCTGGAAGTCGGTAAGCCTGGGTCCGCGCATTCTCCGCGCAGAAACCGCAGCTATCACTGCCACGGCAGTCGTGGCTGCGCTGCTGGAATAAAAAAGGTCACAAGCCGGAGCGCCTGTGACCTGATCTCTGTTACCTGAGTCCTTGCTAGTTAAAGATCTCCTTCACCTTGGAAAACAAACTCCGGGAAGTTGGAGTATTTTCGACGGTGAGCGATTCACCGAGCTGCCGCAGCAACTCTTTCTGCAGCTTGGTCAATTTCTTTGGGGTCTGGACCGCGACTTGCACCACCATGTCGCCGCGTCCATGCTCATTCAGGTAGGGAACGCCCTTTCCGCGTAGACGAAACTCCTTGCTGCTCTGAGTGCCCTCGGCAATTTTCAGTTTCGTGTCGCCCTCGAGCGTCGGAATCGTAATCTCATCTCCCAGCGCTGCCTGCGAAAACGAAATCGGAATCACGCAATGCAGGTCGTTGCCATCGCGCTCGAAGAACGCATGTGGCTTCACGGAAAGGACAATGTAGAGATCCCCTGATGGCCCACCGTAGCGGCCGGCATCGCCTTCGCCCTGGTAGCGAATGCGCGTTCCTTCTTCCACGCCGGCGGGAATCTTCACCTGCAGCGTGTGCTGCTTTTCCTGGCGTCCGTCGCCGCGGCACGTCGTGCAAGGATCGGTCACTACGCTGCCCGTACCGCCGCAGGCATTGCACGTCCTCGCAATCGAGAAGAACCCCTGCTGGTAGCGAACCTGTCCGCGACCTTGGCACTGCGTGCAGGCCGAAGGACCGCGCCCGCTCGCTGTACCGGATCCGTGACATGTGGTGCATGCTTCTGCACGGCGAATCGTAACCTGTACATCTTTACCGAAGACGGCGTCCTCAAACTCGATCACATGGTCGAAGCGAATATCGCGCCCACGCTGTGCGCGTGAGGTGCGGCGGTTGGAGTTGCCGCCCATGTTGAACATCTCGCCGAAGAAATCACCGAAGATGTCTCCGATATCGCCCATGCCGGCAAATGGATCGCCGTTGCCGCCGCCGACTCCGCTCACGCCCGCATGACCGTAACGGTCATAGGCTGCGCGCTTCTGCGGATCGCTCAGAACCTGATAGGCCTCGCTGCACTCCTTGAACTTCTCCTCGGCTTCGGCGTTTCCGGGATTGCGGTCAGGGTGGTACTGCATCGCGAGTTTGCGGTATGCGGTCTTCAGCTCCTGGTCGGAGGCAGTCCGCGTCACGCTTAACACTTCGTAGTAATCGACTTTAGTCACGTTGGCTGTTCGGCTCATGCTTCTTTCTGCTGCGGGTTGTTTACTACGCGGACAAGAGCGGGCCGCAAAAGCCGCTCTCTAATTTTGTAGCCGCGGCGGACCTCGTCAAACACCTGATGGTCCGGCAAATCAGGTCGCTCGACCATTTCGAGCGCTTCATGCACGCGCGGATCGAAGGTTGTGCCCACCGTTTCCACCGGCTGCACATTCAGCGACCGCAGCGCCTCTTCCATTTGTTTCACAATCAGCTCCACACCTGTGCGGAGTTGATCGGCGGAGCCAGTCGACTTGAGCGCCAACTGAAAGTTATCGAGCACCGGCAAAAACTGCTCCACTGCCCCGGTAACAGCAAAGTCGCGAAACTCATTCCTTTCGCGCGCCTCTCGCTTACGGGCGTTATCGAACTCGGCCTGCAGCCGCGCCAGGCGGTCAACCAGTGCATCACGCTCGGCCTTCACCCGCTCCAACTCTTCCAGATTGGATGATTCAGCCGGCACTATCGCTTCAGCCTGCGGATCATCTGCCACCGCCGCTGCCGTCGTTTCCTGATTCTGTTCTTCGTTCACAGTATTCTCATCCAATTTTTTTCTACTCATTTCAACCAAACCTTTTGCGGAGCGCACTCAACCTGCGCGCCGTCCGTTGCTCTCTCTCTGTTTTCAGATGCCCTACTGAGGGGGCTGAAAAATCTTGTCCGACAATTGCGCGATGTAGGAAACGGCATTGATCGTCTCCTGATATTGCATCCGTGTCGGACCGATGACCGCAACTGTGCCGAAATTCTCAGCGCCCAGTCTCGCCGGTGAGCCGATCAGCACCAGGTCCTGCATTCCCGGAATCGCCTCTTCCAGTCCCACCACTACACGCACCGTATGCTGCCGCGCGTCCACGTACGCGTTCAGCAGTTCCACCATGCGCTTCTTCGCTTCCAGTGCCGCCAGCATCTGGCGCAAACGCTCGCGATCCAGTTCGCTGGCCAGCAGGTTCGCCACGCCTTCGACGAATATCGTCTGCAATCCGCCATCACCATCGAGCGCGCCCTTGCGGCAAAGCTCGTTCACCGATTGCATCAGCCGGTCGTATTCGCTGCGCTCCTGCTCCATCCGGCCCGTTAGCTCTGTGCGGATGCGGTCGATTGACCAGCCATGAAAATTCTCGTTCAGAAACCGCGCCGACGCTTCCAACTCCATATACGTCAGGTCGCGATCCAGCATCAGCATCCGGTCCATGACGAGGCCGGCCTTGGTCACGACAACCGCCAACACCCGCCCCGCCGTAAGCCGCGTGAAGTGGATATGCTCCAGCGCATGTACTTCGACTACCGATGCCAGCGCTACGCCCACCCCGCTTGAGATCAGGGCGAGCACATGCGAAGTGCGTTCCAGGAACTGCTGACTGCTGTTGATCCCGGCAAAGCTGTCGTCAATCTGCTCGCGCCGCTCCTGCGCCATTGGAAGCTGCCGCGAAGGCCCGCTCAGCTGCTCCACGTAGAAACGAAATGCCTTCGCCGTAGGAATCCGCCCCGCTGAAGTATGCGGCTGGTCGAGAAGCCCCGCATCGCTGAGCGACGCCATCACATTGCGAATGGTCGCCGAACTCATGCCATCCTTATCGGCAAACTGACGCGCAACCGCCTGCGACGCTACCGGCTCGCCTGTAGTGATGTAGCTCTCGATAATGGTTGTCAGTACCACCCGTTCACGCGGGCTGATCCGCAGTTCGGAAGCCATGATTCCCTCGGCATAAGACCATCTGCCCAGCCAGCGACAAGATAGTCCTGTCCTTTTTAATTTTAGTGCATTTTGCGCGGAAACGTATCGATTACCGCTGCGCCCCGGAGTAACCAGAAATCATCAATGAATTTGGAAGGTCGTTGCCCGTTGTTTAAATTCAGAATTACGACACAGCCTCAGGCGGCGGGGTTGAAACCAGGATAGGGCTCCAGTGGAACCAGCGCGACCACTTCCAGCAGGCCAGCCTTGAACAGCGGGAAGGTCTCAATAGCCGCTTGCACTTCCTCTTTCGATGTTGCTTCCCAAAGGATGCTTGCCCCAGGCGTATCCCCGCGCCTCCATACCTGTCGAATCAACCCGCTCGCATAATATTCACGAACACGAGCCGCTTCGCCGGCAATCAATTCGGGAGTAAAAGCTTCCGGAGGAAACTTGTCGACGAGTCGGCGGCTAAGCGAAAGAAATTGCATGCGCGTAGTCTACAGGAAAATGCTGCTCTAACCGCCCGCGCTAAATAAGACAAAACGGTGCAGCCGAAGCAGCACCGTTGTAAGAATCGAGAGAACTTTACGCCCGGCTGAGATAAGCCCCTTCAGCCGTATCCACGCGAATCTTTTCCCCCTCATTGATAAACGGAGGCACCTGCACAATCAACCCCGTCTCCGTTTTCGCTGGCTTCGTCACAGAAGAAGCGGTTGCCGACTTCAATCCCGGCTCGGTCTCGACAATCGTCAGCTCGACCGTCTGCGGCAGCTCAATTCCGACGGGAACACCGTCAAAAAAAGAAACCGTAATCTGCAGATTCGGCGTCAGATACTCGACCGCATCCCCCAGCGTGTCATGCTTCAGGTGCGTCTGCTCGTAGTTCTCCGTGTTCATAAAGTAGTAGTCATCGCCGTCGTTGTAGAGAAATTCCATCGGAATTTCATCGACGACAACGCGGTCAATCGCGTCGGCCGAACGGAAGCGGTGCTCAAACATTGCGCCCGTGCGCAGGCTGCGCAGCTTGGCCTGGATAAAGGCGCGCAGGTTGCCGGGCGTGCGGTGCTCCACAGAGAAAACCGAGTGCAACTCGTTGTTGTGCTTGATAATCATGCCCGGACGCATTTGTGTGGCGGGAATCGCCATAAAAAGAAACTCCTTGCTCTTGTGGTTCTGGGATTTTACAGATGCCGGCACTCACGGCCAGGCGGGAAACTCTCCAATAGATGATTGTAGCGTTTTCCGGTACTCGGAGCCAGCCGCCGCTGGCCTAATCCATTGGAGATCTATTCCACGGTCACAGACTTTGCCAGATTACGCGGTTGGTCTACGTCACAGCCGCGACGCACGGCGATGTGGTAAGCGAGCAGTTGCAGCGGAATGACGTCCAGTACGGACAATAGCAGCTCAGAAGTGCGCGGGACGTAGAGGACGTGATCGACGAGTTGTTTGATTTCGTTATCGCCCTCGACTGCAACGGCGATTACTTTGCCCGATCGGGCTGTGACTTCCTGAATATTTGAGAGCGTCTTTTCGTAACGCAGCTTCGAGTCGCGGTTGGCCTTGTCCTGCGTGGCGAGCACGACAACGGGGAGCGTTTCGTCGATGAGGGCGTTGGGGCCGTGCTTCATCTCGCCTGCGGGGTAGCCTTCGGCGTGGATGTAGGAAATTTCCTTGAGCTTGAGCGCGCCTTCGAGGGCGATGGGGTAGTGGATGCCGCGTCCGAGAAAGAGGAAGTCGCTGACGTTGGAATAGACGCGGGCTAGCTTTTCACATTCTCCGTCAACCGTCCGGAGAATTTCTTCTACTTTGCCGGGAAGTAACGTGAGTTCTTCGAGCAGGGTGCGGCTTTCGTCTTCGGAGATGGTGTGACGCGTTTGCGCGAGGTGCACGGCGAAGAGGAAGAGCGCGACGAGCTGCGCGGTGAAGGCTTTCGTTGAGGCCACGCCGATTTCCGGGCCGGCATGGGTGTAGATGGTGCCGTGGGCCTCGCGCGCGATCATGGCGCCGACGACGTTGCAGATGGCGATCGTCTTCGATCCCTTGGCGATCATTTCGCGCTGCGCGGCGAGGGTGTCGGCGGTTTCGCCGGACTGCGTGATGAGCAGACCTATGGCAGTGGGATCG
>Ga0209773_10000153_pt1 | contig 20460 bp, 19 predicted proteins | sample BogFormECP14_OM1_FD_188244 | JGI IMG/M metagenome (GOLD analysis project Ga0209773, IMG submission 188244) | Bog forest soil microbial communities from Calvert Island, British Columbia, Canada - ECP14_OM1 (SPAdes) (version 2) | ecosystem: Environmental > Aquatic > Freshwater > Wetlands > Bog ... | reverse complement strand
TGCCGCTCTGTCCGTCTCGTCGCTCACCCCATTGCGCCAGATCGGTTGCGTTTATCCAACGCATAAGTGCTCCCGGTCTCAACGTCGGACGAGGCGGGCTTAGCAATGTCCTTTCCACGACCCCGCCAGCGATGAAAAGCAATCCGCGATCTTCGAATGCTTCTCGTATGGCGTGTGCGCTACGTGGATCGATCCCGGCCCAAGCAGCACGGGCTCGCCCCAATTCGACAGCGCGGGAATGTCCGTCGTGAACGCAGCAACCATCGTCGGCATCCCATCCAACTGCCGCATACGAATAAAGGGAAGATCCAGCGTGAAATGCACTTCCGCCAGAGCGCCAACAGCATCCTGAATCGCCTTGCGTATCGGTTCTGAGGGTCCAACCAGACGCACCAGCATCTGCGCCTCAGCATGATCAGCGATCACATTCGTCGCGCGCCCGCCTTCGAGCAGGCCGATGTTCAGATTGCCCGGCCCTACGCCTTCCGTCACTGGCATCTCAATCGCCAGCACGCGGTCCAGCGCTTCCACCAGCTTGTGAATCGCGCTCTCGCCAAGTTCGGGATACGCCGAATGCGCCATCTTCCCTTTCGCTCGAATCAGAACGCGCAGCGCCCCCTTCGATGCAATCGCCAGGCGATTGTCGGTAGGCTCGCCGTTGATCAAAAAGCGATTGCCCTTCGGCTGCGTATTCGCGAGCTTTGCGCCGCCGGAGTCGCGCTCCTCGCCCACGACGAACAACAGCCCTACTCTCACACCGGCATTGCGCAGCCGCTCCGCAGCGGCAATCTGCGCAGCGATGATTCCCTTCGCATCGCAGGCGCCGCGACCGTAAATATTCAGATCGTCTTCGCTGCTCGGAATGAACGGCGGCACAGTGTCCATGTGGGTCGACAGCACTACATCGGGCGTTTCCCCCGCCGCCCCGGCGTAAACGTTAAAACGCTCCCCTTTGTTACTGCTCTCCACCTGCTCCACAGGAGTGCATTCCACCACGAACTTGCGCCCTGCAAGAAACTCCGCAAGGTAAGCGCCAACGGCTCCTTCGTTATAGGTAATCGATTCAATGTCGATCAGGCGGCGCGTCAGTTGAATGGGATCAAGCGTCATCGTGTCTCAGGATACCCCAACGCTGCCGCCGCCTCGGTCTTGGCTACAATACTCATGAAACATGTCAACCATCTCTTCTGGTTCAGCCGTACTACGCACCATCGACGACCTGCGAGGACCCGCAGGCAAACTCGAAGCCCTTCTGAACGCGGGCACAGCTGACGCGCCTTATGCGGCGCTGGTCTGCCATCCACACCCCCTCGGCGGCGGCACCATGCACAACAAAGTGGTCTATCACGCCATGAAAGCACTGCAGTCATTTGGATTGCCGGTGCTGCGTTTCAACTTCCGCGGTACAGGATTAAGCGAAGGAATGCACGATGGCCAGCAAGAGGAGGGCGACGTTCAGGCGGCACTCGACTGGCTGGAAAGCGAATTTCGCCTCCCCATTCTCTTTGCCGGATTCTCCTTCGGAGCCGCCATCGGCTTGCGTACCTGCTGCGGAGACGAGCGTGTCAAAGGCCTGATTGCCCTCGGACTTCCCGCTCACGCCGAAGGCCGCGATTATCATTACCGTTTTCTGCCCGCATGCCAGCAGCCGAAGCTCTTCATCAGCGGCTCTCTGGACCGGTACGGCCCCAAAGCGCAGATCGAAGAGGTTTTCCATACAGCGCCGCAGCCTGCAGAACTGGTGTGGATTCCCGATGCAGATCACTTCTTCGCAGGTAAACTGGATCAGGTCCAGGCTGCCATTCGCAACTGGGTGCAGACGCATTTTCTCCCCGCTCGAGTCTCATGACCTCTGAATCCGCCACGAAACTCGAAGAGCTTCACTCTGCCGCGCAGGAAATGTTTCTGCATGCGCTCGAAGCCTGTGAAGTCGGCAAGGCGTTCGATCGTCATCTTCACTTCGATGGCGCGACACTGATACGCCATCCATCCGCCGCTGTGAAGCCCATCTCCGTTCCGCTCGATCGCTACAAGAAAATTTTCGTCATCTCCTTCGGCAAAGCTGCCATGACCATGCTCGACGCTCTGCTCGAGCGGCTGCCCAAAAAGATTCATCTGCGCGGCCTCTGCTGCGCCCCAGTCATGCCGAAGAAGCGCAACTGGCGCATCCGCTATTTCACCGGAGGCCATCCCCTTCCCAACGAAGACTCCTTCGCAGCCGCCGAAGCCTCACTCAAGCTACTGAAGCGCGCCCGCAAAGACACCTTCGTCTTCTTCCTCATCAGCGGCGGAGGCTCCGCCATGCTGGAATTGCCCCGCAACGAGAAAATTTCGCTCGACGACACCATCGCATTCCACGAAACACTCATCGCCTGCGGGGCCAGCATCACTGAAATCAACACGGTGCGAAAGTATTTCTCTGCCGTGAAAGGCGGACGCCTTGCGCTCGCTGCCCCGGAAGCGGAGAAGCTGTCTCTGCTGCTCGCCGACGTGCCGCTCAAAGATCTCGGCTCCGTGGCATCATCCCCCACCCTGCCTAATCAATCGACACTCGAAGACTGCCGCGAGATTCTCGCGCGCTATCATCTGCTCGAAAAATTTCCCTCGGCCGTGCGCGAGTATTTCGAAGCGCTGTCATCGGATGTAGCCGCGGAAACGACTGGTGTAATCGCAGACCAGGCATTCAAGCACACGCAGTTCGATACGCTGCTCTCAAACCACGATTTTGTGAATGCAGCCCGCGACCGCGCCCACGAACTCGGTTTCCGCGTGCTCATCGACAACACCTGCGATGACTGGGACTACGCGGATGCCTCGCGCTATCTGCTCAAACGCTTCCACGAACTGCGCGCCGAACATCCGCGTCTCTGCCTGCTTTCAAGCGGCGAAGTGACCGTACAGCTGGGCCCGCAACCCGGCTGCGGCGGACGCAATCAGCAGTTCACGCTTGCCTCCGCCTTCGATCTCGCAAAGTACGAGGACCAGCCAATGGCGGTGCTCAGCGCCGGATCCGATGGCATAGACGGAAACAGCCCTGCGGCAGGCGCTATTGCGGATACAACCACAATCGCCCGCGCCCTCGAATATCATTTCGATCCCGAAGCAAGCCTCGCCGGCTTCAACACCTGCCCGCTCTTCACCGCGCTCGGCGACACCATCATCACCGGGCCCACCGGCAATAATCTCCGCGATCTGCGCATCCTTCTGACTTCCCGCTGAGTCGCAGCCACAGTGGTTCAACAAGCCGAACAGGCATGCGTTATGCTGTAGACATCAGGCGTTTTCTAGAAGAGGAGAAACAACTTGGCTCTGCTTGTTATCGGTACTTTCGCGACTATTTTTGTGGTGGGAATTATATGGGCGACCAGCCGTAAGGCAGACGATCACTCCAACTAAATCTCAGGCATCGGACCGGACAAGTTGCGGCCCCGCGTGCGTTGCGCCGCGGTCCATCTTGCGCAGAAAGCCATTCACAACATCTGCGAATGCGATCGGAGCCTCATCGTGAGGCAGATGCCCCACTCCCGGCAGTATCACTAGCTCCGCGCGATTGAGCATCTTTTCCAACTGACGGCCCGACTCCAGGCTCACCGCACGGTCATGCGTTCCCCAGACTAGAAGCGTCGGCACCTCGCACAGCCTGTCCAGAACAGCCCCCAACTGCCGCATATCTTCAAACCAGCAGTCGATGATATTCATCACATGCTGCACGGTTCCCGGAACGCGCAGCGAACTCATGTAGCGTTCCAGCGCTTCGTGACGTACTACCTTGTTGTTCCCATACATGCGGCCGAGCGCCAGTTCCTGCAGCTTCTCCGGAAGATTCGGAACCTGGTTCGCGAACCAGCGCCCCAGCGGAGTGCGGTAGAAATGCACCATCGGGTCGCCCAGGAGAGAAAACGGATTCGCCGGCGCATGCAGTACCAGGCTGCGGACGCGCTCCGGATGGCGGGCCGCCAGCATCATCGCCACTGCACCGCCATGCGACGTGCCCACAATGTCAGCACAATCAACGCCCGCGCCGGTAAGGAAATTCGCCACGCGGTCGGCCTGCGCCGGGAGACCGGCATCGAGTCCGGTCACCCGTTCCGATCTGCCGATGCCCAGCGAGTCGACAGCATAAACCGATGAATCTTGCCCCAGCCTCGACAGGCATGGATACCAAGCATCCGCCGACCCCAGAAGGCCATGTAAAAGCACGAGTTCGGAACCCTTGCCGGTCTTCAGGCAATGCATCTCGTGCCCATTCACTTTCACCAGGATTTCTTCAGGCTGCGGTTCATCCGCCAGCAACATCCAGCTTGCCAATGCCATCTATGCCCTCAGCCAGACCTCGCGTGCTTTTTCCGCCGCCTAGCGAATTCATCAAATTTTAACCCAGATTTTAAGAGAAGCGAATGGCAAAAAAAGATGCCTCGAATGAGGTAGCTGCCAATACGGTTCAGCTACTTGGATCATTTCATGGAAATTGAGGGCATATTGCATCTATGATTTTTCATAGAAAGATACGGAAAATTTCATCCCAGAGATGATAACTCTCGTCACACGTATAATTTCGACATTCACGAAAATCCGTATCCTCTCCAAAATCAAAGGTATACTGTAGCTGCGAGTGGCCAACGTGAGTGACTGGGCACGATGGCATTCGATTTGCACTGTTTCGATTGCACTCGCTTCATCCCTCCGAACCGCACATGGAAAGGTCGCTACAAACTCGTATTACCGTCCTCCTCCTGGCCCTTTTCACGGTAGCTGCTGCGGTTTTTGCGTCCTTCAATTTCATTCAAGAGAACAACTACCAGCTGCCGAGTGACGGTGTCTGGTGGGTTGAAGCCAGCGGAGGCCTCCAGGCCCAGCGTGTGCTCGCCAACGGCGCGGCCCAGCGCGCGGGCATCAAGACCGGCGACCTGTTGGTTCAGGCAGATGACCGGCCCGTACCGCGTTATGCCTCACTGGTGCGGGAAATGGTTCGTACCGGCGCCTTCGGCACAATCCGCTACACGGTGATCCGCTCCGGCGTCCGGCTTCCCGAAGTCCCGCTGAACCTCGACGCGGTCGACCGCGGCAACAATCAGGGCTTCCGCCTCATAGCGCTGATCTATCTTGGAATCGGACTCTACGTCCTATTCCGGCGCTGGACTGCGCCCCACGCGACCCATTTCTACATTTTCTGCCTGGCGTCGTTTACGCTTTACGCCTTCAAATACACCGGCAAGCTCAACGCGCTCGATCAGGTCATCTTCTGGGGCAACATCATTGCCGGCGCCCTGCAGCCCGCGCTCTTCCTGCACTTTGCCCTGGCTTTTTCTGAAAGCCGGCGCATTCGCCGCTGGCTGGTCGCCACCACTTACCTGCCGGCCTGCCTCGTCATTGCTCTGCAGGTGATCGCTATCGAGTTGTGGTCTGCGACAGCGCTGCTGCAGCATCGGCTCGACCAGTTCACGGTTGGCTATCAGGCAATCTACTACGTCCTCGCCGCCATAATCTTCTTCGTGAACTATCAGCGCGAAGACCAGCCTCTGCGCCGCCAGCAGCTCAAGTGGCTCACACGCGGCACAGTCCTCGCCATTGCGCCGTACACGATTCTCTTCGCCATTCCCTATCTGGCCGATGCGCTGGTTCCCGACCTGCTGACCAAGATCGCGGTCCTCTCGCTGGTCTTTCTGCCGCTCACCTTCAGCTGGGCCATCATCCGTTACCGCCTCATGGATACGGACCTCATCTTCAAGCGCGGCGTCTCCTACACGCTGGCCACTGCAGCGCTCGTCGCCCTCTACTTCGGCCTGGTCGCCCTCGCCGGGGAGATCGTCCGCAATCGCCTTCCCAGCTTTGGGCTCTGGGGATTGATCGCCGCCATCATCATCACAGCGCAGCTTTTTGACCCGCTCCGGCGCGGCATCCAGGAGCGGGTCGACCGCGTCTTCGATCGCAAGCGCTACGACTACCGGGAGACGCTGATCGAATTCGGTCGCGGCCTCAGTTCGCAGACAGACCTCAAGGCATTGCTGAACTCCATCGTCGAGCGCCTGCCGCACACGCTGCTCGTCTCGCGTGTTGCCGTCTTCCTCGCCGAGAAGACAGGCGACTACTACCACCTTGCCGCCGGCCATGGCCTGCAGGCGTCAGTCCTCGAAGGCAGCCAGCATCTCGATCTGAGTTTTCTAGACTTCGACCAGCCCGACGCAGGTTCGCACATTTTTCTTGAGAACCCCCAGCAAGCCCTGCATCTCACTGACAGCGAAAAGCGCACAGCTGCCACGCTCGACCTGAATTACTACCTGCCTTGTCGGCTGCAGGACCGCACCATTGCCGTCATCGGGCTTGGCCGCACCAGCGAAGGCGATTTTCTTTCGAGCGAAGATATGGAGTTGCTCGAATCGCTGGCCAGCTACATCGGCATCGCGATCCAGAACGCGCGCCTCTATCAAAGCCTTGAGCAGAAGATCTCCGAATACGAGCGCCTGAAGGAATTCAACGAAAACATCGTCGAATCCATCAACGTCGGCATCCTCGCCGTCGATCTCCAAGAAAGCATCGAGAGCTGGAATGCGCAGATGGAGGTCTTCTGCGCGCTTCCCCGCGGCGAAGCGCTCGGCAAACACCTGTCGGAGATCTTCCCGCCATCCTTCATGCAGGAGTTCCACCGCGTCAAGGATGATCCCGGAGTCCACAACCTCTACAAATTCCGGCTTGAAATTCGCGAGGGCGAGGCTCGCACTGCAAACATCGCGGTTGCACCGCTCGTCTCGCGCAATTTCGAAACCGTCGGCCGCATCATCCTTCTCGATGACATCACTGAGCGAACCGAACTCGAAGCGCAACTGAGCCAGGCGGAAAAACTGTCTTCGATCGGCCTGCTCGCCGCCGGAGTGGCACACGAAGTCAATACGCCGCTCGCCGTGATCTCGTCGTACACGCAGATGCTCGCGAAACAGCTGCGCGGAGACGAACGCCTGGCGCCGCTGCTCGAAAAGGTTACGTCAGAGACCTTCCGCGCATCCAAGATCGTCAATAACCTGCTCAACTTCTCACGCACAAGCAGCACCGAGTTCCGTGAAACCGACCTGAACTCCATCATCCGGGAGACGCTCACGTTACTGGAACATCAGTTCAAGACAGCTCGTGTAAAGACCGAACTGGTGCTCGACGCGAACCTGCCTCCCATCCTCGGCAATACGGACAAGCTGCAGCAGGTCTTCCTCAATCTGTTTCTCAACGCAAAGGACGCCATGACGGATGGCGGTACTTTGCGCATCGCGACCGAAGCCAACGGATACATCGCGGTTGCCGTCTCAGACAGCGGCTCCGGCATCGCGCCCGAGCATCTGCGACGTATCTACGATCCGTTTTTCACCACGAAAGGCGCTCCGAAACAAGGACAGCGCCGCGGCACCGGTCTGGGTCTCGCCGTTACCTACGGCATCATTCAGGAGCACGCCGGAAAAATTCACGTCGAAAGCCAGGTAGGAACAGGTACGACGTTTCTTCTTGAATTCCCTCTCTTAAGGAAACCCGCGCATGTCTGAAGGCACCCTTGCTGTCCCGCCCTCTACAACTTCATCTCCGTTAGAACGTGCGCACCGCATCCTGATCATCGACGACGAAGCTTCGATCCGCGAGTCGCTGGAAACGCTGCTTACGCTCGAAGGCTACAACGTTGAGACCGCCACCGAAGGCGAATCGGGCCTCGATCAAATCGACCGCGCGTCATACGACCTCGTGCTGCTCGATCTTGCCCTTCCCGGCAAGAACGGCCTTGAAGTGTTGCACCTTATCCGCGAGCGCCATCCCGATCTGCCCGTCATCATGATCACCGCCTTCGGGACGGTAGACAACGTCGTCGAGGCAATCCGCACCGGCGCGCAAAACTTCGTCCAGAAACCGTGGGATAACGAAAAGCTCCTCGCCGACATACGCTCCGCCATCGCCCGCTATCACGCGGAAGAAGAAAACATCCAGCTCAAGCGCGCCCTCAAGCAGCGGTATAACTTTGAGAACATCGTCGGCAAGAGTGACGCAATGCTGCGCATCTTCGATCTGGTCGCGCAGGTCGCACCCAGCCGCTCCACCATACTCATCCAGGGTGAAAGCGGAACCGGAAAAGAACTCATCGCCAAGGCGCTGCACGCCAACTCGCCCCGCCGCGACAAGCCTTTCGTCCCGGTTAATACCGGAGCCATGCCCTCCGAGTTGCTGGAATCGACACTCTTCGGCCACACCAAGGGCGCCTTCACCTCAGCCATCGCCACCAAGAAGGGCCTCTTTGAGGTCGCCAACGGGGGCACGCTCTTTCTCGATGAAATCGCCACGATGGGCATGGACACGCAGGCGAAAATTCTGCGCGTGCTGCAGGACCGCCGCTTCATGGCGCTTGGCGGTATTCAGGAAGTCCAGGTGGACGTGCGCATCATCGCGGCCACCAACATCGACCTGCGCCACGCGGTACGCGAAGGCAAGTTCCGCGAAGACCTCTACTATCGGCTCAACGTCATCACCGTCGATCTGCCGCCGCTGCGCAGCCGGCGCGAAGATATCCCGCTGCTCGCCACACACTTCCTCAAGCGCTATTCCGATGAGAACAGCCTGCCGCTCCGCTCGCTCTCATCCGATGCCATTCGCGCGCTCGTAGACTACGACTGGCCCGGCAACGTTCGCGAGCTCGAAAACATCATCGAACGCGGCGTAGTACTGTCCTCCGGCCCGTCAATCAATTCCGACCTCCTGCCCGGCCACCTCACCGGCCGCAGCTATTCTTCCAGCCTGCTTGAGCACAATCCCAACGCCTCGCTCTTCGACATCATCGAAGACATCGAGCGCCGCATCATCGTCGACAAGCTGGAACACTGCAACTGGAACCAGACCGAAGCCGCCGAGCAGTTCCGCATCCCACTCTCCACTCTCAACCAAAAGATCAAGCGCCTCAACATCGAGATCAAGAAACGCGTGAAGGAATAGCTACAGAAATATACCGTTGTCATCCTGAGCGGAGCGAAGGACCTGCTTTTCTTGTGGTTTATGAAAGCACCACAGGTCAATTGCCAACATTCTGAGCGCTGTGCCCCGAGACCTGAGCCCTGTGTTACCCTCAGCCTGTGAGTCGCAAATTACCTTCGCGCATCTAAGCGAATAACTAAACCATGGCCGCTATAGCTACGCTTGATCGAACAGCAAAAAAAGGTGTCAGCGCAGTCCAGCAGTATGCGCTGATCTCAGGCCGTGCCCTCGGCAATCTTTTCCATCGCCCTTTCTACGGCGCGGACATCATCACCCAGGCCGACATCATCGGCGTCGGCTCGATCCCAATCGTGCTGTTGACCGGTTTCTTTACCGGAGGCGTGCTCGCGCTGCAATCGGCTTCGACTCTCGCACAGTTTGGCGCAGCCGCAGTCACCGGACAGCTCGTCGCCCTTTCCATGATCAAGGAACTCGGCCCGGTGCTCACCAGCCTCATGGTTTCCGGACGCAACGCCTCAGGCATGGCCAGCGAACTTGGCTCGATGATGGTGACCGAACAGATCGACGCCATGCGCGCTCTCGGTACCGATCCGCTCAAGAAACTGGTGATGCCTCGCATCACAGCCACTGTCGTCATGCTTTTCTTCCTGACAATCATCTCCGATGCCATCGGCATCCTCGGCGGAGCCGCCATCTCCGTCTTCCTGCTCGGCCAGGACGGCTCGCAATACTTCCACACCGCCTATCAGTCGCTTCGCTACGCCGATATTCTTCAGGGATTGGCAAAGCCGCTCTTCTTCGGCCTCATCATCTCGACCATCGGATGCTATTACGGAATGACGACTCGCGGCGGCACGCAGGGTGTGGGCCGGTCGACAACGCAGGCCGTGGTCGTCTCATCAGTCCTCATCATCGCATCCGACTTCGTCATCAGCCGCTTCATGATCGGTCTCTTCGGCAGGTGACGCGCGCATGAGCCAGGCCGCCATCGCTCCAGAACTCAAGCCGCATTCACCCGACGAGCCTGCTGTCGTCTTTGAGAATGTCACGATTGGTTTTGAGAACAAGCCGGTCATCAACAACATATCGTTCACCGTCAAGCCCGGCGAAACGCGCATCCTGCTCGGCCCCGCCGGCGTCGGTAAGAGCGTCGTGCTGAAAATGGCCGACGGCCTGTTACGTCCCGACTCTGGCCGCATCTTTGTCTTCGGTGAAGAAGTCAGCGCCATGCCCGAGGAAGACCTTTTCGCCCTGCGCGCGCGCATCGGCATCGTCTTTCAGGAAGGCGCGCTCTTCGATTCGCTCACCGTCCGCGACAACGTCGGCTATCGCCTCACCGAAGAACACTTGCCCGACGAAGAAATCGACCGGCGCGTTATCGAAGCGCTACGTTTTGTCGAGCTCGAGCATACCGTCGATAAACTTCCATCGCAGCTCTCCGGAGGCATGCGCCGCCGCGTCGCCATCGCCCGCGCGATCATCACCAAGCCCGACCTGCTCCTCTACGATTCACCCACTGGCGGACTCGATCCCATCACGTCCACCACGATCATCGAGCTGGTCATGAAACAGCGCGATGTCTACCGCACCAGTTCCCTGCTCGTCACGCACCGTCTACAGGACGCCTTCGTGCTCGCTTCGCACCGCTTTAACCGCGAAGCCAACAAGATGGAGCCCCTCCCCGAAGGACATTCGGACCCTCTGACGAGCTTCCTGGTTCTAAACGAAGGCAAACTCGTCTTCGACGGCTCGACCCACGACCTCGTCCACTCCGATGATCCGTTCCTGAAAGAGTATTTGACCTAGAACACGCGAATCTAAGACCGAAGAGAAATCGCCCGATCTACAATCCCCGGCAGCAGGCGCGCAGCCTCATCAGCATTGCCGCAACTCTCCGCCAGAGCGTCAAAAACCTCAAATGAAGTAAGCGCATGCAGAGTAGCGATTCTCCTCTCCTTGCCCGCGGCATCTCGTCCACTCCTTCGATCCAGCATCTCAATCACGCGCGTCGCCGCAAATCGCCGACGCTGATTTCGTGCTTCCACCGCAGCCCCAAACTCAGGATCGATGGCTGCGATACCGTGAATGCGACGGATCAGCAGCCTGTCTCTGGACCAGAAGGTGCTGAAAATCTCAATGAAGCCTCTCAGCATCGATGCAGGATCTGCCGCCGTCATCACATTCCGCATGCGCTCCATACCGCCATCGAGCGCAATCTGATCGAACAGCGCCTCCAGCAGCCCCGTCTTCGTTGCGAAGAGGTTGTAGATCGTCTGCCGCGTGACGCCGCTCTCCCGCGCAAGCCCATCCAGCGTCAGACTCGAAAAGCCCTTCGCCTCCAATTGCTCTCGTAACGCCGCAAGAATCTTTGCTCGTTTCTGATCAGACTGCTCCAGACGTTTGCCCAGGGAATACGGCCGTTTGCAGGCAGCTGCTTTCTTCGTCGCCACGGTGTGATCATAGCGACTTAAAATTAACTTTACAATATGTAAAGTTAATTAGTATGATGCCTCTCATATTGGAGAACGGATGCCTGCCAGCGCCAATCCAGGAGCAAAGCCCACAATTCTGATCCCTAAGGACGCCTTCCCCCGCCTGCTGCGCGTTGGCTTCTGGATCTGCATCGTCATTGCCGTCGCCGTCGTGATTCGACGCATCGTCGCGCTCGTCCATCCGTCACAGTCGCCGCCCCCACAGATGGCCGGCCTCGACGAAGCATTCGCCTCCCATACAGCGTTGACGCTGATGCATATTCTGTCTGCGCTTGCCTTTGTAGTACTGCTGTCTCTCACGTACTTCCGCCGCTTTGCCAGCTCCATGTTGATCGCACAGCTTCTCTTCCCACTCGGTGCAATCGTCGGCATCACAGCATACGCAATGAGCACCTACGCCATCGGCGGATGGGTAGAGCGCTCAGCCGTCTTCTTCTTCAACAGTCTTTTCCTCTATTCGCTATTCCGCGCATGGCAGTACCGGCGAAATAGCGATATCCAACTCAAGCAGCAATGGCTAACGAGAGCAGGTGCGATCCTTCTCGGCATTGCAACCACGCGCCCGGTCATGGGCATCTTCTTCGCAACCAGCACGCTGACGCATCTCAAATCACAACAGTTTTTCGGCATTGCGTTCTGGATTGGGTTTTCGATCAACACTCTCACGATCGAGCTTTGGTTGCGTTCAGGAAAACACTCACCTCAATTCGAAAGGACGGCACACATTCGTAGATAAAACGGATGCGCACCGGAATGACATCATGACTACACAGCAAACGCAGCGTCACCAGGGCCCACATCTCGGACTGCTGGCAATTCTCTACACCGTGCTTTTCAACGCTGGCCTCTATCCGGTTACTGCCATGGCAGGCAAACCCTGGTGGCCCGGACCGTGGGAGCCAGCCAGCGTCATCGTGCCCTATTTCCAGACACATCACACACAGGTACTCACCTGCCTCTTTCTGCAATTTGGAGCGATCCTCTGCGTCGGGCTCTTCACCACCGTCAGCGTGAGCCAGATGCGATTTCTAGGCGTGCGTTCTGCGGGACTATGGATCGCGTTGCTGGGCGGCTTTCTTGTCGTTGCCGATGGATTCGTTGGCGGGCTCACTACGTGGACGTTGATTCACCCTGTCATCGTGCAGACGCCATCGCTCGTACTCGCGCTCTACTATCTTGCGTATGCTTTGGGCGGCCCCGGGTTTTCCATCCCCATGGGCCTGTTCATTGCAGGTATCTCGATCCCTGCTCTCCTTCACAAGCTGCTACCTAGATGGATTTGCATCCTCGGAATCGTGCTCGCAATCGCTGGCGAACTGAGTTGGTTTCATCTCATCAGCCCGGCTGTGCTCTTTCTCATCCCCTTGACTCGATTTCCCGGATTCATCTGGCTCATCGCGGTAGCATTTGCTTTGCCCAGAACGATACCGCTCCGATCGCAGCCCGAAACCATTTAGCATCAGCAATGCGGGAAGCGTCTTTGCCCACCGTCTTCCCGCTCTGCTAGTCTGAATAGTTTCAGCCTCAGAACGGAGCAATCACTCACAATGGCCTTTAAGTTCAAGGGAGTCGACTTCATCGGCTTCGACGCCCTCCTCAACGAAGACGAGCGCCTCTCGCGCGACACCGCACGCCAGTTCATCGAAGACAACCTCATCCCCATCATCGAGGAGTGCAACCGCGAAGGCCGCTTCCCCCGTGAACTCGTGCCGCAGATGGGCGAACTCGGCTTCTTCGGCGCGAACCTGCACGGCTACGGCTGCGCCGGCATGTCGAACGTCGAGTACGGCCTCGTCATGCAGGAATTCGAGCGTGGTGACTCCGGCGTGCGCAGCTTCGTCAGCGTACAGTCGGCGCTGGTCATGTACCCCATCTACACCTTCGGTTCCGACGAGCAAAAAGATTACTGGCTCCCGCTCATGGCGAAAGGCGAAAAACTCGGGTGCTTCGGCCTCACCGAACCCGACTTCGGGTCGAATCCCGGCGGAATGCGCACCCGCGCCCGCAAAGTCGGCGACGAGTATGTCCTGAACGGCGAAAAGATGTGGATCACTTCCGGCTCCATCGCCGATGTTGCCGTCATATGGGCCAAAGTCGAAGACGAAGACGACCGCGTGCGCGGCTTCCTCGTCGAAACCAACCGCCCAGGTTTCACCGCCTATGACGTACACGGCAAGTGGTCGCTCCGCGCATCTGTCACTTCAGGACTCTCGCTGCAGGATGTACATGTCCCCACAAAAAACCTGATGCCCGGCACCGGTGGCCTTAAATCACCGCTCATGTGTCTCAATCAGGCGCGCTACGGAATCAGCTGGGGCGCAATCGGCGCAGCCATGTCCTGCTACGACACGGCATTGCAGTACTCTCTCCTGCGCAAGCAGTTCCGCGACCAGCCCATCGCCAGCCACCAACTCGTGCAGGAAAAGCTCACCTGGATGATCTCAGAGATCAGCAAAGCGCAACTGCTGTCATTACAGGTAGGCCGCATGAAGGATGAAGGCAAAGTCAGCTTCGAGCACATCTCCATGGCCAAGCGCAACAACGTGTGGATGGCGCTCGAATGCGCGCGCATGTCACGCGACATCCTCGGCGGCAACGGCATCACCGACGACTACCCGATCATGCGCCACATGATGAACCTCGAATCCGTAAAAACCTACGAGGGCACGCACGACATCCACACCCTGATTATCGGTCAGAGTGTAACCGGAATCCCCGCATATTAGTCCTCATTGACTTTGGTTGTCTTCCTGAGCGGAGCGAAGGATCTGCTTTTCGCTTCCCACATGCAATAAAAAAGCGCACCGGCCAGAACCGGTGCGCTTTGATCTAACGCCAGAAATCAATCAGCCAAGATGCCCCATCTTGCCATCGTTGTAATCACGCACAGCCTGAATAATCTCCTCACGCGTGTTCATCACAAACGGACCATAGTTGAACACCGGCTCGTTGATCGGCTCGCCACTCAACACCAGAAGCGTCGTATCTTCCTTCGCTTCCAGCACGACGCGCTCACCGTCCGGACTCAGCGTCGCAATCCGCGCCTCACCCTTGATCGAGCTCTCGCCGTTCACCACAACATCGCCCTTCAGCACCAGCACGCCAGTATGATGGCCATCGGGAATCTGCAGTTCCACCTTGTTGCCGGCAGTTAACCGCACATCAAACAGATTCACCGCGGTAAACGTACTCGCCGGTCCACGCACGCCGTGCAACTCTCCAGCGATCACACGAGCATACGAGCCATTGCCCAGATCAACGGAAGGAATCTGCTCCTTGGTAATCCCCTGGTAGCGAGGCTTCGACATCTTCACCGACTTCGGCAGATTCACCCAAAGCTGAATCATCTCGAAGGTGCCACCATTCCTGGCAAACTCCTTCTCATGCATCTCTTCATGCACCACGCCGGAAGCAGCCGTCATCCACTGCACATCCCCGGGAAAGATAACGCCCGCATTCCCCGCCGAGTCGCGATGCTCGACCGCTCCTTGATACGCAATCGTCACAGTTTCAAATCCACGGTGCGGATGCTCACCCACTCCATGCGACTTCTTCGAAGGCTCAAAATACGACGGCCCCGCATAATCCAGCATGAGAAAAGGATTGATCTCATCCTTCAATCCATTCGACGGAAACATGTTCCGCACTGGAAAACCATCGCCAACCCAGTGATTCGATCCTGGCCCATACACCCCAAGTACTTTTTTCACTTCAGACATTTCCTTACTCCTCCCTGCTTCTCTTTCCGCCGCTCTTCGCGGCCACACCTTTCGTCGGCAACTGCTCCAGGCTTTTCATCGCACCCAGCCCAAGCCGCCGCAACATTTCAATCAGCATCTCGCGATCTTTCTTCGCAATTCCCGCAACAGCCACTTCCATCGCCAGCTTATGATCCTCAAATGCCGCACGAATGAGTTCCGTCCCAGCCCCCGTCAACCGAACGACGCGCGCTCTGCGATCGCCCGAATCCTCTTCGCGCTCGATCAGTCCCCGTTCCCCCAGACGATCAAGAGCCGCCGTCATCGACCCGCTGGTCAGCATCACTTTCGCGCCCAGTTCCTTCACGTAGAGCGGCCCTTTGTGCAGAAGCACTTCCAGCACGCCAAAATCACTCAGGCACATATCCAGTTCAGCAATGTGCCGGTGCGCATGCGCCTCTACTGACCGGAAGGCCTTCCAAAGCACCAGCCAGAGATGAATGCCGCTCGTATCTGTCTTCGATTTTGGCTGCTCATTTCTCATTTATCTTGATATCAAGATGTTTCAGAACTGGAAAGGATTCAACCCTCCGCAGCCTCTCTGTAAGAGACCGCGCAACCCATTCTTCCGCTTAGGGTTCTAACTAAAGGACGCCCCGCCCACAACGGAGTCCGCCGTGCTACGCATGCATCTTCCCAAACCGCAGAGACGCCCCGAACTCGATGCCCTGCGCGGCCTGTTCCTTGTCTGGATGACACTCACGCATCTTCCGACGCGTTTCAGCGACTTTGTGAATCAGCCCATCGGCTTCGTGTCGTCCGCGGAAGGCTTCGTCTTTCTTTCGGCATTACTTGTAAGCCGCGTATACATGCGCCAGGCTTTAGAAGATGAAACCGCGCTGCGATCCAAGCTGTGGAAGCGATCCTTACGCATTTATGCCTACCACCTGCTGATGCTGGCTCTCGCCTTCACCGTCGCCGCGGCCTACGCAGTCACAACCCACCGAGCGGCCATTTACAACCTGCTCGACTTCTATATCGCACATCCAGTCGTCGCCATCATAGGATCGGTCCTGCTGCTCTACTGCCCGCCGCTGCTGGACATTCTCCCGATGTACGTCATCTTCCTCTTCTTCACGCCGCTCATTCTTTCTGCGGCTGTGAAACGCGGCTGGGGCAGAATCCTCGCGGTCAGCGGAGTCTTCTGGCTCGCTGCGCAGTTCGGCCTGCGCGATGTGGTGCACAACATCATCGTCCACGTCACGCATCTTCCCATTCCCCTGCAGGAAACCGGCGCATTCAATCTTTTCGCATGGCAAGCCGTCTGGATCGTAGGCATGTGGCTGGGCGCAAAATCCGCCGAAGACGACGTGCCTCTCAGGCGCATTCCCGGTTACGTTGTTGCCGTATGCGCGCTGGTCTGCCTCTTCTTCATCGGAGTGCGCCACGAATGGCTAGGCCCTCACCTCACGCAACAGGCCCTGGGCATGAAGCTCGACAAGTGGCAGATAGGCCCCTTGCGCGTCATCAACCTCGTCACCTTCACCATAGTCTTCTACTGGATGCGCAAATACGTGCTGCGCATCGTAGCCGTTGAACCCTTACTCACCCTGGGCAAGGCATCCTTGCAAGTCTTCTGCGCGCACATCTTTTTCGTTTTTGTGGGATTGGCTCTGCTCTATAACAGCGACATAGCACAACTACACGGCTGGGTTGCCATCACGTTGCTCGCCGTTACGTTTGCAGGATTAGTCCTGGTTGCGGTGCGAGAGGTGCGCAAGCAGCGCGAAGACCGAGCCAAACGCGAAACCAGAAGCAGCGAGGCGCCACCAAAGGCGCCTCCATCCATCCAACTTCTTACTGAACCAGAGCCTCTCGCAGCACCCTCAGAGGCTTACAGATAACTACTAAACCGCCACAGTGAAAGTATCTTCCGTGCGAGTGACCGTGCGATACATCGTGTCACGCTCGAACGGTACGCGGCCAGCTTCGCGAATCAAGCGCTCCAGATCGCGCCGCCGCATCCCTTGCGGTGTTGTCGCACCCGCATCGTGATAGATCTTCTCTTCGATCACCGTTCCGTCAATATCGTCTGCGCCAAAACGCAAAGCAATCTGCGCGATCTTCGGCGTCATCATCTGCCAGTAGGCCTTGATATGCGGGAAGTTGTCCAGCAACAGACGGCTCACGGCAATCTGCTTGATGTCGGTCAGCCCTGTAGTCCGAGGCAGATGTTCCAGCGGCGTGTTATCCGGATGAAATGCCAGCGGGATAAATGTCTGGAAGCCATGCGTCTCATCCTGCACAGCCCGCAGCCGCAGCAGATGATCGACGCGATCTTCCTCATTTTCGATATGCCCGTAGAGCATCGTCGCATTCGACTTCAACCCAAGTTGATGCGCCGTGCGCGCCGTATCCAGCCATTCATCGCCATCAATCTTGTGATCGCAGATGATGTGCCGCACGCGGTCAGCGAAAATCTCCGCACCGCCACCTGGCAGCGAATCGACGCCGGCATCGCGCAGGCGCTCCAGCGTTTCGCGAATCGAAAGCTTCGCGCGTCGCGCAAAGAATGCGACTTCAACCATGGTGAACGCTTTGATATGCACCTGCGGAAAGCGCTCCTTCAGCCCACTCACCAGGTCGAGAAAATATTCGAGCGGCAAATCCGGATGCAGCCCACCAACAATGTGAAACTCCGTCACAGCCTCGCTGTAACCGGAAGCAGCCGTTTGCCATGCCTGCTCAAGCGCCATCGTGTAAGCGCCGCTGGCATCTTTCTTCCGTCCAAATGCGCAAAGACGACACGCTGCCACGCAAACATTTGTCGGATTAATATGCCGATTGACGTTGAAGTAAGCCGTATTGCCGTGCAGTTTCTCGCGTACGTAGTTCGCCAGCCAGCCAACGGCCAATATGTCAGCCGAGCGATACAGAACCAGCCCATCGTCAAAGCTCAGCCGTTCACCCGCGAGCACCTGCTCCGCAATCGGTTGCAGTCTCGCATCATCGGTCGCAAAGGGCCGCCGCTCCGCCTGGAATGCCGTCTCTCCACTCATAACTCTCTATCATAATGCAACCGCCTCGCAGCACGATGGAGATCTGGCATGGACCCAGGCGGACGAATCAAGACACAAATGTGCACGCTTCGCCGCAATCATAGACTTCCCGGCCAGAGCCAATCGTAAAATGTCCTGCATGACCGCAAATCGTTCCGTGCCAACTGACACCGTCCTGCCGCACATCATGTATCAGGACTTGGCCAAGGCGATCGCGTGGCTGACGAGAGTCTTCGGCTTCACCGAGCACTATCGCTACGGCGAGCCACTGAGCGGCGCCCAGATGTATGCCGGAAGAGCCTGCATCATGATCAAGAACGCACCGGATCGGGCGACTCCTGCGCAGATGGGATACGGCACGCAGTCTCTGACGATCTTCCTGGACGATGTCGACGCACACTACGCCAGAACAAAATCGGAAGGAGCCAAAATAGTCGAAGACCTTCACGAAACCGTTTATGGCGAACTCCAATATGGAGTCGAGGACCTCGACGGCCACCATTGGCTTTTCTCGCGGCATGCCCGCGATTTGAGCCCCGACGAGTGGGGAGCAACCATCGCAAAACGCTGAAACTGAGGTGCCAGCTACATCCACGCAACAAGAGAAGAGCGATCCCGATTGACTGCGCCGGACAAAACTTTCCATGCGCGCAAACCGCCCGCACTGATACTATGCGTCAAGAAGAAAGCTTCATAATTTATTACACTTAGGGTTTACTGATTGACCCCTCGCACCCCATTGTTGTCTCTGCTGGCCCTCTGCTTTGTCCTTCTGCCGGTTTCACGCGCATTGCAGCAGAGCGACGCGCCACGAACTGCCGTGTTCCCCACGCTCACCGCTTATAGCCTCGACAAGGCGAAGGTGAACCTGCCCGCTGACCTCGAAGGCAAAGTCAATCTGCTCCTGGTCTCCTTCGAGCCTGAGCAGTCCAAAGAGATCGAAACATGGATGCCAACGGCCCAGGCCCTGCAGCACATGAATTTTCAATTCCGCTACTACAGAATGCCGGTGTCGAACCAGGAAAACTTCATCTACCGCTGGTGGGACACCTCTTCGCTACGCAGCGTCGAAACCGATCCGGAGGCCTGGCACTGGGTCTTACCGATCTACACAAACAAAAATGATTTCCGCCGCGCCCTGAACATTCCGAATGAGAAAGAAATCGTATTGCTGCTCGTCGACAAAACAGGACAAGTTCTTTGGAAGTCCCCCGGGCGCATGACTGACGAGAAGAAGGCGTCGCTCGAGAACGCGGTTGCTTCCGCTACGCATCTGCCGTGAGTTGTTTCTCCATCACAAGCGCGTCGAGTCGGCCTGCATAGTAGCCGGGTATCATTCCAATCCGCGCGTAGCCCATTGCCTGGTAAAACGTTTGCGCGGGCTGGTTATCGACAGCAACTTCCAGCCGGATCGAAACTACAGCCTTCGCCCGGAAGTCTTCCTCAACTGCCTGCAGCAGCCGGCGTCCCACTCCCTGCCTCCGCGCATCCGGCAAAACGTCGATCGTAATGATGTGCCCAAACAATCTGCCTTCATGGACGTGAAGCCGGCCCGTGCAGAAGCCCTCAATCGCTTTTGCTTCGGTCTCAACGACAACCGTATAAGACTTCGGATGCAGCAGGTAATAGCGCAACTCCGCTCTGGAATAAGCAATTCCCGGCGCGAAGCAGGCCTGGTCAATCCTGTACAGTGTCTCCATGTCCGCACGGTGGAACGGCCGCAGTTGCATCACAGCAAGCAGGACGCTATGGTTGCGTCCCGCCACCGCTACTCGCAGTAGCCGTCTCTTCCGATTTTGGCTGTACGACAACTCCGTCGTAGAGCGATGCAGCCACTAGCCGATTGCCCAGAGAACGAACAGCGTGAAGATTCCAGCCCGCATCCCACCACTTCCAGGTCTTGCTGCTTTCATCGATAGCGAACACCATCGTCGACTGCGCTGACGTAACTACGACCCGGCCAAGTTCCCGGTTATAACTCAGGCCATTGATATCCGCCATCGGCAGCGTCGACAACTGCTGCCAGTTCTGCCCCTGGTCTTCGCTGTAAAACAAGCCTTCGCGCCCACCAACCCACAGGCTGCCTTTAGGAGCAGTGGTGACCGCGTGTATCGATGAGAGCTTCGCCGGCAGCGTGATCTCCTGCCATGTTGTGCCGCCGTCCGTTGAGATCATCAGCTGTTTGCGATTCGCAGCCAGCACGACGTTGCCCTTCGCCGATACATAGCGGTAGTTCTCGCCCTTGAGCACCGGCCC
>Ga0209773_10000152_pt1 | contig 20483 bp, 21 predicted proteins | sample BogFormECP14_OM1_FD_188244 | JGI IMG/M metagenome (GOLD analysis project Ga0209773, IMG submission 188244) | Bog forest soil microbial communities from Calvert Island, British Columbia, Canada - ECP14_OM1 (SPAdes) (version 2) | ecosystem: Environmental > Aquatic > Freshwater > Wetlands > Bog ... | reverse complement strand
AAGGCCGGCGAATTCGTCGAAGTCTCGGTAACGGTCGCCAATGACAGCGAGGTTGACGGCGAAGCGACACTTTTCCTGTTCGTTCACGACCTGGTCGCGAGCGTCGCGCGCCCGGTCCTGGAGCTGAAGGGCGTGCGCAAGATTGTCCTCAAGGCTCGAGAGCGCGGTCGCGCAACGTGGCGGCTGTCGACGGACGACCTGTCTTTCCTTGGCCCGAATCTCAATCGCGTCCTTGAGCCGGGGCGGTTTGAGATCCATGTCGGCCAAAGCGCCGATCCGGCCGGCCTTCTGACCGAGGTCATAGAATTGACGCCATAGCTGCGCCGGTGGCCGAGGCGCGATTGAAGGTCGAACTGGCTCCGATCACGCCGGACGGCGCGGCATCGCCATGATCTCCTCTTCCACCGCCTTGAATTCGCGTCTCAATTCGTCTGCGACGATGCTGATGTGATGGGCCGAAGAGCGGGCGCGGTGGACGAAGAGGCCGATCTCGCTGGCGGCAAGGCCGGGCTCGGCCAGCGGAACATGCACGAGCTCGCCTCTCATGATCTCGTCGACGAAGCCGGTTGGGGTGAAGAACCCGAGCCCGAGCCCAGCCTTCATCGTCTCCTTCATCACCCCAAGGGAATTTGAAGTTATGCGCGCATTGAATTGGGCGCCGCTGCGGACGAATTCATTCTCCGAAGCCGCGTCGGCAGCCATGCGTTGGCGAGCATGACCACCGGATAGGCGGCGCATTCCGACAACGTGACCTGCCTGGCGGTGGCGAGCGGATGATCGACGCGCATGATCGCCCCAAGCGCGGTGCGCAGCCGCGCGGCGATTTCATATTGCCGGTGCCGCTTGTCGATGAAGATGAGGGCGATGTCCGGCCGTGCGGCGCGCATTTCCTCGACGTGCTCGGCTGGATCGGCGTCGATGACGCGAAAGGAGATGTTGGGATGACGGGCGGCGATCGCTTTGATCGCTCGCGGAACGACCCGGACGAGCAACGAGGGGATCGCCGTTATCCGCACCTCCCCCTGGATGTCGCCGGAAATGGCTGCGATCTCCAGCCGCGTGCGGCGCCACTCGGCGAGCGTGTTGCGGGTGTGGCGCATCAACTGCTCCCCGGCCGGCGTGAGCCGCACCCCATTGCCGCGCCGCTCGAAGATCGGCACCCCGATCTCCGCCTCGAGCTTCAGGATCTGGCGATTGACCGCGGAGGAGGCGACGTTGAGCTTTTCGGCCGCACGGCGGATCGATCCGACACGGGCGACCTGATCGAGGTAGCGCAAAATGACCGCGTGCATGGCGACCACGACCCCATTCCGGGTGATGCCGAAAAGGCAGCGCCTATCACGAATCTTTGCGCTTCCCAACAGCGCCCGGCCTCCACTAGGGTTCAATTGCGCTGCCGGCCGCGGCGGCGGCGATGGAGTGCGTTCGATGGCGAAGAGGTTTCTTTCGACACGGCGAAAGCTGCTCAAGGGCGCCGCCGCAACGATCGCCGCCGCCGCCGCGCCTTTCACGATCGGCTCGCGTGGCCTCGCCCAAGCCGGCCTGCAGCCCGTCAACATGCAGCTCGGCTGGATCACCGGCGGCAACCAGATCGGCGAAGTGGTCGCCAAGCGCCTCGGCTATTTCGAGCAGGAGAAAATCAATTTCGCCATCCAGGCCGGAGGGCCGAACATCGATGGCGTCGCGATCGTCGCCTCCGGCCGCTACGAGGTCGGCCAGGTGTCGTCGAGCCCGTCGCTGATGCTCGCCGCCTCGCAGGGCATTCCGGTGACCTGCTTCGCGGTCGGGGCGCAACAGCACCCTTACGCGTTCTTCTCGCTGCCGCGCGCGCCGATCCGCGCGCCGAAGGACATGATCGGGCGCAAGATCGGCGTTCAGGCGACGGGACAGATTCTGCTTGCGGCGCTCCTGCGCAAGAACGGCATCCCCGACGACCAGGTGCAGAAGGTGATCATCGGCTCGGACATGACGCCTCTCATGACCGGTCAGGTCGACGCCGTCACCGGCTGGATCACCAACACGACCGCGCTCAAGGTTCTCGGGAACGACTATATCGCCTTGCGCCTATGGGACTGCGGCGTCCGCCTCTACGCGTTGCCCTATTACGCGACGACCGACACGCTGACGCAAAAGGCCGACCTCATCGCCGGCTTCCTCAGGGCGGCGGGCCGCGGCTGGGCTTACGCCAAGGCCAACCCCGAGAAGGCGGTCGATCTCCTGGTGCAGGAATACCCAAATCTCGTGCGCGCCGACGAACTCGTCGCCGCGCCGATCATGTTCGACGTCGAATTCACCGCCCGCACCAAGGACCATGGCTGGGGCAGCTTCGATTCCGCGGTCTGGGAGGCGCAGATCGATCAATATGACGAGCTCAAACAATTCCAGGCCGGCAAGCCCAAGCTCGACCAGGTGATGACGATGAAAATCCTCGACATGACGGAAAACGAGCGGCCGAGGATTGGCTGAGGAGACGAGGCCTTGTCCCAGGCCGCGCTGAAGCGCACGCCGGAAGCGCCCGAGGCAAGTGAAAGCCCCGCGGTGCGATTGCACAACGTCACGGTTCGCTTCACGACCGAGCGGGGTGCGGTCACGGCGCTGGACCGCGTCAGCATGACAGTGGCGCGCGGGGGCTTCCTGACCCTTCTAGGCCCCTCCGGCTGCGGGAAGTCGACGCTGCTGCGGGTGGTTTCGGATCTCATCCCGGCCACCTCGGGCGAGGTCGAGGTCATGGGAGCATCGGCGGCGGCGGCGCGGGAGGCGCGCAGCATCGGGTTCGTGTTCCAGGACGCTTCGCTGCTCGCCTGGCGGACCGCGCTGGAAAACGTCGAATTGCCGCTCGAGGTCGGCGGCGGCGCCAAGCATCGCGGCGCCCGCAGTCCGCGCGAGCTCTTGGCGCTCGTCGGCCTCTCCGGCCGCGAGAAGGCCTATCCGCACGAATTGTCGGGCGGCATGCGCCAGCGCGTGGCGATCGCCCGCGCGCTCGTCAACGACCCGAAGCTGCTGCTGATGGATGAGCCTTTCGGGGCGCTCGACGAGATCACCCGCGACCGGCTCAACGTCGAATTGCTGCGGGTCTGGGAGAACACCGGCGCGACGATCCTGTTCGTCACCCATTCGATTTATGAGGCGGCATTCCTCGGACAACAGGTGCTGCTGATGGCCGCCCGCCCGGGCCGGGTGCGCGAAGTCGTTGACGTGCCGCTGCCGACCCCGCGCGGCGTCGAACAGCGTGAGACGCCTCAATTCGTCGAGCTCACGGCGCATTTGCGCCGCGTGCTGGAGACGTGCTGATGACCGCGCCGGCCATGAGCCAAACCGAAGCCAGCGAAACCTATGTCAGCGACGAAGCGGCGCGGGCCGAATACGTCGCCGCGGCGCGTTCGGCGGCGTGGCGGCGGCGCCTATTGCCGGTCGGAGCCGCGATCCTCCTGCTCGTCCTCTGGGAGCTCGCCGTCGTCGTCTTCCAGGTCCGGCCGTTCATCGCGCCAGCGCCGACGGCGGTCGCGGCGACGCTATACGCCAAATTCGGCCTCCTGATCGGCAATCTCGCGCCGACCGCGACCGAAGCGGTCTCCGGGTTCATCATCGGCAATTTGGCTGCGATCGTGATCGCTACCGGCTTCGTCTATCAGCGCACCGCCGAGGAGGCGTTCTTCCCGATCGCGGTGATGGTTCACACCATTCCGGTCATGGCCTATGCGCCGATCCTGGTGCTCATGCTCGGCAACGGGCTCAGCGCCAAAGTCGCCATCGCCGCGCTCATCTGCTTCTTTCCGACCCTGGTCAATATGACGCGGGGCTTGCGCGCCGTCACCTCGCAGCAAATGGAGCTGATGCGCATCCTCTCGGCTAGCCCAAGCGAAGTCTTCTTCAAACTCAGGCTCAAATGCTCGCTGCCTTATCTGTTTGCGGCGCTCAAGATCGCCGCGGCGACCTCGGTCATCGGCGCGATCGTTGGCGAATGGATCGGCGCGACGACCGGCATCGGCGCGCTCATCATTCAGGCGACCTACAATTTCGATTCGCCGCTGCTCTACGCCACAATCGTCGTCGGCTCCGCCTTCTCGGCGGCGTTCTTCGGCGTGATTTCTTGGCTCGAAAGCCATTTCCTCAAATGGAATGTCGCCCAGAGCGGATGATCGAAAGTCGGGCCGCCGTTCGTGAAGGAGTGAAATCATGACCAATCGCGACACGATCGCCGAGCCGGCGGGTGAGGTCCCGATCGTGCGGCGCGCCGACCTTGTCGTTGTCGGCGGCGGGCCGGCGGGCATCGCCGCAGCGGTCGCGGGGGCGCGGAGCGGCCTCTCCGTCACCCTTCTCGAACGCTACGCCTATCTCGGCGGTCTCGCGTCCGGCGGCATGGTCCTGGTGCTCGACGACATGTGCAACGGCCCCGAGATCTCGGTGCGCGGCCTCTGCAGCGAGATGGTCGAGCGCATGGAGCGGATCGGGCTTTGCGTCGTCCCGCCTGAATCCGAGCGCCGTTCCGACGAAGCGCTATGGCGCAAATGGTCGCGGTGGGGCGTGTTCGACTTTCATTCGCACGTCAAGCCACAGCCGATCTGCTACGCCGCCGCGTTCGACCCCGACGGCTTCAAGCGCGCGTCCAACGCCATGGTCAGCGAAGCGAAGGTCGACGTGAGGCTGCACAGCTGGTTTTCGCGCGCGATTGTCGAGGATGGCTCGATTACCGGGATCGTCTGCGAGACCAAGAGCGGCAGGCAGGCTATCATGGGCAAGATCGTTGTCGACGCCACCGGCGACCTCGATGTCGCCGCCTCGGCCGGCGCGCCGTTCAGCCACGGCTCCTATATCGTCACTACCGTATTTCGGCTCGGCGGAGTCGACGCCGCCGCGGCCGAGCGGTTCGAATACGAGGAGCCGGGCGCGTTCCGGGCGATCGATCGCGAGGCCAAGAAGATCATCGGCGGCTCGTGGGACAAGTGGTGGCTCAAGACGCCCTTGCCCGGGATCGTGTGGTGCAACTGCCCGCACATGACCGGTCTCGACGGAATTGACATCGAAGATCTGACGAGCGCCGATTTTCAGGGCCGCGAACGCATCGCGGCGCTCACCGCCTACGTTCGCGAGAAGCTACCGGGCTTCGAGGACGCCTTCGTCGTTGATGTCGCGCCGCAGATCGGGGTGCGCCAGACGCGGCTCTTGGACGGGGTCTACGTGATGACCAAAGACGACGTGATGGGGCGCCGGCATTTCCCAGACAGCGTCGCGCGCGGCCGCGATTATTACACCCCCTATCGGGCGTTGCTGCCGCGCGATGTCGGAGGGTTGTTGGTCGCCGGACGTCATTATTCCGCGACCCCGTCGGCGCAACGCAGCTCGCGCGAGATTCCCCCCTGCATGGCGATGGGCGAGGCGGCCGGCGTCGCCGCCGCGCTGGCGCTGGAGGCGCATGTCGCGGTCGACAAGATCGACGTCGCCAGGCTGCAGGCCCGCTTGCGCGCGCAGGGCGCCGATCCGGGCGACCGGCCCGCGGCGAACGCGCAGATCACCATCGCCGCTGAGTAGGATCGAGGATCATGGAGACTTCCGCCACGCAGCCGCTGTCCGGCGTGCGCGTCATCGACTTCACCCAGGTGATGCTCGGACCGAGCGCCACCCAGGTGCTGGCCGACTACGGCGCCGACGTCATCAAGATCGAGCGGCCCGGGGCGGGCGACCTTTCGCGCTCCTCGATCCCCGACGATCCAGACGGCCTCGACAACCCGGTTTTCCGCAGCCTCAACCGCAACAAGCGGTCAATCGCCCTCGATCTGCGTAAGGAGGATGGGAAGGCGATCATTTACGATCTCGTGCGCGGCGCCGATGTCGTGGTGAACAATTTTCGCGCCGGCGTGATGGAGCGCATGGGATTCGGCCATGACGAACTCGCCAGGATCAATCCGCGCATCATCTGCGCCTTCGGTTCCGGCTTCGGACGAAGCGGGCCGCTCGCCTATAAGGGCGGACAGGACATCCTTGCCCAGGCGCTCTCCGGCGTGATGCGCCGCAAATGCAACGACGACGAGCCGCTTGCCGTCTACGCGACGTCGCTCTGCGACTATACCGCGGGCATGCATCTCGTTCAGGCGATCCTGCTCGCGCTGCTGCAACGCGAGAAGACGGGCCGCGGCCAACAGGTCGCGGTGTCGCTGTTCGAATCGATGCTCGCCATGCAGATGCAGGAAGCGGCAATGTGGCTGCAGCGCGGCCGGCACTTCTCCTGGGGCTCGTATCCGCTGACCGGCGGCTTCGAGACGACCGACGGCGCCATCGTGCTGGTGGGCGCCTTCAAGACCAACCCGCTGCAGGACATTTGCGCGGCGCTCGGTCTGCACGATCTCTCCGCTGATCAGCGCTACGCCACCTTCGCCGGGCAGGTTGCTCACAAGGCGGAATTGCAGGCGATGTTCCGCGAGCGGTTCGCCTCGAACACCACCGAATATTGGCTTGCGCAGCTCGACGGACGGGACCTGCTGTGCGCACCGGTGCTGACTCTGGCTGAGGCGCTCGGCCACGACCAGACCAAGGCGAACGGAACGGTGGTGACACTCAATGGCGAGGCGGGCGCTCTGCCGCTGATCGGCACGCCGCTCGCCATGACCGAGGGCGCGTTCCGGCTGCGCCGCGCGCCGCCCGCGCTCGGCGCCGACGGCGAGGCGGTCTTAAGCGAGGCAGGCTATTCGGCCGAGCGCATCGCAGCCCTGAAGCGGACGGGAATCGTCGCTTGAGCGTGCTGTTCTCGGTTCAGGACCATGTGGCGCGGGTGACGATCGACCGGCCGGAGCGGCATAACGCCATCGATCAGGCGACCGAGGGGGAGCTCATACGCATCTGGGAGACGATCGAGAAGGATCGCGATATCCGCGTGGCCGTTCTCACCGGCGCCGGCGCGCGCGCGTTCTGCACCGGCGCGGACATGAAGGCCGGCTCCGGCGCGAGCGGCCTCGACTATTGGGCTGAAGCCCGTCCCGGCGGTTTCGGCGGCATCGCGCTGCGCGACACGCTCGACGTCCCCGTCATCGCGCGCGTCAACGGCTATGCGCTGGGCGGCGGTATGGAGATGATGCTCGGCTGCGACATCGTCGTCGCCTCGGCCGACGCGAGCTTCGGCCTGCCGGAGCCGCGTGTCGGGCGGCTCGCGCTCGACGGCGGCGTTGCGCTTCTCGCGCGCCGCATTCCCCATGTCCAGGCAATGGGCATGCTGCTGACCGGGCGGCGCATCGGCGCTGACGAAGCTTTTCGCTTTGGCCTTGTCAACGAGGTCGTCGCGCCGGAAGCGCTCGATGACGCGGTCGCCCGCTGGGTCGCCGATATCCTGGCCTGCGCGCCGCTATCGGTGCGCGCGATCAAGCAGATGGTTCGGGCCGGCGAGCGCGTCACCGCGAGAGAGGCGCAGATGCTGCGCCTGCCGGCGCTCATCGAGGCGCTGCAATCGTCCGATCAGAACGAGGGCGTCAACGCCTTCAGGGAGAAGCGCGCGCCGCAGTGGCGCGGGCGCTGAGGCGGCGGAAGCTCGTCATGGCTTATGTGATCGCTTCGACCTGCATCGACGTCAAGGATGGCGCCTGCCAGGAGGCGTGTCCGGTCGAGTGCATCTACGAAGGCGGCCGGATGATGTATATCCAGCCCGCCGAGTGCATCGACTGCGGGCTCTGCCTGTCCGTCTGTCCGGTCGACGCCATCTACGCATGCGACGATCTGCCGGAAAGCGAGCGCGCGTTCGAACGCGCCAACGCCGAATTCTTCGGTTCCGCGGTCACCGGCTGGGGCTCGCCCGGCGGCGCCGGTCCGGCCCATGTCAGCGCGCTCGACCATCCGCGGGTGGCGATGCGCGAGCGGCGGCGGGACGAAGGATCGTGCACTCCCTAAATCGGACATATCGTTTCGCCGACAAATGCTTTCCGAAAATCAGAACTCGTGGTATATCTCTCTATTCGAGAGAAGCGGTCCGCGCGCGCCCCGCGAATGGGGCGGGCGGAGGCGAGCGGGGAGAGAGGATTGCGGCTCGGAATTGGTGCAACTGACTGAAAAAGCTCAATCTGTGGAAGAAAAATCGTTTTGATTTTGTTGCGCCCGCCTTGGATTTTGTTGCGCCCGGCTTGGAAATTGTTGCGGCGCATTTTGCTTTTGTTGCGTGGTCCGGCCGGATGGCCCAAGCCTGAAAGGGTTCGCTGATGGCTTTGCTCGACGAAAGCGCGAACGGCGTATTCATCATCGCCGCGACGCCCTTCTCCGACAACGGCGCACTCGATCTTGAAAGCGTCGATCGCATGGTCGATTTCTATCTCGAACGCGGCGCGAACGGCCTCACCATCCTCGGCGTGATGGGCGAAGCGCCCAAATTGACCGAGGAGGAATCGCGCGCCTTCATCAGCCGCGCGATTGCCCGCGCGTGCGGCGCGCCGATCATCGTCGGCGTCTCGGCGCCGGGACTGGCGTCGATCAGGACGCTCGCGGCGAGCGCGATGGACGCGGGCGCCGCGGGCGTCATGGTCGCTCCGCCCGGCCATCTGCGCACCGACGACCAGATCTACAGCTATTTCGACAGCGTCGCCGAAACGCTGGGCGCAACACCGTTCGCGTTGCAGGATTATCCGCTCGCCACGCAGGTGCAGATTTCGCCCAAAGTGATCCTCCGCATCGTCGAGGCGCTGCCCAGTTGCGTGATGCTCAAGCATGAGGATTGGCCCGGCCTCGCCAAGATCGCGGCCTTGCGCGCGGCGAGCGACCGGGGCGCGCGCCGCATTTCGATCCTGACCGGCAACGGCGGCCTGTTCCTGCCCGAGGAGCTTCAGCGCGGGGCGGACGGCGCGATGACCGGGTTTGCATACCCTGAGATGATGGTCGGGGTGGTAAGGGCGTTTCGCGCCGGCGATCCCGAGCGGGCGCGTGACCTATTCGACGCCTATCTTCCGCTCGCACGCTATGAACAACAGCCGGGAATCGGGCTTGCGGTGCGCAAGCATGTCCTCGCCAGGCGCGGCGCGATTGCCTCGCCCACGCTGCGCAAGCCCGGCGCGACGCCTTCTCCAGCCGACATCGCCGAAGTCGAGAGCCTCATCGCGCGCCAGACGCGACGGCTGCAGGAGATCGGGTGACCGCGCGCCGTCGTCTCAGCAGCGAGCGACGGCCTCGACAATCCGGATCTCGACGCCGCCTTCCCTCAGAATCGTCTGCGATCGCTCGAACGACCCACCCCAGACCGGATCGTCGAAATCGGGCGCGGGCGCGTCAAGGCAGGCGACGCCGGCGTCGACGATCGCGCGGGCGCAATCGATGCACGGGAAGAAGGTCGTGGTGAGATGGGCGCCGGCCGTCGCCACGCCCCGTCGGGCCGCTTCGAAGATCGCGTGGCGCTCGGCATGCTCCATCCAGACGAATCGTCCGTCGCCTTGATGGCGCTCCTCGAGGTCGCGCACGCCAGCCGGGAACGTGTTGCAGGCCGCGATCTCCGTTCCGTCGCGGGCGACAAGGATAGCGCCGACCCGGCGAACCCGGTTCGGGCTCAGCGAAGACGCGCGCAGAGCCATCCCCATTTTGGCGCCGGGCGCGAGGCGTTGATTCTCCACGTCGCCCTCGAGAGTTTCGCTGTCGTGGAGTTACGAGCGCGTTTGAGACAGCTCGTCTCGACGCTTCGTCAGCAGCTCGAGTTCCGCCTCTTGTTCGGCGATGCGCCGCGACATGAGGTCGTCGTCCGCGGCGCCGGAGTATGAAGCCGATTGTTCGACCAGCTCGCGGAGATTCTCCTTAAGAATTGCGATGCGCTCATCGATGTCGGCGATATTCAGCAGCGGGTCGGGCATCGGTGGATCTCCTCAGTCATGGTCTCCCGATCGGGGATTGCCCCCGGCGAGGGCTAGCAGGCGGTCAGCCGGCGCAGAAGCACAATGCCCGCCTCCAGGCATCATATTTATCTCTAAACCGTCTCTCGTCATTCGAAATCCCGGCTTCGGACTCACCGACGTCGTGATCGCCCACCACGAAAAGGGCCAGCCTGAGGAAGCGAAGCGAACGGCCGCGCGCCTGATGACGGCGCGACCGGAGTTCACGATCGCCGGCTGGCGCAAAACCCAGTTCATTCGCCGCGACGCCGCGCGGGTCGAAACCGACGCGGCAGCCCTCCGCGCGGCGGGACTTCCCACGGGATGAGGATTCTCCAGCGCGGGTCGCGCGCTCGCGATCCTCGTCGCCAAACGCGCGTCGCCCCGAAAAAATTCGACAATCCTTTGCGATAATCCGAAAGACAGTTTATGCTGCGGAGTGGTCGGACCGGGATTGGAGGTAGGACCGACGCGTACGTTGACGCAGGAGCTTCGTTTCCTGGATTCGTGGCTTAAGCCGTTGAAAAGCCTCGATTAGCGGAAGAAGAAAATTTGCATTTCGCTTCCCTTTCCTTGGAATTTCCTTCCTCGCGATTTGGAAATCTCTTCCTTCGGCTTGGAAAACGCTTCCGCCGCGCCTCGGCCAGAAGGCGCAGTGCTATAAGGATCGAAAGGCGCGCGAAAGCCCCGGCGCGCGGCGATTTTGAGGGAGGCGCGGATGCCGGCGGAGACAATGGAAGAGCCGATCGACATCGAACTGCCGAAGTCGCTCAAGGCGACGAGGCTCGGGGCGATCGCCCATCTCAGGCTCGCGCGGAGCGAGAAGCGCAACGCGCTCGACGATGCGACAGTGCTCGGGCTCGAGGCGTTCTTCACCCGCCTGCCGGGAGACATTCGCGCCGTCGTGCTCACCGGCGAGGGCGCGCATTTTTCCGCCGGGCTCGACCTCTCCGAAGTCGCGGGCGCGCGCGATCCGCTCGAAGCCGCGCTTCACTCGCGGATGTGGCACCGCGCTTTCGAGGCGATCCAGTTCGGCCGCGCGCCGGTCATTACGGCGCTGCACGGAGCGGTCGTCGGCGGCGGGCTCGAGCTCGCCGCTGCGACCCACATCCGCGTCGCCGAGCGCTCGACTTATTATGGCTTGCCGGAAGGGCAGCGCGGCATCTTCCTCGGCGGCGGCGGGTCGGTGCGCATCGCCCGCCTGATCGGCGTCGCGCGCGTTCAGGACATGATGCTGACCGGGCGCACGTTGAGCGCCGAGGAAGGCCATGCGGCCGGCGCGACCCAATACCTGGTCGACGACGGCAAGGGGTTCGAGACCGCGATGACGCTCGCCGCCAAGGCCGCCTCCAACACCGCGACCACCAATTTCGCCGTCCTGCATGCGCTGCCGCGCATCTTCGAGAGCGACCCGGCGAGCGGGCTCCTGACCGAGTCGCTGATGGCGGCGATCGCCGAGATGAGCGGCGAAGCCAAGGAGCGGCTGAAGGACTTTCTCGAGAAGCGGGCGGCGAAGGTGCTACGGCAGAGCTAAAGCAGTCCCGTACTCGCGACCTCATCCTGAGGAGGCCGCGAAGCGGGCGTCTCGAAGGACGCTCCAGTTAGCGGGCGCATGTGCGCGCTGGAGCCGTCCTTCGAGACGCGATGCCCGCATCGCTCCTCAAGACGAGATAGTCGGGCGGCCCAAAACCCGACTCGGTCTGGCGCGAGACTCAATGCATCCCGCCTCGGTGGCCGGAGATCAGCCTCAGCCATGGCGCCGAATGAAAGGCGCTCATCAGGAGGTACATCGGGACCATTCCGCTCAGCACCGATCCGGTTTGCGCCGTCGAGCACAGCATCTCCGCCTGGCCGCCGCCAAGAGCGTTCGTTCCCGCAAGCAGCGCCATGATGGCGAAGGCCGGCGCGGCCGCGAGGCTCAGCCAGTCGGCCGCGCCGCGTGCGGCTGCGGCGCCGTCGTAGCGAATCGCGCCGCGACCGGCATAAGCCTCGCTCATGGCTTCGCGTCCGCCTCGAGGTTGCGGAAGGCGGCCTCTCCGGCGTCCGACACCTTGACCCACTGCAGGTCGACCGACTTCTCGGCGTCGTAGTTGTCGTGCCAGTTCCACCACTTGTATGGTGGAGTCTGGGGGTAGCCCTCCGGGGAATCTTCCCACACTTCCTGGCGTCCGAGCGGGGTCGCGTCGAGGTAGCTCCAGACGGTTCCCATCGCTTCGTCGCCACGGCTGTTGATGAAGTAGGTGCGGAACACCCTGTCGCCGTCGCGGAAGAAGACGTTGTGGCCGTGCCACTCGTCGACGCCGAAGTCGGCGTCGAAGCTGTCGGTGACGGTGTACCACGGCATCTTCCAACCCATCCGCGCCTTCAGGCGCGCGATGTCCGCCTGCGGGGCGCGGGAGACATACGCAAGGGTGGTGTCGCGAGCGTTCAGGTGGGCGAGGTTCGAGACCTGATCGGCCCCCAGCGAGCAGCCGCGGCAGGCGTGCTCGGGCCAACCGAACACCCCGGGCTCGAAGAAGGCGCGGTATACGATCAGCTGACGCCGGCCGTCGAAAAGATCGAGCAGGCTCGCCTTGCCCTTCGGCCCGACGAATTCGTACGCCTTCTCGATCGCCATCCACGGCATCCGCCGGCGCTCGGCGGCCAGCGCGTCGCGGGCCCGGAAGACCGCTTTCTCCTTCGTCAGTAGCTGCTCACGCGCGGCCTCCCAGTCCAGCCGCGACACGATCGGGGGAGAGTTCTGCATCGCTAGCCTCCCGCTTGCTGAAGAGAGCGATGGGTTGGGAGAGACGGCTTGTCGTACTCGTCATGGCGTCGCCACCAGATGCCGGTTTCGTTTCGTCCTTTCGGCGCCCGGTCGAGCCACTGGTAGGCGCCCCAGAGGCCGTCCAGCCCGCGCGCATAGGTCGAATAGGCGTGGTAGACGACGCCGTTCTCGATCGCGAACGCGCTCATGCCTGGCCGATCGCGCATATATGTCCGCCCGTCCGTTCCGCACGAGGCCGCGAAACGGGCGACCGGCTCCGGAACCTGCGCTGCGGTCAGTGGGTGGTCGCCGCGCCGGTAGTTGTATTCGACGCCTCCCTCGCGCTGCTGCTCCTCGGTGATCGAGACGTTGAAATCGAAGTTGAAGTCGTCGCCGTGCGAGGAGACCCAGGGAAACGTCCACCCCATCCGCCGCTTGTAAGCCTCAAGCTTGGCCGGCGGCGCCCGCGACACCGCCGAAAGCGTGACGTCGTGGTTGGCGAGGTGGACGGCGAAGCCGTCAAACCCGTCGGCGATCATCGAGCACGACGGACAACCGGCCTTGTAGTCTGGCCCAAACATGAAATGGTAGACGAGGAGCTGCGAGCGCCCCCGGAAGAGGTCGGGCAGCGAGGCGCCGCCTTCGCCGGTGTCGAACCGGTACTCCTTGTCAACCCGGACCCACGGCATCTCCTGGCGCTTTCGCGCCACCTCGTCCATACGGCGCGTCAGCTCCTTCTCCTCCTTGAGCAACCCGAGCCGGGCCATCAGCCACTCATCACGCGATACGATTCGATTGTGCATGGTGTCCTCCTGCTGATTGAGACGCCTGTCGCGTCAGTTCGGGATGCGGCGGTCGTATTCGGTCTTGAGACGGCTCCAGCCGTCCCAGAACGGCTCCGGCTCCCTGCCGGTCAGGCGCGCGGCCAGCACGTCGAGATGCGCGTGCCAGCCGGCGCTGACGCCAAGCTTCATTCCGCGGTCGGGCAGGCGGCGATGGATCACGGTGAGCAGCACCCTCTCGCCCCTTGGCTCGAGTTCAAACGAAACATCGCCGCTACCCTTTCCCCAGGTGAAGGCGAGCCTGCGGGGCTTGTCGAGCTCGGTGATCAGGCTCTCCATCCGGTGCTCGTCGCCGAAGCCCTCCGGCCGCCGGCCGGGCGGGTTGGTCAATTCGCTGTTGCGCCAGATGAGCTCGAACGGCGCGCCGACCTTCATTTCCATCTGGCCCGCCGCCAGCCATTGGCGGCGCAGGTCGCTCTCGGTGAGATAGGCCCAGACGCGCTCGATCGGGCCGGGGAGAAAGCGCTGGATCGTCAACGTCGCCGGCTCGCTCAGCGCGCCATAGGCGTCGGGCTTTGCAAGATCATTCATTGAACGTCTCCTTCGTTTGGATTTTGGGATTTGCGTGCGTCCTCCTCTCGGAGGAGGCGTTCGAGCACATCGAGACGTCCGGTCCAGAAGCGCTCGTAGAAGCTCAGCCACTCGTGTGCGCTGGCGAGCGGGCCGGGGTCGAGGCGGCAGAGATGGGTGCGCCCGCGCACCTCGCGGCGAATGAGCCCGGCGTTCTCGAGCACCTTGATGTGCTTCGAGGCCGCCGCCAACGAGATGGCGAAGGGTTGCGCAAGCTGGCCGACCGTTCGCTCGCCGCCGGCGAGTTCCCGAAGCATCCGCCGGCGCGTGGCGTCGCCGAGGGCGTGAAAGACGGGAGTGAGCTCGGGCGCCTCTAGTTCAACCATGTGGTTGAATTTAAGCGGCCGCATTCCGAAAGTCAACCATCTGGTTGAATGACGGTCTGGCTGTTGGCCATGTCTCAAGCCCTCAGTTAATGCCGGCCGACAACCTTTTGTTGTTTTGGCAAGGAAAGATCGCTACGATGTGACCAGTTTTCTGGTCAGGCAATAGGCTGCCATGCTCACGGTCAATCTGGCTCATGCGAAGGCTCATTTGAGCGAGCTTTTGGACAAGGTCGAAGCTGGTGAGGCGGTGATCATCACCCGGCACGGCCGTCCAGCCGCTCAGCTCCGCTCCGTCGCGCGTTCAAGGCGCCCGCTGCCGCTCGATGATCTGGCGGCATTTCGCGCCACTATGCCGCGTCCGCGGCGGCCGAGCGCCGAACGGCTGCGCGCGATGCGAGATGAAGGGCTTTGAGGCCCAGGCCAGGTGCTCTATTTCGACACGAGTTTCCTCGCGCCGCTTGTTCTTCCTGAGTCGACGAGCGAGAAGATTGCGGCCTTTGTGCGCACGCTGCCGGTCGAGGAGCTCACGGTTAGCCACTGGACCAGGGTGGAGTTTTCCTCGCTCATCGCCCGCGATGTCCGCATGAGCGTCCTCGACGCGGCAGCAGGCGCGCGAGCCGACGCGCGGTTTGAGGCGATGGTGGATGCGTCCTTTGCGGTTCTGCTTCCGAACGCCGATGATTTCGGACTTGCCAAGCGGTACCTGGGGAAATTCAATACCGGCTTGCGGGCCGGAGACGCCCTGCATCTTGCGATTGCCGGCAATCGTCAGGCAGCGGCGATCTATAGTCTCGACAAGGGCCTTCTGATGGCGGGGAGACTGCTGGATTTGCCCGTCAGCATGGGAATATGAGCTAAACGATCGGCGCTGGCTTCTGCATGGTTCGCGCAACGGCGCGTGAACGCCGGTAGTACCGGGAGGAGAGAGGAATGACGAGGACGAAACTGGCGTTCGGTCCGCCGGAGGTGGTCGTCGAGCGTCGCGCGGACGGCGTCATGCTGGCGCGCTCGCCCCATCCATTGGGCTCCTATCCCCGCGCCGCGACCGACTGGCTCGATCACTGGGCCAAGGTCGCGCCGGAGCGGGTGTTTATTGCCGAACGCGGGCGAGAGTCGTGGCGCAAGGTGACCTACGCCGAAGCGCGCGCGGCGGCGCGCAGCGTCGCCCAAGCCCTGATCGATCGAGGCCTCAGCGTAGAACGGCCGGTCGCGGTCCTGTCCGGCAACAGCGTTGATCATGCGCTGGTGGGGCTCGGCGCGATGACCGCGGGCGTCCCTTACGCGCCCGTGTCGGCCCCCTATTCGCTGGTCGCCAAGGACTTCGCCAAGCTCAAGGCGATCATCGCCCTGCTGACGCCGGGCCTGGCGTTCGTCGACGACGGCGTTCCCTTCGCCGCCGCGATAAAAGCGGCCGTGCCGACCGACGTGGAGATCCTTGCAAGAGCGAATCCGCCCCCAACGCACCGCGCTATGACGCTCGACACGATCCTCGCGACGACCGCGGGCGCCGAGGTCGACCGCGCCCAGGCGAAGGTTGGGCCGGACACCATCGTCAAGCTCCTGTTCACCTCAGGCTCGACCGGCGCGCCCAAGGGCGTCATCAACACCCATCGGATGATGACCTCGAACCAGGCGATGCTGCGCGGCGTCAATCCGAGCTACGCCGCCGAGCCGCCGGTGCTGGTCGACTGGCTGCCCTGGAGCCACACCTTCGGCGGCAACAACAATTTCAACCTCGTGCTCGCCAACGGCGGCTCGTTCTTCATCGACGGCGGCCGGCCGCTGCCGGGCGCGATTGAAGTCACCGTGCGCAACTTGAGCGAAATCTCGCCGACCGTCTATTACAACGTGCCCCGGGGTTTCGAGATGCTTTTGCCATATCTCCAGGCGGACCGGGAGCTGAGGCGGAGCCTGTTCGCGCGGCTGCAGGCGTTCTGCTACGCCGGCGCCGCTCTCGCTCCCCATGTCCGCTCGGGCTACGAGCGGCTCGGGCTCGAGACGGTTGGCGAAATCGTCCCGATGGTGACTTCGTTCGGCTCGACCGAGACCGGCCCCTCGGCGATCAGCGTCACCGAGCGCGCGCGCGACCCGGGCGTGATCGGCGTTCCCAATCCGGGGGTCGAAGTGAAGCTCGTCCCCAACGCCGGCAAGCTCGAGGCGCGGGTGAAAAGCCCGAGCGTCACGCCCGGCTACTGGCGGGAGCCCCGGCTCACCGAGGCGGCGTTCGACGAGGAGGGGTTCTACAAGTTCGGCGACGCGCTGCGCTTCGCCGACGAGAACGATCCCGAACGCGGCTTCCTGTTCGACGGACGCGTGGCGGAGGATTTCAAGCTCGCGACCGGCACCTGGGTCAGCGTCGGTCCGTTGCGGGCGAAATTCGTCGCCCATTGCGCGCCGTACGTGACCGACGTTGTTGTGGCCGGACACGACCGCGACGACGCCGCCGCGCTCGTCATCCCTAACCTCGCCGCCTGCCGCGAACTCGCAGATCCGCCAAGCGGAGAGGCGGCCCCCGCGGAGATCCTTTCCTGCCAGGGCGTGCGGGAGACGTTCGCCGGCCTGCTCAAGACCTTCAATGCTGCGGCGGGCGGCAGCTCCGGCCGCTTTGCCCGCCTGATCCTGATGGACGATCCGCCCTCGCTCGACACCGGAGAGATGACCGACAAGGGCTCGGTCAACCAGCGCGCGGTGCTTACCCGCCGCGCGGCGATGGTCGACGAGCTCTTCGCGCCGAAGCCTTCGCCGCGCATCATTGGGTGACGGCGGCTGCTCAGACGCGATCAGGTTTGTACCGATGGACGAATAGGGCTTCGCTCTAGTTGGCCGGCTCCGTCATACCCGAGAAAAGCGGGTATCCAGGCTTCGGCTGCGGCGGGAGCCTTGGATTCCCGCGTTCGCGACAACGACAGATTGCGTTCGGCGGGGGACGGTGATCGTTCAATTTGATCGAAGCGGATGACCAGGGCCAAAACCAACCTATATTGAGGACGCCATGTCCCACATCGCCTTTCCCCGCCTCGACGAGACGATCCTTTCGCGCCGCGGCGCGATCGTCGAGCGCCTGGCGGCGATCCTGCCGCCCGAATGCCTCATTGCCGACGAATCCGGCCGGCGGGCGTTCGAGACCGACGCGCTTACCGCCTACCGCCGCCTGCCGCTCGCGGTGGCGCTGCCGCGCTCGACCGAGGAGGTCGCGCGCGTCATGCGGCTCTGCCGCGACGAGAAGGTCAACGTCGTGCCGCGCGGCGCCGGGACCTCGCTCTCGGGCGGCGCGATCCCTCAAGAAGACGCCGTCGTCATCGCCCTGACCAAGATGAGCCGCATCCTCGAGGTCAACCTCGCCGACCGCTTGGCGCGGGTCGAGGCGGGCGTGACCAATCTCGCGATCTCGGAAGCAGTCGGGCCGGAGGGCTTCTTTTATGCGCCCGATCCGTCGTCCCAGCTCGCCTGCACGATCGGCGGCAACATCGCGATGAACTCGGGCGGCGCCCATTGCCTCAAATACGGCGTCACCACCAACAATCTCCTCGGCGCCCGCCTTGTCACCCTGGACGGCGATATCCTTGACATCGGCGGCGAAGCGATGGACGCGCCCGGCTATGACCTCCTCGGGCTTGTGTGCGGCTCAGAGGGCCAGCTCGGGATCGTGACCGAGGCGATCGTGCGCCTCATTCCGCTCCCGGAGGGGGCGCGGCCGGTTCTGTTCGGCTTTGATTCGGTCGAGGATGCGAGCCAGTGCGTTGCGGCGATCATCGGCGCCGGCATCGTTCCGGTGGCGATGGAGTACATGGACAAACCGGCGATCCACATCTGCGAGAATTTCGCCCACGCCGGCTATCCGCTCGATGTCGAGGCGATGCTGATCATCGAGGTCGAGGGCTCGGACGCCGAGATAGGGGCGATGCTGGCCAGGATCGGCGCGATCGCCAAAGCGCACAATGTGCGCACCGTGCGCGAGTCGATGTCGGCGATGGAAAGCGCCCAGATCTGGAAAGGGCGCAAGTCGGCGTTCGGGGCGACCGGCCGGGTCGCTGATTATATCTGCATGGACGGCACGGTGCCGACCAGTCGTCTGCCCGAAGCGCTCCAGCGCACCGGCGAGATTTGCGCCTCATTCGGACTTCGGGTCGCCAATGTCTTTCACGCCGGCGATGGCAACATGCACCCGCTGATCCTCTATAACGTCAACGACGATGAGGAGCGGGTCAAGGCCGAGGAAGCCGGCGCGGCCATTCTCGAAATGTGCGTCGAGCTCGGCGGCTGCCTGACCGGCGAGCACGGCGTCGGCGTCGAGAAGCGCGAGCTGATGGGGCGCCAGTTCAACGACGTCGAACTCGCGCAGCAGAAGCGGGTGCGCGCCGCATTCGACCCCGAAGGGCGGCTCAATCCGGCCAAGGTCTTTCCGCTCGGCGAGCGGGCGGCATGACCGAAGCGCTCAAGCCCGAGCGCGAGGCCGACGTGGTCGAAGCGGTTCTAGCGGCGCGGCTCGGCGGGACGAAGCTCGACATCGTCGGCCGCGGCGCGATGGCGGGCCTCGGGCGGCCGCGCGCGGAGAGGCGCCAGCTGTCGAGCGCGGCAATGTCGGGAATTATTTTCTATGCGCCGGCCGAAATGACGCTCTCCGCGAGGGCCGGCACGACAGTCGCGGCGATCGAGGCGGCGATCGCCGAGCACGGCCAGATGCTGCCGTTCGAGCCGATGCGCCCGCGAGCGCTCTGGGGCTCAGACGCCGAGCCGACGCTCGGCGGCATGGTCGCGACCAACCTCGCGGGTCCTCGCCGGCCGAGCGTCGGAGCGGTGCGCGATGGCGTCCTCGGCCTCAAGCTCGTCAACGGCCTGGCCCAAACGATCCGCTGCGGCGGGCGGGTGATGAAGAACGTCACCGGCCTCGATCTAACCAAGCTCAATTGCGGCGCCCACGGCACGCTCGGCGTTCTGACCGAAGCGACAATCAAGCTTGCGCCCAAGCCCGAGGCCGAAACCACGCTGGTCATGCCGGACCTTGGCGAGTCAAAGGCGGTCGAAGCCATGACCCGCGCGCTGGGCTCGCCGTTCGGCGTCAGCGGCGCGGCCTGGCTCGCCTCGGGCATGGGGCGGGCATTTTCGCGCACCTTGCTGCGCCTCGAAGGCTTCGCCGACTCGGTCGACGATCGCGCCGGCCGGCTCGCGTCGCTGGTCGGCGACTTCGGTCAGGTCAACACGGTGACGGGAGAAGAATCCGCCGCGCTCTGGCGCTCGGTCCGCGACGCCGAATTTATCGCGGAGCCCAGCGATCGCGCGGTCTGGCGGGTAAGTCTCGCTCCCTCGCGGGCGGCGGCGTTCGCCGTCGGCCTCGACGAAACCGCGCTCGCCCATTCTTTTGACTGGGGCGGCGGCCTCGTCTGGGTCGCGACCGCGGCGAGCGAGACTGCGGCGTCTGCGGTTCGCCGCGCCGCCGCGTCGGCCAAAGGCCACGCGACGCTGATGCGCGCGCCGGATTCGCTGCGCGCGGCGGTCGAGGTGTTCGAGCCGCCGTCCGCCTTGGGCTTGAGGCTGAGCCGCGGCCTCAAGCAAAGCTTCGATCCGGACGGCGTGTTGAATTTCGGCCGCATGTACGACGGCGTTTGAGGCGAGCCCGTGCAGACCCAATTCGCCCCCGAAGCGCTCGCCGATCCGCACATTCGCGAACTCGAAGGCATCCTGCGCTCGTGCGTGCATTGCGGCCTCTGCACAGCGACCTGCCCGACCTATGTCACCCTCGGCGACGAGCGCGACAGCCCGCGCGGCCGCATCTACCTCATCAAGGACCTGCTCGAGACCGGCCGCAAGATCGAGGCCGAGGATGTCGCCCCAATCGACCATTGCCTGAGCTGCAATTCCTGCATGACCACCTGCCCCTCGGGCGTCGATTACCGCCGGCTGGTCGATCATGTGAGGGTCAAGATCGAGGAGACCTATCGCCGCCCGCTCGCCGATCGCCTCATGCGCACGGCGCTGGTCAGGCTTATCGCCTCGCGACGGGGCTTCCGCCTCGCGCTCAGGCTCGCGGCGGCCGGACGCCTGCTTAAGCCCGCGCTCAGCCTCCTGCCGGGGATCGGGCCCAAGCTCGACGCCATGCTGGCGCTCGCTCCGACATCGCTTCCGCCGCCCGGGCCGGCCGAGAACCCCCGCGTCTATCCAGCCGCCCGCGGCGCCG
>Ga0209773_10000151_pt1 | contig 20517 bp, 15 predicted proteins | sample BogFormECP14_OM1_FD_188244 | JGI IMG/M metagenome (GOLD analysis project Ga0209773, IMG submission 188244) | Bog forest soil microbial communities from Calvert Island, British Columbia, Canada - ECP14_OM1 (SPAdes) (version 2) | ecosystem: Environmental > Aquatic > Freshwater > Wetlands > Bog ... | reverse complement strand
TCGAGGCGGCGGAACCGGCCGTCTTCTCAGTGTGACGCGAGGCGCGCCTTGAAGGTCACGCGCTCGGGCTCCGCGAGCCAGCGTCTCATCGCCGCCTCGTCGGAAAAGCGTCCTTCGCGCGGCAACGGGCGCGCTTCCCCCTCGACGATCAGTTCGCTCATCCGGAACGGCCAGGGCGAGAGCACAAACTCGAAAGGCTTTTCGGGCCGCTCACCGAGATGCAGCGTCACAACGCCGCCGCCGCGCTCCGGCGCCTCGAAGTCGATCGGCGTCTTCAACTCGCCGCACAGAGCGAGCGAGAGGGCGTCGACGAAGGCGACGAGACCGGATTCTCGCGTAAGCTGGGCTTCATCGAGGCCGAGCGCGCGCGCCCACGCCTGCTCCTTCGGACCCTGCGTCTCCAGATAATGTTGCGCGGCGGCCGCGTCGGCTTCGGCGAGACGATGGCGGTTCGTATAGCGATTATAGATGACGCCGCCGTGGCGCGAAATCAGCAGCGCGACATGCATGCCCCATGCGGCGAGCGCCCGGTCGACGCCCCCCGCCCACATCGGCGCGTGCAAAGACGCGCCGACGTCGCGGAACAAATGCGGACGACCTGATCTTTCGTCGAAACTGGGCGCGACCTCCCAGTCGATCCAGCCGAGATCATGCTGCTCGCCTGCCAACAGCAGCGGGTCTGAAAGCGCCTCATCCCAGGCCCGCAGCAGTTGCCCCGAGATCCACGCGTGAGTGAGTTGACTGATGGCGATGACGCCAGATTTCTGGTCGCGAAACAGCATGACGGATAGTCTAGCCTTTGGCCGGAAAACTCTCAAGCCGCACGACGGTGCTCTGCGATCGAACGCAAAGCGATTTGAGGATCATCTGCAGGTCTCCCATCCGTCGGCGAGATCATCGCGGCCGTCGCGCTGGCAATCGAGCCCAGCATGGCCTCCGGCGCCAACGGCGCATGCTTTGGCGCAGCCGCATTCCCTTGCCTGACGCCGACTTCCAAGCGCCTGGGAAGCCCCCCCGCGACGTGTGGGGCATTGCCGTTGACCCCGCATGTGCTCCCAGCGTAACAGACTGTGCTCATGACACCGGTGTAATCTCCATGAAGAACAGAGGAGGACACTATGAAGCTCACTTGTTGCCAATGCTCCCGCGTAATCTTCGGCATCCCGAGATTCAGCCAAGGGAAGACTTTCTGCGATAACGATTTCTGTCTCGAAGAGTTCCGGAAAGTCCAACAGGGCATGTACCGTCATGCCAAATTCGATTTTCCCGACTTCAATGCTACTTATCCGCCGTCTGCGACCGGTTGGGGCGCGCCCCAACCCGTGATGACCGCCAGCGGTATGTGAGTGCCGCGATCCAACAGATGAGCGGCCGAGCACGTCCGACCCCATGACCCCTCGCTCCGCTCTTCAGCCGGTCCCCGTCCTCGACGGCCGCGGGTCGCTTTGCCGGGAGGTGCTCGAATCCCTTCCGGCTTGGTTCGGCATCCCCGAGGCGATCGAGTCCTACGTCGCGGCTGCCGCCAACCTGCCGATGATGGCATGTTTCGACGCCGCTGATCGCGCAGTTGGCTTCGTTTCGGTGAAAACCCACACGGCCGCCGCCGCCGAAGTCTATGTCATGGGCGTCAAACCCGCCTGGCGTCGCCACGGGATCGGCCGCATTTTGATTGAAGCCGCCGCGCGGCTCGCCGCCGCGCAGGGCGCGCATTTCTTGACGGTGAAGACGCTCTCGCCGGCGCGCGTCGATCCGAATTATGCCGCGACGCGCGTGTTCTACCAAGCCGTCGGTTTCCTGCCGATCGAGGAATTCCCCGACCTGTGGGGCCTGGAGAATCCGTGCCTACTCATGCTGCGCCCGTTGTCGAACCGCCCGTGAAACGGCGGGCAGCGCCTCGACATTCGGCGTGACAAGCGAGATTCCTGCGAATATTGCGTAAGCGGCTTTCGGTCGTCGCCGACGGATGAAAGACAGGAGGCGCCTGTGCTCGAAGGGTTGGAACATCATACCGCCGCGTCGGTCGGCCGCCTTCTCGCCGCCAGAACGCTGGATCCCGTCGAGACCACCGAGTTCTTTCTTGATCGCATAGCGCGCGGTCGGGAAAATCCAGCCTTCATCCTGGTGACGGACGAGCGGGCTCGGCGCGAGGCGGCTGCGAGCCGGAAGCGCCATCGCGAAGGGTGCCCGGCAGGTCCGCTCGACGGCGTGCCCGTGGCTTGGAAGGACCTCATGGACATGGCGGGGACCCGCACGACCGCCGGGTCGGCGCTGTTCGCCGACGCCGCGACGAAGCGGGCAGACGCACCGATCGTCTCGAACCTGACCGCCGCGGGAATGGTGGCTCTCGGCAAGACCAATCTCTCCGAATTCGCCTTTTCGGGCATCGGGCTCAATCCGCATTTTGGCAACCCCATCAATCCGCGCGACCCGAAGACGCCCCGCATTTCAGGCGGATCCTCCTCGGGGTCGGCAGTCGCGGTCGCAGCCGGCCTCGCGCCTTGCGCGATCGGCTCCGACACCGGCGGCTCGATCCGGGCGCCCGCCGCTTTTTGCGGGCTAGTCGGCTTCAAGTCGACGGAAGGCCGGATCGACAAGCGCGACGTGTTTCCGTTGTCGCGGACGCTGGACACGATCGGGCCGTTGGCCCGCTCCGTCGAAGACTGCGTGCTGATCGACATGGCGTTGCGCGGCCAATTGACGACGACGGTCCACCGCGCCGATCCGAGACAGCTCGAGCTCGTGGTCCCGAGCCACGCGGAAATCGACGATATCGACGATGCGGTGGGCGCGAACCTGGAATCGGCCTTGTCGCGGCTCTCCGCAGCCGGAGCCAAGATACAGCGTCGAACCGTGCCGTTGATCGGAGAGATGCGCGCCCTCGGCGCGCGTCACGGCTCGTTGGTCGCCATCGAGGCCTACGCCGAACATCGACCCATCTTCGAGTCGGCGGATGCGGAGCGCATGGATCGTCGCGTGGTGCGGCGAGGCCTGTTGGGGCGGGCGGCCGGTCACGACGTGATAGATCTGCAACGTGGTCGAGAGAGGCTCATTGCCGCCCTGGCCAGCGAGTTGGGCGACGCCTTGCTGGTGCTTCCGACCACTCCGATGATCGCGCCGGAAATCTCCGTGCTCGAGGCCGACGACGAGGTGTTCTCGACTGCCAACCTTCGCGCCGTATACTATACCGTGCTCGGCAATCTCTTCCGCATGTGCGGCCTCTCGGTGCCTTCCGGCGCAGACGGCGGCGGGATGCCGACCGGAGTGCAATTCCTGGCGCCGGCCGGACGCGACGAACGCCTGCTGTCGTTCGGACTGGCCATCGAGCGCGCCCTGGCGGAGGAATGAGCGCGGGCGAGCCCCGCGTCGGCCGTAGTCCAATATCATCCAAAGCGCCGTCCGATTCGATCTGAATCGTCATTGCGAGGAGCGAAGCGACGAAACAATCCAGGGCCGCGTGATGCGACCCCTGGGTTGCTTCCCCTTCGCTCCGCTCTGGGTCGCAATGACGATGTGACCATTGGCTGAATAGACCCGGCTGTTTCCAAGCGCCTGGGAAGCCCCCCAACAAGTGGGGGGCCGTCATCCTCCGATCTGTTAGCTGCGTCACAGACAGCGCTCACGGCGCGGGCGTAGTGTCGAACAACGTCAGAGGAGGATGCTATGAAACTCACTTGCTGCCAATGCTCGCGCGTAATCTTCGGCGCCCCGAGAACCCGCGACAGGAAAACTTTCTGCGACAACGACTTCTGCCTCGAGGAGTACCGAAAGGTCGAACACGGAATCTACCGTCACGCCAAATCCGATTTTCCCGACTTCAACACCACTTATCCCCCTTCCGCGACCGGTTGGGGCTCACCCCAATTCGCGATGACCGCCAGCGGTATGTGAGCGGCGCGAACTCTCACTGAGGAATTGATGCCAATCAGCACCGACCCGCCATTTTGCAACTCGCCACCGTGCCCGCCGCCCGATTTTGACTGGCTCGACGAATTCGTCAGCGAAGGTCTGACCGTCGAGGTGCTCGCGCGCCTCGAGAGCGGCAAGGAAGCCACCGCTCGAACCGGCGGCACAGATTATCCACGTCACGATGGAACAGGCCGCACGCATTGGCATTCCTTCGCGGGTCCACCGCCTGCGCCTCCCGAAAAGCGCTAGCTCCAGTTTCTATCCATTACGCGCCCGAGTCTCGGCTTCGCCAGAAGAATAACGGCTTCCGAGCCGAAAACTCAACCGCTGACTATTCGTCCCGATGTGGCGCGAAGGATGGTTTTCTGCATCAAATCAAAATATTCGTCGCCCCGACAGGAACTAAGAGGGCAAGACATACGTTTCGCTCTACTCACGCGCCGAATCCCCGAGCTTCATCCACGAGCTTCGAAATTTTCCCGGCGCCTGCAACGCTTCTTTTTTCTAAGGGGGGTAATGGTGACCGTGCCCAAGGCCGCCTCGACCGAGATCAAGAGCCCATTTAATGGACCTCGCGCCGATTTAGGTAAGCGCGGGCGGGCCACGGATACGGTCATCATCGTCACGGCGATCATCGCGGGGCTTTATTTCGGCCGCGACGTGCTCGTACCTATCGCGCTCGCGGTACTATTGAGTTTTGTTCTAGCGCCCGTCGCGATTGTGCTGGCGCGGCTTCATCTCGGTAAAGTCGCTTCCGTCCTGGCAACAGTTATCGTGGCGTTCGCGCTACTCGCCGGCCTCGGAACCATCATCGGCAAACAGCTTTCGCAGCTCGCCGAGAATCTCCCGCAATACCAAGTTGTCATCGGCAAGAAACTGGCGACGGTTCGAAGTTCCGATTTCGGCAGAGGCGTCGTCGAAAAAGCTTCGGACGCATTGCAGGGGCTCGACGCAAAAATCGTCAAGTCGCCCGCCTCGGCCGCGACAGCGCCGCCCGCCGGCCAAGCCACGCAAACGCTGAATCAGCCCCTTTTGCCCGTGGAGGTGCATGAGCCCGCGCCCGGCCCGGTCCAGATTCTTCAGAGTATCCTATCGGCATTACTGCCGCCGCTCGCGACGGCAGCGATCGTCATCATCTTCGTAATTTTCATCCTATTGCAACGGGAGGACCTTCGCGATCGCTTCATCGGGCTCATCGGGGCTCACGACTTGCACCGCACGACAAAGGCGCTCGACGACGCAGCCTTCAGGCTGAGCCGTTATTTCCTTGCGCTCACGGGAATCAACGCCGTCTTCGGCGTCCTCATCGCCATCGGGCTGATGGTGATTGGCGTTCCCAATCCGATTCTTTGGGGCATCGTCGGCGCGGTTTTACGGTTTGTTCCGTATATCGGCGCTCTCATATCCGCGGCGTTTCCACTCGCGCTCGCCGCGGCGGTCGATCCCGGCTGGAGCATGGTTCTCGAAACCGGCCTGCTGTTTATCGTTCTGGAAACAGCCATGGGCCAAGTCGTGGAACCGCAGCTGTTCGGACACACGACCGGCATGTCGCCCCTCGCCATTATCGTCGCCGCCGCATTCTGGACACTGATTTGGGGCACGGCGGGGCTGCTCCTATCCACGCCCATCACCGCGTGCCTGGTCGTCCTCGGTCGCCATGTCGAAAGCCTGAATTTCATCGAGCTGTTGCTGGGAGACAAGCCGGCACTTTCGCCAGTGCAGAGTTTTTATCAGCGCATTCTGGCCTCGGACCCCGACGAGGTCGCATTCCAGGCTGAAATCCTTCTCAAGGATATGTCCCTGCTCGACTACTACGAGGAGGTCGCCATGCCGGCGCTTGCCCTTGCTCAAGTCGACGTTTCCCGCGGCGTCCTCGAACCCGATCGGCAAGTCGAAGTCTGTGCCTCGGTCGAGCGGGTGGCGGACGATCTCTCGGATCATGTCGACTCCACGCCTACGAACGACGAAGTCGACGCTGCGACTAAACAGGTTGTGACGCCGGTCGCCACACCCGAGAATGAGCCGACAAAGCAAGGCTTCCGATCGGTTCTGTGTCTCGGGGGGCGCACCCCGCTCGATCAGGCGGCATGCGCCATTCTAGCCCAGCTTCTCAATCGCGAGAATGTCTCCACACGCGTCGCCGGTCCAGATGCTATCACAAGGAGCGGCGTATTGGACCTGAGCGGCGAAGGCATCGACGCCATCTGCGTTGTGTATCTCGACCATCAGAGCGTTGCGCCCATCCGTTTCGCCGTGCGCCGGTTGCGAAAGAAATTTGCGAACGTGCCGATTGCGATATGCCTTTGGGGCGCCACGGACTTGGCTGCTAAGGGTGACGATGCCCGCGCGGATGCAACGTTGCAATCGCTTAGAGAAGCAATCGAATTTTGCCGGTCACCTGAAGGGCCGCCGAAATCGACCGATTTAACGCGAGCCCTGCCCGGTGTCAGGCTCGTCTCTGGTTGAATGAACGCACGGCATGGAAGCGAACTTATCTGCCCTAGAGCGCGCGTTCCGGTTGGCCCGGTCGGGGCAGGTTACCGATGTAAAAGGCATCAAGGTGCAATTGAAACGTGAGGGCTATGACCTTGGCCAAATTACTGGAAGCGTTCTTATCCGCCAGTTGCAGAGGGTCATAAGGGCAGCTCAGAGCAAGCCGAGCGCCTCCGTCAAGGAATAGATCAGGAATACCGACGCCTATTTACCGACGTGCGTGATCATAAACGTAGTGTTAGGAGTTGTGGGACTGCAGTTTTCGAAGCTTAGCGTCGAATCGAGTCGTCTCATCAGCGAATTGATTGCGCGAAAACCCAAGCCCTTACTTTCGACTGGATCGAAGGCCGCCGAAAGGCCCACACCATCATCGGCGATCGTCAATGTCCATCCGTGACCGGTTACGGAAAATGTTACTGTGATTGATCCAGTGCGGCCATTCGGAAAGGCGTGTTTGAAACTGTTGGCGATTAGCTCCGCCGCGACCAGCCCAAGCGCGCTTGCCATGTCGGACGACAGACGGCCTTGATCGGAATTGACCGTGATCGCCGAAATTTGGGAAGGAGCAGATTCCTTCAGACTTTCGCACAGGCGCTTCAGGAACGCGTCTATTTCAATTTCGTTGCTTCCTGTTAGGTGCAACTGACGATGCACAGTAGCAATCGCATGCACGCGACGGCCTGCATCGTCCAATGCGGCTTTCGCTTTCGGGTCGGCGCTGCGGCTTTGAAGACTCAACATGGCCGACACGAGTTGCAAGGAATTCATCACCCGATGATCGCTTTCGCGAGCTAGGGTCTCGTTCTCCGCCACGAGCAGCTCGGCTTTTTCGCGCGCAGCGCGCTCTGCGAGCACCAATCGGCGAGACTCCAGCAATTTCATGATTTGCGTTGCCATCAAGCGCAAAAGCGCCTCTTGCTTCTTGTCCAACGTGCGCGGCTTATAGTCGAGCACGCAGATCGTGCCGAGCGGCAAACCCTCCGCTGTTTCGAGGAGCGCGCCAGCGTAAAAGCGGAGGCGCGGGTCGTCAGTCACCAGTGGGTTATCGGAAAAGCGGGGATCCTTCAGGGTGTCAGGCACGATGAAAAGGTCGTGCTGCAAAATAGCATGGGCGCAAATTGATGCCGGAAGCGGCGTTTCCCGAACGCCAAGACCCACTTCCGTCTTAAACCACTGCCGCCCCTCGTCGATCAGATTGATAACTGAGATCGGCGTGTTGCAGATGGCGCTGACAACGCTCACGATATCGTCGAATTCTTGCTCGCGCGGGGTGTCGAGGATTTGATAGCGCCGCAGCGCGGCAAGACGCTGCGCTTCAGCGCTATGTAAGGCCGCCTCCACTTAAATCCTCTCAATACGCCTCGGGTTATCGAGATGTACATTATCGCACACGAAGCATCCACCCGCGAGCGGCGGCCAGCCGCCCGCGAAGCGGCGACGACAGAGGTAGACAGCTGATGTTATTGGCATTTTTCGAAGGTTCAGCATTTGTCTTTCTGGCCAATCGAATTCATGCTATTTTCCTTCATCGTCCTTCTCCGGTCCAGAAACGGCCCATGAACAGAATGCAGAGATCAGCTTCCAGCTTCCGGTGGAACTTCAAGAGCCGCGAGTTTCGTCGGTCTTGCGGACGTGTGGCCTGCATCACACGCGTCATGCGGCGGAAATCGAGCAGAGGGAAAATTTTCCTTGCTGCAAACCATTGAAATCCTTCGAAATGGGAAAATCTACGGGGCATGCAGCGATGGTGCGTCGATGCAGATCGAAATCGGGACGAGCCGCAAGCACACCGCCTCGGAAGTCTCCTGCCAGTTGCGGCGCCGGAGCCTCGCGGTCGCGGCCTCGTCGACCGCGCCGGATGGCGTAGCGCGGGGTCGCCGACGCCGCCGCCCCCGGGGCCAGGCGCTCGTCGCGCGGCGCGAGAGGCCGACGGCAAACCGGAGTCGCCGGGAAATGGCGCCGCAAAGGCTTGAAAAGATTGAATCCGGGCCGGGAAATGGTATGGTCTCGGAAGCCTCGAACCCACAACATCTGGTACACGGGTGCGCGGCTGACCCGGCACGACCCACGCTGACGAGCGCGAAGATGACGGAGTTACAAAGGGCCAGAAAAAGGCGCCTAACGCGCTGAAGTCGCTCGATGCAGAACTGAAATCGTCACAAGGAGGGGCCGCTCGCCAGCCGGCTCGCAGGTCGAGCCTCAACCTCGCCGCAGCCTCGCGGTAGCGGCCTCGTCAACCGAGCCGTCTGGCGCTAGGGCGGCGCGGTAGTCGCGCTCGGCCGATGCGGGGGATACGAGCCCGTCCCGCACGTCCGCGGCCACTAGCGCCGGATCGCGCATCGCGGGGTCGCCCATGCCGCCGCCGCCCGGCAGGTGCAGCGCGAGGCGCTCGCCGTCGGGGATGACCTGGAAGCCCTTGGTGCGCAGCGGAACGCCGGATTTGAGCTCGACCCGCCCGGCCGCGCCGGGTAGGCCGCCGTCGCGCCCTTTCGGCGGGTTGGCGATCCGATCGAAGATGGCGTTGCAGGCGAACTCGAGATCGTCCTCGCCGGCGATTTCCATCACCTGCCCGAGGCCGCCGCGGGTGCGGCCCGGGCCGCCGGAATCGGGCCGCAGCTCCTTCCGCCAGATGACGATCGGCGCGAAATTCTCCGTCGCTTCGACCGGCATCGTCCTGACCCCCGAGGGGAACGCAGTGGCGTCGAGACCGTCGCGTCCGGGCCGCGCGCCGGTCCCGCCGGAATTGAAGGTGATCACCTCGAAATCCGGCAGCACGCGGCGGTTGCCGGTCGCCTGGCCCGACACCGCGCCGCCGCCGCGCAGCGGCGGGTTCCAGAGACACGACGAGCCCTCCGCCGCCACCCGGTCCGGCACGGCCTGATGCAGGCAGCCCATCATCAGGTCGGGCAGCAACTGCCCGATCACGTGGCGGACCGAGACCGGATAGGGACGCGGCGCGTTCAGAATGGACCCCTCCGGGATCGCGAACCGGAAAGGCGTCAGGCTCGCCCAATTGTTCGGTATCTCCGGCGCGACCACGACCTTGACGCCAAACGCCGAGTAGGCGCGGCAATAGGCGGCCGGCACGTTGATCCCGCGCGAGGACAGCCCCGACGTGCCGGCGAAGTCGACCTCGATCGCGTCCTCTCGAATCGTCATCGCCGCCTCGAGCGTCACCGGCGCCTCGTAGCCGTCGGAGCGGATCTGCGAACGCCAGACGCCCTTCGGCAGTTTTGCGATCTCGGCGAGCGTAGCGCGCAGGCTGCTGTCGAAAATGAACTCGGCGAGCTCCTCGAGGCTCTCCATCGCGAATTCGTCCATCAGGCGGACGAGTTGGCGCGCGCCAGCGTCGTTGCAGGCGCAGAGCGAATAGACGTCGCCCTCGAGCTCGACCGGCAGCCGCGATCCCGCGCGAATGAACTCGAAGAACGTCTCGTTCGCCCGCCCCGCCTCGAAGCATCGGACGATCGGGATGTAGAGACCTTCCTCGAACACCGAGCGCCCTTCCGGGCCCATGCCGAGCCCGCCGATGTCGATGACATGCGCGGTATTGGCGAACAGCCCGACGATCCGGCCCCGGCGGAACGCCGGGCTCACGACCGTCAGGTCGTGCAGGTGGCCGGTGCCGAGCCAGGGATCGTTGGTGATGTAGTGGTCGCCCTCGCGCATCGTCTCCACTGGGAATTTCGCGAGGAAATGCCCGACGCTCTCCATCATGGAATTGACGTGGCCCGGCGTGCCTGTGACGGCTTGCGCGAGCATTCGGCCGCGGAGGTCGAAGATGCCGGCGGAGAGATCGCCCGCCTCGCGCACCGTGGTGGAGAAGGCGGTGCGGATCATCGTCTGCGCCTGCTCCTCGACCACGGCGATCAGGCGGTTCCACATGATCTGCCGCTGGATGGCGGCGAGCTGTGTAGACGCGGTCGAGGTTGTAGGCGCGGTCGCTGACCGCGTCGGTTCGGCGTGGTCGACGGTCACATGCAGAGGCGCTTCGCGCCGGCCGCGCTCAGCGAGCGCGGCTACATCTCGTTCCCGCTCGGCGATCGCGGCTACGGCTTCATCCGACCGGATCAGTTCGATGTGGCCCTCCGCCGTGACGCGGCCTCGCCAGCCGGCGCCGAGGAGGGTGGAGGTCTCCGCTTCGGCGACGATCGCCGGGCCGTCGAAGCTGGCGCCCGGGCCGAGGCTCGCGCGGTCGTAGATCGCCCAGTCCGCGACCGCGCCGGTCGCCGTGTCGCGCACCTTGCGGGTATAGGCGCGTTCGGCGCGCCAGGCGGACGGCTCGCATCGTCGCGGCGGCTGGGGCGGCGGCAAGGTCGCCAACGTGACGGCGAAACTCATCACCTCGACTTCCGAGCCCGGCACCGGACGATCGTAGAACCTGGTATATTCGGCGTCGTAGGCAGCGCGGATCGTCGCCGCGTCGTCCGCCGTGAGCGGTCTCACCGGCAGCGGCACCGCGATCTCGTGGCCCTGGCCGACATAGCGCATGTACGCCAGCCGGCGTTCTTCGGTTTCCGCGCCGAAACTGCCTCGAGCCACGACCGAGGCCGCCTCCTCGGCCATTGCCGCGAGCAGCGCGTTGATCGCGTCCAGGTCCAGACTGCCGAGCCGCTGGTAGAGGCTGCGCACGACTTCGTAGCCGACCGGGGCGCGCAGGAATCCGATCGCGCTGCCGACCCCGGCGCCCGAGGGCACGAGCACCCGGGCAATGCCGATCTTCTCGGCGATGCGCGCGCCGTGGACCGGGCCGCCGCCGCCGAACGCGATCAGGGTGCGCCCTTCGCACGTCTTGCCGGATTCAACGGCGTGGACGCGCGCGGCGTTGGCCATGTTCTCGTCGACCATTTCGATCACGCCGAGCGCCGCCATGCCCGTCTCCAGGCCGAGCGGGCGGCCGACCGCATCGACGACGGCCGTCTCCGCGGCGCCGACGTCGAGCTCGAGGCTGCCGCCAGCGAAGCGTTCGGGATCGTAGCGGCCGAGCAGCAAATTCGCGTCGGTGACCGCGGGCCGTGCGCCGCCCCTGCCGTAGCTGGCGGGTCCCGGATCGGCGCCCGCGCTTTCCGGCCCGACCGCGATCCGCCCGAGCGCGTCCAGACCCGCGAGACTGCCGCCGCCCGCGCCGATCTCGACCATATCGATGACGGGAATGCGCAGCGGCAGGCCCGAGCCCTTCTTGAAGCGGCCGACCCGAGCCACCTCGAAGCTGCGGGAGGCCTGCGGCGCAAAGTCGTCGATCAGGCAGACCTTGGCCGTGGTTCCGCCCATGTCGAACGAAAGCACCCGTTCGAGCCCGCTTTCGCGCGCGACGCTCGCCGAGAAGATGGCGCCGCCGGCCGGGCCGCTCTCGACCAGGCGGATCGGAAAGCGGCAGGCGGTATCGATCGTCGTGAGATTGCCGCCCGAAAGCATCATCAGAATCGGCGCTGCGATCCCCATCTCGCGCAGATCCCGTTCGAGCCCACGCAGATAGCGCGCCATCAGCGGCTGCACGTAGGCGTTGGCGACCGTCGTCGAGAAGCGCTCCCATTCCCGCATCTCGGGCGAGACCTCGCTGGCCAGAGAGATCGGGACGCCGGGCAATCGCTCCGCCAGGATCTCCGCCGTCCGGCGTTCGTGCTTTGGATCGACGAAACCATGCAGAAAGCCGACGGCGATGCTTTCGACTTCCTGGCGCTCGAGAGAGGGCGCGAGGGCGCGCACCGCCGCTTCATCGAGCGGCAGCAGCACGCGGCCCTGACGATCGAGCCGCTCCGGAACGGTCAAGCGCAAATGCCGGGGAACCAGCGGCTCGGGCAGGGCTATGTTGAGATCGTACTGATCGTAGCGGCTCTCGTTGCGCAACGCGAGCACGTCGCGAAAGCCTTCGGTCGTGACGAAAGCCGTCCGCGCGCCCTTGCGCTCGATGATCGCGTTGGTCGCCAGAGTCGTGCCGTGAATGACGAGCCGAATGTCGGATGGCTTAAGGCCGGCCTCGGCGAGGATGATCCGCACGCCGCTCATCACGCCCTCTTCCGGCGCGCCGGACGTCGTCAGCACCTTGGTCGTGGCGAGGCCGCCAGGATGTTCGAGAGCGAGATCCGTGAAGGTGCCACCGATATCGACGGCCAACCGCGTCCGGTCATTCATGCGACGGCCGGCCGTTCCGCCATGCGATCAGCCCCTTCGCCTCAGAACGCGCAGAGCCCCACCCTCGATCGTCCGAAGCAAAAAAGCAAGTTCGGTCGGCCCGTTTCAGTCAGCGCGGCACGCTCGGATTTGGATTTTGGAATGACGCGATGACGGCCTCGCACATGCGCACAAACTTTGCGCTCGGTCCTTCGACGCCCATGCTTTGGCGGCTGACGCGGGCACCCTCGAGCAGCAGCGATAAAGTGTCAGCGAGAAGATCGGCTTGCGCGATCCCCACTTTCGCGCATAGTTTTGCGAGACGGTTGCGGTGTTCGGTCTTGATCTCTTCGATCACTCGCCGTGCGGGATGGTTGGTTTCCGCCAGTTCGACCGCCGCATTCGCGAGGTCGCAGCCCCGCTCGTCGTCGAATACAAATTCGGCGCCGCCTCGGACCCAGGCGTGCAGTTGCGCCAGGGGATCGCCAGGGTGTTCCGTTTCGATTTCCGCCCACCAAGCTTCGGCTTCGAGCGCCACGTCGCGCAGACATTGAATGATCAGGTCGTCCTTCGAGCCGAAGTGACGGTAGAGCGTCATCTTGTTGGTGCCGGCCGCCTCGGCGATCGCATCGACGCCAATGCCTCGGATTCCGTGTTTATGGAACAAGTCCCTGGCGGCGCCGGCAATCCGATCGCGCGGGCGAGGCCGACTCGAGACGCATCCCTCACTCACCCCAAATCCTCCTGAAATTCCTTAGTCACGGCTATTGACTTCGATGTTACCGATCTGTATCAATCTGGATGGCACTTACCGGTAACACCTCGCTCTGCGAGTGTCAATCGACTCGCAGGCTTGGCGTCTGCGGGTGGTAATTGCCGACGCCTCCCTTGCGCGGGCGGCCGAAAACAAGGAAACGACCCTATGGACGCAACGCACGACAATTTGTCAATCGCGAAGGGGAATATGAATTTCCGGAGCTCGGGTTGTACGGAATTCACGATCGGCGAACTCCTGGCGGATCCACTGACGGGCGCGCTGATGCGCGCGGATCGCGTTGAGATGGACGACTTTCAGGAGATGCTGCGTTCCGTCTCTCGACGCCTCCAGTCGGGTCGGGCGCCGGCGCAACCGACGGTAAAGTTTGTGGGGGACGCCAAGCCCTATCCGCCGTTAGCAGTTGGTGGGAATATGCCCTCTCGCGAGTTCGAGTCGGGCGCGACGCGGTCGACGCAGGCGGAAGCAGCCGTTAAGGCTGCCAAATCTTCCTGCGGATCGCGCTGCCCATGGTGAATTTCTTTATCCAGCGTCCCATTTTCGCTTCGGCGATCGCCATGGTGATGGTGCTCGCCGGAGCGATTTGTTATTTCCTGCTTCCGGTTTCGCAGTTTCCCAACATCACGCCGCCTCAGGTGGTGGTGAGCGCCAATTATCCCGGCGCCAGCGCACAGGTCGTCGCCGACACGGTTACGACGCCGCTCGAACAACAGATCAACGGCGTCGAGGGCATGACTTACATGTCCTCGGCGAGTTCCAACGACGGTTCCTCGACGATCACCGTCACGTTCGACGTCGGCTATCCGCTGAGCATCGCCGCTGTCGACGTCCAGAACCGCGTCTCCCAGGCCGCCTCGTCTTTGCCCGCCATCGTCAATCAGGGCGGCGTGACGATCAAGAAGCAGAATCCGAACTTCGTCCTGATCGTCAATCTGGTCTCACCCGACGGCTCGGTCGATCCGATCGCGCTCAGCAACTACGCCTATCTGCAGGTGGTCGACCCTCTGAAACGCCTCCCCGGAGTCGGCGACATTCAGATTTTCGGCGAGCGGCGCTATTCGATGCGAATTTGGCTCGATCCCGACAGGCTCTCCAATCTCGGCATCACCGCCGTCGACGTGCAGAACGCCGTTGCGGAGCAGAACGTCCAGGTCGCCGCCGGCAAGATCGGCCAGTCGCCGGCGCCGGAAGGCACGCCGTTCGAAATGCAGGTGAACGCCGTCGGCCGCCTTGCCGACGCGAACGAATTCGGCGACATCGTGGTCCGGGCCAACGCCGTGGACGGATCGGTCGTGCGCTTGCGCGATGTCGCGCGGATCGAACTCGGGGCGCTGCAATATTCGTCTTCCGCCTTCTTCGGCGACAAGCCGAGCGTCGTGGTGGCCGTGTTTCAAAGTCCAGGATCGAACGCGCTCGAGTTGCAGCAGCGCGTCAAAGTCAAGATGGAGGAATTGTCGAAGCGCTTTCCCAAGGGCATTGAGTACGCGATGCACTACGACACGACGCGCTTCGTCTCGGCGGCGATGCGCGACGTGCTGCTGACGCTCGGCGAAGCGCTCGTCCTCGTCATCCTTGTGGTGTTCATTTTCCTGCAGAGCTGGCGGACCACGATCATTCCGACCATCGCCATTCCGGTGTCGCTGATCGCGACGCTGATCGTGATGGAGTTGCTCGGCTTCTCCTTGAACATGCTGAGCCTGCTTGGCATGGTGCTAGCGATCGGCCTCGTCGTCGACGACGCGATCGTCGTGGTCGAGAATGTCGAGCGGCAACTCGAGGCGGGCCTCGCGCCGCTCGCCGCGGCGCGTAAGGCGATGTCGGAAGTCACGGGCCCGATCATCGCGACGACGGCGGTGCTGATGGCAGTGTTCATCCCGGTGGCGTTCATTCCTGGCGTCGCGGGCCGCCTCTATAATCAGTTCGCGCTGACGGTGGCGATCTCGGTGGGCATTTCCGCCTTCAATTCGCTGACGCTCAGCCCCGCGCTGAGCGCCGCGTTCCTGCGCGCGCGTCCGCACACGCGCTTCCCGCCCTTCAGATGGTTCAACGCCGGCTTCGAGCGGCTCGCGCACGGCTACGCGCGCGCCGTCCGCGGGTTGATCCGCTGGCGTTGGGCTATGCTTGCGTTGTTCGTCGCCGGGCTCTACGCGACCTATGCCGTGTCGCAACGTCTCGCCTCGACGTTCCTTCCCGTGGAGGACCAGGGCTATTTCTTTGTGCTGATCCAGTTGCCCGACGGCGCCTCGCTGCAACGCACCGACGCGGTGGCCAAGCGGGTGCGCGAGATTTTGCAGAATACGCCGGGCGTCGACATTGCTGGCTCGATCAGCGGGCTCAACTTCCTGACCAATGCCGCACAATCGAACTCGGCCGTCGAATTCGCGATCCTGAAGCCGTGGGACGAGCGCGGGCCCGAACTGCTCGCCTCGCGCATCGTCGCCTCGGTGCGCATGAGGATGTTTCAGATTCCAGAGGCTTTCGTCCTCAGTTTCGATCCGCCTTCGATTCAAGGCCTCGGCCAGACCGGCGGCTTCGAATTCGAGGTCGAGGACCTCGCCGGACGCGGCAGCTTCGCGCTCAACGAAGCGACGCAAGCGCTGATCGCCGAAGCGCGCAAGCAGCCGGAGCTCAATCCGCAGCAAATGTTTTCGTCCTTCAGCACGTCGACGCCGCAATTCACCTACGACCTCGACCGCAACAAGGCGAAGCTGCTCGGCCTCAGCCTGCCCGACGTGTTCAATACGCTGCAAATCTATCTCGGCTCGCTCTACGTCAACGACTTCAACCTGTTGGGCCGAACGTTCAGGGTGACGATGCAAGCCGACAAGGACGCACGCGCCTCCGCGACCGATATTTCGCGGCTCTATGTCCGCAACGCGACCGGCGGCATGGTGCCGTTGAGCACGCTCGGCAAGTTGCGCCCGATCGTCGGTCCCGAAACCGTACCGCATTATAACAATTACGGATCGGCGCTAATCAATGGCGCGGCAGCCCCCGGCTTCAGCTCCGGACAAGCCGTCGTGGCGATGGAGCGCGCGGCCGCCGCGGCTCTGCCGAATGATTTCAGCTACGAATGGACAGGCATCACCTTTCAGGAGCTCAAGGCCGGTTCGATCGCAACCGTGGTGTTCGGGTTGGCGATCGTCTTCGTCTTTCTGATCCTGGCCGCCCAATATGAGAGCTGGACCATGCCGTTCATGGTGCTGCTCGCCGTGCCGCTCGCGTTGTTCGGCGCGCTTCTTGCGCTATGGGTGAGGCAGCTGCAGATCGACGTCTACTCCCAGATCGGCTTCGTCATGCTGATTGGTCTCGCCGCGAAGAACGCCATTCTAATCGTCGAATTCGCCAAGCGGCGGCGCGAGGAGGGGCTCGGGATCGTCGAAGCGGCGATGGAGGCGGGCCGTCTGCGCTTGCGCCCGATCCTGATGACCGCGTTCGCGTTCATTCTCGGCGTCTTGCCGCTGGTGTTTGCGAAAGGCGCCGGCGCGGCGAGCCGACAATCGATAGGCACTACGGTGTTCGGCGGGATGCTCGCCGCTACGATCCTGACCCTGATCTTCGTTCCGGTTTTCTACGCTCTCATCGAGGGGTTGCGCGAACGCGATCCGGAGATACGGGCGCACGCGATTCATCACCCGCCGTCAGCGGAGCCGCAGGCGGCGGAATAGGTTGGAGCTTTAAGCGATGCGGATATGGAAACTCGCTCTCGGATTTGTCGTCGCGGTCGTCGCGACCGGCGTCCTCTATACTCTCGACCATCACGAATCAGGACTGGCGCCTAGCCCAGCCGGCGCCGCGACGCCCAACCCGGCGATGATGGCGATGCCCGTGCCGGTGACCAAGGTCGTCAGAAAAACGCTTCCGATCTATCTCGAATATTCGGCCCGGACCGAGTCGATCGGCAACGTGGCGCTGCAGGCGAAGGTGTCGGGATATCTGAAGGAGCAGCTCGCGCCCGACGGCGCCGACGTCAAGCAGGGCGATCTGCTCTACAGAATCGATCCGCGCGATTTCCAGGCTTTGCTCGATGTTGCAAATGCGCAAGCGGAGCGCGACGCCGCTTCGCTCGATTACTTGCGCTCCAATTTCAATCGCGGCACGGAACTCGCGAAGACCGGCAACATCGCCAAAGACGCCGTCGATCAGCGCGGGAGCAACATGCGGATGGCCGAGGCGGCGATCTCGATGGACCAGGCCGCGATCCGCACCGCCCAGTTGAATCTCGGCTATACTGAAATTCGCGCGCCTTTCGCGGGGCGCCTGGGGCGAAACCGGGCGCCGATGGGAACGTTGATCGGCGCCGGGGGCGCGGCGCTGAACAATCTCGTGCAGCTCGATCCGATCTACGTCACCTTCAATCCCAGCGAGTCCGACCTTGTCGAATTGGAGACTGCGCGCGCGGCGGGCAAAGTCGAGGCAGACGTTCTCTTGCCCGGCGAGACGCAGCCTTCGCGCAAGGGCGAACTCACGTTCATCGACAACATGGTCGATCGCTCGACCGGCACCATCACGGCCCGCGCGACGATCGGCAACAGCGATTTCCAGCTTCTGCCGGGTCAGTACGTCCGCATCCAGCTGCACATCAAGGAACAGCCCGATGCGCTGATGGCGCCGCAGATCTCGCTGGGATCGAGTCAGCTCGGCAAATTTGTCTATATCGTCGGCGAGGGCAATAAAGTCGACAAGCGTCTGGTTTCGCTCGGGCCGACCGATGGCGACCTCGTCGCTGTCACAGGCGCGGTCGCCGAGGGCGATCAGATCATCGTCGGCAACCTGCAGAAGATCGGCCCGGGGATGCCGGTGCAACCCCTGCCGGGCAAGCGGAAGTAGACCGCAGGTTTTCCACTCGCTAGGCGGGCTGTCCGGGGTGACACATCAGCGGGAGGTGACTCGGCTTCACTTCGATCGTCTCGTCTCGAACAGCCCGTGCACCAGGACGATGTTGCGCGCCTTTCAGTAGTGCCCGACGCTGGGGAGCGCCGTGCGCGCCATTTCAGTAGCCTTGCGGAATCGGCAGGCACGTATAGCCGTTCCCGTTTGGAAACGGGGTCGCGGCTTCCCAGCCGGTCGGGCAACGGCTGTCGACGATTCGGTTGTTCGGTTGGCAATCGCGTGCATCAGCGTGATAACCGCCGGCGCACTCCAGCATGGCCACCTCCACTGGGTTGCCCACAGAGGCGTCGAAAGTGTCTGGCCCCGCGGCGGACCCGACAATAAGGCCGGCGGCGAGCGAACCAAAGAGCATTGCGACAGCAAGGACCAGCTTGATATTCACTGGGAGTCTCCGTCAGAGATCGAGAGGCTTTCGTTCGAGACCACTCGTACGAAGCCAGCGAGTGGTGTTGTTCGCGGAGACTCATAGAACGTGGAAGCCAGATCAGGCTTCCCAGTCCGCACAGCACCTTTTCAAAAAGCACTGCCGGAGCAGCCCCACGGAGCCCGAACATGCCCGAATCGCGCATCCGGTTCCGCCTTGGACTTCGACGACAAAGCGTTCAACGGACCAGAAGTGCGCTCGACCTATCCGTCATGGCCGGGCTTGTGGATATAGTTGACGCGGTTGCCTGCGACACGCGATAACGCGTTGGCCCACGAAACTGGCCCCGCTGGAAGATCGTCGAGCGGGGCCAAGCGAGCCCGCGCCGTCCTATAAATAGACAACTCGCATTGACTAGTGGGACCGCGACTAAAAAGTGACCATCCGGATCGCTATATCGAGCCTGGAACGTTTGTCGGCCTCATCTTTGAGGACTTTGATCCTACCAGCAAGCAAGAGCGCAACCATACCCCAATAATCGTGTTCTAGCCGAGATGCCTCGTAATAGGCGACGCCATATCTGCGAATCAGCGCCTCTACCTCATCTTCTTCAAGCCGCGCAGATTCCCTGCGTCGTCGGAACCATTTGAGCACGTGCAGCCCCTTTCCGCCCTGTCTACACAGCCCATGATGGCAGGTTGTGGTTAACGCAACGTAACCACAAGAGATCGCACGTACTAGAACGACATCAACCGCGTCAGACTGGTAAAGAGCGTTTGGATCGCGTAGCGTCATGCCGCCGCAACGCATATTCGGGCTCACGCCGCCCGTTCCCCAAGGCGCCGCGCCAGCCTCGCCGGCCCTCACGACAACAGAACCGCAGAAAGTGACCCGTCGGATAGAAGCATTTATTCCGCGCCGTCACCTGAGTATCCCATCAGCGCCCGGGTCCAATGGCGGCGACATCACGACGCGACGAATCGGTTCATCCCCACATCATGAGCCTTCAGCCGGTCATTGGCGGCGAGGAGATAGGGGACCGCCAGTCGGTTGGCTTCGGCGATGTTCGCGAAGTCGCGCCGAAATGTCGGCATCACATCGGCGAGTTCGTCTCTGAGCGCCGCCTCGTCTATCGTGGCGATGCGGCGCTCGAACATGACGATTTCCCCATCGACGATCGTCGTCTCCACGCCCCGTCCGGTCTCGCTGAAGACGAGCTGCCGGGCAACGCTGTTCAGCGGCTGATAGGCGACGTCGTCGAGATCGACAATGACGAGGTCGGCTTTCATTCCCACTCGGATCGCGCCGATCTCGCCATCGAGACCCATCGCATGCGCCCCGCCCAGAGTTGCGGCCCTGACCGCATCTGCTGCACGCACGCCGGTCGGGTTGGGGTCGCCGACCGCCGCTAAAAGGCAGAACATCTTCATGGCCTGAAACATGCTCTGGCAGTCGCCGCAACTGCAGTTGTCGCAACCCAGCGCCACTCTGACGCCGGCCTGCATCGCCGCCTGCATGGGCGCGACCCCGCTCTTCAGCTTCAGATTGCTGATGGGATTGTGCGCGATGCCGCTCCCATGCTCCGCCATGAGCGTCATCTCGTCCCGGGTGAGCCAGACGCCATGGGCGATCGTTGTGCGCGGCGTCAGAAGCCCTACATCGGCCAGATGCCGAATCATGGAGCCGCCGTGTTCGCCGTAGATCGCCCGCGCCTTAGCGGTCTGCGCCTTGGTCTCGTACACATGAGTGAAAATCGGCAGCTGGTAGCGCCGGGCGAGGTCGCCGATGCCTTCGAGCAGGGCGCGCGACGAACGCTGCGGCCCTGAAGGGCTCACGCCCCAGCTCAGGCGCGGCGGCAGGGGGGTAAGTCGGCCGAGCTGGCGCTCGACGAAGGCGATCTCCTCCCGCGCATCCTTCGGGGCGCCACGGATTATGGCCATGGCGGCTTCGGGCACATCAGCCGGCAGGAACGGGG
>Ga0209773_10000150_pt1 | contig 20639 bp, 20 predicted proteins | sample BogFormECP14_OM1_FD_188244 | JGI IMG/M metagenome (GOLD analysis project Ga0209773, IMG submission 188244) | Bog forest soil microbial communities from Calvert Island, British Columbia, Canada - ECP14_OM1 (SPAdes) (version 2) | ecosystem: Environmental > Aquatic > Freshwater > Wetlands > Bog ... | reverse complement strand
TGCAGGCTCAGGGAAGCCTGGGTGCGGCCGTCGATCGGCGCGGTGGATTCGATGTCGGCGATGACCAGCACCCGATTGCGCTGCTTGGGGTCGATCATGATGCGCGCCACCTTGCCGACGTCGACTCCCAGGTAACGCACCGGGCCACCGACGGAGAGGCCGCTGACGGTGCCGGGGAAATAGATTTCGTAGCGCTCATAGCTGCGTTTTTCCCGCTGATCCGTGTACCAAAACACGAAGGACACCGCCATGGCGATGACCAGCAGCACGAATGCCCCGACCGCCACATAATTCGCATCCCTATCCATGCGCCTCCTTCTCCGCGGCGCGCGCGCGCGGCCCGTGAAAATACTCGCGTATCCACGGATTCTGATTCTCGAGCATGCCGTCCAAGGTGTCGGTGATCATGCGCCGGTCGACGATCACTCCGACCCGGCTGCAGGTCTGAAACAGGGTATCGAGATCGTGGGTGATCATGACTACCGTGAGCCGCAGTTGGGAATGAAGGTATAACAGTAGCTCATCGAAGGCCGCGGCGGAAATCGGATCCAGGCCCGCCGTCGGTTCGTCGAGGAAGAGCAGCTTGGGTTCGAGGGCAAGCGCCCGGGCGAGGGCCGCACGTTTCACCATGCCGCCCGACAATTGCGAGGGAAACTTCTTGCCGTCCGCGACGTTGAGGCCGACCAGGTCCAAATTCAATTCCGCCAATTCATCGAGGATCTTCTCGGACGCCGGATAGTATTCGCGCAGCGGCAGCTGAATGTTTTGGGCGACAGTCAGCGAGCTGATCAAGGCGCCGTTTTGAAACGTCACCCCGTAGCTTCGCACCAGCGAGCTGCGGTCGACGGCGGCCAGCTGCCGCACGTCCCGGCCGTACAGCTCGACCGTGCCGCCGTCCGGCGCGCGCAACCCCAGGATGGTACGCAACAGCACGGATTTCCCAGCTCCCGATCCGCCGACGACGCCGAATATCTCGTTCGGAAGAACTTCCATGTCGAGCCCGTCGTGGACGATTTGCGCGCCGAAGCGATTGTGCAAGCCCCGCACCCGGATCGCCGGATTGAAATTCGGATCGAGCATCAGAAGTGAATCTGTACGAACAACACCGCAAACAGTGCGTCGGCCATGATGACCATGAAGATGGATTGGACCACCGCGACGGTGGTCAGGCGGCCCAGCTCGCGCGCCGAATCGCGTACTTGCATGCCACGGTAGGTGCCGACCATGGCAATGAGAGCCGCGAACACCGGCGCCTTGATCAGACCGGACCAAAAAGTCGTGGGCGAAAGCGACTCGCGCAGGCGATAGGTGAACTGCGGCAACGGGATATTCAGGTCGACAAGCGACAGAAGACCGCCGCCAGCCAGGCCCATGGCATCGGCGATCACCGTGAGCAGCGGCAGCACGATGATGAGCGCCAGCACCCTTGGTACAACCAGCATCTCGATGGGATTCATGCCCATGGCGCGCAACGCGTCGGTTTCCTCGTTCAGCTGCATGACCCCGATCTCGGCCGCAAACGCGCTGCCGGAGCGGCCGGCGACGATGATCGCCGTCAGCAATACTCCCATCTCGCGCAACACCGCGATGGTCACCAGATCGACGACGAAGATATCGGCTCCGAAGCGCGACAATTGCTGCGCGCCGATATATGCCACGATCACGCTGATCAGAAACGCAATCAGCGAGACGATGGGGATGGCGGTGATGCCGGTTTCGTAGACATGCCGCGCCAACGACGAGATCCGCAGCGCGCGCGGTCTTCTAAAGGCCTGGCCGATGACCGCCGCGATGCGTCCCAGGAATTCGAGCACGCCGCGCGCATGCCGGCCCTGCAGCACCGACCAGCGCCCGAGCTTAGCGATGGGCCCCTCCAACTTTAGCGGCGCAACCTGCGGGCCCGACGGCGTGAGCAGATCGAGCTCAAGTTTTTGCAGCAGCTCCAGAAAGTGCGGCGGACTGCCGCTGTGGCTGATTTCGGCGGCCGGCAGGCCGGCGTCGCTCAGGCGCCGCAGCAGCGCCCATGCGGGTGCAATGCCCGGCGCCGCTGCGTGCGACCAATCGCACAGCACCGGGCCGCGCAGTGCCCTGGGTAGACTCTCGAGTTGCGCTTCGATTTGCGGCATAGCCGCCAACGACCAATCGCCCCGGAGCTCAAGCTGCCAGCCCGTTCCTGCCGGCTCGAGCGCCAACGGAACCGTCATGGTTGGACTCATAGCGATATGCTAGCAGGCAATGGGGCATAACGATCCGTTGTTACAGATCCTGATTCTGCTCACCGCATCGGTGTGCGTGGTCGCCGCCGTTCGCAAGCTGGCGCTGCCCGCGATCCTGGGCTATCTCGCCGTCGGCATGCTCCTGGGTCCGCACGCGCTCGCGCTTGCGGCAGACAACGAAACCACGCAATTGCTGGCGGACTTCGGCGTGGTGTTTCTGGTATTCACCCTCGGACTCGAATTCTCGTTGCCGCGGCTGGTTGCGATGCGCTGGGAGGTGCTGGGAGTCGGCGGCGCACAGGTGCTGATAACCACGGCGATCATTGCGGCCGGGGCGGTGTTGCTGTTCGATGTCGTGCCGGCCGTTGCCGTTGTGATCGGCGGCGCGGTGGCGATGTCCTCGACAGCCATCATCATCGCGCAGCTGACCGAGCAGTCCGAGAACAACCGCACGCATGGCCGGCTCGCCGTGGCTATCTGCCTGTTTCAGGATCTTAGCTTTCCGTTGCTGCTGGCCCTGGTGTCCGCCTTGGGTGGCGGCGGCCGCGCCGCCGACGCCATGCACATCTTGAGCGCCATCGGCATCGCTGCGCTCGCGCTGCTGCTGGTGCTGGCGGCAGGCCGCTGGCTGCTGCGGCCGGTGTTTCTCATGATCGCTTCGGTGCGCTCCGCGGAACTTTTCTCGCTGGCGGTGCTGCTGGCGGTGCTTGCCTCGGCCTGGGCAACTCACGCGGTGGGCCTGTCGCTCGCGCTCGGCGCGTTTCTCGCCGGGATGATGCTCGCGGAAACCGAATTTCGCCATCAAATTGAGGCCACGATCCGCTCGTATCGCGAGGTTCTGCTGGGATTGTTCTTCATCACGGTCGGCATGCTGCTCGATGTTGGATTGCTGCTGCGGCAATTGCCCCTGGTGACCGCGATCCTGGTCGGCATGCTGATTCTCAAGGCCGCGGTGGTGGCGGTCGCCGCGAAGCCCGTAACCAAGAGCTGGTTCAAGTCACTGCGCACCGGCGTAGTGGTGTCGCAGGGTGGTGAATTTGGATTCGCGCTGTTGATCCTGCTGCTGCGGCGTGAATTGCTCGATGCAGGCATCGTGCAGCCGCTGCTGGCAGCGACCGTCTTGAGCATGGTCTTATCGCCCCTCATCATTCGTCACAATCGGCGCATCACACGCACACTGCTGCGCGAATCCGGCAACCCGCTCACCGAAGCGATGCGCGAACAGCAAACGACCCTGGCGGTCGCCGCGCGGCCCCACGTGGTGATCTGCGGATTCGGCCGCGTTGGACAAAATATCGCCCGGGTGCTCGAGCAGACCGGTTTCGAGTACATTGCTCTCGACACCGATCCGCGCCGCATCCGCCTCGGCCGCCAAGCCGGGGATCCGGTGGTATACGGCGATGCTGCACAAACAAAAATGCTCGAAAACGTCGGCGTCGCGCATGCCAGCGTAGTGCTGATCACCTTTGCCAATCCGGACGTGGCGCTGCGCATACTGCGGGCGGTGCGCGAATTGCGCACCGATGTGCCAATTCTGGTGCGCACGCAGGACGATGCCAAGCTGGAAGAGCTGCAGGCCGCCGGCGCCACCGAGGTGGTGCCTGAGACCTTCGAGGCCAGCCTCATGCTGTTGTCGCACTTGCTGCTGTTGATGAAGGTGCCGGTTGGCCGTGTCATTCGCAGTGTCAACGATATTCGCAGCCATCGCTACAGCATGATGCGCCAGTACTTCCGCGACAGCGGCGCCGAGCATCTGGACGACAGCCACGCCTTTCGCGAGCAGCTGCACAGCGTCATTCTGCCGCCCCATGCCTGGGCCGTCGGCCGCAGCATCATCGAGCTGGCCGAGCGTGGCTCCACTGCCGCCGTTAGCGCCGTCCGCCGCGATGGTATCGTCGGACGCGATCCTAAGCCTGATACCGTGTTCAAGGAAGGCGATGTGGTGGTGGTCTACGGCACCCCGGAGGCCGTAGAACATGCGGAAACCGTGCTGCTGATGGGGTAAAGCCTGAAGCCTGGCGGCCAGTAAAAAACCCCTTTACAGAGTCGGGCGCGCATCGCATAGTAGAGCTGCTGTTTAAGGGCAAACCCGCCGAAAGGTGGGGACGCAAAACCACCGGTCTTAGGGATTTCCCACGGGAAGTCTGACGATAGCGGGGTCGCCAGTATCTTCAAGCGCAGTCGCACCTAAGTACTGCCAGGTTTTGTGCCTCCCGACAGCAAGCGTTTCGAAAGCTTGTTTAGTCTTCCGGGGAAGCACATGGTAAATAAAGTCATTGATCCGCGCGGCGTGGATTCGTCAGGCACCTATCGGCGGCCGCGGCTCGTGATGCGCCTGAAGCGATTCGAAGACATTCCCCTTATTCTTTCCAGAAGCAAGGTTTATCCCACGCCGGTGCGCATGGTCGGCGCGGACTATTCGCAGACACGCTGCGTGGGCGGCGACGGCGGGACCACGGTAGATACCGGAGGGCTCGACCGGATATTGGAGTTTGATGAAAACAGCGTGCGGGCACAGGCGGGCGTGCGCGTAAGCACCTTGGTCCGGGCGCTTGCCGAGCGCGGACTCGAGCTGCCGTTGACCCCGGAAATGGGCCAGATCTCCCTGGGCGCGGTGGCGGTGACCACATTGCCGCAGCCATCTTATGAGGCGGGCATGGCGCAGTTGTCCTCATGCGTCACTGAAATGAAGGTGATCACGCCGCAAGGCAAGCAGATGGTCGTGACCGAGCGCGAGCGCGATTTGATGCGCGTGCTGCGCTCGAGTTTCGGCCTGCTCGGCGTCGTGCACGAGATGGTGCTGCGCGTGCGGCCGATATCGGCCGTCAAGATCGACTATCAGGTGCTGTCGCTGAAGGAATTCAGCTCGCGGTATTCGTCCATAATCAACGCTCCGGGCGCTTTGCGGCTGCATGTCTCGCCCTTTCACGATCGCATTACCGTTGAGCGGCGAACGCTCGACGATGCCTTCGCCGTGAGCCGCTCCGGAATCTGGCAGATTCGACAATCAGTGATGCGCAATGTCCTGCCCGCTTTCGGTTCGACGGTGGGCAGCGTCCTGGCCGCCCCGGGCCTGCGCGCCGCGGTTCTATCGGGAATGCACCGCGCCCTCTCCGGCGGCGCGGGCGGCGTGGTGATGTATGCGCACGAGTGGATGCGCGACCTGCCGCGGGAGGCGTGGAAGGCGCGTCATACCTATTCCCTTTGGGCATTTCCGCAAGCCGATTACCCGAAATTACTGGCTGCCTACTTCGCGTTCTGCAAGTCCTACTACAAGGAACACCGCTACCGCTGCAATGTCGTCAATGGCGCGAGCCGGCTGCATCAAGATCGCGGTTCCTTGTTCAGTGCCAGCTACTCGGGTCCGATGTTCACCTTGGAACCCTCGTCCACCGGCGATGCGGGCTGGGATGATTTTCTCATCGACTTCAATGAATTTGCGGCGGCGCACGGCGGTACGCCCACCTTCAATCAAACGCGCGCCTTGCAGCCGGAGCACGTGACGAAATCATTTGGCGAACGCGCCAAGCTGTTCCGCGCGCTGCGTCAGCGAACCGACCCGCTGAATCGGCTGCACACCGCCTACTTTGCCCATCTTTTGGGCTAGTACCGCTAAAGACCTGAAACGATTTTTGCTTTGATCGACTCGAATTCGGAATCGCTGATGAGTTTGGCCTCGAGCATTTCGCGCGCCTGACGCAAACGGCGCACCGGCTCGGACTCAGCGCCGGCGGCCTCCGCGCCGACGCTCGCGGCGCCCGGCCCGGCGCCACCTATCTGCACGCCGCCGGATTTTGCGCGCAGTTCTTCGAGCTCGCGAACGCGACGTTTCTCGCGCCATACCTGATCGTGCTGCTGGCAAATCCGATACATCGCCTGCGCCTGATTCTTGTGCAATCCTTCGAAAGTCCACACCCGATTGATCTCGGACCCAAGGTTCAGGTCGGAGCTGGATTGCGCCACCAACGTCAAGTCGGCGGCGACGATCCCCGCGCGGATGCGTGTTTCCTTGAGGTCCTGCCAGCGAATGTCGGCCGAGTCGTAGCCGCCCAGCAGGCGCCGGTTGAGCGAGATGAAGCGCCCGCTGGTGGCGGCGATGCAAACCCGGCGATGCGTCAGCGCAAACAGACGATGCTGGCCCGCCCAGGCTTCCAGCGTCTCGCCGGCCGTCAACAATCCCTGCAAGGTGGCAAGCGCAGCGTGCAGCCCGAAGTCAGGTGCTTGCTGAGGATCAGTCATGATCGTCACGCCTTCTCTTGTAGATGCGCCTCGAGGAACCACAGGTACTTGTCGAGATCGCGGGAAATTCCGGTAAATAGATCGGCGCTATCCGCATCGCCCAACTCGTCGCTATCGGCAATCGCCGCGCGCACACTCTTGCCGAATGCCGCAATCTGGGTCGACAGATAGAACAAATGATCCTTGCCCGCGGTAATGCTCAGAGGGTAATTTTTCAATTTGCTGCGTTTGGCGGCCACGGCCACCGTACCCTCGGCGGTCCCGCCCAAGCTGGTCACGCGTTCGGCAATTTCGTCGATTTGCTCGAACACCACAGCGGAGATCTTGTCGAACAGCTCGTGCAGGGCGATGAAATGAGGGCCCTTCACGTTCCAGTGCGCTTGTTTGACCTGACTCTGCAGATCGATGGCGTTCGCCAGGCGATCATTCAAAATGACGATGATATTGCGGCGGACTTTCTCGGATAGATCGATCTTCGTTTTGTACATGGGCGCCCCTTCGCGATAGACAAAATACCTCGCGTTATTTTGCACTATTGGCCGCGAATGGAGACAAAGAAAAAAGCGCTTTTGGCGGGCGCGCTGCCCGCCTCAGCACCAGCGCTAGATTTCGCTGCGCCGCATGCGCAGCTGGATGGCCGCCAAGATCAAGGCCACGCCGACGGCCGCCCCGATCCAAACTTGCGGACTGGCAAAGAATCCGCTCGGATTGATGAAGTGAAAAACGCTGCTCGGAAGCGTGAGCGAGTCGCCGTCAACGTGCCACGACTTGCCGCCACTTGTATTCAGGGCAACCGCCGGCAGGCCGGTCAGCCGCCGGCTGATCACCCGGCCCACGACGTTGCTGCCGAGGAACCAGCGCTCGATGATGTACAACAGCAGCGGCGGCAGGAACGACCAGAGAATTACCGCGCGTTTCGCCCAGGCCGAGACCAACATCAGCCAGCCGGCGACCGGCAAGTACCAGATGGCGGCCGTGACGACGGTATAGATCCACAGCACCTGCATCTGCAGCCACACATCAGGCTGCCACAGCGTGCTGCCGATCGAGGCGCGCAGGCGGATCGAGACGATGAACGCCGCCAGCAGCGCGGTGATATCGGCGGCGACGAACGACACCACAGGTATCACGATCAAGGCCACGATGAGCTTGCTGATCACGGTATCGGTATCGGAGATCGGCAGGGACTTCCAGAATAGAATGCTGCGGTCCTTGCGATCCGCGTACAGGCAATCCAGTAGATACCAGGTCGCGTACACCGACATCACTGTGTAGAACATCAAGCCGAACGCCACTAGGAACGCGGCGCCGAAGGTGTGAATTTCGTTCGGCGAGGTGAGCGACGGCAGTTGCACGTGGCCGAACAAAGCGGCCACGATCAGCATCGCGCCGAACACCGCGGGCAATAGCCAAATCGCGCGGTTTTCCCAGAATTCCCGGCGGATCAGCCACAAGTTGGTGTTCATGCCGCACCTCCGGAAAGCTTTGCGACGAATAGATCGGCGACGCTGGGCGTGCGCAGCTCGCCGAACGGCGCGAGCTTTTCGCGGTCGGCGTTCTCGAAATACAGCTCGCTTTTGCCGAGGATCTGCCGTTCATAGAAGGGCTTCGCGGCGCGCCCGGCATCGAGCCGGTCGGCCGCCACCGCCACCGCGACGAAACGCGTGGCAACCTCCTCCAGCGATGAGTCGAGAACGATGCGGCCCTTGTCGATGAATATCAAATCGGTGAGCAAATTCTCGACTTCCTCCACCTGGTGCGTGGTGATGAGAATGGTCCGGGTCTCGTCCATATAGTCATTGACCAGCGCATCGTAAAAGGTGCGCCGCGCCAGAATGTCGAGCCCCAGTGTGGGCTCGTCGAGTACGAATAGCTTTGCGTCGATGGCCATGGTAAGCGCCAAGTGCACCTGGGTTTTCATTCCCTTGGACAGCTCGCGCATGCGCCGGTGGCCAGTAATCTCTGTCTTTGCCAGAAATCCCGTGGCGCGGTCGCGACGGAATCGCGGATGCACGGCGGCCACGAAGTCGATCGCCTGGTCGACCCGCAGCCATGCCGGCAGCACGGCGACATCAGCGATGAAACAGGCGTCCTGCATGAGCGATGTGCGCTCGCGCAGCGGTTCGCGTCCCAGCACGGTTAGTTGACCTTCGTAGCTGGTCAGTCCCAGGATGGCGCGCAGCGCGGTGGTCTTACCGGCGCCATTGGGACCGATCAGTCCGACGATGCGGCCCGCCTCAATCTTGAGATTGGCGCGATCCAGGGCAACGTGAGCACCATATTTTTTCGTCAAGTCACGAGCTTCGATGAGCAGGGCCATGTTCTTAACTCACTCTTCTTTGGCGTCGCTGCCGCGAGGCGGCGGCGCCGGGTGGGTGAGCGCCGGTGTTTGCGCAAACAATTCCTGGGACGAAAACCCAAGCCTGTTGATGATCGCAAGAATGTGCGGCCACTCCTCATGCAAGAAGCGTTCACGCTCTCCTGCGAGTAGTAGCCGCCTAGCTCCGTCGCTGACATACATGCCGCGTCCACGGCGTTTTTCGACCAGGTTCTCATCGACCAGCTGCTGATAACCCTTCAGCACCGTGAGCGGATTGAGCCGATAGTCGGCAGCCACTGCCCGCACGGAGGGCAATGGATCGCCCTCCTTCAGGGCGCCCTCGAGGATCAGGGCGACCATTCGATCGCGCAGTTGGCGATAGATGGGTTGGTTGTCGTTCCAGTTCGGGTCCATTTTCCGCTCGATGTGAAGTCCCCGCGTGTAGGGGATATATAGCACGCTAATCTACCAGAGCGCCTGCTAACTCAGACCGAGTCGTTTACTGCCTGGGAACCGCCGTTCGCGAGCGCGATGACCGCCGTCGGCTGCTGTAGCTGGAACAAGTAGGCCACGCCTCCCATGATCACGCTGTTGACCATCAGGGCTAAGCCAAGAGCGGCGAGTTTTGTGGAAATTGAAGTGTTCATGATCGTCTCCTATCCAGTGTTTCGGTCTTCAGTTCGTCACCGGGGTGTTTCGGTGACTTGGTGATATAGTAATATACAACACCACCACATGCAAGCACTTTGTGAAAATATTTTTGAGTGCGTAATTGGATGTTTTTAAAGACAATATTCTGAAGTGGCCGAAATCTTGAGCGACGGCGTCGATTTTTTTGTGGCTGTCCCTCACTGAGACGCGACTCCCACGTTCGCAGCACCGGTTCTCGGCTGATTTCGGCTACCATTCTTTGATTTTGTGCGGGAGCGCGTCATGAAAAAGCCAGTCACTGTCACCATCACGGGCGCTGCCGGAAATATCGGCTACGCGCTGGCGTTCCGCGTCGCCTCCGGTCAAATGCTGGGGTCCGATCAACCGATCAATTTGAATCTGCTGGAGATTCCGGCGGCGAGTGCGGCGGTCCAAGGGGTCGTGATGGAACTGAACGACTGCGCTTTCGCAACGCTCAATAAAGTGACCGCCACATCCGACGCCAACGAGGGCTTCAAGGATTGTAATTTCGCAATGCTGGTCGGTGCCAGGCCGCGCGGTCCCGGCATGGAGCGCAAGGATCTGCTGCTCGAGAACGCCAAGATTTTTTCGGCGCAAGGCAAAGCGCTGAATGCGGTTGCGAGCCGCGATGTGCGCGTGCTGGTGGTGGGAAATCCAGCCAACACCAATTCCCTCATCGCGCAGCGCAATGCTCCGACACTCCCGGCAACGCACTTCACCGCGATGACCCGCTTGGATCACAATCGCGGGCTGGCGCAGCTGCAGGAGAAAACCGGCGCGGCTTTGTGCGATGTGAAAAAAGTAATCATCTGGGGCAATCACTCGGCTACCCAGTACCCGGATCTGCATCACGCCACTGTCGGCGGCAAACCCGCGTTGTCATTGGTCGATCAAACCTGGTTCAAGGACAGTTATATTCCGACAGTGCAGCAGCGCGGCGCGGCCGTCATCAAGGCGCGCGGCAGTTCATCCGCGGCCTCGGCGGCGGCGGCGGCGCTGGATCACATTCATGATTGGATGCTCGGCACGGCCGCCGGCGACTGGGTGAGCATGGCGGTTGCCGCGGATGGCAGCTACGGAATACCGGAAGGTGTGATCTATTCGTATCCGGTGACCTGCAAGAACGGCGAATACAGCATAGTTCAAGGACTCGCCGTCAACGATTTCAGCCGCGAAAAAATGCAGGCGACGCTGCGCGAGTTGCTGGAAGAGCGCGACGGCGTAAAAGACCTGATCTGACGCGAGACGCGACATGAATAGCCAGTGGCTCATCGTAGGGACCGCGGTGGGCTGGCTGGCGTTATTCGTGGGCATATTCATGAACCTGGCCTATCGGCGCGCGGCTCTGCCAATGAGTACCTGCATACTGCTGCTGCTGTTCGCGGCCTATTGGATTTTCGGCGCGGCGCCGCTGGCGTGGAAGATCGCGGTGTCGTTGCCGTTCGCGGTTTTGCTGCTGCTGAACGTCCGCCCGCTGCGCGTGGCGCTGGTGACGCGGCCGTTCATGCGCAAGTATCGCAAGTTGCTGCCGACCATGTCGGCCACGGAGCGCGAAGCGCTGGACGCGGGCACGGTGTGGTGGGACGGAGAATTATTCAGCGGCGCGCCAAACTGGCAAAAGCTCATGTCGGCAAAAGCGCCCGCGCTCACTGCGGCCGAGCAGGCATTCCTCGACGGACCCTGCGAGGAATTGTGCGCGATGCTCGACGATTGGGACATCACTCATCGCCGCGCCGACATGCCCGCCGCGGTGTGGGAATTCATCAAAGCGCACGGCTTCTTTGCGATGATCATTCCGCGGCGCTACGGCGGGCTGGAATTCTCCGCATACGCCCACTCGTGCGTGCTGATCAAGATAGCTTCGCGGTCAACCACCGCTTCTTCGACCATCGCGGTGCCAAACTCCCTGGGTCCTGCGGAACTGCTGCTGCATTACGGTACCGAGGCGCAAAAAGCGCATTACCTGCCGCGGCTCGCGCGTGGCGAGGATGTCCCGTGTTTCGCCCTCACGGGCCCGCGCGCCGGTTCGGACGCCGCTTCCATTCCCGACCAGGGGCTGATCTGCAAGGGGCAGTGGCAGGGCGCAAAGATCATCGGCATCAAGCTCAACTTCTCCAAGCGCTACATCACGCTCGCGCCGGTCGCGACCATCATCGGCCTGGCGTTCCGTCTCTATGATCCCGAACATCTCATGGGCGATAAGGATGACCTGGGGATTACTTGTGCGCTGATTCCGCGCGACACTCCCGGCCTCAGCATCGGCCGCCGCCACTTTCCGCTGAATGTGCCATTTCAAAACGGCCCAATTCAGGGGCACGACGTGTTCGTGCCCCTGGACGCCATTATCGGCGGCTTCGCGACCGCAGGTTTAGGCTGGCGCATGCTGGTGGAACAGTTGTCGGTCGGGCGCTGTATTTCGCTGCCGTCCAGCGCGACCGGCGGCGCACAGGCCGCGGTGTACGCGTCGGGGGCGTACGCGCGCATTCGCCGCCAATTCAACACGCCCATCGGCGGCTTCGAAGGCATCGAACAGGTGCTGGCACGCATGGCGGCGCGCACCTACATCATCGACGCCGCGCGATCTGTCACCGCGGGCGCCATCGACGGCGGCGAGAAACCCTCCGTGCCGTCCGCCATGCTCAAATATCACGCCACCGAAATCGGCCGCATGATCGCCAACGATGCAATGGACGTGCATGGCGGAAAGGGCATCTGCCTCGGGCCGAAAAACTATCTGGGGCGCGGATACCAGATCGTGCCGGTCGCGATCACCGTCGAAGGCGCCAACATCCTGACGCGCAGCTTGATCATATTCGGACAAGGCGCGGTGCGCTGCCATCCCTTCGTCTTGAAGGAAATGAATGCCGCCAAGAATCCGAATCGCGAGGTTGGCACGCGCGAATTCGACGCCGCCGTCCTGGGTCATGTCGGATTCGCCATCTCCAATGCCGTGCGGTCCATCGTCCTGGGGTTGACTTCGGCGCGTTTCAGCAAGGTGCCGCACGGCGGCGCGACGCTGCGTTATTTTCAGCACATCAATCGCTACAGCGCCGCATTTGCCCTGGCCACGGACGTGGCGATGCTGGCGCTCGGCGGTTATCTCAAAAAGAAGGAGACCCTGTCGGCACGCCTCGGCGACGTGCTGTCGGCGATGTACCTGGCCTCCATGGTGCTCAAACATCACGAGAACCAGGGTCGCGAGCCTGCAGATCTGCCGCTGGTCGAATGGGCGTGCCGCAGCCTGCTGTATCAGGCGCAGGAACAGCTGCATTTGTTTTTACGCAATTTTCCCAACCGGCCGTTGGCCGCATTCATGCGGCTGTTCATCTTTCCGCGCGGGCTGACCTACTTTCCGCCGAGCGACAAATTGGGCCGTGCGATCGGCGATCTGGTCATGAATCCGACCGCGGCCCGGGAGCGTTTGAGCGCCCACATTTTCAAGACGCCGGGTTCGCATAACCCATTGGCAGAGCTGCAAGAGGCATTGATGCTGTGCATCACGGCAGAGCCCTTGGAGAAGCGCATTCGCGTGGACGGCGTCAAGACCGGCCGAATTACCGCGCTGGATCTGCCCGGACAGATTCTCCAGGCGCTGAAGCTCGGCATCATCAACGAAGCCGAAGCGTCATGGCTTATGGATTACGATGCCAAGGTCATGAATATCATCAACGTCGATGATTTCGCGCCGCATGAATTGGGTGTGAGCGCGGCGGCGCAGCGTTAAGATGCATTTTCCGCAACCTTCGGAATTCAAAAGGGGAGCCGCATGAATCGTCTAGTTCTCGCGTTGGCCATCTGCACATTGGCGGCAGTCGCCGTCGCCGCTGATCGCATGGCGGCGCCGGCCGGCGCCGAAGTGTATTTCATCACGCCGCACAACGGCGCCACGCTGCACAGCCCGCTCACCGTACGCTTTGGCTTGAAAGGCCTAGGGGTGGCGCCTGCGGGAATCAAATTCGACAACACCGGGCATCACCACCTGCTGGTCGACACCGATATCGGCGAACTGAAACTCGATGCCCCGATGCCGGCAAGCGACAAGATATTGCACTTCGGCAAGGGGCAGACCGAGACCGAGCTGACGTTGGCGCCCGGCAAGCACACTCTGCAACTGGTGTTCGCGGACTACTTGCACACCTCGTTCGATCCGCCGCTGCACTCGCAAAAAATCACCATCACAGTGAACTGAAGCGATGCGGCAGAGCGATGCCCGGCGTGGGGACGCCCCCACGATACTGCATGTCGACATGGATGCGTTTTACGCCTCCGTCGAGGAGCACGATCGGCCCGAGCTCAAGGGCAAGCCGCTCATCGTCGGCGGCAGCGGCGCGCGCGCCGTGGTCGCAGCCGCGAGTTACGCGGTGCGGCGCTTCGGCGTGCACTCGGCGATGCCGATGCGCGAGGCTCTGCGCCGCTGCCCGGACGCCATCGTGGTTGCGCCGCGCATGGCTCGCTACCAGCAAATCTCGGCGCAGGTTTTCGAGATTTTTGGCGAGTTCACGCCACTGGTTGAAGGTCTGTCCTTGGACGAAGCCTTTCTCGACGTTACGGCGAGCCAACGGCTTCTGGGCGGCCCCGAAGAAATCGGTGCCGAAATACGGCGCCGCATCGCCATTGAAACCGGGCTCACTGCGTCGGTGGGAATCGCGCCGAACAAGCTGCTGGCGAAAATCGCGTCGGATTTGCACAAGCCGGATGGAATGTGCCGCATCGACTCCGGCAACCTGCGGGAAATTTTGGACCCATTGCCGATTCAAAAATTATTTGGCGTGGGACAAAAGACGCTGCCCACGGTACAGGCGGCGGGCATCCGGACCTTCGGCGATGCGCGCACCGCCAGCGAGGCAGCGCTGTGGCAAGCTTTTGGTAAACACGGCAAGGCCATGCGCGAGCGCGCCTGCGGTATCGACGATCGCCCGGTGGTGGCGGATCGCGAAGAGAAGTCCATCAGCGCCGAGGAGACATTTGCCGCCGATATCCATGCGGCGTCGGAACTTGCGGCGCAAATCGTGCATCTTGCCGATCGCACCGCCTCAAGGCTGCGCGCTCACGATTTATTGGCCGGCAGGGTGAATGTCAAAATTCGCCGGGGTGATTTCACGACCTATACCCGGCAGCAGGCGCTTAAGCCGCCAACTCAGGACACGGCCATCGTGTCGGCCGCCGCGCAGTCGCTGCTTCTCGCCTGGGTGGCGATGCAACCCCGTGCCGGTGTGCGCCTGCTGGGGGTGGGCGTCAGCGATTTGCGCATCCTGCGGCAGTCGGATCTCTTTTCAGGAACGCTGCCCGCACCGGCTTCGAGACTGGATTCGGCGGTGGACGGCATACGCGGCCGGTTTGGCGAAGGCTTGTTGACCCGCGCCAGTTTGCTGCCCCGCACCACACGCCACGGAAACTAACGCGTCACTGGTATTATCCTACGGCTCATGTACACCAGCTTCTTCGGTCTCAGCGAAAAGCCCTTCGCCATCACTCCGGATCCGCGTTATCTCTATCTGAGTGAGCGTCACGCCGAAGCCCTGGCGCATCTTCTGTACGGCATCAACGAGTCAGGCGGCTTCATCCAGCTGACCGGGGAAGTGGGAACCGGCAAAACCACCGTGGTGCGCACGCTGCTATCACGCGTACCGCATCACGCCGACGTCGCCGTCATCTTGAATCCGCGCGTCACACCCGGCGAATTCCTCCTGACGATCTGTGAAGAGCTGGGATTGAACATCGGCGAGGCCGACCGCAACAGCGTCAAGCAAATGGTCGATGCCCTGAACCGGCGATTGCTGGAAGCGCACGCGGAAGGACGGCGCATCATCGTGCTGGTGGACGAGGCGCAGAATCTTGGCATTGACGTCTTGGAACAGGTCCGTCTGCTTACCAATTTGGAAACACCCACGCAGAAGCTTCTGCAAATCATCCTCATCGGCCAGCCGGAGCTTCGAGAATTGCTCGACCGCACCGACCTGCGTCAGCTTGCACAGCGAATTACCGGCCGCTACCACTTGAAACCCCTGTCTCGAGAAGAAACCAAGGGCTATGTGCGCCATCGATTGCGCGTTGCCGGTGCGACGGAGGAGATATTCACGCCGGCGGCCTTGTCCGAGGTGCACCGCCTATCCATGGGAATCCCGCGCGTGATCAATGTGGCCTGCGATCGCGCCCTGCTCGGCGCTTACACCCAGGAAACACGCAAGATAACCGCCGCCTTGGTGCGCCGCGCCGCCGGCGAGGTTTATGGCCGCAGGTTCATGCCCGTGTGGCTGGGTTGGCTTGCAGGCTCGTTGGGTACGGCAGCGCTCGCCGGGATTCTCGTTGTCGGCTGGCAGATATGGCATCGCCAGAATTCCGCCCTGAGCATCTTCAGCCGCGCGACCAAAGGGGTGACGACCACCGCTCATGCGGCGGCACTCCCGCCGGTGCCGGTGCCCGCGGCGCCACCTGCCGCGCCGGCGGCCCCTCCTACGGCGCCCGTCAACGCCCTGCTGGAAGCCAATGCTGCCAACACCACCGATGCGGCCGCGTTCCGGCGTTTGCTGTCGCTATGGGGCACGGCGATGTCGGACGAGCGGGATCCCTGCGGACAGGCGGCCAGGGCCGGGCTCGCCTGTCTCGAGCAACGCGGCTCCTGGGCGCAGGTCAGGACCTTGAATCGGCCCGCCATTTTGACGCTGACGGATGAGAAGGGCCTGCGGCATCGCGTGGTGCTCACGGGTCTCGACAATCGGTTTGCCACCTTGGATCTGGGCGACCGCCACGAGAAGGTATCGCTCGAGGATCTGTCCGCCGATTGGTTCGGCGACTTCACGGTCATCTGGAAGCCAAAGACCGCACGCACCCGGCGGCTGTCGCTGGGTATGCACGGCGAGGAAGTACGCTGGCTGCGACGCAGCCTCAACGCATTGGCGGGCGGGGCGTCGGATCCGGAACACGACGACGTCTACGATGAGGAATTGGCGATCGCCGTACAGAACTTCCAGCGCGAACATCGCCTCAATGTCGACGGAATCGCGGGGGTGCAAACCCAAGTGGTGCTCGACACCGCATTGGCCGAGCCGGGTTCGCCTTTGCTGCTCACCCAAACACCGCGCGGCGGCTAGGCAATCATGTCCTTCATTCTCGATGCACTGAAGAAATCCGAGATCGAACGGCAACGGCAAACCGAGCCGGGATTGATGGACGCCGGTAGCGTTCAGCGGCGTGGCCGCTTGCCTGTCTGGGCGGTACTGCTCGGCTTGCTGCTAACAATCAACATCGCGGTGTTGCTGATCATGCTGATCAGAAACGGCGCCCCCACCGTGCGATCGACGCCTGCAGCGCGTGCGGACGCCTCGCATGCGAAGGCCGCGCCCGCGGCCCAGACTGCGGCAGAGAACCCGGCGACTTTCAGTCCGCTGGATTCTTCGCCGGTGTATGCGCCGGAAATTCCGCTGGCGGCCGCAACCGGCTCCGCCGCTGCGGACAGCGCCCCGCCCGCCACGAGGCCGCCCGTGTCGTATGTTGCGCCGCTGCGTACGTCCGCAGCGCGCGCCGGCGCACGTGCCTTGCGCCGGCCAGACCCGGTGCTTACAGACGCGGATGCCGGCGCAGACAGCGGCGAGATTCTGCCGTCCATCAGTGAGATCAGCCTCAGCGGCGCGCAGGCTCTACCTGAATTGCACCTCGACGTACATGTCTACGCTACCGATCCGGCCGACCGCTTCGTGTACATCAACATGCGTAAGTATCACGAAGGATCCGTGTTGCAGGAAGGACCCAGGATAGAGCTCATCCGGCGCGACGGTGTGGTGTTGAATTACCAAGGTCTGCGATTCCTGCTGCCGCGGCAATCATGAGGGCGGCGCCGCCAGCCGCTTGAGCGCGTCCCCAGAGATGCGATGAATGATCCAGTCTGATTTCGCCTGCGCACCCAGCGCTTCGTAGAAATCGCGCGCCGGACGATTCCAGTCCAGGACCGCCCACTCGAAACGGCCGCAGTCCCGCTGCAGTGCCAGCGCCGCCAGGTATCGCAGCAGCGCCTTGCCGATGGCGCGCCCGCGGAAGGCGGGACGGACGTAAAGATCCTCGAGGTATAGGCCATGCTTGCCGAGAAACGTCGAGAAATTGTGGAAGTAAAGGGCGAAGCCGGCCGGCTCGGCGCCGAATCGCGCAATGACGGCCTCAGCGCTCGGCCGCGGCCCGAATAGCGCCTGGCTGACGGAGGCTTGCGTCGCAACGACTTCATGCCGGAGTTTTTCGTAGTCGGCGAGTTCGGTGATCAAGGCCAGCAGCAGAGGCACGTCTGCCGCTGTCGCGGGCGCGATATCAATAGCACTAGGTTCGGTCATTGGGCGTGGCTACCAGACGGGCGGATTGGATGTCTTCATGCGATGATAATCCCATGCGCAAGATCTTAACGCTGACCATGAGCGGTTTGGTAACCGTGCTGCCGCTCGCGCTGACGATCTATGTGATTTGGTGGCTGGTGAATACGGTCGAAGGATGGCTGCGCCGCGCGCTGCTCGCGCTCGGCATCATCAGCCCCCAGCACTACTGGCCGGGCTTGGGACTGATCGCCGGTTTCCTGCTGCTGCTCCTGGTCGGCAGTTTGGTGAATGCCTATGCCGGCAAGATCCTGCTCAAGTACTGGGACGATTTTTTAGGAAGGATCCCCTTGGTGAAGACGCTGTACGGCGGGTTTCGCGATGTCGTCAGCTTGTTGCCGTCCGGCAGCGGCGAGAAGCGGGATTTGCAGCGCGTCGTATTGGCGCGGTTCGCCGATGTGCATGCGATTGGTTTCGTCACCCGCGAGGATGTACCGACGGTATTGTTGGCCCATGGCGGCCAGGACTGGGTAACGGTCTATTTTCCAATGAGTTATGCCTTTGGCGGCTACACCATATATTTGCCGCGCGAGCGGCTTCAGCCGCTTGATATTTCGGTCGAGGATGCCATGCGCTTGGCGATCACCGCTGGCCTCACGAGCGGTAATCGCAGCCACATTTGATAATCAGGTAGGCTTTGGTGAAGGGCTGTTTCAGAGTACTTGCACTGGTCGCGACGCACTTCGCGGTCCTCTGGGTGAACTGCGCAATTGCGCTGGCCGCAGCGCCGGCAAGCAGTTCACGAATGCCTGCCGGCGAATACCAGACGTGGAGGATGCAGGCGGCAAAAATCCTCAGTACCCGAGCCGACGCAGACTCTCTGGCGACGGCGGCCGCGCTCAAGTTTTCGGGCCGCGCGGCCAGACTCAAGCCCACGGTGAACACTCCGGACGCCGCGATTTCGGCGCTTGACTTGATTGCACGCGCCAGCGAATTGGCGCCGCAGAGCGCGGGTATCGCCTGGCTGCACCTGCAGCTGTGCGCGCAAACACCCGCCTGCGACATACGCGATATCGCCACCGTCATGCGCTGGGTGGCCGCGGACAATGGCGCGGCCTGGATGCCGACGCTGGCGGCCGCGCAACGCGACAAGGACACCGAGGAAGTCGATCGGATTCTCGCTGATATGGCGCAGGGGTCGCGCTTCGATCTTTACGCGAACGAGATCGTGGTGCTGATGTTCGATGCCCTGAAGAATTCGCGCCACGAATTGCCCGCAGGATATGCGGCGTCGGATTGGGCCAGGTTCGTCGAAGTCAGCGGCATCGCGAGCGCGCAGATCATTCCGTCCTTCGCTCCGCTGCAGGATGCCTGCCGGGAATCAGCGGCGCGCCGTGATGCCTGCCTCAGGCTGGCGAAGACAATGCAAAGGAGCGACACGGTCGCGGCGCAGATGGCAGGTTTCGGAATCGAGCGGCGCCTGCTGCCGCCGGACAGCAAGGAGGCCAAGGGCATTGCCCAGACCAGGCACCTCCTGGAATGGCGCGTGGCGGCGGCGGCGCAATTCGACCTGCCGTTGCTGCCGTGGACCAAGAATGCGCGCGCGCGCACGCGGCTTGCGCAAATGCGCCTGAAGCCGCGCGAAGAGGACGTCTGCATAGCGATATTGCGTGAACACAAGGTGAGTAGCGAGCCGGTGGAGGAACACAAATGATCGACCTGTACTATTGGCCGACTCCCAACGGCCACAAGATAACGATGTTCCTGGAAGAAACCGACATGCCGCACAAGCTGCTGCCGGTGAACATCGGCGCCGGCGAACAGTTCAAAGCCGAGTTCTTGAGAATCTCGCCGAATAATCGCATGCCGGCAATTGTCGATCACACGCCGCTGGAGCGCGGCGCGCCCATTTCGGTGTTCGAATCCGGCGCAATCCTGCTGTACCTGGCGGACAAGAGCGAACAATTCATTGCCAACGATTTACGCGGTCGCGTGGAAGTCTTGCAGTGGCTGTTCTGGCAGGTGGGCGGCCTTGGCCCGATGGCGGGACAGAATCATCATTTCGCGAGATATGCGCCGGACAAAATTCCGTATGCGATCGAGCGCTACGTCAAGGAAACAAATCGCTTGTACGGCGTATTGAACCGGCGGCTCGGGACCCAAGAGTTTCTCGCCGGCGCGTATTCGATCGCGGACATGGCATCCTACCCATGGATCGTTCCGCATGAAAATCAGGGACAGAACCTCGATGATTTCCCGCACCTGAAGCGCTGGTTCGAAGCAATCAAGAAGCGCCCCGCCACGGTTCGCGCCTACGCCCATGCGGAGAGCTTCGGCGCCAACACCACCATGACCGACGAGGCCAAGAAAGTGCTATTCGGCCAGACGGCGAAATCCGTCAATCCTTAAGAGGCAAGGCCTTCAGGATGTTTTCACGTCGTGCGTCTTGAGCCACGCCAGGATGTACGCCACCTTGGCGATGAGCAGGCTGGGCCGCGCGGAAATATCGTGCGAGGCGTTGGGAACGCGCACCAAGGCGGTATCGACTTTGCGCAGTTTCAGCGCCTGATAGAATTGCTCCGCCTCGCTCGACGGCGTGCGATAGTCCGCCTCTCCGGTCATCAACATGGTCGGCGTATGCACGTTGCCGACATAGGCCAGGGGTGAACGCCGCCAATAAGCCTGCATGTTCTCCCAGGGAAACTCGCCGAACCAGTAGCGGTAGAAGTAGTTGGTCATGTCGCCCGTGAGCACGAAGCTGGTCCAGTTGATGACCGGCTTTACGACGACGGCGGCGCGAAAGCGATCCGTATGACCGACTATCCAGGCGGTGAGCACGCCGCCGCCGCTGCCGCCGGTGACAAAAAGACGCTGCGTGTCGATGTAGCCGCGCCCAAC
>Ga0209773_10000149_pt1 | contig 20738 bp, 16 predicted proteins | sample BogFormECP14_OM1_FD_188244 | JGI IMG/M metagenome (GOLD analysis project Ga0209773, IMG submission 188244) | Bog forest soil microbial communities from Calvert Island, British Columbia, Canada - ECP14_OM1 (SPAdes) (version 2) | ecosystem: Environmental > Aquatic > Freshwater > Wetlands > Bog ... | reverse complement strand
AGTCGAACACGCGCCGATACACCGGGTTCCCGGTCGCGAGCCTCGTCCCTTCAAGGGTGGCGAGCCAGGCGGCGAGTCCGATGGTGAAGGCGGGAAAGATGATGTGGAAACTGACGACGAAGGCGAACTGGATTCGCGAGAGCAGTACGGGGTCGAGGTCCATATCCGTCTCCCGCGAGGTAACACCTTGAGTCGACGACCCACCATAGAATCAATGTACAGAGCGAGTTTACACCCAGCTATGATGCGCGATACCGAATTTGACCTGCTGCCCAGCTAGACGGGATTGCGCCGTGTCTGCCAAGAAGCGGCATCGGCGTCAATGACCGTTACGGCTTTCACACGGTCGGCCTTCGCCGCAATCGCTACGCAGCAGACCATTTAATGGGAGGATCGGATGTCACAGTCGCCAGGCGACGGCGCCGAGGCTGATCCTTTGGCCTCCTGGAATGATGGCCGGGCGAAGACGGCGATCGTCGATTTCGTTGCGCGCGTCACGAAGGCGGGCGGCCTCGATTATGTCGTGCCGGAAAAGCGCATCGCCACGTTTGACAACGATGGCACGCTTTGGGTGGAACAACCTTACCCTTCTCAGATCGCCTTCGCCCTCGACCGGGTGAGGGCCATGGCGCCGCAACACCCCGAATGGCAAGGCAAAGAGCCTTTCAAATCTGTGCTGGCGGGCGACGTGAAGAGTATCTTTGGTGGCGGACTGCGTGCACTCATCGAAATCGTTATCGCCACCCATTCCGGCATGACGACCGACGAATTCGAAGCCGAGGCGCGCGCCTGGATCGCAACAACACGGCATCCGAAAACCAACAAGCTGTTCACCGAGATGGTGTTCCAGCCGATGCTTGAGTTACTCGCTTATCTTCGGACCAACGGCTTCAAGACCTTCATCGTCTCGGGCGGCGGCATAGAGTTTATGCGAACTTTCGCCGAACTAACCTATGGCGTGCCACCCGAGCAAGTGATCGGCAGCAGCGGCAAACTGAAGTTCGAAATCCGAGACGGCGAGCCTGTTCTAACGAAACTTCTGGAGATAGATTTGATTGACGACAATGTCGAAAAGCCCGCTGCAATCCAGAAGCACATCGGCCGTCGCCCGATCGCGGCGTTCGGCAATTCCGACGGGGACCTCGAGATGTTGCAATGGACCACGGCGGGAAAGGGCGCGCGCTTCGCGATGCTCGTACACCACACCGACGCTGCTCGGGAATGGGCCTATGATCGCAACGCGGGAATCGCTAAACTCGACAGGGCGATCGATGAGGCCAATGCGAAGGGTTGGACGGTCGTCGATATGAAGAACGACTGGCGACGCGTTTTCCCTTAACAATTGAGACCACCATACTCTGGGCGCGGTATCCCGGTCGCCTCAACTCTTTGCCGGGAGGGCCTTGAGCCGCTTGCGCGCCGCTCCGAAATCGCCGAACTGATAGACTGAAGCCGATGCTGGCGAGAAGGTGAACGTGTTGAACGGCGCGGCCAACATCGCGTCGAGAAAGGCTGTTGCGCCTACGCCGATCGTGACGTGCGGGCTGAAATTCCTGCCGCTGTGTTCGGACATGAAGGCGGCGATGTAGTCGATCACCGACGGGTGAATGTCGGGCTCGGCCGGGGTGGTGTAGAACGCCGCCGCCGTGGCCGTCTTCACCGTGAACGCACCCACCGCGTCGATCAGCTCCTGCTGCAGGCGAAGCAGGTCAGGCGTCGGCTCGACGACGATGCCCCCGAGGCCGATCGGTCCGAGCGGGATGTAGTAGTATTTGAACGCAGTCAATTTCCAGGCCGTGTAATTTTCTTTCGACAAGACCGCGTCCGCCGCGGTGTAGACCTTGGGAAGATCGGCGGTCGGGACGAAGCCTGCAAAAATCGAAACGTGCGGGTGGTGCGTGGCGTCGAGCGAAAAGCCCTTCGGGAAATTCTTCAACAGCAGGGCGTTCGCCGCCTGCGCATGGCCGACCATCGTCTGGTCCGGCTCCAATGCGATGTCGATCGCCGTGATCGGGCTCGTCTGTGCGCTGGCGTGGTCCGCCCCTCCAGTCGTCATAGCAATATCGATGGCGATGCTTACCAACGCCTCCAAACTTCAGCGCCGCAATCTCGGGGTCATGGCATTTTCTGTAGTCGAGCGGGTGTTCGAGGGCAACCCGACCGCCCCGGTGCAATGGTTGGCACGATTTGGCGCTGGACGTGTGGCTTTGGTCGCGGCATACGGCGCACAGGAGGAAACATGACGCGCAGACAGCTAACAATCTTCATCGGCATCATCGCAGTGATCGGCGCGGCAGCGGTGGGCGCTGGAATCACCTCCTCGCTCGCGGACGAGACCGGAATCGAGGTGGGCGTCGGCGATTTGCGCGGCGAAATTCTGTCGCTCTTTGCGCCCGCGGGCGCCGTGGCGACGGAAACGAACCCAAATTACAAGAGCGCTGCGGCGCCCGCGCCCGTGGCTCCTCCTTCGCCGGCCGCCGCGGACTGGCCAAGCTACAACAGAACTCTGACTTCCGAGCGCTTCTCCGACCTCAGCCAGATCAACACGAAGAACGTGCCCAAGCTCAAGGTCTTATGTACCTATGACACCTGGAGACTGACGAGCTTCGAGACGGGCCTGATCATGGTGGAGGGCGCGCTCATCGGTACGACCGAATTCGATATCTTCTCGATCGACCCTTCGACCTGCGCCGAGAACTGGCGCACGCACGAAGAATATCCGGCCTACATACTGCCGACCAATCGGGGCGCGGCCTACCTCGATGGCATGTTGTTCCGGGGGACCCAGGACGGGCGCGTGCTGGCCTATGACTTCAAAACCGGGAAGCGGCTCTGGGAGGCGACGATCGGGGACGCGAACAAGGGCGAAGACGTGCCGGCGGCGCCGATCGCCTGGGAGGGCCTCGTCTTTGTCGGCAACGCCGGCGGAGACTTCAAGGGCGCCAAAGGGCACATGTACGCGCTCGACGCCAAGACCGGCAAGATTGTGTGGCAATTCTTCCTCGTGCCCAAGACCGAGGGCGATACGGTTCGCGGGCCTGAGGGCGCCTCCCCGCTCGACAATTCGACCTGGAAGAACGGGCCTGGCGTTCCGATCAGCGGCGGGGGAGCTTGGACGTCTACGACTTTGGACCCGGCCACGGGGCTTCTGTATGTGCCCGTTGGCAATCCGGCGCCCGACTACGACAACAGCGTCCGCCAGGGAGACAATCTCTTCACTGGCTCCGTCGTTGTCCTCGACGCCAAGACCGGCGCGTACAAGAACCACTTCCAGCTCGTGCCCAGGGATTGGCACGACTGGGACGTCTCCAATCCGCCGGCTCTAATCAAGACGATGGGAGGCAAGAAATTGATGGCGGTGTCGCCGAAGGACGGACATCTTTACGGTTTTGATCTTGCCGACAACAAGCTCTTGTACCGGACGCCGGTGACCAGAATCGAGAATGTGGAGGAGCCCTTCGCTGTCGATAAAGAAGTCCACTTTTGTCCGGGCGCCGGGGGCGGCGGGGAATGGAACAGTCCCGCCTACGACCCTTTGACCAATCTCATCTTCACCGGTGATGTCGACTGGTGCACAACGGTGAAGTTGCAGACCAGGGAAGAAATTGCGGCCGACCCGCTCGGGCAGCCGTGGACGGGAGAGAAGTCCCTCAATCCGTTCGACGTGTTCGGAAAGTTCAATCGTGCCGACCGCTTCTGGGCGGGATGGCTTCACGCCGTCGACGCCGACACGGGGGTGTGGAAGTGGAGGCTGAAGTCCAATTATCCGATCATGAGCGCCGTGACGCCGACCGCCGGGGGCCTTGTGTTCTTCGGCGACATGGGCGGCAATTTCTATGCAGTTGATGTGGCGACCGGCCGGAAGCTGTGGGGCCAGAAGATCGGCGGCGCGATCGCCGGCGGGGTGATCACTTATACCGCGAACGGCGCCCAAAAAGTCGCGGTGGCGACCGGCTACGTATCTCCTGCCGTGCCCACTGAAATCAGGAGAGCCAAGGTCGTAATCCTGGGCCTTGAGGGCGCTCCCTGAACCGATGACATGTGACGTCAAGGTGGGGCCGACCGGCGAGGATGCTCGCATCTCGAGCGCCGCAGCGGTCCTTCGTTGCGTTCGGCAACGCAAGGGCTAACTGGGCGCGATCCTCCAGGGTCGCTGGGAAACACAGGGCGTTTTTGCACAGTCTCGGACCCTGAGCCGCCATTCGAAATCGAATCTCGCCTCAACGGTGCTCCGCGTAACGACCGAGGTAGTAGACAAACTTGAGCGCGAACCAGAATCCTTCTGCGACCCTGGCCGGGCCCGCTCCGTCGCGCTGGGGGGCGTTCGGCTCCGTGGCATTCACGGTCATATGGACCGCGAGCGTCTTGTCGAACGTCGGGACCGCTATGTTCGACACGGCGTCCGGCTGGCTGATCACCAGCCTCGACGCCAATCCGATGATCGTGTCTCTGGTCCAAGTCACCGTCAGCCTGCCGCTGTTCCTGTTCACCCTGCCGTCCGGCGCCTTGGCGGACGTCATCGATTCCCGGCGGTTGCTGATCGCGGTCGAACTTGCGATTCTGGCCGTCTCCGTGATTTTCGCCGGCCTGGTTTCGTTGAACCTCGCGACCCCGGCGCTGCTCCTGGCAACGACCTTTCTGTTAGGCGTAGGTGGCGCGCTCACTTCGCCTGCCTGGGGAGCCACGACTCCTCTACTCGTACCCAGGGAGGAGCTCGACAGCGCAACGGCCCTGAACGGCGTCGGCTTTAATGTCGGGCGCGCCGCCGGGCCGGCGCTCGGCGGCCTCATTATCGCGGCGCTGGGAATCGCCGTCCCCTTCTGGATCTTCGCCGCCAGCAACGCAGTCATCGTTGCAGCCCTGGTCTGGTGGCGGAAGCCTCAGAAAGCCGCGGACAGCTTACCCGCGGAGCGTCTGGTCAGCGCTGTTCGCGCGGGTGTTCGCCATGCCGCGAACAATCAATATTTACGCGCGACGCTAATGCGGGTGCTCGCGTTCTTTCCCTTCGCCAGCGCCTATCTCGCGCTACTGCCGCTGCTCGCGCGACATCAGATATCGGGCGGCCCGCAAGACTACGGCATTCTTCTCGGCGCGATCGGGGTGGGCGCCGTGGGGGGGTCGCTGGCAATGAGATGGCTGAAGGACGAACTCGGGCCTGACCGCCTCGTAGCCGCGGGATCGGTCGTTGCCGCATTCGCGCTCGTCCTGTTCGGGCTCGCGCACGAGCGTATTATGGCGATCTGCGCATGTCTTCTCGCCGGCGGGTCATGGACCGTGGTCATAACCAAGCTCTATGTTTCGGCGCAGGTCGCGTTGCCGGATTGGGCGCGAGGTCGTGGGCTGGCGGTATTTCTGAGTTTCATCTTTGGCGCGACAACTGTCGGCAGCGCCGTGTGGGGAAAACTCTCCGCCATTGCGGGGCTGCCGATCGCCTATTTCGTTGCGGCAGCGGGTGTGGTTCTCGGCGTTCCCCTGGCTTGGCGGTGGAAGCTTCAGACCGGTGTCGGAATCGATTTCTCCCCTGCGGCGCATTGGCGCGCGCCGACAGTCGCGCGAAAGGTCGAGAATAACCAGGGGCCGGTTCTCGCGGTGGTGGAATACCGCGTCGAGGCCACGAACCGTGCGGCGTTCCTGGGCGCGGTCGACGAATTGGGTCATGCGCGAAGGCGTGATGGGGCCTATGCATGGGGTGTTTACGAGGACGTCGCCGATGTCGGGCGCTTCGTAGAGACTTTCACGATCGACTCCTGGCTTGAGCTGATGCATCAGCGGGAGCGGGTGACCAACGCCGACGAGATGCTCGTGAACCGGGTTCGCCATCTGCTCGCGGAGCCGCCTCGCGTCACGCTCTGTGTGTCCTCGGAGCGCCCTCACCGGACTTGGAGAAACCGCGGCGGTCCTGCCATCGGGCAGTCGTGAACGGGCCGATTGTTCGGCACTCCGGTGCGCGCGGCGCTAGGGCTAACTGGCGCAATCCTGCTGGGTCGCCTTGCGGAGGAACATGAATGAATCCGGAGGAGTTCGCGCTCGTCGTCGGCATCGCTGTGTTCGTGGGAGGGTCGCTGGGTCTTATTTTGCACCGCATTCTGCCCGAGAAACACGTGACAGCAGTTCGATCTCGCCCTTAAGGATTTCGGGCCGGAGGCGAGCGCCGCACGCGCTCAATTGCGACAGGGTCTGGCGAAGAGCATCGACCAAGTCTGGGGGGTTGGCGAAAGCGACAAAAGCTTCGCCGCCAACAACTTCGCCGCCGCCATTCAAAGTCAGCGAAACTGGGAAGCTTTACTGAAAAGCCTCAATCCCGCGACGGATGCACAAAAGCAGGCGCTCGCCGCCGCGACGTCGACCATCGACTCGATCAATCAATCGCGATTTCAGATGTCCTTCGCGCTGGCTAACCCCATTTTCCATTCCGCGCGTGGTCATCGTGGTGGCATGGGCGACGCTTCTCTTCTTCGGCTTCGGGCTGCCCTCGGGCGGGAACGTCATGTCTTATGTCGTTCTGGCCGTCGGCGCTCTCGCGGTTACGAGCGCCGCCTATCTGATCCTTGACTTGAGCGGCCCGTATTCTGGACTGTTTCGCGTTTCGTCCGCGCCGCTCGACCAGGTGCTGGCTGTCATTGGCAAAGAGTGACCGGGCCAGTTCCGCGCAATTAGTGGTCGTTCCGCGGCGGGGCAGCGAAAGGGTCAAATCGACGCATCTACGTGCCATTTTTCAGACTTGTGCGCGCGAGGTCCTCGTGCTGAATTTCGGCGACCATCGGAGGCGAAAGCCCCATGCCGTACAGTGAACCGGCCTCACCGAAACCTCCTCTGCACAAATTTCCTATTTGCGACTCCAGCAAGATCGATGATTGGAGCGCGGCGACGCTCTCGGTTTTCGGTCCGACTCAGGTCGAGCCGAGGCGGGGTTCAAAAGCCTTTCGAGCGCTATTCAATATGTGCCGATTGCAAAGAACGGCGCTCTGCTACGGGAGTTTCGGCGGGGCGTTCAGCGTTAGCGTCCCGGAGTCCGTCAGCTTCGTCCAGGGATTGCCGATTCGAGGCGTGGGCGAACACATCAACAACGGATTGGTGATCCCGGATTCGCCGCGCAAGGGCGCCGTTGGCGCGCCAGGGCCAGTTGCCCTCTCCTACCAGGAGGACTTCGAGGTTTCTGCCGTCTTCATGAAGCCGGACGCCCTCCGCGACACCTTGTCCGGACTCATTGGGGCGCCTCTGTGCAAGAATCTGGAGCTCGACAGGTCCAATTACGACTGGCGGCCGGAACCGCGTATGATCCGTAGTCTCGTCGGCCTCGCGATCACGGAACTCGATCGCGAAGAGGCAGATGTGTCACCTTTGGTGCTTGCCGAATTGGAGCAGGCGATCCTCGTCGCGTTTCTCTGCGGCACCGGCCATAACTACACTCGCCGGCTCGACGGCCGTCCGCGGGGTCTCGCGCCGTCCCAGGTTCGACTCGTGGAAGAATATATCGAAGCTCACTGGAACCAACCGGTTTCGATCGAAGGATTGGCCGTCGCGGCGAACGCGAGCGCCCGCAGCATTTTCCACGCTTTCAAAGAATTCCGCGGCTATTCTCCAATGAATTTCCTCAAGCGGGAACGACTGCGGCGCGCTAGGGAAATGCTGGCGAAGCCGGGCTCCAACGAATCCGTCACCAACGTCACTTTCGCCTGCGGTTTCGGCAACATGGGTCGCTTCGCGGACGATTATCAAAAGGCATTCGGGGAAATGCCGTCAGAAACGTTGAACCGCGCTAAAGGCGTTGTGCGCGACCGCGATACGGCTCCCCTTCATCGACCAGTTCCTGCTCGAGCCAAATGATTGCGTCGTCATAATCGGACGGAAGGAAAGACCGGACCGCAGCGTTGCATGCGCGCAGCAACGCCGCAATGAGAGCGGCGTGACGGGTCCATTTTGGATCGTGCACGATGGCCGCGCGCGAAATCGACGAAACGGTTTCCTTCCATGTTTGAACGGTCGCCAGGGACGGCCCTGCAAAAGGCCAGGAGTTCACCTCCGACCAGTCAAATAAGACCTTGAGCGACGCATTGCCCGCTTGAAATTGCGCGAGCTCACGGGCAATGGCCATGATGTCCAATTTCGGCTGCAGGCCGCGCCCACGTATGACACAAAGCATGCGAACCCCCGCTTGCGAGGTCGATACATTCGCGTTTGTGAGCCCGGTTCTCGCGCCCCGCTATCCAGATAACGCAAAGATCGTCCGACCGATGGCGTCGCGACGCGAAATATTTCTGCGACTGCTCCGATCTACCCGCGCTTCGAGTTGATTGCGGGATTCGGCCGAACTTTGCGGTAATCGGGTGGCGAACACGAGCACTTGCCTTTCTATTGTCGAGCCAAACACGAATAGATCCGGCCCAAGGGGTGTTGGAATGTTTCGATGACGGAACATGCGAGCCTTGACGGCATGCCGAACGGCATGGCGCGGATTGCTGGCGGCGCGTTCCGGATGGGGTCGGATTCGAACTACCCGGAAGAGCGACCAGCGCACGATGTCACCGTCGATGGCTTCTCGATCGATCGGTACGCCGTCACCAACGCGGCTTTTGCCGAGTTCATAGCCGCCACCAGCTACGTCACATTCGCGGAGCGGCCGCTCGATCCGGCGCTCTATCCTGGCGCTCGGCCCGATATGCTGGTCCCCGGCAGCGCGGTGTTTCGCATGCCGAGCCGACCGCTGCGGCCGCGCGACGTGCGCGACTGGTGGGAATATGTCCCGCGAGCCGACTGGCGTCACCCGGAGGGGCCGGACAGCACGATCGTCGGACGGGAGCGAGAGCCAGTCGTGCATGTCGCGTTCGAGGACGCCGCCGCTTATGCGGCCTGGGCCGGCAAGGATCTGCCGAGCGAGACCGAATGGGAGTTCGCCGCACGCGGGGGGCTTGAGGGCGCGCAGTTTTGCTGGGGCGACGAGTTCACGCCGGACGGTCGCTGGATGGCGAACTCCTGGCAAGGCGAATTCCCCTGGCAGAACCAGGCATCGGACGGGTTTCCCGGGCGTGCGCCCGTCGGCTCATTCCCCGCCAATGGCTATGGCCTGTTCGACATGGCCGGCAATGTATGGGAGTGGACTAAGGACTGGTATGCCGCGGGCCATCCGCACGATCCCGGCCGGCCGTGTTGCGCGCCGCACAACCCGCGTGGCGTCGCCGAGGCGCTGAGCTACGATCTGGCGCAGCCTGGCCCACGGGTTTCGCGAAAGGTAATCAAGGGCGGCTCGTATTTATGCGCACCGAATTACTGCCAACGGTACCGTCCGGCGGCGCGCTATCCGCAGGCGCTCGACACCACGACTAGCCACATCGGCTTCCGCTGCGTAGTGCGTGAGACATAAAAAGAACAAACGGAGGAGACCAAAATGAACCGGCGGCAATTGTTCTTATCGACGGCAAGGGCGGCGCTCGCCACGGCTTTTGGCGGCGCATGGCTTTCAGGCAAAGCGGCGGCGCAGACCGGCGGCGCTGCCACGGCTGCCGGCTCGGCAACGGGGCGCGAGCCGATGGGCGCCAATATCGGCGCGCCCGACGGCACCCGAACGATTCCTGGCGATATACTGCCGGCGCCCGAGCTGCCGTTCGGCGGGACAATTAATCTGAACGCCCTCCAATCGAAATCGTGGTGGCCGCCACGGATCGTGCCGCCCGCGGGGGCGCCCAACATCCTGCTGATCATGACCGACGATGTCGGCTTCGGGGCGCCGTCCACCTTCGGTGGCGTAATTCCGACACCCACAATGGACCGCATCGCCGCCGATGGACTGCGCTACACCAATTTCAACTCGACTTCACTGTGCTCACCGACGCGGGCCGCACTGATCACCGGGCGCAACCACCACTCGGTCGGGTTCGGCGTGATCTCGGAAATCTCGACCGGCTTCCCCGGCTACAACAGCGTGATCGGCAACGAGAGCGCGACGCTCGGCCGGATTCTTCTGGAGAACGGCTATCGCACTTCGTGGTTCGGCAAGAACCACAACACGCCGGTCTATCAGACGAGCCAGGCCGGCCCATTCGATCAGTGGCCGACCGGGATGGGCTTCGAGTATTTCTACGGTTTCATGGGCGGAGACTGCGACCAGTGGACGCCGGGCTCGCTGTTCCGCAACACCACGCATATCGAGCCCTTCCTCGGGAACCCGAATTGGAACCTGACCACCGCGATGGCGGATGAAGCCATCCAGTGGATGAACGAGCTCAACGACATCGATCCATCGATGCCGTTCCTGTGTTACTACGTGCCCGGCGGCACGCATTCGCCACATCATCCCACACCGGAATGGTTCAAGAAGATCAGCGACATGCACCTGTTCGACGACGGGTGGAACGTGCTGCGCGACAAGATTTTCGCCAACCAGAAGAGGCTCGGCGTGATCCCGCAGGATGCGCAACTCACGCCTTGGCCCAAGGATATACTGAAGGAGTGGGACCAACTCACACCGGTCGAGAAGAGGCTCTTCATCCGACAGGCCGACGTCTATGGCGCGTATCTCGCCTATACCGATCACGAGATCGGTCGCGTGATCCAGGCGGTCGAGGACCTGGGCAGGCTCGAGAATACGCTGATCATTTACATCAGTGGCGATAATGGCTGTTCGGCCGAGGGTTCAGTTAACGGCACGCCAAACGAGGTCATTCCGTTCAACGGCATTACATTGACAGCAGAAGAGCAGATGCCTTGGTACGACTTGTGGGGTACTACGATGACCTACCCCCACTTTGCGGTCGGCTGGGCCTGGGCGCTCGACACACCATACAAGTGGACGAAGCAGATCCCATCCTTCTTCGGCGGCACGCGCCAGGGCATGGCGATCTCGTGGCCGGCGAGGATCAAGGACAAGGGCGGCACGCGCTGGCAGTTCCACCATGTGATCGACATTGTGCCGACGCTGCTGGAGGTGACCGGCATTCAGGCGCCCGGCATGGTCGACGGCGTCGCGCAGAAACCGATCGAGGGCGTGAGCCTCGCCTACACCTTCGACAAGGCCAATGCGAATGCGCCGTCACCCCATACTACCCAGTATTTCGAGATGCTGGGCGTGCAGGGTCTCTACAATGAGGGCTGGATGCTGAGCGCGGTGCCTATCCGCGCGCCCTGGCAACTGGAGACGAAGGCCGTCACGGATCCCGCCAGCGCCTTCAAGTTCGAGCTGTACGACCTAAGCAAGGACTGGACGCAATTTACCGATGTCGCCGCGGCCAATCCACTCAGGGTGCAGGAAATGAAGGACCTGATGTTCGGCGAATTCGCCAAATATCAGGTGCTGCCGCTCGATGCCTCGGCGTCGACACGGTTTGTCACGCCGCGTCCCAGCGCGGCCGCCGGTCGAACGGTCTTCAACTATTCCGGCTCGGTCGTCAGCATACCGAACGGCAACCAGCCGAGCCTGCTCAACACCTCGTTCACTATCACCGCCGACATCGACGTGCCTGAGGGCGGCGCCGAGGGCTTGATAGTCGGCGAGGGGGGACGATTTGTCGGGTATGGGCTGTATCTGCTGAGGGGCAAGCCGGTATTCACATACAACCTGCTGGACCTTAAGCGGACCCGTTGGGAGGGACCGGACACACTGACCCCCGGCAAGCATAGGCTCGTGTACGACTTCAAGTACGACGGCCTTGGCGAGGCGACGCTGGCGTACAACAACCTGAGCGGCGTGGGTCGCGGCGGCACCGGGACGCTGACGGTGGACGGCAAGCTCGTATCGACCGAGAAGCTGGAGCGGACTCTTCCTCTGGTCCTGCCGCTCGACCAGACGTTCAACATCGGTAGCGCCGGCGCCACGCCGGTCGATGACCGCGACTATCAAGTCCCATTCGCGTTCACGGGCAAGATCGACAAAGTGACCATCGCGCTCGATCCGCCAAAGCTGACGGCGGATGACATAAGGAAACTGGACGCGGCGAACCGCGCGGCGCAGGACAACCAGTGACTGCGTCGCCACGAGAGGGCCAGTAGTTCTGAAGGATGCCCTCCTCGGCGGTCGCGCGCGCCGAGGAGGCTGCAATCAGAGGCAGCCCGTACTTGAAAACGGCCTGCGGCGTGAACTTCTCCGCCCGTTCCGATGCGCTGGGCGACTGCGTCTCAATGGAGAGAATCATGGTCACCTCTAGCCCCGATGGCCTGAGCCGCCGACTTGTGCTCGGCGCGCTTGCGGCTATGCCAGCCCTGCCTGGACTTCTCGACGCAAGCGCCGCGCAGGCACAGAACGCAACGCCGCTCGCGTCATGGAACGACGGACCGGCGAAGCAGGCGATCCTCGACTTCGTGCGCGTCACGACGGATCCGTCGAGCAAGGATTTCGTGCCGCCGCAAGAACGCATCGCCGAATTCGACCAGGACGGGACGCTCTGGGTCGAACATCCAGTGTACACGCAGGTCGCCTTTTGCCTCGACCATGTCCCCGAACTCGTCAAGGCGAGGCCCGAACTGAAGAACCGCCAGCCGTTCAAGACCGTTCTTTCCGGCGACCGCGAGGCCATCGCGAAGCTCTCGTTGCGCGAATTCTTCGAGATCATCGTTGGCACTCAGAGCGGGATGGACGTCGAGGCGTTTCGCGAAATTTCGAGAAAGTGGCTCGCTGAAGCCAAGCATGCGCGCTGGGACCGCCTCTACACCGAACTGGTGTATCAGCCGATGATTGAGGTGCTGAACTACCTGCGCGCCAATGGCTACCGAACGTTCATCGCCACCGGCGGCAGCGCGGGCTTCGTGCGCGAATATGCCGAGAAGGTTTACGGCATCGTCCCCGAACAGGTCTGCGGCACAGAGCAGGCGTTCAAATATGGCTACGACAAGGACCACCGGCCGATCCTCACCCGGGAGCCCAAGTTGGTGCTCGACAATCTCGATGCCGGTAAGATCGAGAATTTCTGGCTGATGTATGGTCGCCGTCCTTATGCGGCCTTCGGCAACTCCTCCGCCGACGATCAGCAGATGCTGGAATACGTGAAGGCGGGCAGCGGCGCGAGACTTTCGGTCGCGGTGCTGCACGACGATGCGAAGCGCGAATATGCCTATGGCCCGGCTCAAGGGTTGCCCAACACGTCGGTCGGAACCTTCAGCCAGGAGATGTACGACATGGCCAGGAAGCAAGGCTGGATCGTCGTCAGCATGAAGGACGACTGGAAGCGCATCTTCGCGTTCGAGTGAACGGGTCGGCCGTCCGGCGGGGGAAGAAACATGAAAGCGATCGGCGGCGAGGCGAAGCAGGGGATTGCCGCCCTGCTTACGACCTGTCTGCTGGCTTGCGTCCCGGCCCACGCCCAGGAGGCGACGCACGACTACGCCAGAAACGTGACCGACCCGACCAAGGCGAGCGAGGATGATATCGCGAGGGAATCGGAGAATCCGATCGGCAATCTCATCGTCCTTCCCTTTGAGAACTACACCAACTTCGGCTTCGGGCCCAACCAGGGCATGCAGAACATCCTCGAATTCGAGCCGGTGGTCCCGTTCCACATCACGCCGGATTGGACCCTCATCACCCGCGCAATCATACCCGCAGTCTGGAATCCTGACTTGTCTCCGGCGCCGAGCGTACCGCAGGCGATCGCGCCGACCGATTTCTCGGCGTTTTTCTCGCCCAGCCACTCGGTCGACGGCTGGACGTGGGGCGTCGGCCCGATCGCGCAGATCCCTACCCTGACCAGCACGACCGTCGGCTCCAGCGTCTGGGGCCTGGGCCCGACCGCCGTGGTCGTCAAGACAACGGAACACATCGTTGCCGGCGCGCTGGTCACCCAGGTCTGGTCGCTCGGCGGCACGTCGGGGCCAGGCGGCAACCGCTATGCGTCGTTCCTCATCGAGCCCTTCTTCAACTACAATTTCGGCCACGGCTGGTTCGTTAACACCGCCCCGATCATCACCTGCAACGAAGACGGTTCCGGACGGAAATGGACGGCGCCCGTCGGCGCGTCGTTCGGCCGCATCATCAAGCTCGGGGGCAAGCTGCCGGTCAAAATGTCGGTCGGCGCCTACTACAACGTCGTGACCCCGCAGTACGGTGCGAAATGGCAGCTGCTAACTGAGTTCGCCATGATCTTTTGATGTCTGAGGGAGGTCGAAGTGGCGAAGGTATGGCCTGACGGCCTGCTGCCCCGTGTTCGGCGGACGCAGAAGACGAAGAGGGACAATTTCGTCGTGCAGCTCATGCAGAAGATCTACTAAGAGGGCGATCAGCATGGAAGCAATGCTCGGTTTTCGCCTCGACTTCTGGGACTACGTCACCTTCGCGGCATTGTTCTTCAGCGGCGTCGTCTTTGTCGGCGTCCTAATCTTCCTGCTCGGCCTGCCCGGCCGCATCGCTATCGCCCGCAACCATCCGGAGGCGGACGCGGTCTATTTCATGGGCTGGATCGGTTTCCTGGCGGTGGTGCCATGGATTCAAGCGCTCATCTGGGCCTTCAAGCCAACCGACGTCGTCGACCTCCGTTATCTGCCGAAGGACGTTGCGCGCGAGACCGACGCGATGGTCGCGCGGCTGAAAGGCGAGCCGCCGCCCAAACCGCCGGCTGAATCGCAAGGCGGGGGCGCTGCGCCATGATGGTCGGATTCCTCGTCCTCGCCATCGCGTGCTTCGTTTTCTGGCTTGTGTTCCTGAAGCTCAAGCTTCTGCGGCCGACGCCGGGATGGGTGTTCGGCTTCAGCATCGTCGTTGTCCATCTCATGCTCATCTTCGTCATTGGCCTGCGGTTCGTGACCCCGCAGTCCGCCAACGCGACGATCGTCCAACACACGATCCAGCTCATTCCGCGCCTGTCCGAGCCGACTTTGGTCACGGCGGTCCTGGTCGAGGAAAACACCGAGGTGAAGAAAGGCCAGCCGCTGTTCCAGTTCGACCGCACGATCTACGAATCGAAGGTGGCCCAGCTCCAGTCCCAGCTCGCCGCAGCCAAGCAGAACATCGCCGTCCTCAAAGCCAACGTGGCCGCTGCCGACGGCAAAGTCGCCCAGTCGCAAGCCGACCTGAGCTACGCGCAGCATCAAAGGCAGATTTACGAACGGCTCGAGCGGGAGGACTCGACGCGGGGCGATGAGGTCACGCTTTGGCAGGACAAAACGAACGGCGCCGATGCGGCGCTGAGGGAGGCGCAGGCGAGTCTCGAGGCTGCTCGGCTCAACTACGAATCGGAGATTGACGGCGTCAACACCAGCGTCGCCAACGTCGCCGCGCAACTCAAAGAGGCGCAATACTACCTCGACAACACGACGCTCAGTGCGCCCGAGGATGGCCGCATCGTCAACTTGCAGGTGCGTCCGGGCATGGTGTCGGGCATCCTTCGCGTCGGCGGCATCGCCGCCCTGATAGCGAACGCGGACCGCTACTTGCTCGCGACCTACTTCCAGGAGAATCTCAAATACGTGCGCCCCGGCCAGTTCGTCGACATCGCGTTCAATCTCTATCCCGGCCAGATCTTCAAGGGCCACGTCGACAGCATCTGGAAGGCCAACGGCGAAGGGCAATATCTACCGAGCGACGAGATCCCCAAATACGAGCCGCCGCCACCGACTGTCCCACAGGGCCAGTACGCGGTGAAAATCATCGTTGACGATCCAGACCAATCGAAATTTCCGATCGGCGCGCAGGGCGTCGCGGCCATCTACGTCGACGGCGACCAGGGTTCCTGGGCCGCGCTGCGCAAAATCGCAATCCACTCACGAACTTGGCTGGCCTGGCTCTATCCGCTCAACCTCTGACGTCGACAGCAGAAGGCGGCGCGCGGTCGCGGGGCCGCTCCAGATCGAATCAAGCGTGTCGCGATGGGAAGGAGATAGGGTCAACCACATCGGTCTCTTATTCAAGTGTGCACGTGGCCGGACCTCGGCCGGCGTCACCGATGGAGAGGAGAATTCGGCACCAACGGTGATTCTCTGGCCGAAGGGGGCGGATTTTGAAACGGGAGTGTTTGCTGGCCGACCCGACGCCTTTGGCGGGCGCCCGCCGTTGACCCGCGACAGGGCGCCCCCGACCGCTCTTATGCTTGCGCTCACGCTTTCCGACTGCGCGCCGGTCGGCCCCAACTTCGAGCGGCCGGCGGCGATCGTGTCGCCGCAATTTAACGAGGTCAAAGGCTGGAAGACCGCGACGCCGCGGGCGAACGAGCCAAAAGGCGAATGGTGGTCCGTTTTTCGAGATCCGGAGCTCGATCGGCTCGTGCGAGTCGTCGCCGTGTCCAATCAGACGATCAAGACGGACGAGGCTGACTATCGCGAGGCGCTGGCGCTCATCAACGAGGCGCGCGCCGGGCTCTTTCCGACCGTCAACGGGACCGGTTCCGCTGAGCGCAGCTCTCCCGAGCTCACGACCCTGACCGCCGAAGCCTCGGGGATGTGGACGCTCGACGTTTGGGGGCAGGTAAGGCGGGAGATCGAGGCGCAGCAGGCGAGCGCGGAAGTGAGCGCCGCTACCCTCGCCAACGCCACGCTTTCCGAGCAATCGCTGCTGGCGCTCGCCTATGTGACGCTGAGAGAAGCCGATTCGCTCGAAGACCTGCTCGAAAAGACGGTCGTCGAGTACAAGCATTCGCTGACGATCACCCAGAACCAGTATAACGCTGGCACTGCCGCCAAGTCCGACGTCATCACCGCGCAGGCGCAGCTCCTCAACGCCCAGGCGGCGCTGATCGCCGCCGGCGTGTCGCGGGCCCAGAGCGAACATGCGATCGCGGTCCTGATGGGCCGCCCGCCGGCCGGTCTTTCGATCCCGCACGGCAGCCTGGCGACCCGCGTTCCGTCGGTCCCGGTCGGGCTGCCGTCCTCGCTCCTGGAGCGCAGGCCCGATGTTGCGGCGGCGGAGGAGACGATGCGCGAGGCCAACGCGGAGATCGGGGTCGCTTTCGCTGGCTATTTTCCGGCCGTCTCGCTCAACGGCCTCATCGGCTATTCCGGCAACCCATTCAACGCCGCCTTCGGCCCGACCAATCCGGTCTGGTCGTTCGGCGCGTCTATCGCCCAGCCCTTGTTCAACGGCGGCCTTACCACCGCCCAGGTGGAGGCGGCGCGCCAGACTTATCAGGCGGACGTCGCGACCTATCGCGAGACGGTGCTCACCGCGATCCAGCAGGTCGAGGATGCGCTGTCAGGGATCCGCATTCTCACCCGCGAGGCCAAGGTCCAGGCGGACGATGTCCGCATCTCCCGGCAGGCGACGCAGATCGTGCTTAATGAATATCAGGCTGGCACCCAGGCCTTTACCGCAGTCGTCACCGCCGAGGCCCAACAGCTGGGGGCCGAAGAGTCTCTGCTGTCGACCCAGGGGCAGCTACAGACCGACGCCGTGACCCTCATCGTCGCGCTCGGCGGCGGCTGGAGCCAATCGAAGCTGCCCGATGCGGCGGCGGATTCGGCTACGTCGTTTCCTGTGCCGCCCCTTTTAGTGGGAAATTAGCCGACATCACAGGAGCGAAAAGTGGGAATGCTCGTTCCCCCGCCAAGCGGCACGACGCGGCCTCCGACCCCGAAGGACCCGACTCGCCGCCCGCCTGGGCTCATGAATGATACAATCATCCTGTTGGGCGTTGCATGATGCGGCAAGGAGTGTCTTTCGCCGGCGCCGCCGCGCTCATATCCCTGCTCTGCGGCGCCGAAGCCGCCGACTTGCCAACTCAAGCTCCATCACCGGCATCGGCGCCGTCCTGCTTGGCAAGCTTTGCCGACTATTTCCTCGCCGGCGCCCAGGAATGCCCGCTAACGTGGAACGGCACACGCTTTACGGAACCCTCGACTATGGCGCCGGCTATCAAACCCACGGTGTGCCGTTCAACGGCGTCTATCCTAACGGGGTCGAGGAACTCATCTCGAAGAACAGCAACGGTCGCCGCTACGTCCTGATTCCGACCGCGCGGGCCAGTTGTTCAATACAATCGCTTACGCGGGCTTGAGTCATCCGACCTACGGGACGTTGACAGCGGGACGGCAAGACAAAGAGCGACCATCGACGACGGCTTGGCGAACGGGGCCAAGCCGCGGCGAGGCGGTCATTGGCGGTGCGGTAAAGAATTTTGCATCCGACGCGGATATGCCGACCGGTTGTGGTTCTGTCGCCCCTCAGTCCGAATGTTCTATTTGTTGCTCAGCGATTGCGGTTGTCCAAGGATGCTGTCTTTTTTCCCAGACCGAGTCACGGGGCTTCTCAAAATCAGGATCGCGAACATCCCCACAGCAACGGCGATCAGCTCGGGGCGTTGCTCGGGTTCCCAGAAAACCGTTCCCCCGCATTCTGGACAAAAGTTGAATGTCACAGTTCTACCGCTATCTGCTCGACGCGCGTATCGTTTGGCGATGCCCTTAGCGAGCCGAACTTGCTCTCGCGGATAGAATGCCTGAACACCGAAAGTGCTTCCCGTACGGCGCTGGCATTCGAGGCAGTGGCACATGGCGACGCGGGTGGGATCGCCTCGCACTGTTACCTGGAGCTGTCCGCAACTGCATGCAGCTTCGCGATCCGGCATGTGGATTACCTTTCGACCGAGACCCGCAGTTAGCATCCGTGCGAGAGCACAGTTTTTTGTACCTCAAGACGCCCGGCGAGAGGACCCCCAAATCGTTGCAGACAAAGATTCTTGCACCATGAATCGGTATCAGTGGAGTCAATAGTTTACGCGTTGCAGAAATCAGGTGCATAAAGCCCGCTCTCCCGCCCAACTGAGGCGTCCAGCTCGGCAGGTTCGACGCCGCCCGTTGTCCTTATTGCGCCGCGACGGCGTATTCGGCCGCAAGGTTGTCGTGCGGCCGCAACATGAGGGCGACGCCGCGACCGTCGACCAGCTCGGCAGTCAGCCCCTCGACGACGCTTTGCGTGGCGTGCGCCTCCATCTCGCCGCCCCGCAGGCGCTCCACGCGTCGGCGCTCGATTTCCTTTTGCGCCGAGCCGGTCGGAAACACTTTGGCGAGGCGCCGCAATGCCTCCCGGAATCCGACCGCCTCATAGAGTCGATTGCGCAACGCTGCGTCGTCGGGCGTGGTCGAGAGCGCCCAGAGCTCGATCGGCCCGAGATTGTTGACAAGCAGCTGCTCGTATTTGGAATTGTCGATCTGCATGATCGCAAGGAACGGCGCTCCTTTCGGGCCTGGTCCATGCAAGCCGTGGCGCACCACGGCGGCAGAGGCCGGCGTCAGGTTGAAACGCTCGATGACTTCCTCGGCCTCGCGCTCGTCGCCAGTGCGCAGAACGAACCGGCCGGTCGACTGGCTGATCAGCGCATCGCCCATGTCGGAGAGACGCTGGCTCGCGAAGCCGAGCTGGATGTTGTGCTTACGGCCTTCGCGCGAATCGAGCTCGGCCTGCGCGCGCACCTGCGGGCTCCCCTGGGTGCGATGCCATTCGTCATAGTCGAGCCGTTTGACCGTCTCGTAGGCCTCCCTAAACCGCTTGGCGTGATAGGGCCGGACCGCTTCGGGGACGTGATGCACGTAATCCGGCCGCAGGAAGAAGTTTCGGGCGAGGATATGCCGCCCGAGCAGATACATCATCTCGGTCTGGCGATTGGACGCCGCCGAACCGGTCGGGGCGACTTCCTGAAGGTTGAGGACGATGATCCGCGCCGACCCGAAATCGAGCCTCGTCGGCTGGTTGAGCGTCGGATATTTGCGGATCGCATCGTAGATATAGCGCTCGAACACGGCCGAGACGGTTTCCGCCGTCGTCTGGATCTTGAGCTGCGAAAACATGTCCTGGACCTGTTCGGAGCGGGACGCCGCGATCAGGTCTTCGAGCACCGGCACGGCGTATCGCTGCGCGATCTCGGCCAGACGGAACTCCTCGACTTCGCAGAGCGCGGTGACGACGTCGCGCCAGATCGCGTCGGCGCCCTCGAGCTTGATGTGATATTTGGCGATTGCCCCGTCGACCAGGGGTTCGACGCCCTTGCGGTAACGCTTCGGCGCGCCGTCCGGGACTTCCGTACAGCGGCGATAGGCCTCGTCGATCACCAGCGAGATCATCTGCGCCATGCCCTCGAACGGCTGCGTCTCTTCCGGCGGCAGGGTCAGGAGCGCCAGGAAGTTCTGCAGGAAGGCCTTTTCGAGCGGCAAGGGGTATTCGCAGCCGACCTGAAGGTCGAAGGCGTTGAATTCGTAGCCCGGCGCAAACTGCATCGTCGTATAGATCGCCTCATGCCGGCGCTCCGGCCCGACCGCCTCCTGAATGAGGCGTACGAACCCTTCCGCCGACGAGCCGATGTCGAGCTTGCCGATCAGCGGCAGTTTCGCCTTGGCGCTTCCAAGGACGGCCGATGACAGGCAGAGGCCGATATTGATGGTGTTGGCCAGGACCGACTTGCCGGAGCCCGGCGGGGCCACGAAAATGTCGATCACCAGCGGCCGCATCGAGCCTCCGCTCGGATCGTAGGGCCAGATCGCGCCGTTCGGCAGGCGGAACAGCACCGATCCCCGCTCCCAGGGCGAGATCGTGTGCGACCACGGCAGGAGCGGCATCGCCTCGCCGATCGGGGCGAGCGAGGGATTGGCGGTCGAGGCGAGCGCGAGGCCCGGCACGGAGCTCATCACGCCATCGAGCGGATCGCCGGCGACGCGGGCGGTCTTGCAATTGCCCCATCCCTCGATCCTTTGCGCCAGCGTCGAGGCCCGACGCCTGAGCTTCCGCGTCTCGCCGATGGGCGCCCAGGTCGCAAAGGAGGCGCGGAGCTTCACGGAAATATGGTTCTCCTGTTCGCGTAAGTTGCGAAGCGACGCAAAGGCGCGCTGCAGATCGC
>Ga0209773_10000148_pt1 | contig 20853 bp, 21 predicted proteins | sample BogFormECP14_OM1_FD_188244 | JGI IMG/M metagenome (GOLD analysis project Ga0209773, IMG submission 188244) | Bog forest soil microbial communities from Calvert Island, British Columbia, Canada - ECP14_OM1 (SPAdes) (version 2) | ecosystem: Environmental > Aquatic > Freshwater > Wetlands > Bog ... | reverse complement strand
CCTGCTGTATCGCTTCGCGATGCAGGGTGTTGAGAGACTGCTCAGGTGAAGATGGACGCGACGGCGTTCAAGCTACTGGAGCGCAAGCGTCGATTTAAGCCCCAAACAATCGAAATCGCCAAGCGGCGCATTTTGCGTCAAGAGCCGGCCACAGCCCTCGCCGCCGAGTACGGAGTCAATTTGCAGCGCATCTATACCATCGAAACCCAGGTCACCGCTGCCTGGCAGGGGCTTCACCTGCCCGCCGGCTGGTCCGAAATCACTTTAGTGGCGCCAAAACCGCTGATCGCTGAATTCAAACGCCGTAGCAGGGCGGCGCGGAAGCAATTGTTGCGCAAAACGGAGCGGCGGATTCAGTCGGTGCGCCGCCCGAAAGCCCGCTGAAGCACGGCTTCTATCGAGCGGACTTTCCGGCCTGCCCAAGGGCGGCCTACAATGCCTTTGGGGGCAAGCAATGGGTCCCACCGAACCTGAATCATCCGGTAATCAGCAGGAGTAGGAAAGAGGTGTCCGCACATGTCTAACCCCGTACCGTCAGAACCTACTCAAATAGCGCTGAAGATGACGGTTCGTAACCAGGCGCAGGCACGTGAATTGGACATGGCCTGGCGCGAAATCATCAGCGGCGAACGGCTCGCCAGGACCGAAGTGCTCGAGAACGACACCCAGGCGATCATGGATCGGGCGCAGGAAGCGCTTCAGATCATCGAAACTGCCATCGGCAACAATCCCACCTCTGGGCAAGCGCGTCGTCTGGTCGGATTCCTTGCCGGCGTCTATAACGGATCCGACTACCCCTTCGATCTCACGGATCTCCGAACACTTGATACCCGGCTGGCCAATGCCTGCCTCGATTATTTGAATTATGATCGCCTCGGCAAGAGGGAGGTGCATCACCACCTCACGGGCGGCGATCGGCGTCTGCACCAATGGCTTGAAGACTACGGTATCAAGCCTCGCAGGGACGACGCCACTGATTAGACGTTGCGCGTATCGGATGCGCTCAAAGCCGGACATACAACTACCGAAGCACCCGCATCAGAATTGGCCGAGGGCACCCATCAAGACTCCATTTGCAATTTCCTTCATCGCGGCAGAAGAGATTCTGCTGGTGACTCTGCGATTCCGTGCAGGCGCGGATCGAGACGCAATCGAATGCTGCATGTTCCAGATCGTCGATACATTTGCCGTTGTAGAAGGTCTTTCCCAAAAGGAAATGCAGGATCTATTTTGGGAGCAGAAGCGCTTGTCACCGACAGAACACTGCATCACCCTCCGGCGTCGTTTTTCTGATCCGGATTATCCTCAGAGGTTTGATGCCGCCTTTCGACGAATCAATGGTGACTTCGATGCCGCACGCATTCACTAGACAGCCCGATGCGATAACCGCCAATTATCGCGCGTAATAACAACGGCGCTCTTCAATGCCTGGTTTTTGCGGGCGGAATTTCACTACTCACTACCCGGGGCTTGTGGCTGCAGACAAGACGGGTTCGCACATCTATGCGCATCGCTTATCTCAGTGGCAGGCAGGAAAAGCGAACCGAGAACTTGTCTGGTCCCCGGGGTGACCGGGTTCCAAGTAGCAAAGCACCGATGTTTGCACCCTGGGCAGCTCGGCAACCCAGCACGTAAGCCTGCTTCGTCTAGCCCTAGGACTTCCAATGCGTCAGCGCCGCGCATCTCCTCGCAGTGCGGCAGAAATCGAGCGCGTATGAATCGGGGTGTCAACTCCTTTTGCGCCTAAGATCATCCGTCGCGCCGACTCCTGCGGGTCCGAATAGGTGCGGCGATTCGTGGTAGGCAATTCCGCAAGTGTAGGCGCGGTCGTCCGTGTCGCGGAGTCGCCGAAGTGAGGTGTCCCCAAGATAAGCCGGCGCGCTTGCTCCAGCTGATCAATGTACGGCGCCCCATGATCGCCGACTGTTACGCTCGGTGATCTGTGAGCTATGGTCGCTGGGCGGTTGACCGCTCCGGCGAGTAGGTCTCTCGCCTGCTGCTGAGCATCTTCGATGGGCTCGACGGTCGGTTTCGCTACTGGCGCATTTTGGAATGCGACCGGCGGCTCACGTATAGCCCTCGCACTCTGGGCGAGTGCGCTTGTGGTGATCATGGCGCTTGCCACGACTGCCGCTATCGTTCTGATGAGCATGGTCATTTCATTCTCTCCTTTGCTTCCGGTAAAGAGGGCTGCGTGCTCGCCGCGTGGTGGACTCGGTACGCCTTCCGCGTTGCCGATTATCTTGTCGCGAACTCGGTGAACACATAGTCGCGGCTTTTTGCAGCTGTGTGGCACCCCAAGCCGCACTTGGCATCATTCCCCTGTGGGGGTCTGTTCGCCGTCGTAGCTGGCGAGAACGCACGGGTTGATGCATCGTAAGTGAAGAACGCATAGCCCCAACCGCCGCTGTCGGAGAAGCGCTTGCTGTCCTTTACCATGAAATCCACGTCGTTCTGCACTCCTGGCACCGTGGGCTTGCCGGGTTCGGTTTCTTGCGTCTTCGGTTTCCAGTGAATCTTTGCCATCTTGGCCCCGTCCGGGAAAGCCTTGCCGTTGCCGGGAACTCCTTCCTGATAGGCCTTGATGGCCGCCGGGTTCCCGACGATCGCAGCTATCAGACCCTGGTTCTCGCTGATGGCGATCACTTGCCACCTCTCGTAGCCCTTAAATTCCGAGAACGCGAGGCCACCTGGCACCTTTACGGTGTACTTGTCAGGTGCATTCCCATTTGGGGAATTCTGAGCATTGGCCCCCGAGATGGCGAGAGCGGCACAAGCTCCTACGACAACCAAATAATTCTTAGCCACGCGCATGATTCACTCCTTAGATTGAGTTCAGAGACTGGAGACTGCATTGACATCACATCAGAGCTTAGAGCCAGAAGAAATTCCACCAAGGTGTCTAGAGGTGAATTCGAGGACTTGGCCGATTGGATTCTCTCGTGAGGTGAGACTCTTCGAGAAAGCGTGAGCAAGAGGACCGACGGCTGGACGCTTCCACCGCATCACCGCCGCTCGATCTGGACGAGCGTCACCATGCAATTCCCTATCTGTGCCATCGGTTAAGAAGGGGCGCTTCTCACTCCGCTGCTGTGGGAACCGCAGGAGAAGCTTTCGGCCGCGGCACCAGGAAACACAGCGGAATTAAGGCGACGCACAGCCACCCTGAGAAGTAGAAAAGGTCGAGCGATGACAGCAAGTAACTCTGACTGACCAACGCTTGTGCGATCGTGCCCGCGGCGGCTGGATCATTTAATCCGAATTGGTGCAGTTGCTCCAGCGATTGTTGGTAAGACGGCGTGTACTGGGTGAGGGTTTCCGCGAGCCGGCTCTGATGAAGCCCCTCGCGCCGATCCCAAAATGTCGTGATCAGGGATGCCGCGAATCCTGAAGCGGTGATGCGCAGGAAGTTGGTCAATCCGGAGGCAGCCGGCAGGGTTTGCACTGGCAATCCCTCGAAGATGATCGCCAGTAAAGGAACAAAGAAGAGCCCCGAGGCCAGCCCCTGAACCAACTGCGGCGCCGCGAACTGCCAGAAGCTGGAATCCGGAGTGAGCTGAGCCCTCATGAAATACGAAATCGCAAACAGAGCAAATGAGGTGGCGGCGATTGCGCGCGGATCGAAGCGACGCATCAAGCCTCCCACGATGAGCGCGGTGATGATGGCAGTAAAGCCGCTGGGGGCAGCGGCCAGACCCGCCCAGGTGGCCGTGTAACCCAAAAAAGACTGCAGCCACAACGGAACTAAGATCAAAATGCCAAAAAACACCGAGTAGCCCAAACACAATGCGACCGTACCCAAGGTAAAGCTTCGCGACCTGAACAGGCTCAAGTCAACGATAGGATGCTGCTCGGTCAATTCCCAAATGACCCACGCGGCGCACGCGATGAGCGTGACAATGAGCAAGACAGCAATCGCCGTGGAATGGAACCAATCTAGATCTTTTCCTTTGTCGAGCATGATCTGAAGTGCGCCGACCCAGACGAAGAGCAGGACGAATCCGGTGCGGTCGATGGGCAGCTTTCGCGTCGGAGTTTCCTGTGACTTGAGATTGCTCCAGCACAGAACCGCACAGATCACTCCCACGGGCACGTTGATGAGAAAAATCCAAGGCCATACGTAGTTGTCGGAGATGTAACCCCCGAGCAAAGGGCCGGCGATTGGGGCGACAAACGTAGTGATGGACCAGACAATCAATGCCGTGCTGCGCTGACTGGGACCGAACACACTAATTAGGAGCGCCTGACTGCCGGGTATCATCGGTCCCGACACGCCGCCCTGCAACACGCGAAATATGATCAAGGACGTCAAGCTCCAGGCCAGACCGCAAAGCAACGAGGCAACGGTGAACAACACCACCGAGACCACGAACGTGCGCACGACGCCGAAGCGCTGCGTAAGCCAACCTGTGACTGGCACTGAGACCCCGTTGGCGACCGCGAATGCGGTGATCACCCAGGTTCCTTGATCCGTACTTACGCCAAGGTTGCCTGCGATAGTGGGGATGGACACATTCGCTATCGTTGTGTCCAGTACCTGCATGAATGTACCCAGTGCCAATGCCACCGCCGTCAAGGCTTTGCGCCCACCGACGAGCGGCGGTGCCCCAATGGCGGTGTTGGCGCTCATGGACGGTCCGCAAGTATCGCCGCCGGATGATTCTCGTGGGATAGGTGGCTCAGATGTGCGAACTGGTGGGCCTGCGGTCCCGCGTTCTCGCTGATGATGAAGGCGATGCGCGCATCAACGCTCGGATCGTCTGCGGCGCTCGCGCCTTTCGGCAAGGGTACGTTGCGCACAGCCGTACCCATGAGAGGGCCCGACGTGTCATGCAAATCCACGCGCACTGTGGTCGACAGTCCGATACGCAGCGGGTGTGCCCTGAGCTCTGTGGGATCGAGAAGGATACGCACCGGCAGGCGCTGTACGATCTTGATCCAGTTGCCCGATGCGTTTTGCGGTGGCAACAGCGCAAACGCATTGCCGCTGCCGGCGGCGATGCCGGCCAGGTGACCGTGGTAGGTCACTTGGTGTCCGTAAAGGTCCGTACGCACGATCACCGGTTGGCCAGAACGCATGCGCTTGAGCTGCACCTCCTTGAAGTTTGCCTCCACCCACACATTCTCGAGGGGTATCACCGCCAGGAGCGCAGCTCCGGGCGCTACCCGCTGTCCCACTTCCACCGAGCGCTTGGCAACCTCACCGCTCACCGGCGAGACCAGCTGCGTGCGGTGCAACGCCAGGGCCGCATTACGCACAACGGCAGCGGCCGCCAACACCTGGGGATGATCTGCGATGGTGGTGCCGTCGATCTGCGCGAGCGTTTGGCTCAACTGTTGGCGGGCCGCCATGACGTTTGCGTGCGTCGTCGTGACTGCATCCCGTGCGTGCGAGAGTTCCTCGGCCGAGATGGCGCCATCCGCAATCAATCCGCCGCGCCGCTCCAAATCATCATCGGCGGTTCGTGCCGCCTGCTCACGCTGCTCAATGAGCGCGCGCAGTTCCTCGCTCTGCGCGAACAGCCCTCGCACCTGGCGCACGGCCCGAGCCAGATCGGCTTCTGCGTTCGCCTTGGCAATTTGCGCATCCGCGGGATCCAAGCTGAGGAGAACTTCACCGGCTCGCACTTGCTGCGTGTCGTCAACATTCAGCGACAACACCGTGCCAGGAACCTCGCTCGTGACCTGCACGACGTCGCCGTTGACGTACGCATCATCGGTCCTCTCAAAATAGCGGCCGTGTAAGAACCAATATCCAAAGTAGCTTAGGCCGCTGAGAAATACTAAGGCGCCAAGACTTAGGAGTCCGCGGCGACGGGAGCGCGCCGCAAGCCTGGCATTGGCTTCTGGGGACGCGTCATCGGATGCTGCTGAGCTCATGGAGTTGACCTCGTTAAAACGTGATTCGCTTTTTCTGGATCGAAACTGCCTCCCACTGCCAACAGCAGATTCACCCGCGCCATCACCTGGCCCGCGCGAATATCGACCACCGTTTGGCGTGCGATGAGAACCTGAGTTTCTGCGTTAAGGACGGACAAATAGCTTGCGAGACCTGCGCGATAGCGCTCCTCGGCCAGCTTGTACGCGGCTTCGTTGGCGTCCAGAGTCTCTTGCTGATCCAGCCGCTCACGTGCCAAAGCATCGATCAGGGTAAGTTGGTCCGCGGTTTGCTGGACGGCACGCAGCACCGTGTCGTTGTAGATGTCGATGGCGGAGTTGAGTTGGGCCTCACTACCTGTATACTCCGCGCGCAGGCGTCCGGCGTCGAAAAGAGGCAGCGAGATCAAGGGACCTACCTCGTAACCTCGCGCGCTCCACTGCACCAGATTATTGAGTCCGAACGCGCCAAAGCCAGCCAACGCCTTTAAATTGACGTCGGGGTAGAACGCTGCCTTGTCGGCACGGCGCTGCGCGTCGGCGGCCAATACATAAAAGCGCGCAGACAGCACGTCGGGTCGTCGCGCCAACAAATTGATAGGCAGAACGTTTGGCACCGGCAGCGTCGCGTCGGCGTTCAACGAGGGGGGTGAAATCGAGGCATAGGACTCCGCGCTGCTTGCAGTCAATACCGCAATGGCGTGAACGGCCAATTCTGCCGCCGCTTCTGCCTGCTCACGTGCGGCCTGTGCCTGAGGCAGCTGACCCTCCGCCTGCCGCAACTCCAGTTGTGTATCGAGCCCCGCCGCCACACGACGCCGCGTAATAGCGACGATGTCTGTGCGCTGTTCAGCGGAACGCTCGGCGATCGCGGCGAGAGCGTATTGGCGATAGAGTTCGATATACGCTTGGGCAATTGCGCCGGCGAGCATGAGTCGCGCATTGTCCGCATCGAAGCGAGCGGACTGTGCGCGCGCCTGTGCGCTACGGACAGTATCTTCTTGCCGGCCCCGGAAATCGAGATCCCAGTTCAGTGAAACCCCCGCCTGTCCGCTCCAAAAGGTATGTCCGGCGAGCGGCGGCGGTATCAGGTAGTTCTCGGGCGCCCGTTGATAGGACACACCCGCGCCGTAGTCGACGTTCGGCAATAGTTTTGACTGCAACGCCTGGGTACGAGCCACCGCTTCGACGACTCGCGAGCGTGCCTGGGCGAGCGTCGGGCTGTTCTGCAATCCGGCGCGAATCAATCGGTCCAGCTGGGGGTCTTGAAAGCTATTCCACCAGCCGTCTGTGACGGGTTCGACGGCAGCGCCTGATAACCCCGCATCGCGATTTGAGAGTTGCGTGGGATGACTCAAGTCTGTCGGGGGTAGAACACACCCTGAGAGTACCGCGGCGCCCAACAGCAATAGTGAAAACCGGCAGACGCGCGTTTCAGGCATCATGATCGCGCCGCGCCGATTAGATCCGCGCCTTTTTCGCCGATCATGATGGCAGGTGCGTTGGTGTTTCCTCGCACGACTTTAGGCATGATCGAAGCGTCTACGACGCGCAACGCCTCCAGACCGTAGACCCTCAAGTACGGATCAACCACCGCGAGCGGATCGTTGACACCCATCTTGCAGCTGCCAACGGGGTGATAGACGGTGTCGACGCGTTCGCGAAGTGCCTGACGGATTTCTTCATCCGAATGCACATTCTCGGTGAACAGGTCCTGCTTGCGGATCGTCTTCAACGCAGGGGCATCCATGAGGCGTCGCGTGAGCTTGAAACCGGTAACCATTCCCTCCAAATCCTCAGACTCGCCAAGGAAATTCAGGTCAATCTCGGGTGAGTCTTGTGGATTCGGCGACCGCAGTCGTACAGATCCTCGACTCTTGGGATCCAGATACGCGCAGTGACACGAGAATCCAGTGCCCCAATGGAATTTTCGGCCGTGGTCATCGATGAGCACCGGGCCGAAGTGAAGCTGGATATCTGGCGCCGCCAATTCCGGGCGAGACTTCAGAAAGCCGCCTCCTTCTGCAAAATTGGATGAGAGCGGACCTCGATGATCATGCGAATATTCCTTGGCCGCCAACAGCAGCCACGATGCCTCTGGCAAGGAGACACCATATAGATAGGGGTGGTCCGATGAGTAGCCGAAGACAAAGTCGGGATGGTCGTGCAGATTTTCGCCGACGCCAGGAAGATCATGAACTACGGCAAGGCCGTGCCGCCGAATCTCATCGCCGGGACCCACGCCTGACAGCTTGAGGAGTTGAGGAGTCTGAAACACGCCGGCACTCAGGATGACTTCTCGTCGCGCGCGGCATAGCTTCGTCTGACTCCCTTGGCGAAATTCCACTCCTACGGCGCGCTTTCCTTCGAAGAGAATGCGTGTAGCCAAGGTGTGAATTTCCACTTGAAGGTTTCGCCGAGTCTTCATGATCGGGTGTATATACCCGCGGGCCGCGCTGCAGCGCTCGCCGTCCTTCTGGGTGACCTGGTATCGACCGAGCCCCTCCTGTTCGGCCCCGTTGAAGTCCTCGCAAATCGGATATCCGGCCTCACGCGCTGCCTGCAGATAGATATCGATAACGGGATTCTCGCTCTGTAGCTTGCTGACGCTTAGTGGACCGCCTTGAGCGTGGTACTCGTCGCGAAACTGGTTGTTGTCTTCTGCGCGCTTAAAGTAGGGCAAAACGTCCGCGTAGGACCAGCCGACGTTTCCAAGCGCAGCCCACCCATCGTAGTCAAGGCGATTCCCGCGGATGTAGCACATCGCATTGATTGCTGAACTTCCGCCCAATGCCTTGCCGCGTGGCTGGTAGCCCATTCGGCCATCTAGGCCGCGTTGAGGAACAGTGTGGAATGACCAGTTGTGAATGCTCGACCCGACCATAAGAAACAACGCGGCGGGCGTCCTGATGATCCAATCGTCGCCGGCGCCGCCTGCTTCTAGGAGCGCAACACTAATTTCGGGATTTTCCGAGAGTCGGCTGGCGACAGCGCATCCGCTCGAACCCCCACCAACGACGATGTAATCAAAAGTACTCGTCACGATCGCTTCCTCCACAAGTGACTGCATGGCCGCGTTGAGCTGTGGCGAATGCTTCCGATTCATTGGACTGGAACTCGCGAACGATCGCCGTGAGCGGATCCAGAAGATTTTCGGCGGCGGCCGGGAACAAGGTGGTTGGTAAATCGCCGACGACACACAGCACCCGGGTCATCCTCGTCGCAATGCGGCTTGCCTTCCTTCGTACTCCTCGCATCAGGCCGCCAGGTGTTTGGTGGATGTTAGGCACTGTGAGAACCCCTTTGGCCTTTTATTGTGGTTATCTCAGCGCACTCCGCTCCGCGAATCGATTCCACGAAGGTGTTATCCCGACTGCAAAACGACCTACACTTTCGTGCAATAGGGCGAATATCAGGAGAGGGCGAGTCGTCGGAACCTGCACCGATAGCTAGTGGTGAACCGGCGGGCAAAGCATGCGGGGAGCGCAGGGCATTCGGCGCCGGGAGACGGAGCGTTGCGGAGCGCTTCGCGACCGATCAGGAAAGCCTTGTCCGGATCAAAGATCGAGGATGCCGCGCTTTAAGGCTATCATCACAGCATGGGTTCGGTCGGAGGCGTCGAGCTTCGGCAAGATGCTCTTCATGTGCGTTTTGACGGTTCCTTCAGAGATATCGAGCTCGGCCGCAATGACCTTGTTCGCTTTCCCCGCTGCCACTCGCCGCAACACCTCGAGCTCGCGCTCCGTCAGGGCGTCGTCCGCGACATGCTCAGCGATCTCCGTGGCGATTTCGGGTGGTATGCGTTTCTTACCCGCATTGACCACCCGGATTGTCTCGATTAGCTCCTTTCTGACGAGACTCTTGAGTAGATATCCGGCCGCACCGGCCCGCAGCGCTGCTGCCGCCTGCGCGTCGCCCGGGTAGGTCGTAAGAACGATGATCCTGGCATTGGGGAATTCGGCACGAATGGCCACGATTGCATCGATCCCGTTCATATCTGGCATGCGAAGGTCCATGAGCGTCACGTCGGGACGCAACCGGCGAAAGCTTTCAACCGCGTCCTTGCCGTTGCCGGCCTGGCCGACCAGGGTCATGTCCGGCTGCTCGCTCAGGACCGCGGCGATTCCCTCCCGCAGGAGCTGATGATCGTCGACGGAGAGTATGCGGATCACCTGGGAAGTCGATGCGTTGCTCACGACTCTGTCCCCACTGGAGGGGTGTCGGCAGGACGACGGAAGAAGGTGAACAGTGAACGCATGCGCGAGGACCGTGACAGAGGCGAATACGCCAGTTGCGCCGGGACCTGCAAGTTCACCTCCGTACCTGCGTCGGGCTTGCTCCAGATCTCGAGGTGTCCTCCGATCTTCCTCGCCCTCTCTCGCATTCCTGCCAGGCCAAAGTGGCCGGTCCGTCCCCACTCTACAACCGACTCGCTGATGCCTCGTCCATCGTCTCGGACTCGGACATGGAAAACGGTCTTCTCATAGTTGACCTCGGCCTCGATGTCTTTCGCGCCAGAATGCCTAAACGCGTTCCCGAGCGCCTCGCGAGCGACAAAATATGCCTCATCGCGCACGATCGGATGCAGCTCCCGGCGACTGCCCTGGACCATCACGCGGAATCTTGCGGAATGCTGCTGGGCCAGCTGCTCGCCCTCCGCGGACAGAGACTCGGGGAGGTCGGCGACCTCATCTGGTCGCGGTCGCAAGTCCTTTACTCTGTCCCGGCTCTCCGCGAGTAGTTCATCGGCTCGGTCCAGCGACTGCTGCATCTCTTGACGCGCTGGTTGATCCTGCGGAATACGATCGGCTGTACCCTGGAGACGCCAGATCAACCCTTGCATCCCCTGCAGCAACGTGTCGTGCAGGTCGCGCGCGATGCGCTCACGCTCCGAAAGCCGCGCTTCCAAAAGCCTGCGTGTCTCCGCGCGAACCTGCGCTAGTCGCGCCCGATACAAAGCTGCCAGGACAGCGATCAGAAGAAGCGCACACAAAGCGTAGAACCACCAAGTTTGATACCAGTTGGGCGGCACAACTATGCGCATCTGAGCGCCGCCTTTGTTCCAAACCCCGGAGTCATTTGACGCCATGACCTGAAAGTCGTACACCCCCGGAGGGAGCCTCGTGTAGTAGGCGGTCCGTCGTGTACCAGCGTTCTGCCAGTCGCGCTCCAAGCCCTTTAGCTGATACCGAAACTGCACGCGCTCTGGTACCGCGAAACTCAAGCCGGCGTACTCGATCTGCACGTCGGTGGTCCCGACAGGAAGCTGCAGTTTCCCGGACGGAGCGAACGCCTTTCCGTCGGCGATGATGGACTCAATCGCAACCGGTGGAGGTAGCGTATTTCGAGTGGGATGCCTCGGGTCGACCCAAGCGACGCCGTCGCTCGTTACAAACCATAGCCGGCCGTCAGTGCCACGGATCGCCGTTTGTGAGGTGTCGTATTGCTCGGGTATTCCGGGAAGACCATCAACGGCGTTCAGAACCTCAAAGTGGGTCGCATGGGAACTGTCGCGGAGTATCGCTGCGACCTCGGAGGCCGATATGCGAAGGACGCCTCGATTCTCGTTCACCCATAGGGTGCCGTCGTCAGCTTCAATGACTCCGGACACGCTGCCGAAACCCGGCCCATCGTAGGCAAGAACGGGGGTGAAGTCCGGACCGCGAAGTACAGCTAGTCCGTTCTCGCCACCCACCCACATGTGAGTACTGACCGAATCGATAGCCTTGATCGCACCGAGCGCAAGACCGTCTCTCGAGGAATACAGGTGCACCACTCCTTCTGCGACGGTCAAAAGCCTACCGTCCTGAAGTCCGAACCAAATCCGCCCACCCGAATCGGTGTACTCCGTCGTAGGCGTTCCGCTCTCTAGGCCCGGCGGTCCGCCCCTGAAATGACTCCAAGTTCCTTTTTCGAACGCGAAAAGACCCGCATCCGCCACATAAGCCCATAACCGGTGATCGCCGTCTATGGCGAGCCGCCACAGCTGGGTTCCCAGGTTGTCCCGCCGCCCACCCGATAACGGCTGCCTTTCACCGGGGACGTGCAGGCCAGTCGCGCACTCCTCACCAACGAATCGACAGCCGTTACCAATTCCAACGCCCCAGATCGACCCAAAGGGGTCGCGGTAGAGCCATTGCGAGATATCGGGGTCTTTGGCGCCGATGTGGCGAGCGTCGTGAATGCGAAACAAGACCCCCCTTTCGTCCGCCGCAAGGACATAGCCGTCGTTCCCCGGGACGATGGAAATATGCGCCGCCGCAGAAGTGAGCCTGATCGGAGCGAGCGCACTATCGCGGAACTGATCAATCCCATCGCGAGTGCCAACCCAAATGCTGCCCTCGCGATCCTCAAATATGGCTCCAGCAACGTCGGAGCTCAGACCATCCTTGCTCGTGAAGTGTTCCAACGCATCACTGAACTCGCCGATAGGCTTCTTCGGCAGCTGCAAGGGATGGGGTGCTCGCCTGAGACCATCGCCGGCTGTAGTGATCCAGAGACCGCGGTCTTTGTCGAAGAGCAGCGCCAAGGAACCCACGCGCACCTCGAGGTCGCCAGGTCTCTGGCATTTGGGTTCTGTCTGCCAAGTCTCAGGAAATGTCTTCTGACAATCGGTCCGGCTTAGCCCCTTGTAAGGTGTTCCTCGGCCAGGACGTAGGAGGGGTCGAACCGCCCGCGTTGTCTGCGCCATCCAAACCGTACCGTCTGGTGATTCCGCTAGTTTGAAAACCTGCCCGTCATAAGGCTCGTCGGCGAGTTCGAACTTAGAAGCCTGCGGACTTAGAACTGCGATGTGATGCTCGCCTGCGACCCACAGGGCTCCGGCATGGTCAACGAGAACTGCGAGCGCCGCAGAGCCTGGGAAGCCCGATTCGTCACCAACTGTCCGCCACCGCGCCCCATCAAAGCAGCCGAGGCCGCGGGACGATGCAGCCCAAATCCTTCCCTGCCGGTCTTGGGCAAATCCCCGAACGTCCCCCTCTGGAAAGCCATCGGCGGACCCGTAGTTGGTCAGCTTGCCGGCTACGAGAACGCTGGCGCCTCCTCCGCGATAGCCTATCCATAACTGGTTACCGGCCACAGCAAGCAGTCCGACGATCTGCTTTGAAGGAAACCGAGGACCCGCTCCGGGCTCAAACTTTTGAAATTGGACTCCGTTGAATCGATACAAGCCGCGAAGGCTCCCGACCCAGAGATAGCCGTCGCTCGTCTGCGCGAACGCACGAATGTCAGCGGGAGCACCGGACTTATTGTCCCAGACGCGGTGCATAAGTTCAGTGATGTGACGCCCCGGATCGAGCGCGAAAGCCGCCGGAACGCCTAAGAGCGCAATAGCTAGGAGTATTCGTGCAATCGCATTCATTCGCGTTGGAACGTGCCGTATGGCTGGTGTCGGCCTTGTAATTACCTTGCCCAAGAGACCTTTGGATCTCCCGAAAGGGAGACTCCCAGCTACCCGATGATAGGCTACGCCCATCTGCGGGGGTAGCGCACCCTCGTCACATGCAGCGGCTCTTTTCCATGTTTCCCTCGGGATGGCCGGGGATTGGTTTGCTTCTTCTTCGCGGTTCCACTGCCATCGTTCTGCTGGCCGAGACGTACTCTAACCGCCAATTCTTGCCCGGCTGGGTTCATTGCGCCGCAATACTGCTGGCCATGTCGCTATTTGTAGGGTATCTGACCCCAATTGCCGCGGCGCTCGGGCTGCTTCTTCACGTCTTCATCTGGGCTCGACTGGGCAATAGTAGTACGGCGTTGGCGGTCGTCGTCTCGCTCGAGATTGCGGCGCTCGCTCTCCTTGGTCCCGGTGGATACTCTGTCGATTCATACCGATTCGGACGACGCGTCGTAGTGCTGCCACCGGGCTGACTTGTCACTCAGGCGCGACATCACCCTTCAGCACGCTCACTCCATCGTGGCGCTCTTAGCCCTCCCGTAAGAGGCGTGCTCTGCGCGTTGCGCTAGTGGACGATTCAACCCACGCCGAAAGGGCGCTACGAAAGGGGAGATAGCCATGAAGCTCGCGCGCACCCGGGACACATGCCGTTCATGCAAACTCACCGAAGCTCCAACGGTCTTCGTCATCGACAGCGACGCATCCGTTCGCGAAGCGCTGGACCTGCTGATTCGCTCGGCGGGATGGCAGTCCAGAACGGCGGCTTCGGCCGAGGAGTTTCTGGCGCGTCCGCGACTCATAGGCCCCGGCTGTCTTTTGACGGAGATGAATCTCCCGGGATTGACGGGGCTCGATCTGCAAAAACTCATTCTTGATCGCAGGGAACTTCCAATCATTTTCATAAGCAACTGGGCAGATGTACATGCCGCCGTGCAGGCCATGAAGGGAGGAGCGTTCGAGCTACTGACAAAGCCGATTGCAGCGGATCCTTTGTTGAGCGTGATCCGATGTGCATTAGAACGCAGTCGCGCGGCTCTTAGTTATCTTAGCCATATCGAAACGCTTCAGGCGCGCTACGAATCACTCAGCGCTCGGGAGAGAGAGGTGATGCACCTGGTGGTATCCGGTCGCCTCAACAAGCAAGTTGGCGGCGACCTGGGTATCACGGAGTACACAGTGAAGGTGCACCGAGGCCGTGCGATGCGAAAGATGCAGGCGACTTCATTCGCCGAGATGGTAACCATGGTGGCGAGCCTGCGCGGTGAGACCGTTACGATTGGTACTAGTTTCCATGCGAGTCCCGAACCCCTGACGCGCGTCACAAGCCTGGCGGAATCGACTCACCTGAGGGACTATGGTCTGGTGCCTGCGTGAGTTTTTAATCAGCTGGTGCAATGACACCTATGTGTACTGTTAGCCGCCGGCAGAGCGGACCATTCTTAAAGTAGACGATTCGGCACGGTGCCGAATCGAAAAGGAGGCCGCAACATGACATCTCCTGAAGGCAGCGAAACTGGGTCCAAACACACCAGCTACTACCCCTGGTGGCTGGACAAATTGGCCGACGACGTCACCGGTGAGGGCGCCGCAATTCAGGGTGTAATTCAGGGGGCAGAGTTCGTTCACAAGGTCGTTACCGACGCACGCAAGATTTACGAAAACCAGACTATCGAGCTCACCGGCGATTACGGCGACAACGGCTTCCTCGAGGAGTACACGTGCAACATTCAAGGTCAGTCGACCCGAGTGGTCGTGACAGTCAAACGCAACGCCGCCGGCCAATGCCAGCACCTCGTGGTAAACCACCGCCCACGCAGTTCCGTGCTGCTCTTCGCCCGCCTGATGGGAAAGCAATATGCCGGCACCCCCCTTGCCGCGTTTTTCATTGGTAGCGAGTGCTAAAGACAGCGCGCCAGACTTCCCCAGAGGGCGCCTTTTCGCGGTTGCGATGGCGCGGTAACCACTGACCCTAAACTTAGCGCCACCACTCACCACAACTTCGCAGGCCTAACATTGAGGACAATTCGATGCGTAATATCACGTCCCGCCAATTAAAATATTTGAGCGCCCTTGCCGGTTTCGCCGCGATCGGCGTTTGCGCGTTTTACGTAGCAGGGTCTGCGGCCGAGAGCGGCCAGACGAATTCAGACGTGGCTGCCAAGTCGGACGAAGCGTCGCCGATTTATGGAGTCACAATTCCTCCCGGCTACCGCGACTGGAAGTTGATTTCGATGAATCACTTGGTGACAGCCAAAGTCGACCAACTGCGCGCCCAACTCGGCAACGACATCGCGGTGAAAGCCATCCAAGAGGGAAAGCTTCCATTCCCGGATGGCTCGATCATTGCAGCGTTGCACTGGAATAACGTCGCTTCCGGTGACAACAACAAGGTCCTTGGCGCTGCATTCCCAGGCGCCCAATCTTTCGTGACCGGCCCAGCGGTCAACGTTCAGTTTATGGTGAAGGACTCAAAAAAGTACGCCGCGACAGGCGGCTGGGGATTTGCGGACTTCAAGAACGGAGAACCCGGTGACCGGGCATTGCATGAAGCATGCTTTGGGTGTCATGTTCCGGCCAAGGATCACGACTTCGTCTTCGTCCATTACGCACGTGCACCGTGAACTCCCGCCCGAGTCGTACCATTGAGTCACGCAATGCGCAAGTAGCGATTATTCACGGTGACCATTGCACTGCTGAGGATTTCTTTGTCCGCGCCGCATTCAAACGAACCGAACACGCATCCCGCACATACCAAGCATGATCACCGTCGCTATGATTCCCGCGATGACCGCGCCGCCAATCATGAATCGGTTTGCGAGCGCCTCGCGAATCCCGTGGGCCAGGAGAATGACACGCGCTCCCGCCGCGAGATGCGAGAGTAAGAGGAATACGCCTAACCAATAATGAGGCACGAGCCGGATGTTCCACGGGTCCCGGACGAGCCCCATTGGTGCGCCCGTGGCGAATCCCCATCCAGTGTCGATGCCGAGATACGTGCGCGCGAAAATGAAGACCGAATTCATGTGCCCCAGCACATAGAGCGCAAGATAGATGCCCGAGGCGATCTGGAACGTACGGAAGGGGTCGCTGGGCGCTGCAGTCGCGCGCCAGACGAAGAAGAGCCCAGTACCGACTTGGAAGAGAAAAAGCGTCACAATCAGTGGCTGGACGAATTCCGCACGATAGACGTGCCGGAACACTTGCATCACTGCCTCGTACATCCGTGGGCCGGCGGGAAACACCAGGTGGTTCGTGATGTGGATCGCTAGGAATATACTGACGAGGGCGAATGCGGACACGCCATGGGCGACGCGTAGCGGCACTGGGACAGGGCAGGCCGCGACTCTCGCCGGCGTGTCATTGGCGGAACGTAGCACCACCGCGACCGCAATCACCCAGCACGCGATCCAGAGCCAGACTTCAGGCACCGGATCGTGCAGCATGTAGAGAATGACGCCGACAAACGTGAACAAGGTAGGCGCGGCGACTGCAAAGAGGGCCACCCGCTTTGCTCGCAACTGTCCCGTTGTCGGGTTGGCAATTCCGGAGAGAGACATTGCGGCGAGCAAAGCGACCAGCGGCATCGCGAAGGCCAGGCCCAGGCACACCGCTGCAGTGAGCGTCGAAATTGGGCGCCAGCCTGTCTCCACGATGCGCGTGACGCTGGCGTTGAAGCCCTTGAGAGGAAACGGATAGAGCAAAGCCGCGAGCGACGGAGTCACCGTCGAGAGTCGTGCCTTAATGCAGAGCAAGCTTCCGTTGATCCTGTAGGTGTTTGACCGGCGAGTCCTGTCATCACCTTCAGTGTGGGTGAGACGTGGTGTCCGGGACCGTGAACGCCACCGTCTGCCTGCACTCGGCGCACTCAGCGAATACGTGGTGTTCGGCGTTGACCAATTCGACACGTAGCTTGTGCGGACCGGGTGGCAGACCCGCTACGCTGATTGTATTGTCACCGTCACTCGCTTCCACCCAACCCCATGGCAAGTCATCGACGTGTACGTGCAGATGTCCGATCCGTGGGGATGCGTTAATCGCCCCTGACCCGAAGACCGGTACGATGTGCACGTTCTCCACACGATATTGGATCCAAACAATCCCCAGGGCTAGTCCTGTGGCAAGGGGGATGGGGTCTAGAATTAGTTTGGGCGGGGGCTCGTTCTGGATGGCGACGTACGGTGAGGCCCCGCGGACCTCCCTAGCACTCTGGGCGAAGGCGTTCGTGGCGAGCACACTACCAGCCGCGACGGCGGCGAGCGTCTTGATAAGCGTATTCATTTGCGTTTTCACCTTGTTGATTGCCAAAACGGATAACCCAGCCTGGGGTCGCCGGGGTGTCAAGACGGTTGCACCAATGTGACTGAGGATGCGCGGGAAACAGGGAACTTTCATCATTGTGTTTTCTCCGAACTATGTGCTGTGCGCGATCGGATCCGCCGTTACGAACTACCGCAGGACTCTGAACGCTGCCCTCAATTCGGCAGCGAAGAGCTCTGGCTCCTCCCACGCGGCAAAGTGACCACCCCTATCGACCTCGTGGAAGTAGATTAGATTGCGATAAGCGCGACGAGCCCAAGTCTCCGGTGCCTGGTATAACTCGCCGGGAAACACCGTAATTGCCACTGGCAGGGAAATGTCACCGGTCTTCTGCGCGCTTGAGATAACCAGCTGGCGCCCCGCATTCTCCCAGTAGAGACGCGCCGCGGATGCGGCGGTATTGGTGAGCCAGTAGAGGGTGACATCGTCCAACACGTCGTCCTTGGCAAGAAGCCGCTCGGGCTCACCCGCGTTGTAATCGAACATGAATGCCGCCAGACCCACTGGAGAATCTGTCAACGAGTAACCTATCGTCTGCGGGCGGGTAGTCATATACGCGGAGTAGGCGGCATTCTTGGTGCGGAAAACGTCAAGCTGGGCAAGTGCCCGACGTTCCTTGTCGGAAAGCCCTTCAGGCTCCGGCGCTCCTGGCGCCAGTGACTTCAGGATTTCCGCCGGCAGGACCGCCGCCAAGGTGATGTGAATCCCGAGCAACCCAAGCGGCGCCTGGCGCGCCATGGCGCTTGAGACCGGGGATCCCCAATCTCCACCCTGGGCAACGTAGCGTTTGTACCCTAGTCGCTGCATGAGCACAGCCCACGCGCGCGCGATGTGCTCGGGGTCCCAGCCTGGTGCTGTAGGCTTACCGGAGAATCCGTAACCCGGCATCGACGGGATGATAACGTCAAAGGCGTCTTCCGCGCCTCCCGCATAAGACACCGGATCGGTCAGCCGTTCGATGACTTTGAGCTGCTCGATGATCGAACCCGGCCAGCCATGGGTGATGATGACGGGAAGCGCGTGCGGGTGGCCCGAGCGCACATGGATGAAGTGGATGTCCACTCCATCGATGGTGGTTACGAAGTTCGGGAAGGAATTGAGCCTCGCTTCAATCTTTCGCCAGTCATAATCGCGTTCCCAGTACCGTACGATCTCCTGCATCGTCGCCAACTGATTGCCTTGCGACCGATCGGAGACTGTCTCTTTTTCCGGCCAGCGCGTCGCACGCAGGCGCGCGCGAAGCTCGACCAGCGCCTGCTCTGGAACGTGGATATGGTATTGGCGAATAGCTTCGCTCGCGGCGGGGGAGCCCGCGTGAGCCCCCGAAACAGTCGCCGAGTAGGCGTCAGTCGCCCCTGAAAGAAGCGACGCGGTATTGCACAGCGCCTTCTCGACTTGAATCATGATTTCTCTCGGTTTAGCTACCAAAGTGATTGGCGCGCGGTTCGTTCAGTTTCGATAGAGATCGTGGAATTGAGGTTCCAACGCCACGCTATTCAGACTTTGCACGCAGCTGGCAAACTCCGCGCCGTACGGGTCAATACCGATGTCGGCGCACGCCAGTTGTTCCTTGCTCACCGTGGCGAGCACATTAGAAGATCTCGAGCGACTCGAGAGGAGGAATGGCTTTGGATCGAGCGAGGCCAGCAGAGTCGTCGATTGCGAGCCCGTCTCATCTTTGACCCCGAGAACGCACCGCGCCAGAACAGAACTGCCCGCAACAAAGCCCTGCGAGCGACAGTCCTGCTCCGCTTGCCTCTCAGCACGTGCAATCTCAACCTGCCTCAGAGTGCTCGAGAGAGTCGCAATGCATCCCCGGTAGCGATTGGTCGACGATGAGGAATCCGGATCGTACGGCCAGAGATTGTCCGCCAGTGGCTCTGACGCGCGAAAGCCTAGTACGTTCTGACAAACTTCGCCGACTTGGGACAACTGGTCGGCGCTCAGATGATTGGGGTTGTACGGCGGTGCGGAAGCACAGGACGCGAGGGCAGCGCACGCGCTCGCGGTGAACGCCGCCGCCGCACTCGCGGACCGAGAGACGGGGCACGCAAGCGCATCGCGGGCGAACAGCTTCCGAAAACTTTTGAGACATTTCGAAGTCATCATGAAAGCTCTCCTAGAATGTTGGCGTTGACCCACTTCGGGACAACCTCGTTGGATTAGCGCATGGGAAAGGCTGCGAATCGATTCAACGATGGTGTAACGCCCGCAGCAACGTCGCCCGAGGCCGAATCTCGAGCCGCCAGTCAAGTGACGGAGCAGCATACCCGGCGACACTTGATCACTGAGCGCCCACCACGGCGGCTCGCAGAATCCGTACAAGAGTGTGACCGAGTCGGCCCCACGCGCGTCTAAGGCTATCCAAGGGCTCGTCGACCTGAGGGCTGCGATGCTGGCATCGCACACACCACTCGCAGAAATGCTCACAGTTGTTCTTGAGCACGTGATAACAATCCTCGCCGAGTCGGGAACGAGCCCGAGCAACCACTTCCGGTCGGTCTCTCCACCCAAACTCTCCGGTACGAACCCAGATCGGGCGGCCCAGGGAAAACTGCGACAGCGGCACTTCTTCTACAGGACCTCGGTGCAAGCCGCGCGAGAATCCGCAATAGTGCACGACGCAACCCCGACCAACGTAGATACCGTGATGGGTATATCCGCGACGTAGAGCCACCATATGTGCGCCCAGCGGCGGCTCTCGCCCCGCATCTACGGTGTGATCACCGGGCCGCATAGCGCGACCCGAGTGGCCACATTCCGAAGACTGTTGTCGCCAAAGGGAGCATTTCATCTATCGACCGTCCGTTCAGCATAGACATCGAAAGTGAATCATGTGGTGTCGCTCCAAGCGATTGCACGATGGTACTAATCCATTGGAATAAGGCGCACCGAGCCAACCCCTTGTGGGCGATGCAAGAGGCGTTGCCGATGACTGCCACCGCAGTTGAGAAGTGAGTCCGGCAAAGCGCCAGATCACCCATGCCTTGCAGCTACACCATCGTGCAATCGATGCTTCCCGCTGGCTGTAGTTCAATTGACCGCGAACACCGCCACTGTAAAGCGGTCAGTCAGCGTGACTGGCGGATGGAGAGAACGAATGCACTTCAAGACACACGATGAAGCGGGACGGGAGATCTTCTGCCCGGCGCGTGCTGGAACCGATCATCCTCTATCTGCACCGCGTCGAATCAAACGGAGTGAAATCCCGGAAGACCGCGCCGTCTCACTGCTGGCTCCCCCGAGTGCTCCAAAGCCATTCT
>Ga0209773_10000147_pt1 | contig 20917 bp, 14 predicted proteins | sample BogFormECP14_OM1_FD_188244 | JGI IMG/M metagenome (GOLD analysis project Ga0209773, IMG submission 188244) | Bog forest soil microbial communities from Calvert Island, British Columbia, Canada - ECP14_OM1 (SPAdes) (version 2) | ecosystem: Environmental > Aquatic > Freshwater > Wetlands > Bog ... | reverse complement strand
ATAATCTGTATTTAATAAGTTATTCAATCAATGTTTAAATTGATCACCTTTTTCTTTACTTATAGTTGATTTAACTTTATTAAAAAAAGTTATAAAAGGGGAGGATGATAAGATATTGTTTGTTAAAAAGTCTAGATGATTGTTATATAGTTTATATGTAACCCACATTACAACAATGAAAAGTATTGTTTTTAATATTATATTGTTAATAATGTAAGGATCTTTTTTGCATTCTTCCATATATTTTCTATCATTACTGTCATACATATTCATTACATCTATTTCTTCTAATATTGTATAGTAGTTATCTTCACCTATTTCTCCTTTAAATGAGTTTAATAAGTTAAGTAAGAAGTTGTTTTTAAAAGAATAACCTGGTTTTAATTCAAGAAGGTAACAAGGTTTTAGTATGTATTCTTCTCTATTAGTATATTTATAATATAAATTCATAATATAAACTAAAAGATTTATTGGAGTAAAGATTATTGTATATCAAATTACTATGTATATGTTTAATAATATATTTTTAGTCATTAATAAATTTATTTTAAATGATGAATAATCTGGATTCATTCAACTTAAAAGTTTTCTTATTGTTGTAAGTGTTTGTATAACATCCAAAGGTTTGGAAATTGCAACTTGAAGTTTAAATGCTGAAAAGGCTAAACTTTTGATTAATGTTTTTATAATTTTTGTCATTTTTTTTTTATATTTTTTTTTTAATTTTTTTTAACCTCAGCCAGTTAAGAATATTAAAATTAATAAAACTTAAAAGTGATAGTAAGAAATTGTTCCAAGCAATTATAATACACAATCAATGTTTGGTTGTTAAATAAAGTTTTCAAAAAAAAAAATACCTAGTTAAGATAATATATTATTACAAATACAAGAAGTATAGCATACAAAGGAAGTTAGTAAAAATTTCAAGTATGTAACAATGGACAATCAGCAGGAAACCAAAAGATAAAAACTAATATCTTAGTAGGATCCTCAGAGACTACACGTGAAGCTCCTTATAGGCTAGCAGCCAATTAAAATAAGTAAGGATTAAGATATAGTCCAGCCTTTATTGAAAGATATAGGTATTACATATATGTATTAATTAATGTAATCTGACAACTTCAACAAGTTTAGTATGTTCAAAATTTTATCAACTATAACTACAAAAAGATTATCTAAACTTGAAAGATCCAAATTAACTATTGAAAGTTCTTTAAATGAGATTAATATGGGATTATTACTAGGAGATGGACATATTAAAATTTAAAACTTTAACTGGGAAATCTAGATTTATGTATAGTAAAGTTGTATAAAAATACAACATCTTAACTATTTTAACCATGTTTTAGATTTATTTAAAGCCTATTTATCTAAAGATTTAAAAATTAAAACAAAATCATTTATAGATAAGAGAAATAAAAATAGTTATAGTTCCGTTAATTTTGCAACATTATCATTGCCATGTTTTAATTACTACAAAAATCTGTTTTATAATTCAGATGATTTAAAAATAGTACCTTCAAATATACAAGATTTACTTACTCCTAGAGATTTAACTTATGAAAAAGGGATGATGGTTTTCTTCAAAATAAAGGTTTACATTTAAGTACTTAAATTTTACCTCTCAAGATTATTTTAAAGTTAAATGGACCTTAGAAAATATGTTTGGAGAAAATACCTTTAAATGTAAATACATAAACATATAAAAAAGGAGAAAGAAATTATATATGGGAATAAAGCATGGATATGATAAAACACTAAATATCTAAGTTTATGCTTTAAAATATGCTTTACAAAATAAAGTTTGATAAATTAATATAATTTTATGTAACTGATCTTTTACCATTTTATGCTATATTAAGATCAATACCAAATAAATTATTAGGAGTAATAGCTATGTTTGGATCTTTATTAATTTTATTAATACTTCCACTAATAGATTTATCTAGAATCAGAGGAAATCAATTTAGACCTGCAATGAAATTTGCTTTTTGGTTTTTTGTTGTAGACTTCATAATTTTAATGTGGATTGGTTCAATGCATCCTGAAACTCCATATTTAGAAATAGGTCAATTTGCAACTGCATTTTACTTTGCTTGGTTTTTAATTATTGTACCAATAATTGGTTTAATTGAAAATACTATTTTTGATTTAGCTAATGATAATACTAGCAATTAAATTTATATAAATTTAAATAAATTTAAATATATATATTTTATATATATATATATATATATATATTTAAATATAAAACAATTAAATTATTTAACCCCATTTAAGTAAAATAAAAATTAAAAAAAAAATAATATTTAAAATTTATAAATTTATAATTAGAAAATATATTTAATTTACTTTCTAATTTATAAATATCTTAACCTAAACTTTGTATAATTTTAATTACATTTTCTTAGTTAAATTATTAATTTAATTAAGATACCCTCAATATCTCATTTATGTTTTTAATTTAATAAAAACATTAGTAAAATTTTATTTTACTAATTTGCCTAATTAAGCAGAGATAGTTCTTTATATTATATCAAAAAGAGCCTAATTAAAAAAAAAATAAAAAATGGAATTTATGTATATTTTAGAAATTTTAAATATATTTGACTTACTAGCAATGTTTATTGTATCTTTAATCTTAAACACGGTTATTTTTAGTTCTTTAAGATTAGGATATTTAGGGAAAAATTTGAAAGAAAATTTTAATTTTGTTTTAAATAAAAGACAAAATTTATTAAGTATCTTTATCTTTATATTTAGTTTATTATTATTATTTTGTTTAAATAATAATGTAATTTTTTTAGATGAAAATGTTGTAGTAACAACTAAAATTAAAGATAGTACATTTGTTATGTCAGGTGAAATGATTAATACAATATTTACTAATTTAGGTAGTGCTGGAGTTTTTGTCGCTGGAGCTCGAATAGCAGCTAGTTTAGTAGCTAAACATCCAATGCACTTGTTGCCTAAGACTGGTGTTATTGGTGGTGTTGCAGCAGGATTTACAGCAACTTTTAGAACGGTAACTCATTTTAGTCCATCTTCTAATTTAGGTTCAACAACTGTTAACACAGGGCCAGTGGAAATAAAAATAGAGGGATTAAATGTAGCAAATAGTGAAAATAGTGTAAATAATGAATATATTAAAGGTTTACTAGATCAGTATTTTGGTGTATTAACTAAAATTTCAAATAATAAGTCAGCCATAAATTTTACGGAAGAAAAAACAGGAAATATGTGTAATATAAGTGGTAATGTAGAACAAACAAGTAAAATAGTTCAAGAATTAGATAAACTTGATCCAAATTGGAAAGAGGGATTTATTAATTCACCATTAGAAATAGGTAATTCACTTACTCAATTTGTATTAGAGGCTTTAAGTAATCAACTAATATTTAATTTTGTTACTGTTTATTTATTAATTATGTTATTAATTATTTTTATTTGTAAATTAGTATTAAGTAAAGATATTCAATTTACTAATTTAAAAAAATATCCTTTAGGTAATTATATTAATAAATTTCTAGTTAAATACATTTCTATTTGACAGACCAGTGGAAATGTTTGAATATTTTTAATTGTAATATCCTTAATAATTTTCAATATAGTATCTACTTTTTCTACTTATCAATTAATTATATTATTAAAATAAATTAAAAAAATTAATTACAAATAAATATTTACCCCTTTTTTCCTTAATTTAATTTTATATTTCTAAATAAACCTAAGTAAATTTTACTTTCTAAAATCTAACTTGTTTAATTAATTATTTAAGTAACAAAATTAAAATATTTAAAAAATAAACCTTGTAAAAATATTAAGTTATATATATATAATATATTATATATAATTTAAGTAAAATTAATATTAAAAGAGAATTAATTTACATTAAATAAATTAAATATTTTAAGCAACCAACTGTAAACGTCTTTACGTATACTAAACTGATCTGTTATTAATTAAAAAAAAAATTTCTAATTTAAATAAAATATTTAAATTATCCTTATGAACGAACAATGAAATATAGTTTAATAAAATAAACTAATAATAATAGTTAATCTAACCGTTGGTGTCAATATTAAATATAAAAAAAAAATAATAAAATATATAAAGTGAAAACAAATATAATTAGAAGTCAATTTCAAGCTTTTCCTTTTCATCTAGTAGAACCTTCTCCTTGGCCTATATTACTTAGTTTTTCAATTTTTTCTATGGCCATTGGAGCTGTAATGTCTTTTCATGGTTTTTCTTATGGAGGTTATTTATTAAGTTTAGGTTTCGTTCTTACAGTTTATGGAATGATACTTTGGTTTAGAGATGTAATCATAGAAGGAACATTACTAGGTAGCCATACAAAAGAAGTTAAAAACGGTTTAATAATAGGAGTAGTACTTTTTATAATAAGTGAAGTATTTGCTTTCTTATCAATCTTTTGAGCCTTTTTTCATTCTAGTTTATCACCAGCAATAGAAATAGGTGGAACTTGGCCACCACTAGGTATTACACCATTAGATGCTTTTGCTATTCCTTTACTTAATACTTTTTTATTATTATCATCAGGAGCATTTGTTACTTATGGTCATCATGCTTTAATTGCTGGTAATAGAAGAGGAGCTATTATAGGAACAGTTCTTACTATAATTTTTGCTATAATTTTTACAGCATTACAATATTTTGAATATTCAGAAGCAGCTTTCACAATGTCAGATAGTGTGTATGGTTCAGCATTTTTTGCTTCAACTGGTTTACATGGATTTCATGTTATTATTGGTACAATTTTTATTTCAGTTGGATTATTTCGAATCATTAATTACCATTTAACTGATACACATCATGCTGGTCACGAAAATGGTATACTATATTGGCATTTTGTTGACGTTGTTTGATTATTCTTATTTATGGCTGTTTACTTCTGAGGTGGTGGTTAATTATTTAGTTTTTTAAATTTTAAAATAAAAAATAAAAAATAAAAAATAAAAAATAAATATAATTAAAAATACTATAAAAATAAAAAAAAAAATAATTAATATTTACTAAATTTTATAAAAAAAAAATTAAATATTAATTAGAAATAAAATATAATTTAAATTAAATTAATATAAATTAAATGACTTAATTATTAAAGGTACTATAAGGAATATACAATATAAATTAATGAATTTGTCAATATTCTTATTTTTAATAGGAATTTTAGGTTTTATATTAAATAGAAAAAATATAATATTAATGATAATAGCCATAGAAATAATGCTATTAGCAGTAACATTATTAGTATTAATAAGCTCATTTGGTTTTGATGATAATATAGGACAAACATTTAGTATTTATATTATATCTATAGCTGGTGCTGAATCAGTAATAGGTTTAAGTATTTTAGTAGCTTTTTATAGATTAAGAGGGAATATCTCACTAAGAACATAATGTATCTATCAATTTTAATTTTACCTTTATTAGGTTCAATTGTATCAGGTTTCATAGGAAGAAAAATAGGTGTAACAGGATCACATTTTATAACTTGTACATGCTTAATATTATCTTCCATATTAGCTACTATAGCTTTTTATGAAGTAGGAATTTGTGGATCTCCTGTTTCAATTAACTTATTAAATTGAATTGAATCTGAATTTATGTTTATATCTTGAGGGTTTCTATTTGATCAATTAACAGTATCTATGTTTATACCTGTTCTTTATATATCATCATTAATTCATATATTTTCAATTGATTATATGTCAGAAGATCCTCTCTTTGTTTAGTGGGGATAAACTATCAAACTCCGGGGACTTCCTAAAGACTATAGTACCAAACTATATCCGAAAGATTATAAGTGGCCAGATTAATTACCTGGGTAAGGTAACAACCTATAGTATGATTGAAAATGAAATGGAATATCGCGGATCTAAATCAGTAATAATTAATAATACTGTAAAAGAGCAACGAGTAGACGGTAGTTATTGCATTATAGCCAAATCCGAAAAAAATGCAATTAAGGTGTACTCTAAATGACAGTTAACGCTGTCAAATTTTCAATAAATGTTATCTAAACAATTTAATTTTAGATCTTTCTGTAATATTTCTAATAGCTCTAATTTGAATCCTTGATTTGTCAGTGGTCTTATTGATGCCGAAGGTTCATTCACTGTTTTAGTTGTAAAAGATTCTAGACGTAAACTAGGTTGAAGAATAGAATGTAAATTTCAACTCGGTCTTCATGAACGGGATTTATTATTATTATTGCAAATGAAAGAATTTTTTGGAGGTATAGGTGATATTTATAAATCAAACAAATTTAATAATTATATTATTAGTTCTAAAAAAGAATTATTAATATTGATTAATCATTTGAAAAAATATCCTTTATTAACTCAAAAAGGTGGAGATTTTTTATTATTTAAACAAGTTGTAGAACTTATAGATAATAAAACTCATTTAACTATTGAAGGTTTACATCAAGTAGTCAATTTAAAAGCATCTATTAATATAGGTCTTTCGGAACAATTAAAATCTGAATTTAAAATTTTTACTCCTGTTGAAAGACCTATAATAAAAATAGAAAATATACCTGATCCTAACTGAATTTCAGGTTTCGCCTCAGGGGAAGGTAATTTTTCTATTAAAATATTTAAAGGAACAAATAAAATTGGATACAGAGTTCAATTAAAGTTTAGATTAGTACAACATATCCGAGACAAATTACTTATGGAAGTTATAAATAAATATTTTAACACAGGTAATATATATAAATATTCTGAAAAATCAGCAATAGTTATAGAAATTTTTAATTTTTCAGATATTGTCAATATAATTTTACCTTTTTTTGATAAATATCCTATATTAGGTGTAAAACAACTAGATTATTTAGACTGGTGTAAGGTTGTAAAATTAATGAATGAGGGAAAACATCTTACAATTGAGGGATTATCTTTAATTCGAGCTATTAAATATAAAATGAACAGAGGAAGATCTATAGAATAATATAAATTGCATGATTGAAGTTGATTTTTTAAGCACAACCAAAGATTTTTCTCATATTTATCATTATTTACTTTTTTTATGTTATTGTTAGTTTCTGGTTCTAATTTTTTTGTTATGTTTGTAGGTTGGGAAGGTATAGGTATAGTTTCATATTTATTGATTAATTTCTGATATTCACGAATACAAGCAAATAAAGCAGCAATATTAGCTTTAACTATGAATAGAGTAGGTGCTCTGTGAAGTGGGAATTCACAATTGTGCCTAAAACTATCAAATTCCGGGGACACTCTAAAACTTCTGATACCAAACTATATCCGAAAGATTATAAGTGGCCAGATTAATTACCTGGGTACGGTAATAAGTCAGAAGATGAAGGAAACTGAAATGGGTAATCGCGGATCTAAATCAGCCAACAAAGCTGTAAAAGAGCAACGAGTAAACGGTAGTTACCTATTTAGTGCTAAACAAAATAGGTTAAGATATACTCTAATGGGCTTCGAAAGAAGTTATCAAATCAAAATCCTTTCTAAACAATTAAATAATAATTTTTCTACTTTAGTTCAAAATTCTAAGATTAATCCGTGATTTGTAACTGGATTTACAGATGCTGAAGGTTCTTTCAGTATTTCAATTCATATTGATAAAAGAATAAAAGGAAGACTAGGTTGAGCTATAAAACCAAGTTTTCAAATATCTTTAAATTCTAAAGATATAAACTTATTATTACAATTGAAAGAATTTTTTGGTTGTGGAATAATTATTAATAAAATTACTCGAAATGAATCTAGCTTTAGAGTAAATTCCTTTCAAGATTTAACAAATGTTATAATTCCACATTTTTCCAATTATCCATTAATTTCTCAAAAAGCTGCTGATTTTAATTTATTTACAGAAATTGTTAAATTTATTGAAAATAAAGTACACTTAACTGAAGAAGGCTTACAAAAAATAATTAATATTAAAGCTTCAATAAATTTAGGTTTATCTGAGGTTCATAAAATTAAATTTCCTAATTATACTCCAGTAGTTCGACCAATAATTAGTAGTGCTACTGATTTTCCAAATCCTAATTGATTTGCAGGCTTTGCAAGTGGTGAAGGTTGCTTTCTTCTGAATATATCTAAGTCTAATGAAATTAAAATCGGTTATATTGTTCAATTGGTATTTAAAATTACACAAAATAAGAGAGACAAAAATTTATTAGAATTAATTGTTAAAATTTTAAATTGTGGGGCTGTTTATTCTCACAGTAAAAATGCTTTAGTTTTCACTGTTTCTAGTTTAGCAGATATAATTAAAGTAATTATACCCTTTTTTAAACTTTATCCTATTCAAGGAATAAAACAATTAAATTATGAAGATTTCTGTAAAGTTGCTTTATTAATGGATAAAAAGGAACATCTGAACCAAAAAGGTTTAAATCAAATTAGATTAATCAAAGAAAGAATGAATACAAAAAGAAATTAATGAAAATATTATTTATATTGCATGATAAATTTGAGTGCCATGGATATGGGATTAAGTATAGGATTTTTTGCATTATTTGCATTATTTGGATCTTTAGACTATGCTACAATTTTTAATATAGCACCTTTTATGAATGAAACATCTATAACTATAATTGCTTTACTATTACTTTCAGGTGCTTTAGCTAAATCAGCTCAAATTCCATTACATTCATGGTTACCTGGAAGTATGGAAGGTCCAACACCAGTTTCAGCTTTAATTCATGCAGCTACTCTTGTTACTGCAGGATTATATTTATTACTTAGATCTTCACCTTTATTAGAATTTAGTTCTACAGCTTTATTAATAATTACATTAATAGGAGCAACAACAGCTTTATTTGCAGCAACATGTGGTTTAGTACAAAATGATTTAAAAAGAATAATAGCATTTAGTACAATATCTCAACTTGGATATATGGTTATGGCTGTAGGATTATCTCAATATAATGTAGCTTTAATGCATGTTGTTAATCACGCTTTCTTTAAAGCATTATTATTTTTAGGTGCAGGAGCTGTAATACATAGTTTTGCAGATCAACAAGACGTAAGACGAATGGGAGGTTTACTAAAATTTTTACCTTTTACTTATTCAGTAATGTTAGTGGGTACATTATCTTTACTAGCAACTCCTTGGTTAACAGGTTTCTATAGTAAAGATTTAATAATAGAATTAGCTTATGGACAATATAGTTTTAGTGGTACATATGCTTATATATTAGGAAGTATAACAGCAGGATTAACAGCATTTTATTCATTTAGATTAATAAGTCTTGTTTTTTTAACTGTGCCTAATGGTTCTAGAAATATTTATTTAAATTCTCATGAAACAAATTTATCAGTTATAATACCGCTATTTTTTTTATCTTTATTTAGTATATTATTTGGATATGTTTTTTCTGATTTATTTGTAGGAGTTGGGTCAGATTTTTTTGGAAACTCTTTATTTATTCACCCTAATAATATATCTTTAATAGAAGCAGAATTTAGTTTACCTATATTTATTAAATTATTACCTGTTATATTATCTTTATTAGGAGCTAGTTTAGCTTTATTATTATATCATAATAATCCTGAATTTGTAATTAGTTTAACTGAAAATATATTCGGACAAAAAATATATACTTTTTTAAATGGTAAATATTTATTTGATGTAATTTATAATCAATATATAATAGCAGGAGGATTACAACTTGGTTATTATATATCTAAAGTTTTAGATAGAGGTGTAATAGAACTTATAGGTCCTTATGGTTTATCTTCTTCTTTAACAGATTCAGGAATTAATATAGCTAAATTAGATACAGGTGTTGTAACTACTTATTCACTTTATATAACTTTATGTTTACTATATTTATTATTCTTAGTTTTTGCTCCTATTTTAATAGATACCTCATTATTAACTGAATTAAGATTATTTATTATATACATTTCTGCTTTAATATTAGTTATTTCTCCCTTATTTCAATTAAATTATAAATCTTAAATTTATAATCAACTAATTCTTAATTATATATATATAAATAATATATATTTATAAATTATATATCTTAACCCCTTTCTTTTTTTAAATAATAAATTTTATAAAATTAGATTAAAAATGTAAAATAAAATTTTTATAAATCATTAATTTTATTAAATTATAATAATTAAATATTTCTAATTAATTAAAAAAAAAACTCTTCATTACTTATATTTTAAAATATAATATATAATATTGAAATAAAGGTTAATATAAATTTAAATTTAAAAAAATATAAATGATAAAATTACTTCTTTTTGTTCCAATTTTAGGATCTTTAATTTTAATTCCGATGTCAGAAGATTCAAAAAAAAGTAAAACAATAATGAAAAATCTAGCATTAAGTACTTCTCTAATAAATTTATTAATATCAATTTTAATGTGGGTTGAATTTGATTCAAGTACTACTCAATATCAATTTGTTTATGAATTTAATCAATTAAGTTTTTGTCAATTTAATGTGGGAATAGATGGAATATCTATTTATTTTGTGCTATTAACAACTTTTGTTACACCTATAGCTCTACTATCTAATTACACAAACATAACTAAAAATTTAAAATACTTCCTTATTTCATTTTTAATGTTAGAAAGTTTACAAATTTTTGCTTTTGTTTCACTTGATTTATTACTTTTTTATGTATTTTTTGAAAGTGTTTTACCTATAATATTCATTGTTATTGTTATTTTTGGTCATGGGGAAAACAGATTTAGATCTGCTTTTTTATTATTTTTATATACTTTAGCTGGAAGTTTACCAATGTTACTTTGCATATTGTATATTTATAGTAATGTAGGTTCTACAGATTTTCAATTAATTTCTTTATCTGAAATTAGTTTAGAATGTCAAAAAATATTATGGTTAGGGTTTTTTATAGCATTTGCAGTTAAAACACCTCTTTATCCGTTTACTATTTGGTTACCTAAAGCTCATGCTGATTCTCCCTTAGCTGGATCTATTATTCTAGCTGCAACTATACTTAAACTTGCTACTTATGGTTATCTTAGAGTTTTAATTAATTTTTTACCTGATGCATCTAATTATTTTAGTCCATTGGTACAAACTATTGCTGTAATAGCTATAATTTATGCTAGTTTTTCAACAATTATACAACAAGATACTAAAAGATTAATAGCTTATAGTAGTATAAGTCATATGGGTGTTGTAGTATTAGGTTTATTTTCTAATACTATCATAGGTATTGAAGGTGGTATTTTATTAGCTTTAGCTCATGGTTTCGTTTCTCCTGCTTTATTTATTTGTGTTGGAGGTATTATTTATGATAGAACGGGAACAAGAGTAATTAATTATATTAGAGGTTTAGTAACATACATGCCAGTTTTTACTACAATTTTCTTTATTTTTACTTTATGTAATACAGGAATACCATTAAGTTTAAACTTTTTAGGTGAAGTTTTATCTTTAACAGGAATGTTTCAACAAAATCCAATCATAGCTGTGTTAGGGGCAACAGGTATAATTTTATCCGCATGTTATTCTATTTTCTTGTATAACCGAATTTCTTATGGATCATATTCTCCTCATTTACCTATATTAAAAGATTTAAACAGAAGAGAATTTATTATTTTAATAAGTCTTTTAATTCCTACAATAATATTAGGTATATTCCCTAATATTATATTAGAAACTCTTCATGTATCTGTAACATCATTATTATATAATATTAATGTTACCCCTTTATCGTTATAATTATATTAACTTACTTTTTAAATTTATTAAATTATAATTTAATGTTAATATATCAGTGTTTATTAAATTTAATAATAATTAATATTTATATATAAATATTAATTAAAAAAAAATATGTTTAATAATTAATTTTTAATTTTTTTCGCGACTCTATATAAGTTCTAGCGATTTTTCTTTATTAAAAAAAAAGCACTTAAATTGGTAAAATTTACATATAAAATTTATAAATAGTTATTTACAGTGTTAAATTTTATAAAGTATAAAGATCTTACTATATCATATATATAATATAGTAACGATAGTCTTTTTTCTGGATCTAAATTTAGAAAATATAGATTACGTTTTAAATAAAAATTTATGTTCTATTGAACTCTACTTATTATAATAGGTAACTCTTTTTAGGTTAAACCTACTTAAGTTAAATTTAAACTTTCGTATACAGCCTTATGTCGTTAATTAATTAATTTAAATAAATAAATAATTAATCGAGCGTTAAAGATTAAAATAAATATAAATATTTATAATAATATAATTTATTATAAATAGGTGAAAATTAATTGAAACGCAGGCTTAATTAAATTAAAAATGAAAAATATTATTTTAGATATATTAGCTTTTGGTACTCTTCTGTCAAGTGTATTAGTTATAACATCTAAAAATCCAGTAATAGCTGTAATTTTTTTAATCTCTGTTTTTGTTAATGCAGCAGGATATTTAATTATATTGGGAATAGGTTTTGTAGGAATTTCTTACATAATTGTTTATGTAGGAGCTATTGCAGTATTATTTCTTTTTGTAATAATGATGATTAATATTAAATTAACAGATATTTTAGAAACTGGTAGCCAGTATACTAAAAACCTTCCTTTGGGTTTTGCTATAGGATCATTATTTATTTATGAAATCTTTACTATTATTCCATATAGTTTTAACAATATATCATTTATTTCTTATTTATTAAATGTATTAACTAGTTTAAATGGATTATTGTTAAATTCTAATATTTCTTCTGTAACTGATATGCATACAGCATATAGTCCAGTTATAGCAGATACAGCATTTACAAATTTTTTACAAATTGAAGCTATAGGTCAAGGACTATACACTTATGGAGCCATTTGGTTAATTATTTGTAGTGTAATCCTTTTATTGTCTATGGTAGCTCCAATTTTTATATCTAAAAAGAATTTATTTTAAAGGATTATAACTCCGATTTTATAAATAATGGTTTATTATTATTATATAAAATTATATATAACTTTTTTTAAGTTAACTATCTTACAATTTTAAGTTAAAATTTTTAAAAAAGGATCAGATGATTTCTAATTTAAGTAGTAGATTAAACCTTTGGTAAATAACTAGTTTAAATTTGCTGATGTATTCTTATCTATATGGTCATACAAAAATTTATTTTAAAATACAAAATTTTATTTATTTTTACGCTATTTTTAAAATAATCTCGTTTATAATATATATATATATATATATATATAATCTTAAACATGATTAAAGAATTTATATTATAAATTCATGATAAATTATTTAATTTATAAACTAAATTAAATTTATTTAACCCCATTATAAATCGAAATTTATTGGTTTTTTTTTTATTAAAAGAAAGTAGTTATAATCATAGTTTAATGGTAGAACATATATCTTCAAAATATATAGTCTTGGTTCAAATCCAAGGGATTATGTGACTCTTTAAATAAGAGTATAGTTAAATTTTTATTTTAAAAGTTTAAAAGGAGGTATAGGGTATAATATTAAATGTTAAGAAAGTGTTATAGACAGGTGTTTTAGGGGGGGTTTAGAATAAAAGGTAAAGGTTTAAGTAGGTTAAAAACATGCAAAGTTCGAAATATGACTAAGACTTTATTTTTCATAAAACCAAATATTAAAACAAATGGGGTGTAAATATTCAACCTACCAACTAGTTCCGCTAAAATCATCTGTAGGTAAAAATGGTTGTGAACCAGAACCTGAAGCTTTAGGTGTAGTTGGTGTCGTTGGTGTTACAGTATCAGATCCACTTGAACTTCTAGACATTTTATTTAATTTCTCCATTATATCTTTCATAGCATTTTTTTCTCTTACGGTTTCTTCAACAAACTCATCCATAGCTCTACCTTTACCTTTATCTAAAGTATCTGGTGTAATAAATCAACTTTTAATTCAATCTCCAAAAGAATAAACAGGATCTAATATTGTCTGAACTACAGGTATATTTCCAAATGTATCAGGTGATAAATAATCTCCAATACATAAGATTCCTACAAAAGTACCTAGACCTAAGAAAAAGAGGCCTATTAACGATAATAAAGAAGAATTATTGTTAAGTGTTTCTTTAATTATTTCAGGTTTTATATTTTCAGAACCAATTTCCTTTTTAAGATTAATTAAATTTTTTATTGAATCTAGAGGTAAGAAATCTAATACAAAATCAGCACCTTGTTTTAACAAACTAATACTATAAAGAACTTCATTAAAAGCTATACCTATTGAGGATAGAATTATACCCACACTTAATCTAAAAGTTTGACCTAATAACGGTCTCATAATACCAAGAGAATAAAAACTCATGAACACTTTGAATAAACTTTTAAATAAAACAGGGTTTTTAAGACATGTATTTCAATAAGGAGAAATAGCATCTAAAATAGTTCTAATTATTATAGGATTATATTTACTCAAAAATAAGGCTGTATTTAAAGGTAAATCTTCGAATTTAATACCTTTAGTTGCATATCTACTTAATTGATATATTACCCTTAACACAGGTATTACACCAAATGTAAATATTAAACTAGGTAAATTTAAGAAAATGGCTTTAAATATAAGATGGAAAGAAGCATCAGCACCCATGAATTTAACAATTCTAGTAATAACAAATCGGGCAATTCTATATTGCGGTACTCAAATCATTTTTAAATTTTATTTTTTATATTTTTATTTAATTAAATATAATTATATTAAAGTTAACAAATAAATTCAAATATAAATTTTAGTTATATCCTCTTTTATGGTTACATTCCTGATAATCTATATACAATATTATGATTAAAATTTTTAAATTAAATAAAAATGATGTATAATAGTTATATTAACCAATTAACTTAAAAGAAGTATAAATATATAAAGAGTAAGCTAAAAGGTAAAGCAAAAAGTTAATTTAGTAATTACTAATTAAATAAAATTTAAGGTTCGATTCCTTAACTCTTTAGATTTTAATACTTCTTATTAATGATTATAAAATAATAAATATTAAAAGAATTGATTAAGACTAATCTTAAAATACTGTTTGTCGTTAAATTAATTAACGATTTTGATATAAAAAAATCTTAAACTAGAAACAAGTAAATTAAGACTGAAAATAAATTAAAAAAAATGTTAAACAATTATTTTTCAATTTTTAATACTATCTTTAATGATGCTCCACAGCCTTGGCAACTAGGATTTCAAGATAGTGCTGCACCAGGATTAACAGGACTAGTAACATTACACAATACAATAGGTTTTTATTTAATTGTAATTTGTTTTGGTGTATTTTGGGTACTAGGATCAACAATTTATTATTTCAATTCTAAAAATTCTAAAATTGTTCATAAATATCTTAATCACGGTACATTAATTGAGTTAATTTGAACAATATCACCTGCTTTTATTTTAATAGCTATTGCTTTTCCAAGTTTTAGATTACTTTATCTTCTTGATGAAGTAATATCACCTACAATAACTATTAAAATTGTAGGACATCAATGGTATTGATCATATGAATATTCAGATTTTGTAACTGAAAGTGGAGAATCTATTGACTTTGATTCTTATATGATTCCTGAATCTGATTTAGAATTAGGTCAATTCCGATTATTGGATGTTGATAATCGAATGATAATTCCTGTAGATTGCCATATTAGATTAATTGTTACTGGTTCAGATGTATTACATTCATTCGCTGTACCATCACTTGGTATTAAATTAGATGGTGTTCCAGGCAGATTAAATCAAGTATCTGTATTGGCTGAACGAACAGGAACATTTTATGGTCAATGTTCTGAAATTTGCGGAGTATGACATGGATTCATGCCTATAGCAGTAGAAGCTGTATCAATTCAAGATTATTTAGCGTGAATAGATTCTATGTTATAATTTATATATAATATATATATAAATAACTATATATTAATATAAAAATTTTTAAAATATAAATAATTATAATTATAAAGTATTTCCATTTTATTTTTAATTTTCCCTTAATTTTTATTAAAAACATTGATTGATATAAATAATATGAAAGTAGAATAATTATTGATAATAAAATTTTAAAAATTTTTTTTTTAATAAACTAATATAAATAATTATACTAATTTACCCCTCTTTCAATATAAATTTAAATATTTATATTTATATTATTAAAATATGAAGTATTATTTTAATTAAATTATAATGTTTTAATTTAGAAATTTAATTTTCCTTTTTAATTTAAAAAAAAAAGGGGTATTTGGTCGAGTCTGGTTTATGGCGCTCGTCTTGAAAACGAGTACTTTTAAAGTCGTGAGTTCAAATCTCACAATGCCCGTTAATAAATATCATTAATTTTTAATTAATAGTTATTACAAATAAAATATAGGTCTTGTATTTTAACTAGGAAAATTATAATTAAATATTAAATTAAAGTATATTATATATAAATATATAAAAAAAAGTAGTTTTTCAATTTTATATTATACATATAAAAGAGATAGTAAATATTGCATTAAGCAAATAAAATACGATAAATTTAATAGATAGAAAATATTATTTTTATCTAAATAATAGAAAGAATTTAATTTTGGTTCCGATTGAACGTTTTTCAGTAGTTTTAAGACATGCAAATCATTTTTATAAGTAAATTAAAAAAATAAAATACATATGTATTTTAAAATCTTAATGTGATTATAAAAAGGTGTAAAGGTGAGTATAATAAATAAGATACCTTATAGTCTCAATAAATAGGAGATAATAAATAAAGGAAATTTTCTATTATAAGATTCTATTTATTTTGTTTAGGTAGTTGGAAGGATAATAGCCTCCCAAGCCAATAATCAAAAGCCAAGTTTGATAGAGCAGATGGCCACATTGGGAATGAAATCTCCCAAGTAGTTTAGACTACCAGCAGTCAAGAATATTAGTCAATGCTCGCAAGAGTGAACTAGCTAACTGAAATCACATTTGTGTCAAATGTGATAACGTAAGGGAAAATAATGATATTACCTTACTAAAAGTGTTGTCTAAAACTGGTGCCAGAAGACTCGGTAAGGCCAGAGACGCAAACGTTAATCGTCCTAATCAGGCGTAAAGGGTATGTAGGCAGCTTTAAATTTATATTAATAATATAAATTAATTAAAGCTAGAATCAAATAGATGATATATTAAATAATACTTAGTTAAGGGGCGACATCCATAGAAACTAAGGGGAATACTAATGGCGAAAGCTTTTTTCAAATAATGATTGACGCTGAGAAACGAAGGTGAGGATAGGAAATAGGATTAGATACCCAGATACCCCTCACTGTCAACGATGAATGGTGGTTATTAATTTTAGAAGAAATTAGTGGCGATGTTAACACGATAACCATTCCGCCTTGCGAGTACGACTGCAAAGTTAAAACCAAAAAAATTAGTCGGTCTCGAAGCAAACGAAGTGAAGCATGTTATTCAATACGATAATCCGCGTAAAACCTTACCAGTTCTTGAATATAAACTTTTCTTATTAATATTATATATTTAATTTAATTCTAATAATTATAAATATAATTATAAATTAAATTAGAAGGAATTTATATAAAATAGAAAAGGAGTGTTTTAAATTTAAAAATACTTAAATACAGGTGTTGCATGGCTGTCGTCAGTCCGTGATGTGAGTGGTTAGGTTAACTCCGCTAACGGACGAAATCCTTTTTGTTAATTTATACTTAACAAAATTTGATTCTTATAGAGTATCAATCTAGGGCTAAGACAAGTCGTTATGGCCCTTATGAACTGGGCTATCGACGTGCTGCAAAAACTTTTACAAAGTGAAGCGAAACTGTTATCTTTAACAGATAAATAAGGAAGAGCTAATCATTAAAAAAAGTTAAATTATTAAAATATGAACGGATTGTTGTCTGTAATTCGGCAACATGAAGAAGGAATTTCGAGTAATCGTTGATCACTAGCGCAACGGTGAAGTAAGCATTCGTGATGAACTAACTGTCTGTCGCTGGGAAGAAATTTAACATGGGGGAAACTATGACAAAATAACACTTTAATATTGGTATATATTATTATTAAATTTTAATTAAAATTTTTAATAACGTTATATAGTTAGACAATATTCATTATTTTAACTAACACCTTTATTAAGTAAATTAGTTTTAGTTAACCCATTTAAATAACATCTCAAAAGTCATAGCAAGGTAGCTGTACTGGAAAGTGCAGCTGTATAATAACAAAAAATTTTACCCCTCTTTTTAAAGTTTAATTTTTAGAAATTTAATTTTTGTAAAATAAAAACTATAAATTTATATTTATAAAGGGGTTAGCTGAGTGGTTTAGCAGTAAATTTACACTTTACGGACAGGGTTTCGATTACTCTACTCCTTATTTAAATGTTAAATAAAATTTACTATAAATTTATTATTTAATATTAGTTAGATATTAAAAATTAAAATAAAAATAAAAATTAAATTAAATTAAAAAACATTAATAAGAAAAAAATTTAATTTATTAAAAATTAAATTAAAAAAGATTAAAATTTAAACGAGTGTGCCGAAATTGGTAGCCGGGTGAATCTTAGGAATTCATGATTTTTAATTGTGAGAGTTCAAGTCTCTTTGCTCGTAATAATTTTATTTAATAATATTATTTAATATATAAAATTTAATTTTCATTTTAAATTTTAAGTTTTAAAAATAATTGAATTTATTGTAAAATTTTAATTTAATTATAAATATATAATCTTATATAAAGCTTTGTGTATAATAAACATTAAAAATTTTTTAACTATATATATAGTAGTAATTTACTATATAAAAAATATATATAAAAACACATTAATTAAAATAATATATTATTTTAATATTGTTAGATTTAACATCTTTAGCTGAATTGGTAAAGCGTTTGCCTTCGAAGCAATTGTTTATTGGTTCGATTCCAATAAGATGTTAAAAAATAATTTAATAGTCTAATTTAAATTATTTTAATTTACTTTAAATTAATTAAATTATTTAATAAAAGAAAGAATAATTATATTTATTAAATTAAATTTATTTTTTTTTTAATTAAAACAAAACAATTTCTTTTTTTTATTATTTAAAGATACCCTCAATATCTCATTTAAAAATAGTGATAAATTAAATTTTCATTATTTATTGCCTAACTAAGCAGAGATAGTTCTTTATATATTTTTCTTTTTTTTTTAATTTAGAGCCTAAATTTATTTATATAAAAATGCCTCAACTTATTCCTTTTTATTTTTTAAATCAATTATCGTTTTCATTTTTAACTTTATTAACTTTAATTTATATATTTTCTAATTATATTTTACCTTTATTTACATTTCAACAAGTAATAAGAATGTATATAACTAAATTAAATAACAAAATTTAAATTAAGCCCCCAAGTATTTAATTAAATTAAAATATTAATAACTAAAAGAATATATAATATTATTATAATAATTAATTAAATTGATTGATTTTTTAATTAATTAAAAAATTTTATTAAACTAAAATTATAAAAAAAAAATATAAATTTTTAAAAAAGAGTGTAGTATTAATTGGTTAGTATAGCGATCTCCAAAATCACAGGTAGGTGTTCAAATCACCTCGCTCTTGGAAATTTTTTTAAAAAAATTAAAAAGAGCCCTTAGCTTAATAGGTAGAGTACTTAATTGTCAATTAGGTTGGTCCCAGTTCGAATCTGGAAGAGCTCGTAATCAAAAAAAATTTTTTTAATTAAATTAATTAAAATTTTATATAAAAAAATATTAATTAAATGTATTTAAAACAAACGAGTATAGTTAAGTTGGTATAGCTTCTACCTTCCAAGTAGATATCATCAGTTCGAATCTGATTACTCGTATATGAATTTTAAAATAAATTAATTTATAATTATTTATTTAACTAAATTAATAAATTTATTATAAAATAGCATAAATAGCGGTAGAATAGCTTCTATTAATTTGATATAAAAAGAGAAATATATTAGTTCAAATCTAAGTGTTTTAACTGATTTAACAATATTAATTAACTAATTTAAAAATATTAATATTTTTAATAATCTTAAATACTAAGATTAATGTTATTCCTTTATTAGTAAATATTAATTAAAAAAAAAATTTTTTTTAAACTATCATTTTTATTATTAGTTAGTAAGTATAAAGGGTTAAGTTTATAGATGGTTCTATAGTAAACCTGCAAAGTTTAATTTATTTAAGGTTCGATTCCTTCTTAACTCTATTAAAAATAAAAAAAAAAATTAAAATTAAATATTAATATGATCTTGTATCATTTATTCAATATTTAATTAAAAATGTTTAAGTATTTAAAATTCTCTTAGTTTAATGGTAGAACTGCATTCTTCTAAAATGTTAATTTTGGTTCGAGTCCGAAAGAGAATAAACCTTAATAATATATTAAATTATAATTTAATATATTAATATAAGTTTCTAATTAAAATATTAAATTAATATTATAACATATAAAAAAAAAATTTAGTTATAGAAATGGTAGATATAATAATATTTTATTTATAATTATAGTTACAGTGTTTTCAATTATTAATTTAAATAATTAAATAAAATAAATAAATAAATTTATATTTATTATAAATTTTACTTAAATTGTAAAAATTTAAAACTAAGTTAAATTTAGTTATGAAATTAAAATTTAGCAAAAAAAAGATAATATAAAAAATCATTACTATATAATATAATATATATATTATATAAATATACGATTAATAATAAAAAATTTTTTAAATTAAATTTTATAATTCTATCATAAGAATAATACCTTGATATTTTATCTTGGATGTGTAAGTTTATATAAATTTTAAACAGTTATTTCATATAAATCTAATAATCTAGTTTTAATTTTATAATAAAAAAAAAAATAAAAAAAAAAAATAAAAAAAAATTATAAATAATAATTTAACTATTTTTAATTTAATAATTAATTT
>Ga0209773_10000146_pt1 | contig 20935 bp, 18 predicted proteins | sample BogFormECP14_OM1_FD_188244 | JGI IMG/M metagenome (GOLD analysis project Ga0209773, IMG submission 188244) | Bog forest soil microbial communities from Calvert Island, British Columbia, Canada - ECP14_OM1 (SPAdes) (version 2) | ecosystem: Environmental > Aquatic > Freshwater > Wetlands > Bog ... | reverse complement strand
CGCATGTCGAACTTCAATTCGTCGGGCCAATCGCCCGCATCACGCTCAGGCGCGCCGACAAACTCAACGCGCTCGACCGCGCCATGATCCTCGCCCTCGCCGACGCGGCTCGAACGATCGAAGATTCGCACGAGGCGCGCGTTGCAATCCTCAGCGGCGAGGGAAAGGTCTTCTGCGCAGGCGGCGATATAGCCGCGTGGAGCGGGTTGGCGCCGCTTGACATGTGGCGCGACTGGACGCGGCTCGGCCACCGCGCCTTCGAGGCCCTGGCGCGCCTGCGCGTGCCGCTGATCGCCGCGTTGACCGGCCACGCTTTCGGCGGCGGCCTGGAGCTTGCAGCGACCGCCGATATTCGCATCGCCGAGCGCGGGATCAAGCTGGGCCTGCCCGAAACCGGACTGGGCATGGCGCCGGGCTGGTCAGGCACGCAGCGGCTTGTGCGCCGCTTCGGCGCCGGCGTCGTTCGGCGCATGGCGCTTGGCGGAACAATATTTACGGTCGAAGAAGCGCTCAACCGCGGCCTCATCGACGAGGCGGTTGAGCCCGGCGCCGCGTTGGCCCGCGCCGAGGCGATCGCGAGGGATGTAGCGGCGCGCGGTCCGCTAGCCGTTCAAATCGTCAAAGGGATGATCAATGCGGCCGAGGGCGAGGACGCCGATGCGCCGATCGAGGGCCTGGCCGGCGCGCTGACGGCGACGACCAAAGATCTCGCGGAGGGCGTCGCCGCCTTTAGCGGCAAACGCTCGGGAAGATTTGTCGGACAATGAGTGAAGGAACAAGAGCTTTCCATGCTGCCAATCGTCAAGGCGCGGGGTCGCGCTGATATGGGAGCGTGGGTGAGGACGGGGACCGGACTTCGGTTCTTGGAAACGGCGCCGGACCGAATCCGGTTGGGATGATACGCTGAGTGGAAGGGTTCAAAATGAAACTTCGTACAAAACTCCTTGCAGGCGCGATCGGCGCGACAGTTGTCGGCGCGATGGCCGTCGCCTATGCCGCCGACATCAAGGAAGTGCAGATGCTGCATTGGTGGACATCGGGCGGCGAGGCCGCCGCGCTGAACGTCCTCAAGCAGGACCTCGCCAAGGAAGGCTACGCCTGGAAGGACGTGCCGGTCGCCGGCGGCGGCGGCGAAGGCGCCATGACGGCGCTGAAGGCGATGGTGGCCGCCGGCAATCCGCCGACCGCCTCGCAGATCCTCGGCTATTTCGCCGTCGACTACGCGGAGGCCGGCAAGCTCGGCGACATAACCTCGCTCGCCCAGAAGGAGGATTGGGCTAAGGTTATTCCCACCGCGCTGCAGAAGTTCACCACGACCAACGGCAAGTGGGACGCTGTCCCGGTCAACATCCATTCGGTCAACTGGGTCTGGATCAACAAGGCCGTGATGGACAAGATCGGCGGGACCGAGCCGAAGACCTTTGACGAGTTCATCGCGCTTCTCGACAAGGCCAAGGCGGCCGGCGTCATTCCGCTCGCGCTCGGCGGCCAGCCGTGGCAGGAGGCGACGATGTTCGACTCGGTCGTCATGTCGACCGGCGGGCCCGACTTCTACAAAAAGGCGTTTGTCGATCTCGACGAGAGCGCCCTGAAGTCGGACACGATGAAGAAGGCCTTCGACAATCTCGCCAAGCTCCGCGCCTATACCGACCCGAACTATGCCGGACGCGACTGGAATCTCGCCACGGCGATGGTGATCAAGGGCGACGCGCTCGTTCAGGTGATGGGCGACTGGGCCAAGGGCGAGTTCAAGGCCGCCAACAAGGAAGCCGGCAAGGACTTTCTCTGCTACCGCTTCCCCGGCACCGACGGTTCGGTGATCTACAACACCGACATGTTCGCGATGTTCAATGTCCCGGCGGATCGCAAGGCGGCGCAGCTCGCGCTTGCCGACGCGACCATGAGCATCAGCTTCCAGTCGGCGTTCAACGTCGTGAAGGGGTCGGTGCCCGCCCGCATGGACGTTCCGGACACCGCGTTCGACATGTGCGGCAAGAAGGGCATCGCCGACGTCAAGGCGGCCAATGCCGACGGCAAGTTCGTCGGCTCGATGGCCCAGAACTATGCGCAGCCGCCGTCTGTCGCAGGCGCCTATCATGACGTTGTGACCAAGTTCTTCCATGGCGAAATCAAGTCCTCGGACGCCGCCGTGGCCGAACTGGACAAGGCGCTCATGGCCGCGAAATAAAATTATCGACCCTCCCCCGCTCACGCGGGGGAGGCCTCTTCCGAAGTTGAATTGAGCCGCAGCATTTGGGTGTAGCCATGACGACCGTCGCAGCGCCAATCGCCACCACCGCAAGGCCGCGCGCTTCGCTTCGCGAACGCATGCAGAATTTCGTACCGAAACTCGTGCTGGCGCCGTCGTTTCTACTCGTGCTCGCCTTCGTCTACGGCTTCAATCTTTGGACGTTCTTCCTTTCCTTCACCAATTCGAAGGGTTTCGCGTCGACAACTCTGGTCGGCCTGGCCAATTATCAGAAGCTATGGAACTGGACTTTCGAGACCGACCCGCCGTCGAGCTGGTACACGGCTCTCGTCAACATGGGGTTGTTCGGCGGTCTCTACGTTATCTTCTGCCTCTTCCTCGGGCTCACGCTGGCGATCCTGCTCGATCAGAAAATTCGCGGCGAAGGTATATTGCGGCCGATCTATCTCTATCCCCTCGCGCTCTCCTTCATCGTGACCGGCACGGCGTGGAAACTGTTCCTCGATCCCGGCATCGGCCTCGAAAAGGCGGTGCACGATTGGGGATGGACCAGCTTCAAGTTCGACTGGGTCGTCAATCCTCGGATGATGATCTATTGCGTCGCCATCGCCGGCATATGGCAGACCTCCGGTTTCGTGATGGCGATGTTCCTCGCCGGGCTTCGTGGCGTCGACAGCGAGATCATCAAGGCCGCGCAAATCGACGGCGCCTCCGCTTACGCCACCTACCGGCGCATCATCATTCCGATCATGCGGCCGGTGTTTCTGTCGGCGATAATCATCCTCACCCACATGGCGATCAAGTCCTACGACCTGGTGCTGTCGGTCACCGGCAAGAATCCGGGCGGCGCGGCCGAACTACCCTCGACCTTCATGTATTCCTACACCTTCACCCGCAATCAGATGGCGGTCGGCTCGACCAGCGCGGTCATCATGCTGGCGACCATCGCGGCGATCATGGTCCCCTATCTCTATTCCGAGCTTCGGGAGAAGGGCCGATGAGCGCCGCCGATCTCCTCACCGCCGCGCCGAGCCGCGAACCCACGCGACATTCGACGGTTACGCGCGTGGTGATCTATGGACTTCTGCTGTTCTTCGCCCTCGTCTATCTGGTGCCGCTTGTCGTCATGGTGATGACGTCGCTGAAGCCGCTCGACGAAGTGACCGGCGGCAACATGTTCGCCCTGCCGCAAAAACTCACCTTCGACCCGTGGGTGCAGGCTTGGGGAGAGGCGCGGATCGGCGTCTCCGACACGGCCGGGATTGCCGGCTATTTCTGGAATTCAATCAAGATGGTGGTCCCCGCCGTCTTGATCTCGACGCTGCTCGGCGCGCTGAATGGCTATGTCCTCACCAAATGGCGCTTTCCGGGCCATAAGCTGGTCTTCGGAATGATGCTGTTCGCCTGCTTCATCCCGTTTCAATCGGTGATCATCCCGATGGCGGTGATCCTTGGCTACCTCGGCGAGTTCGGCAACACGCTGACCGATTTGACAGGCTTTTCTTTCGGCTTCGGCAATGCGACCGAGAACCTGGTGATCGTTCACGTCGTCTACGGCCTCGGATTCACCACGCTGTTCTTCCGCAACTACTACGAGGCGTTTCCGACCGAGCTGGTCAAGGCGGCGATGATCGACGGCGCCAGCTTCTTCCAGATTTTTCGCCGCATACTGCTGCCGAACTCGGCGCCGATCTTCATCGTTACGGTGATCTACCAGTTCACCAATATCTGGAACGACTTTTTGTTCGGCTCGACATTCGCCGCCGGCGATCAGTCGCCGATGACGGTTGCGCTGAACAATCTCGTCAACACATCGACGGGCATCGTCGAATACAATGTCAATATGGCGGCGGCCATCATCGCCGCCGCTCCAACGCTCCTCGTCTATATCGTCGGCGGCCGCTATTTCGTGCGCGGCCTGATGGCCGGCGCTGTCAAGGGATAGACCATGGCCTTTCTCGAAATCAACGGCTTGCGAAAGCGTTTCGGCTCGCTGGAAATCCTGAAGGGCATCAATCTGACGCTCGACAAGGGCGGCTTTCTCGTTCTGGTCGGCCCTTCGGGCTGCGGCAAATCGACGTTGCTGAACACCATCGCCGGCCTCGAGTCGATTACTTCGGGCGAGATTCGCATCGACGGCGACGTGATCAACGATCTGCATCCTTCCAAGCGCGATATCGCCATGGTGTTTCAATCCTACGCGCTCTACCCCAACATGTCGGTCGCCCAGAACATGGCCTTCGGCATGGAGATGCGCGGCGTGCCTAAGCCCGAGCGCGACAAGGCGGTGGCGGAGGTCGCCAAGACTTTGCAGATCGAGCATTTGCTGAACCGCCGGCCGAGCCAGCTTTCGGGCGGTCAGCGTCAACGCGTCGCCATGGGTCGCGCTCTGGTTCGCCAACCCCGCGTCTTCTTGTTCGACGAGCCGCTTTCCAACCTCGATGCAAAACTGCGCGTCGACATGCGCATCGAGATCAAGCGCCTGCATCATCAGACCGCGACCACCATCGTCTACGTGACTCACGACCAGATCGAAGCCATGACCCTGGCGACCCGCATCGCCGTCTTGAAGGACGGCGAGTTGCAGCAAGTCGGCTCGCCTTACGAGGTTTATAATTCGCCTGCCAATCTGTTCGTCGCCGATTTCATGGGTTCGCCGGCGATGAACCTCATCGAAGCCAAGGTCTCGCGCGCCAACGGCGCTACATCGATCGTGGTGGAGCGGCCTAACGCATCGAAGATTTCGCTGCCGGCGCCGTCCAGCGCCGATGAGACCAAGCTGCGTGACGGCGGCGCGGTCATTCTCGGCATTCGGCCTGAGGCGGTCAGCGATCCCGAAAGCGCAGACCGCAACTCGAAGAACATCGCCACGTTCAATTCGCTTGTCGATCTGGTGGAGCCGGCCGGCTCCGACACCTTCGTCGTGACGACGATCGCCGGGAAGGAAGTGACGGCGCGCATGCGGGCTGACGCCGATGTGCGGCCCGGTCAGAGCGTCGCCTTCGCGTTCAATCTCGACAAGGCGGTTCTGTTCGATCCAGCTTCCACCAAACGGATTTGAAGTTGGCGCGAGCGCCGCGCGAGGCGCGACGCGTGAGGGGCCTTGCGGGCGCAATGAATAATGAGAAGGACGTCGACGTCGTCGTCATCGGGTCGGGGATGGGCGGCGCCACATTCGCGGCGGGCCTTGCCCCCTCCGGGGCGCGCATCGTCATCCTGGAGCGCGGCGAGCGTCTTATCGATTCTCCCGAGACGCGGGATCCTCGCGCGATCTTCCAGCGCGGATTCTTCCGGCCGAGGGAAACCTGGTACGACGCGGCGGGCGCGCCTTTCAACCCCGGCAACTACTATTATGTCGGCGGCAACACCAAGCTCTATGGCGCCGTGCTGATCCGCTACCGGGCCCAAGACTTTCGACCGGTCCAATATGCCGAGGGGGCGACGCCGGGCTGGCCTTTCGACTATGAGGAGCTGGAGCCCTGGTACGGGCGCGCGGAGGCGCTCTATCAAGCCCGCGGCCGGCTTGGCGACGATCCGACCGAGCCGCGCCACTCGACGCCCTATGCCTTTCCTCCCGTTCCCGACGAGCCGGCCATCGCCGCCGTGCGCGAGCGCTTGAAGCGCGTCGGCCTCCATCCCTTCTCGCTTCCGCTCGGCGTCGACATCGACAAGTGGCTCGTTCGCGGCAAGACGCCCTGGGACGCTTACCCCAACACCGATAGCGGCAAGATGGACGCTGAAACTTGCGCCCTAAAGGCGGCGCTGGCCCATGAGAACGTCACGCTGCTGACCGCCGCGCGGGCGGCGCGACTTGAAACCGACGGCGCCGGCAAAAAGATCGTCGGCGTGCTCTATGAAAAGAACGGCGAGACGTTTCGTCTTCGGCCTCGAGCTGTGGCGCTGGCGGCGGGCGCGGTCAACTCGGCGCTTCTTCTGCTCGCCTCGGCCAATGGCGCGATGCCCGACGGATTAGCCAATCGGTCCGGGCAAGTCGGGCGCCATTTCATGAATCACAATTCGTCGGCGGCGCTCGCCGTCGATCCCTTCGCGATCAATGATTCGATCTATCAGAAGACCATCGGCCTCAACGACTTTTATCTCGACGACGGTCGCGGCGGTCCCCCGCTCGGCAATGTGCAACTGCTCGGCAAGATTTCCGGCGCGATCCTCAAATCGCAGCTTCGCCGAGCTCCCGAGCGCATGCTCGATATCCTGGCCCGGCGAGCCGTCGATTTCTATTTCATGAGCGAGGATCTGCCCTCGCCCGAGAGTCGCGTGCGGCTCGACGGTTCGCGCGTGGTGCTCGATTGGCGACCGTCCAACATGGCCGCGCAGAACGGCCTCATCGCTCGAATGCGCGAAATGCTCAAGGCCGCCGGTTTTCCCATCGTGCTGGTCAAGCCGTTCGACCGGCGCACGCCCTCGCACCAATGCGGAACGATCCGCATGGGGAGCGATCCCGCCCGCGCGGCGGTCGATCCTCACTGTCGCGCATTCGATCATCCCAACCTCTGCGTCGTCGACGCCGGCGTTCTGCCGACCTCGGCGTCGGTCAATCCTGCGCTCACCGTCGCTGCGCTGGCGCTGCGCGCCGCCGAGCATATCCGCGCGGAGATTTCCACGTGAGCGCGAGACCCGTCGCCCTCGTCACCGGCGCGAAACGCGGCATCGGACGCGCTTGCGGCGAGGCCCTCGCGCGCGCCGGTTTCGACATCGCCGCCACCGACCTCGAGCTCGATGAGCAATGTGTCGAAGCGCAGCGTTCGTTCGTCGACGAGGGGGCGAAGGTCGAATTTTTTGCGCACGACGTTTCGGACGTCGCCAGTCATACGGGCCTCATCGAAGCAGTCGCGCAGCGCTTCGGCGGGCTCGATTGCCTCGTCAACAACGCCGGTCGCGGCGCCGTTCAACGCGGTGACCTGCTCGACCTGACTCCAGAGAACTTCGACATCGTCATGAGCGTCAATCTGCGCGGAACTTTGTTCCTGACCCAGGCGGCGGCCAGAGCCATGCTGGCGCGGCCGGCCCTCGCCGGCTCGCGATCGATCATCGCCATCACCTCGGTCTCTGCGGAGTTAGCCTCGCCTGAGCGGACCGACTATTGCGTCTCCAAGGCAGGTCTCTCGATGGCGATGCGAAATTTCGCGCTGCGCTTGGCGCCGCATGGAATCGCGGTCTTCGAAGTTCGCCCCGGGGTCGTGCGAACGGACCTGACGGCGCCGGTCGCCGGGCGATACGATGAGGCGATCGGCGCCGGGCTCGTGCCGGCGGCGCGCTGGGGGGAGCCTGCCGATGTCGGCGAGGCGGTCGCGGGCCTCGCGTCCGGTCGCTTCGCATTCGCGACCGGAAGCGTGATTTGCGTAGATGGCGGCCTTTCGGTGCCGCGGCTTTCGATGCTCTAACGATGACAAAGACTTTCGACTACGTGATTGTCGGGGGCGGTTCGGCGGGATGCGTTCTCGCCAATCGCCTCAGCGAAGACACGGACGTCTCCGTACTTCTCCTGGAGGCGGGCGGCCGCGACTGGCATCCCTTCTATCGCATGCCCGCCGGCTTTGCGAAAATGACCAAGGGCATCGGAGCCTGGGGCTGGCAAACGGCGCCGCAGCGCCACATGAAGAATCGCGTGCTCCGCTTCACGCAAGCCAAAGTGCTCGGCGGCGGTTCGACGATCAACGCACAGATCTACACTCGCGGCGGCGCGCTTGACTACGACGGTTGGGCCAAGGAGCACGGCTGCGAAGGCTGGAGCTATCGCGAAGTCTTGCCCTATTTCAAACGAGCAGAAGATAACCAGCGCTTCGTGAACGACTATCACTCCTACGGCGGACCGCTCGGCGTCTCGATGCCGATCTCGCCGTTGCCGATTTGTGACGCCTATTTTCGCGCCGCCCAAGAAATGGGCATTCCCTACAATGAGGATGTCAATGGCGCGCGCCAGGAGGGCGTCGGCTTCTACCAACTCACCCAGCGCAACGCTCGTCGTTCCTCGGCGGCGAGCGCCTATATCGACCCGGCGAGGGGCAGGCCCAAGCTGACCGTCGAAACCCGTGCGACCGCGACGCGACTGATTATCGAGAACGGCCGCGCCGTCGGCGTCGAGATCGGGGATAATAACGGAGGCGCGCTGAGGGTCGTTCGAGCCGAGCGCGAGGTGCTTCTTACGGCCGGCGCCTTCGGCTCGCCAAAGCTTCTAATGCAGTCCGGCGTCGGCCCCGCCGATCATTTGAAGTCCGTCGGCGTGGCCGTCGTCCACGATCTGCCGGGCGTCGGCGCCAACCTGCAGGACCACCTCGACCTTTTCGTCATCTGCGAATGCACGGGCGAGCACACCTACGACAACGTCGCCAAATGGCATCGCTCTCTCTGGGCGGGCTTGCAATATCTTCTTTTCAAGAACGGGCCGGCCGCCTCAAGTCTTTTTGAGACGGGCGGTTTCTGGTACGCCGATCCTGTGGCTCGCTCCCCCGACATCCAGCTTCATCTTGGCCTTGGCTCCGGTATCGAGGCCGGAGTCGCCAGGATGCGAAACCCCGGCGTGACCTTGAATTCGGCGTTCCTACGTCCGCTGTCGCGCGGGACAGTTCGCCTCTCCAGCGCTGATCCCGCCGCCCCGCCCCTGATCGATCCGAACTACTGGGCGGAGCCTTACGATCGAACGCTGTCGATTGCCGGCCTTAGGCTGGCGCGCGACATCATGCGTCAGAATGCGCTCAAGCCCTTTGTGCTCGCCGAGCGCCTGCCAGGCCCGGCGAGCGTCAGCGACGACGACCTCTTCCACTATGGTTGCGCCCACGCCAAGACCGATCATCATCCCGTCGGGACATGCCGGATGGGCCGCGATGATCGGGCGGTCGTCGCGCCCGATCTTAAAGTCCGGGGACTCGATGCCCTTCGCGTCTGCGATGCATCGGTGATGCCGAGCATCATCTCCTCAAATACAAACGCGCCCACAATCATGGTCGGCGAGAAGGCCTCCGACCTGGTGCGCGGTCGTGCGCCCCTGCCCGCCACGGTCTTCGCGACAAATCAGCGCATCGGGCTCTGATCGTTGGCCGGCGGTCCATCTTCATACGACGCTTTGCCGCGCCAGCGGGCCGCTCGGCGCCTCACTTGGCGCGCGGCGCTGCAGACCAAAAGAGAAAGTCAGACTATTGCTTGAAGTCTGCTCGGCTTCCGTGTCATGCTAGCGTGTCTAGATAAAGTCAATGGCGGAAACGCCGTGATTTTCGGGAGGATTCCATGTTCGTTCGTTCGAATTCGTCGTCGCATACTCGACGCGATCTCTTCCGCGGCGCTGTGGCCGGCGCCGGCGCCATGGGCATGTTCGGGGGGTTGGGGCTCAGTCCCCTGATGGCTTCGGCAATCGCCAAGGAAGCCGGCAAGGCGACCCGGCCGCTTAAGGCCGCCTTCTCCAACGCCGGCTTGCAGGCGACCTGGTGCGCGCAAGGCAAACAAGCGGCGGAATATTGGGGCAACCTCTTCAATGTCGAAGTCACGTGGTTCGACGGCCAGCTCGATGCGGTCAAGCAACGCTCGGCCATCGACAACATGGCCTCCCAGAAGTGGGACTTCGTCGCCATCCAGGCCTTCGGCATCGGCACCTTGACGGCGCCGGTCAACAAGATGATCGACGCCGGCATTCCGGTAATCGACATGGATACGCTGATTGCGCCGCTCGATACGATCAACGTTCTCACCTTCCTTGCGCCTGACAACGAATTCATGGGCGCTTCGGTCACCCAAGCGTTGGTCAACGCCATCAATGGCGAAGGGACAATCACGATGACCCAAGGCGCGCTCGGCCATACCGGCGCGCAGGGGCGCGCGCGCGGCTTCAAGTCGGTCGTATCGAAATTCCCAAAGATTCAGGTACTCGACGACCAGCCGGCCGACTGGGATGTAACGAAGGTCGCCCGCATCTGGGAGACTTTGCTGACCAAATATCCGAAGATCGACGCGGCTTTCTTCCATAACGACGATATGGCGCTCGCCGCGGCCAAGGTCATGCAGGCCAAGGGCCGCACTGAGACCAAGATCGGCGGCGTCGACGCCATGCCGCCGGCGATCAAGGCCGTGCAGGACGGCCAGATGTACGCAACCGTCCGGAATCCATCCAGCCGGATCCATGGCGGCGCGGTCATCGCCGGCGTCGCCGCGGTCATCAACGGCGCCAAGACCGGAACCGACATTCCCAAAAACATTGTCACCGACGGCCCGGTCGTCACCAAGGCGAACGCCGACGGCATGTTGTGGATGCAGGATCAGTTCCTCATCTGACGTCAGGCTCTGAGAAGTCTTGATCCATGGCGCCGGCGCTGCTCGAACTTTCGGGCATCTCCAAATCATTCGGCGGCGTGCAAGCCCTGCGCGCCGTCGATTTCGCGTTGAGCGCCGGCGAGATTCACGGTCTCGTCGGCGAGAACGGCGCCGGCAAGAGCACCCTGATGAAAATCATAGCCGGCGTTCACGCCGACTATGAGGGTCAGATGCGCGTCGACGGCAAGGAGGTCCATTTCCGGTCCTCGCGCGACGCGCTCGCCGCCGGCATCGGCATGGTTCACCAGGAACTCTCCGTCGCGCCGGAGCTGACGGTCGCCGAGAACGTCTTTCTCGGCATGCAGCCGGTCAATCGTTTCGGCCTCGTCGCCTGGCGCGCCATGGCGAAACAGGCGACCGTACAGTTGAAGAACCTCGGGCTTGACATCGATCCCAAGGCCAGGCTCGGCGATTTTCCGATCGGCGTTCAGCAGCTCGTCGAACTCTCGCGCGTTCTTTTCTCAGGCGCACGAATCATCATTCTCGACGAGCCGACCTCGGCCTTGTCGCCGCCTGAGATCGAGCGGCTCTTTGCGGTTTTAATTCGGCTCAAGCAAAGCGGTCGCAGCCTGATATACATTTCGCATTTTCTTGACGACGTCCTGAAGGTCTCGGACGAGATCACGATATGCCGCAACGGCCGCAAGGTCGCAACGACGCCGGTGACCCCTGAAATTGATAAGGGTTGGATCATCGAGCGGATGATCGGGACTGGCCGCGAAGAGCTCGAAGAGAGCTATCTCGGCGAGATCAAGCTTACGAGCAAGCCGACGGCGCCTGTCGTGCTCGAGGCCAAAGGACTGACCCTGGCGCCCGCTTATCGAAACGCCAGCTTTGCCGCGCGGGGCGGAGAAGTCCTCGGCGTTTACGGTTTCATGGGCTGCGGTCAACTGGAACTGGCCCGCACCTTGTTCGGTCGGCTGCGGCCGGATCGCGGCTCGCTGGCCATCGGCGGGACGCCGGTAGACCTCGCCAACACCAGCGCCGCGCGCCGAGCCGGCGTCGCCTTTGTCGCGGAAAGCCGGCGGGCGATGCTGTTCGGCGAGGAGCCGGTCTATAAGAACATTTCGATCGCCGTGCTACGGCAGCTATCCCGCATCCTGCTCAAGCCTGATCGGGAGCGCGCCATCGCCGCCGAACAGGCCGAGGCGCTAGATATTCGTCCGCCGAACGTCGAATCGCGGCTTGGCGCCCTGTCAGGCGGCAATCAACAGAAGGTGGCGCTGGCCAAGTGGCTCACCCACGCTCCGCGCATCCTCTTGCTCGCCGAGCCGACGCGCGGAATGGACGTCGGCGCCAAAGAGGACGTGGTGCGGATCGTACGCGCCTTGCGCGATCAAGGCATTGCGATCATCGTGTTCTCGACTGAGCCCGAAACGGTTCTGTCGCTCGCCGACCGGGTTCTGGTCATGCGCAAGGGCGAGATCGCCCATGAATTTGCTGACCAGGCGATCAGCAAGGATCGCCTTCTGGCGGCCGCTTGACGAGGCGAGGACTGAAATGGACGCCCCTAACGCCGATATCGCCGCCGCCGGACGTTCTTTCCGGATTGGCGACTTTTTGCGCAATCAGTTGCGCAATATCGCGCCGTTCATCACCCTGCTCTTTCTCGTCGTATTTTTCAGCATAGCAAGCCCGTCCTTCGCGACGCTCGACAATCTCGTCAACATACTTCAGCAGGTCTCCGTCACCGGCATCATCGCAGTCGGCCTGACTTTCGTCATCCTAACCGCCGAAATCGATCTCAGCGTCGCCGCCGTGGCCAATGCGACAGCAATCGTTCTGACGTTCTTCACGCTGCAACCCGACTATGTGAACATCGCCAACATTCCCATGCCGGGCGCCGTGGCGATCGTTTTCGCCCTCCTCGCCTGCTTTGCGCTCGGCATGGTCACGGCTTTCGGCGTCACTCGCATCGGCATTCCGTCCTTCATCATGACACTCGCGATGATGCAGATCGGCGCCGGCGTCTCGGCGGTCCTGGTGCGCGGCCAAATCGCCTATACGGTGCCCTCTTTGATCCTGACCCTCGGCTCGAAATCGATCGCCGGCGTACCCTGGATCATCATCGTGGCGGCCGCGTTTCTGCTCGTCGCCCATCTCGTGCTGACCTATACGCGGTTCGGCCGATACGTCTACATGGTCGGCGGCAATCGCGAGGCGGCGGAATATTCCGGCGTCAATACGAAGCTGGTTGTCGGCGCGGTTATGGTGATTTCGGCGGTGTGTTCGGGCGTCGCCGGCATGATCGGCGTCGCCTATTTCGGCAGCGCCCAGCAGAATGAGTTCGATACATTCCTGCTTGATTCGATCGCCGCCGTGGTCGTCGGCGGCACCAGCCTCTTCGGCGGCAGGGGCGGCATCGGCAATACGATCGTTGGCCTCTTCGTGCTCGGCGTCCTCAACAACGGTCTCGACTATGTGAAGATCGACAGCTTCCTCAAGATTCTCATTCGCGGCCTCATCCTGTTGATTGCGCTAGTCATAAATATCTATGCCGAACGGCTGCGCGCGGCGCGCGTCGCCGGCGGTTGAGACCTGAGGATTTAAGGGGCGCCGTCATGGTTTCCGCTTATGCGCCGGTCGACGGCGCCAGTCTCGCGACGGCGCTCGCCAGCCTGCCGGATTTAAAGAATAGACTAGGCGAGGATCCGTCGGGCTGGCGAGTGCGCGAAGTCGGCGACGGCAATCTCAATCTCGTCTTTATCGTCGAGGGACCGGCCGGCAGCCTCGTCGTAAAGCAGGCGCTGCCCTATGTTCGCCTGGTCGGCGAATCCTGGCCGCTGCCGCTCGAACGCTCATGGTACGAATATAACGCGCTCGTCGAGCAGGCGCGCTACGCTCCCGGCCTGACCCCGAGGATTCTCCATTTCGATCGCCAGCAAGCGATGATCGTGATGGAATATCTGACGCCCCATGTCATCATGCGCAAAGGCTTGATCCGCGGAATCGAATATCGGCGCTTCGCTGCCGATATCTCCGAGTTTCTCGCCCAGACGCTGTTCAACACTTCCGTGCTGGCGGGGTCGGCCGCCGAGCATAAGCGGCGCGTCGAGCTTTTCGCGCCCAATGTCGAGCTTTGCCGAATCACCGAGGATCTGGTCTTCACCGATCCCTACCGCGAGGCGCCGCTCAATCGGTGGAATCGCCCACATCTCGACGCCGACAAGCGCGCCTTCGAAAGCGACGCCGCCTTGAAGGTCGCTGCGCAATCGCGCAAATATCAGTTCCTCACTGCCGCCCAGGCGCTGATCCACGGCGATCTCCACACGGGCTCGATCATGCTGACCCCCGACGACACGCGGGTGATCGACCCCGAATTTGCTTTCGTCGGGCCGATCGGATTCGACGTCGGCGCGGTGATCGGCAACCTGTTCCTCGCCTATTTCGCCCAAGAAGGGCATGAGCGGACGCCGGGCGCGCGCGACCCCTATCGAGCTTGGATTCTCGAGCAAGTCGTCGCGGTGTGGAACGGCTTTCACGACCGCTTTATCGAGCTGTGGCGACAGGCGCGCCAAGGCGAAGCCTATATCGCCGGCCTCATCGCCTCGCCTGGCGACGAGAGGGCGATGGAGGCCGAGAGGGCGCGCTTCATGCGCGTCCTCTTCGAGGATTCTGTCGCCTTCGGCGGGCTCAAGATGATCCGACGTATTCTCGGCCTTGCCCATGTCGAGGATTTGGAGAGCATCGCCGATCCCGCCCGACGGGCGCTGAGCGAGCGCAAGGCGCTGCGGTTTGGACGAGCCCTCGTGGTGGGCGCCTCGAGATTCTCGGGCATCGCCGATACGATCGCCGCGGCCCGGGAGGTGGCCAATTCATTCTGAATTCCCCAGCCTTGAAAGGGCCGGCGTCTATCACAAGACTTTGCCTCGCCTCGCCTCACGATCATTACGCCTTTGACACGCTCGGCTCCGTCGATCACTATTTAACCATAGGTTTTCTGTGATTGGGGGAGTAACGTGTCCAGGACGTTGCTTGATCGGACCCTTGAGTTCGTTAAGCTTGTAGATGCGGCTCAATCCCCTTCCGAGGTCGCCTCGATCGTTCTCAAATGCGCGGCGCCCCATGGCTTCGAGCAAGTCTTCGCCGGCACGATGCCGGGCGCTCGCGAGCGTGCGGCGAAACAGCGCGCGCACGTCATTCTCGACCATTGGCCGCAGAGCTGGCTGTCGCGCTACTTCTCGCGCGGGTATCTCGTGGTCGATCCCACAATCAAGCGCGTGCGAGCGGGAGCGCCCGCCTTCTATTGGCGCGATCTCATTGAGACCCGTGACGACCCCGTGGCGCAACGGGTCATGGATGAGGCGACGGACTTCGGGTTGCGGCAGGGCCTTACCGTTTCCCTCTTGACGCTCGATGGCCATGCGGCCGGCTTATCCCTGGCGGGGGGCCGCATCGAACACCATCCGCGCTTGAAGGGCATGATGACGTTGGTCGCCTCTTATGCGCTGGGTCAGTGCTTTGGCCTCGATAAAGCGGCTCGAGCCGCCCCAGTCGACTTGACCAATCGGGAGATCGACGTGCTGCGGTGGCTCGCCGAAGGCAAGTCGGACCGGGACATCAGCCAAATCCTCTCCATATCCGAGCACACGGTCGACAAATATCTTCGATCCGCCTTCGCCAAGCTCGGCGTCGCCAATCGCGCCTCCGCGGTCGCCAAGGCGATCAGAGCGCGAGTCATCGTCTAAAAGGCGCACCGCAAGCGTACGCATTCGCGTACTTCCAATCGCGCGCGGGAGCAGCTTTGCTGCATGCCCATCGAGCCAGCGGAGGAGGCGGGCATGATCCATATCGTTACGGCGGCGAACGCCGATCGTTATTCCGCGGAGTTGCTTCAAGCATTCGAACTGCGCCATCGCGTCTTCGTCGACGAAAAAGGGTGGGCGGCGCTGAGGCGTCCGGACGGCAGAGAGACCGATCAGTTCGATGACGAGCACGCCGTTCACATGCTTTACATCGAGGCGGGCGCGGTCCTTGGCTACCAGCGCCTGTTGCCGACGACGCGCCCCTACCTCCTGACCGAGGTCTATCCCCAACTCTGCGACGGGCGCGCGCCCGCGGGCCGCGACATCTGGGAGTGGACTCGTTATTGCGTCGAGGCCGGCCGGCGAGAACGCGGCCGTGTGCTCTCGCCGGTGGCTCACGCCTTGCTGACCGGCATCGTCGAATGGGGCCTATGCGGCGCCGTCAGCGCCATCGTGATCGAAATGAATCCGTTGTGGCTGCTTCGCCTTGTCCAACTCCATTTCAAAGTGACCCCCTTGGGGCTTCCTCTTCCCATCGAAGGCGAGGACACGGTCGCCGTGATCGCGCGTTTTGACCGTCGTACGCTCGATCGACTGACCCTGATGCGGCCGGCGGTTTTGGTACAAGGCGAGCGCGCGGCATAGAGCGTTCGCGCGGCCCGACCCCGCTTTCGATCTCCGGTAAAACGACGTCGGCGTTAATCGCAATGGCGCAGGCTTTCACCTGTCTAAGTCGAAGCCTCGCGCGCGTCGCTCCAACCGGCGAGCCAGTCCGCGCCGCAAGCTCCGACAGCGCTTGGCGGCGCGCCCGGCCCGACCTTCGAGCGATGCTGGGCCGGCTTTTAGGGCGGCTTTGTCGAGGCAACCTGATCTTGGCGCTAACGCTCGCGCTGCAACAATCCTCCAGGGCGGACGTTTCGACCGACCTCCTATTTTTCTCCGGCGATTTGATCAGCGGGCGGGGCTACGGCGGCGGCGGATGGATGCATGCCTTCTCCGGGCTCGACGCTAGCGGCGTCATCATTTCTTTGGAAGGCGGCAGGCCGGAGGGACTCGCCGCCTACGGCGCCGGCCAGGCTGGATGGCGCTTCGTTGAGGGCGGTCTCTATGTCACGCTGATGGGCGGCCTCGACGCCGACCCGCGTTTTCATCCGCTCGGCAGCGCAGACTTCTGGTGGGAGCCGTCGCAAGGTTGGATGGTCCAAGGGCGATACGAAGCTGCGACCGGTTGGGTGTCCTGGCGCATGGCGGCTGGCTGGCGGCCTTCCGAGGCGTGGCCCTGGCTCGGCCCAGAGGCGGCGTCCTCGGCCGAATGGCCGCGCTTCGGCCTGCATGCGACCGGCCTCAAGCTGCCAACCGGGATCGAAGCGCGCATCTCCGCCGGCGCTTCCTGGGGTCGGGGGCGGGTCGGCCCTTATTGCGAAGTTTCGGTGTGGCGCAGGTTTTGAGGTTCCCGGACGGCGCGAGCGCCAGTTCCTACCGATCGAACCTGATCGGCACCGTCAGGTTGACGACGCTGCGCTCGGAGGCCGGCGGTGGCGGAACGGGACTGGCGCGGCCGAGCAGCCCAACGGCCGCTCTGTCAAGCGCAGCATCGCCGGCCGACGTGATCAATCTCACCGATACGATCGCGCCGGCGCGATCGACGCCAAACGCGACCACAGCGGTCCCTCCTTTGGCCGCTTCAGGCGGGAAGCGCTTGAAGCGATTGAGATGGGCCATCAGCTCGCCCTCCCAGGAAGCCAACGACGACGCCTGCGTCGGCGGCGCGTTCGAAGCGGTCGCCGCCTCGACGTCGGCAAGGCGCGCCTGCAACGCCGACGGCGCGCTCGCACGGCGCGGCTCAAGCTTGTCTTCGGGCCTGGTGGATTTCGTCCGCTGGACGCGACGCCCAGGCGCCCTCTTCGATTCTGCTCGTACGTCCGGCGGAGTTTTCGGCGCCATCAGGGTCGTCTCGGGCGGCGCGCTCGCCGGCGACGCGAAGGTCGGGACCGCGGATTGCAGTTCGCGAAGCGCCTCCGCAGAGGTCTCGGCAAGTTTGGCTGGCGGAGGCGGAAGAACTGCTTCGGCCGCATCTTGCGCGGAGAGTTTGGGCGCCTCCAACTCCGGCTCCGCAGCCGGAGGCGGGACCGAATTGCTCTGCGCGGCCGGCGCAGCCCTTTTGGCGTCCTCGACGCTTGCCTGCGCAGAAATTTCCGGTTGTGCAGAATCGGTCTTTGCGTCATCCTTTTGACGCTCGACCATTTCCGACGCCGGCGCCGCGACCTTCTCGACGTTCTGCAAAGTCTCCGTCGCAGCGGGCTGCGCCTCAGCGATTTGAGGCCCAGGGGGTTTCTCCTGCTCGGGGGCTCTCGGCGCGACGGCCAGCGGCTCAAGCTCGATCAGCGCGGCCGCGGCGGGCGCGCTCACCAGGGGCTCGATTCTTGCGTGATGAAGTACGATCCATGCTGCGGCGCCGTGAACGAGCGCGGCAAGCGCGGCTGCGATCATCCAGCGCAACGCGGTAGAGCAGAATTCCACGAGCGCCACACGCGATTGGCCGGAACGCATCGCGGTCACGGCTGCGCCGAACCGCCGTCGCCGCCCGACGCGGTCGGCTTGGGCGACAGAGCGCTCGCCCCGCGGCCGTCATCCTCCAGCCCGACCAGGGCGACCTTGAGATAGCCGGCTTCGCGTAGAAGGTTCATCACCGTCATCACATCGCCATAGGGGATCGATCGATCGGCGCGCAGAAAGACGCGCTGTTCGCGATCGCCGCCGGTACGTAGGTCGAGCGCCGCCTGAAGCTCCGCGCGCGCAACGCCAGCCTCGCCAAGCGCGAGCGTTAAATCGCTCTTCACGGTGAGATAAAGCGGCCTATCCGGCCGCGGTTGCGGCTCGGCCGTCGAGACTGGCAACTCGACGGCGATGTCGACGGTCGAGAGCGGCGCCGCGACCATGAAGATGATCAAGAGAACCAAGATCACATCGATGAACGGCGTGACATTGATCTCGCTGATCTCGGAAAGATCGTCATCCCGCGACTGTTTCAGGGTGACCGCCAAAGCCGCCTACTCCGCCGGACGTGTGCGGGCGGCAAGGTGGAGGGACGCGACATGCGCCCCGGAAACGGCGAGCCCTTCCTGTTCGCTTCGCCCCCGTTCGCCACGCTCGAGGTCGCGCGAGACGCGCTGAAGGATCTCGCTGGAAGCGTCGGCGAGCAGCGCGCGGTAGCCGGCGATGCTTCTGGCGAAAACATTGTAGATGACCACCGCCGGGATAGCGGCGACGAGCCCGATCGCGGTGGCGAGCAGGGCCTGCGCTATGCCGGGGGCGACGACCGCGAGATTGGTCGTATGCGACTGGCTGATACCGACGAAGCTGTTCATGATGCCCCAGACCGTGCCGAACAAGCCGACGAAGGGGGCGGTCGCGCCAATCGTGGCGAGAAGTCCCGTTCCTCGCGCCATCCGGCGGCCGGCATTGGCCTCGATCCTCGACAATGCGATCGCCAGGCGCTCCTTGGCGCCTTCCGCGGAAAGTTCGGCGGAGCGATCGGTTTCGCGCAGCGCCGCTTGGAAGAGATCGACAACGACGCCGCGCCGAATTCGGCGCTGGTCTAAGATGCGGCGCGCATCATTCAGACTATCGCTCGCCTCAAGCAGCCCGATGGCGCTCCTTGCCCCCCGCTTGGCCGCAACAATCTCCAGGCCTTTCGCGAGCCATACGGTCCAGGTGGTGAGCGAGGCCACGGCGAGGCAGACCATCGCGGTCTTCACGACGATGTCGGCTTCCATGAACATAGCCCAGGGCGACAGGTCGCGCGGCAGCAAAGCCAGCCCCGCAGCGACCGGCGCCTCTTCGCCCGAGGCGATGTTGCTCAGCACGCAGGCGACAATGACGATCGCGCCGAGAAGCCTGGTGTTCGTTTTCGGCTGCAAGATCTTGGCTGCTTGGCTTGGCCTTATTTTGAGGATCGACGGCTGCGGCATAGCTGACGGATTCCGCGAGCCAAGCCCTACCCCCTTCGGGGAAAGACTACCCTCCCCGGGCCATTCGCAGGGTCAAAATCGACCAGCGCCGCCGCAGCTCGGCGACGCTCTCGGCGGAACTTAATTCGAATCGCTTTGCGTCGATTGTTGCGCTTGCGCGCTCTGTTGAGATTGGGCGTTCGACGCCGAAGTCATGGAGTAGTCGCAGGCGAGCGAGGGCGCCGCAAAGCAGACCGCAAGCCCACAACCCACGAGAAATCCGAGCACCTTTGCACGCATCAGCCGGCTCCTATATCCGCCCCGACAGCCAAGCCAGTCTAGCGCCGATTTGAAGGGGCGCAAGACCCTCACGTCTGGTCGGGGCAATTCCGATGCAGCCGAAGCCGGGCCGGTAAGTTCGATTCGACGCAAGCTGGAGCAACCTATCGAAGGCCACGCGCGCCCTTCGCCGGGCCGACGTCCGCGCAACTCCATAATGCGAGGCTTTCCTTGGACCGTAAGTAAATTCGGGCGACGCCGGCCGCGCCCCGGCTCGCGCCGCCTGATCGGCCCCGTCATGTTGCTTTGAGGCGGGGCCGATCTTTGTCCTCCTTGCAAGCCCTCCCCTAATCTGGCGTTATAGGCTTCGTGGGGCAGGCGCGGTCTCCTCACTCGATGTCGAGTATAACTCCGACGTCATGTGGAACCGCGGCTCCAAGTCGGCCTCGCCGTGGTGGTCAGCGGCGGGGCCGATTTCATTATTTGCTATTGGACGAGCCTTCCCGCGCTTGACGCCGGCGGCGGTCGGAAAAGTCCATTTGACGTCCCGCGCGCACTGCGCCCGAGGTACTTCAACGGAGGCTGTCGCGCCAGTGATGGCGCCATCGATCGACGATCCTGTCAAACTCGCCTTTCCCCTCGCGTACCATGGACCTTCTCCATGAGGTCGTAGTTGAGCGGAGATGATGGCTTCGACGGCGCCGCCGTGACGCTCAGCGGCTTGCCTTAGCCGTCTGTCCGAGCATGAGGAAGTCCCAGGCCAAGACGGATCGCTCCGCTGGCGCCGCCATCCTGCGCTGCGTCGTGGTAAACGCCGGGAAACTTCGGCGGGGCCGAGCGATTAGAGACCGCGAAACGACGTCGCGTTTTTTGGCGCCTGTAGGGCGCCTCCAGCTCCGCTGTACGCGATTCAATTTACCGCTCGTCCATAACTCGCGATCAAAGGTAGAGCACACGCCGCACCAGCGCGGTCTGAGCGTCTGGAAGGGCGTAAGCTTGGGAGTGTCTTGCAATGCGTTCGCTTTTCACGAAATTCGCCGGTGACGAGTCCGGCGCCACCGCCATCGAATATGGCCTCATCGCGTCTCTGATCGCGGTTGTGATCATTGCGGCGGTGACCACGGTCGGCACGAAGCTGACCAACACCTTCAGCGAGGTCGCCACCAACCTGAAATGATTGGTTACGTCAGGTACGGGAAGGCGGCCTCGCCGCCTCCCCGCGCCGCCCGATCCGCGCCGGCAGACCGCCGCAACGGACGTTCGCTTTGGCCACCACCGTCCCGACCTGCGGCGTTCTCCACAGCAATGGGATGAGGGCGAGCCTATGTCGCGGCCATGCGGCGCCGGTCGCGCGAGGGCCTCGAGCGAATTCGAAAAGACGGGGCGCAAGCCCGGCCAATAGTTGGAGGCTTCGATGGAGCATCTTTCTAGCC
>Ga0209773_10000145_pt1 | contig 20946 bp, 17 predicted proteins | sample BogFormECP14_OM1_FD_188244 | JGI IMG/M metagenome (GOLD analysis project Ga0209773, IMG submission 188244) | Bog forest soil microbial communities from Calvert Island, British Columbia, Canada - ECP14_OM1 (SPAdes) (version 2) | ecosystem: Environmental > Aquatic > Freshwater > Wetlands > Bog ... | reverse complement strand
TCCTTGGGTGCCCAACACTCTATCCAAATGCCACAGAAGCATAACCTCCCGCGCTAGCGGGTTAGTGCAAATCGCCAACTCGCTCATCGAGGAACAAGCAACCACATGGGGCAGTTCCGGTGTACTGTATACGAGACTTGGTCTTGTCGGCGGCTGTCTCGTCAGCTTCACCGCCGCCACCATCAGCCAGACGAATCCGAGAGACCGGGTGACGGGAGTGAGGAGATTTGCCGGATCAATCTGAATAACTCAATGAGTGCATCGGCCTAGTTCTCGCCGTTTGAGCTACCAACTCCCGGTTTGCTTATTATCTGGTGGCACGCAACCGCCGTCGGCGATTCAACCATTTCTATCGGACTTGCTGGGGCTGCAAGCACGTGATATAACCACCAGCCAGTGACTGAGCACCAACTCTACGGCTTTGACTGCCTGTACCTGGTCCTCACTGTTGTTGTCGCTGTTCTCACGCGAGCGACTCCGCGGCGGATCGTGGGCGCATTGGCTGGCGGGGCAGTTTGCGGTCCGGCTGCATTCGGCATCATTGCCTTGGCGGAGCGTGCCGGATGGTGGCACTTCGCGATCACGTGGAAGCCGTATTTCATCGCGCTGCTTTGGGTCGGCATACTCCTTGGGGCGTTCGTCTTCCTTCTCACATGGCGGGTTGCCCGGCGGTTTGGCGGGCGCGGTCTGGCTGTTCTCCTGGTCGCCAGTGCAGTCCTCGGACCCATTCGGGACTCTTTGTATATGGCGAGGTTTCCGGAGTGGGGTTCCTACGCACCTGGGATTGCACCCATGCTGGCGATCTCCGCGGCGTATGTCCTCATTGGGTGCCTGGGACACGGTACGATGCGGCTTGTGGCCGGACCTGCCACAGCAGATCGGCTGGCGCGCCGGCCTTGGGAAAGCGCCTGATCGTCGGCGCAGGCGGCATTACGGGACGGGGTGCGTAGCGCAGTTTGCGCTACGCATAAGCTGATGAATGTCTGGACCCCGCTTCCCCTGAGCCAGACGGCGGGATAGCGTCGACAGTCTTTGTAGTGTTGGTATCGGCGCAGGTGGGGGAGTCTGCAGGAACGGGGCGGTGGATCACCGATCTAGCCGGTCTACTCTTTGGAGCCAGCACCATTCCAGTCGATGATGTTGACCAGGTTCCAGGCATTTTTGCGAAGCTCGAACTGAAGCTGGCCCTGTTTGTTGATGATCAACTGCGCAGCAGGGTACAGAACGCCGGCGCTCTTGTCCTTGTCGGAGTCGTTTATGTCAATTTCGCCGGCGGTCAAATTGTAGGCCGTGCTTGGGCCGTTGTTATAGGCTTCACCAAATCTGATTGGGCGGTCGGTAGCGAACCGAATCTTGCGGCCTGTGGGCGAAGGAATCAGCGCGATGTAACCAAGGTCGGTGCCAACTGTGCCGGTAATGGCAATACGGCCAACGGACTTCATCTTGCCGAGCGCGTCCACCAAACCCTGGCTCTGGCCCTTCTTAAAGGCATCGACGAGGACTTGTCTCTCTTCCTGCGTGGAGAAACGGTAGATAGTTATCTTGACACTGACATTTTGACCCATTTGGGTGCTGGTACCCATCGCACGGGCGTCAATCGTCTCTGTTTTCCTGTCCTCTTGAGAAGAAGAAGGTATAGCCGCTGCCAAGATCAGTGCGAGTAGAAGACTGCTATAGCTGAACTTCCGAGCGATGAAGCGTGGGACTTTGCTGTCTATCACGATATTTATCCCTTCAAGAACAGTGGATTGAACCCAAATCTGATTGAATTTGTGAGAATCATTCCTGGGGGCCCGAAGCGACCGTTTGGAAACAAAGGAGGCAAATCGAAATCGAAGCTACTGTCAGCGTTGCTGCGGCGCGTAATTCTGGGCCATAGAGATGACCCCCTCGATTCTCAAAGACCGGGCCCCCTTTTGAATTCAACGATTCGATGTCTCTGAACGGCTACTAATGATAACAGCTGACCATCACAGTTTCCTCCGGAGTGAAATTGTCCCAACTCCGGCTGGCGCGCCGGCCTTGGGAGAGCGCCTGATCGTCGGCGCGGGCGGCATTCTGTCAGAAGTCTGTTCCTGCATCTCTTTTTGAAAAATATCTGAACAGCTGTCTTGCTTGCGCCGTCTTTGCGAGTGAATGGGAGAGTTGAGCCAGCTTTGGCACGATGGGATGATGCGGATTTTACGGAATTTGTCCGGCGCCACTCCCGCCTTGTCTTTCGCGTGGCGTATGCGGTGCTGCGCAACTCCCATGATGCCGAGGACGTGGTGCAGGAGGTGTTCTTGAAGCTTTATCGCAGCGACGGCTGGGCTGGCATTCGGGACGAGAAAGCATACCTGGCACGTACGGCGTGGCGTGCAGCCGTGGACCATCTCCCTAAGCACCAGGGGACAGAAATGAATGAGATGGAGGTCACGTCGGGCGATCCCAGCCCCGAGCAGGCTGCGCTTGATGCCGATCTGCAATTGAGAGTCCATCGACTGATCGATGGACTGCCGGAGGAACTTCGCCAACCGCTTGCGCTTTCGACGATTCAGGAACTGACTTCGGGCGAAGTTGCGCAGGTGCTGGGGATTCCTGAAGGCACTGTGCGAACGCGTGTGCTGCGCGCCCGGCAGCTGTTGCGGGAAAAGCTGGCAGCACTGGAAGGAAGGGACCATGCCGCAAAACGAATCTGATTTTGAAAGTGAGTTCGAGCTGGCATTGGCGGCGTATGCCGATCCCGGTGATGCGGGGTATCCGCAAACGTTAACAATGCGGGTTATGGCTGCGGTCGAGATGCGACGCCAGAAGCTGCGCTGGTGGCTTGCCTTTTCCATAGCCGTCACCGTCCTTGTATGCCTGCTCGTGGCGGCTTTGCTGCATTTGCGAAGGGCTGAACCTCAGCATCAAGAGACAGAGATAGCGTCCATTCCATCTACCACCCAGTCAGTAGCTGCCATTCCGAAAACAGATGTGACGGCCAAGGTCCATGTGGAAGCAATCCGGAATCGAACTGTCCGCAGCGTACCTCGTCAGCTACCTAGACTTGATCAATTCCCTGCGCCGACGGCTCTGACAGAGCAAGAGCAGGTGCTCGTCCAGTTTGTTACGTATGCGCCACCGAAGACGCAACAGCTAGTTGCGAAGGCTCAAAAAGAGCCCGATAAGCCTTTGCGTATCGCAGAGCTGGGCATTCCCTACCTTGATTCGACTACTCAACCTTAACGACAGGAGCCACCATGCGCCGACTTATTGTCTTTTGCTTTGCAGTTACCCTCTTCGCCGCGCCCATTTGCACGTTCGCCCAGCAGGATGGAAAACCAACCGAGACTGCTACACACTACTACCGGCTCTCCTATTCCATCCAGGAAGTTGGAGAAACAGGAAAGGTCACTAATAGCCGCGCCTACGCAACTTCGATTGCAACTGGCCCCGGCCAAACCGCTCAGATCAGAACCGGGGACAAAGTTCCGATGGTCACCGACAATAAGGGCGAGGTGCAATATATAGACGTTGGGGTGAGTATCGACTGCACGCGTGCCCAGGAGGTGGACGGTAAGCTTTCTGTCCAGATGACTGCAGACATCAGCAACACAACAAAAGGAAACGCACCGCCCGCTCTACCGCTCATTCGAGCGAACAGATGGTCAGCCAATGTTCTGGTTCCCATAGCGAAACCCACGATCATCTTCTCTTCGGATAATCTGCAGGACAAAGGCAAGTTGCAGGTGGAACTGACGGCGACTCGTATCGATTAGCTCTGGTCAGGCGCGAGTCGCTTGAAGTCCGCGCCTAGGCAAGTTTGTGCCCAAAGAAAAAGCAACGAGGCTATCTTTCGATAACCTCGTTGTCCGAGGAGGGTTTACTGCTATATGAAGAAGCTAAGCACTTTTGGAAGTCTTGCTTCTCTCATAGCGAGAGTAATCTGAGTTGGCGCGCTTAAAAAAAAGCAACGAGACTATCTTTCGATAGCCTCGTTGTCCGAGGAGGGTTTACTGCTATTTGAAGAAGCTGATCACTTTAGAGTGTTGCCTCTCTCATAGCGAAGACAGCTTTCTGGGAAAAAAGTTTCGGAGCCCGGAACTTTTTTATTTGGAAGAGGCTGTTTGACCTTCTTTTCGTGACCAGAAACCGGCCGGAACCATATCTGCAGGTGACTTTCGTTGCTTACCCGGCGACGAAGCCGCTACACTTGGAGGTTACGGAAAGGCCTGTACCGATGCTTGTTGTGATGAAAGCGCAGGCGACGCCGGAGGAAATCCAGGCGGTCTGCGAGCATATTGAACACTTGGGTTTTCGCCCCCATCCGCTGCCCGGCGCCCAGCGCACCGCTATTGGCATTACCGGCAACCAGGGAGAAATTGACCGCGGAAACATTGAAGAGCTTTCGGGTGTTGCCGAAGTCATTCGTGTCTCAAAACCGTACAAGCTGGTGAGCCGCGATGTGAAGGAAGAGGATACGGTCATCCGCTTCCCCGGTACGAACGCCACCATTGGCGGGCGCGACCTGGCGATGATTGCGGGGCCGTGCTCGATTGAAACGCGGGAGCAGGCCTTTGCCGTGGCCGAGCAGGTCGCCCTTGCGGGGGCACAGTTCTTTCGCGGCGGGGCGTACAAGCCGCGCACTTCTCCCTATGCCTTTCAGGGTCTGGGGGAAGAAGCACTGAAGATCATGGCCGAGATTCGCGACAAGTTCGGGTTGCGGATTGTTACGGAGGCCATCGACAACGAGGCGCTGGAGTTGGTGGACAAATATGCGGACGTGATCCAGATTGGCGCGCGCAATATGCAGAACTATTCGCTGCTGAAGGCGGCGGGGCGGAGGCGGAAGCCTGTTTTGCTGAAGCGCGGGATTGCTGCAACGCTCGAAGAGTTTCTGATGGCGGCCGAGTACATTATGAGCGAGGGCAATTATCAGGTCATTCTGTGCGAGCGCGGGATACGTACTTTTGCCGACCATACGCGCAATACGCTGGACCTGAGCATTGTGCCCGCGGTGCAGCGACTGAGCCACCTCCCGATTGTGGTTGACCCGAGCCACGGAACGGGCAAGCGGAATAAGGTCATCCCGCTGGGCCGCGCTGCTGTTGCGGTGGGCTGTGATGGGCTGATCGTGGAAGTCCACAATCAGCCGGACAAGGCGCTCTCGGATGGAATGCAGTCGCTCTACCCTGAGCAATATGTGCAGTTGATGGCTGAGGCTACGCAGATCGCGGCGGTGCTGGGGCGTAATGTGCCGCACGGCATCCAGATCACGGAAGGTATGGCTTCTCGTTAGACGCATGCCATCCGGCCAGTCAGACTCAGCTTCTTCTACCGACCATACAGGCAGGCGTTCCGTTCCTCGGCTGGCACGGAGCGCGGGCGCTCTGCTCTTGCTGCTTGCTCCACTGACGGCTTGCAGGCGTCATGACTTTCCGCAGTATCCGGCGGATTACCGCGAATATGCTTACGTCACCAACGGCGGCAGTAACACCGTCACCGTTCTTGATCTGGTGAATCTACGGCAGGACCGGGTGATTCGCGTAGGCGATAATCCGACCGGGATTGCGGCGAATCCCACGAAGAACGAAATTTACGCGGTCAACACAAACAGCAATTCCGTGAGCGTGATTGATGCGGAGAAGAATGCCGTCGTCGCGACGATTCCTGTTCACAGCAAGCCTTACTTTATTGATGTGGACGCGAAGGGCGACCGTGCCTACGTCGCCAATTCCGGATCGAACAATGTTTCGGTGATCGATTTGGCGGCGCGGCGGGAGATTGCTGCGGTCGGCACGGGCGAGGGGCCCGGGATGGCGCGCATCTCTCCTGATGGCAAGAGTCTCGTCGTCAGCAATCGCGGCGGCGGCAGCGCTACTGTCATCGATCCGCAATCGCGTAAGGTGCGCGGCGTTTTCAGCGGGTGTCCGGCTGCGACGCATGTGGAGATCCTGCCTGATTCATCGAAGGCGTTCGTCGCGTGCTCGGATGGGCACCAGGTGATGGTGATTGGGTTGGCACGACCTGAAAGCACAATCACCAGCGAGCATGCTGACCGCTTACTGACGTTTCTGGATGTGGGTCAGACGCCAGTGCATCTGGCGCTGAAGCCGGATGGAGGCGAGATCTTTGTCTCCAATTTCGGCAGCGACACGATCTCGGAAATTGCGACGCAGGCGAATGAAGTTGGCGGAGCTTACCTGGTGGGGGCGCATCCAGCGAGTGCGATTGTGAGCGCCGACAACTCCACGTTGTGGATCAGCAAGTTCAATACGGGCTCGATTGAGGTTTATTCGATTGATGATGGGAAGACCATCAACACGGTGCATGTGGGCGATGGGCCGGATGCGCTGGCGTTCTCGGCCGAGGGGCACTTGCTGCTGGCTGCGGATGCGCGATCGAACGATGTTTCCGTAGTGCGCGTGATGAGCCGGACGCCGGGAGGAGTAACTCACGTCGGGACGCTGTTTACGATGCTGCCGGCGGGCAAGCAGCCGAATGCGATTGTGGTGAAGGCTTTTCGGGTGCGGTAGTTTCAGGACCGGGAAGGGGTTGTGCTTTCCCACCCTTTCGCAAATTACCCGACAGGATGGGGCACCCATTTCGTGCTCCTGTGAGAAAGCAGATCCTTTCCTTCCCTGATCTAGCCCTTGGTACTTAATGCATCACCGACCAGGATGACGCAGGGCGCGGGGAGCGCAGGTATGTCGGCCAGATGGCCCACGCTGGTGCGCGTGGTCTGCTCTTTCGCGGTTGAGACACTGGAGACAATCAGGCAGGGCGTTTCCGGGCTGAGGCCGGATGCGAGGATTTGCGCTGCGAGCCTGGCGTAGTCCGATCCGGGCATGTAGATGACGAGCGTTGCATCGGAGGGCAATGAACCCCAGCATCGCTCGTCTTCTTCCGCGCGATGGCCGGTGAGGAAGATGACTTTGGACGCGAGTCGCCGGTCGGTGAGAGGCGCACGAATGCTGGCGGCGGCGGCGAAGGCGGCGGTGATTCCGGCGACCACTTCGAAGGGCACGGATGCGGTGTTCAGGGCGTCGATCTCTTCGCCGGCGCGGCCAAAGAGCATGGGATCGCCGACTTTGAGGCGCACTACGCTGTGGCCCAACCGCGCGTGATGAATGAGCAGTTCGTTGATGTCGTGTTGCGTGATGGACTTGGTGCCGGCGCGCTTGCCTACGCTCTGGACTGTCGCTTGAGGATTGGCAAGCTTCAGAATTTCACGGGCGACTAATCCGTCATAGAAGATGCAGTCGGCACTTTGCATCAAGTTGGCGGCGCGAACGGTCAGCAGATCGGGATCGCCGGGACCCGCTCCCACCAGATAGACTTTTCCCTTCTCTGCTTTTCTCATCGATTTCTGCTGCACTTCAGCGCTGGCGAGCGAGCACGAGCGTAATGTCGTCGGGCTGTTCCTGTCCGCCGATCCAGTTGCGCAAGGACTGCATGACCTGTTCCGATATGGCGTCGAGCGGCATGTGGCGGTGGCGCCGCACAACGTCGATCAGGCGCTCTTCGCCGAATTCGCCGAAGTCGTTTTCCGGTTCGGTGACGCCATCGCTGTAGGCAATGAGGATGTCGCCGCTCATCAGCTTCTCCACACTCTGTTCATAGGACGGATTTTCGAGCAGACCTACGACCGTGCCTCCGCAACCGAGCTGAGTGATGCTGTCGTCGTGGCGCAGAATGAGCGGAGGAAGCTGGCCTCCACAGGAATAGGTGAGCTGGCTGGTGTGGCCGTCATAATGGGCCAGAAAGAGCGTGGCATATTTTTCCGGCTGCGTGCTGCGATAGAGATGGCGGTTGAGCTGCGCGAGAATCTTTGCCGGTTTAAGAAACGGGTCGTCGCCATTGTGGTGCCCGTTTGAACCGTTGACGGCACCGATCTTTTCGGCAGGGGTGGCGCTGAATTGATTTCCAACTGACACCATCTCTTCGCCGGCGTAGCGATAGGCGCGCACGGCGGAGTGGAGAGTCGCCATCAGTAAAGCGGCGGAGATCCCCTTGCCGCTGATGTCTCCCAGCGCGAGTCCCAGGCCAGAATCGCCGAAGGTGAGGAAGTCATAGTAGTCGCCGCTGACGGTGCGAGCGGGATAGCAGGCGCCGTGCAGCTCCAACATGGGCAACGAAACGGAGCCTTGTGGGAAGAGGTTTGCCTGGACTTCCTGGGCGATGGCGAGTTCACCTTGCAGGCGTTCTTTTTCGCGCTGCTCGGCAAGCAGGCGCTCGAGCGAATAGGACATGCGATTGAAGGAGCGACTGAGAGCGGCGAGCTGATCGTTGCGGGTGACCTTGATGCGATGCGTCAGGTTGCCCTGGTCGATTTCTACCGTCGCGTCGTAGAGGTCGTTCACTGACCGGGTGATTGTTCGGTTCAGGCGAACTGCCATGATGAACGCGATCAGCTCAAGCAATCCGAAGAAGCAGGCGACGCCAATCAACATGTTTTGAACGAACGTTGCGATCTCCAGCGAAGTAATGAACAGCCGCTGGTAGAGGAGTGAGGGGCGCGAGGTCACATTGATTAGCGTGTGATGCAGTTGGCCAGAGTTCCAATCGGTCGTTTCTGTAGGCGCGTAGAAGGTGATCGGGATGTCGTAAAAGTGCTGCGGCGGCGGCAAAGTGCCGCCTATGATCGAATCCTTGCGCATCTCCTCGCGGCTCAACTTGCGATGATTGATTTCTGCTTTTGCATCCGACTGCGACGGCTCGCTAAGGACGACGTCGGACTTCTCCCCTGCGGCGGGAGTCTCATCGCCGACAGGGAAATTCGGCATGACTTCAATCCGGCCGATACCGTGGGCCACCTGGTCGAGCCTTGCCTTGTCCACCGGGACGCTGATGATCAACGTCGTGGTGTGGCTGCCGATGGTCTGCATGTCGATGGCGCGGAGATAGAGCTTGCCGTTGTCGAGGACCGCCCCGCGGAACTCGTCCCTTGCCCAGGAAGGAATCCGGGTTATCTCAGTGGCTTGCAGGCTCGCGGGCGTGATGTCGATAACCTTGCCATCCTGAAACGCGGCAATGCGCAGACTGGTGTCAGGACTGTTCGGCGCTGTGTCCTCCATTTCAGGAGGGGGAGACACGCTTTTGCTTTCCGGGTGGGTGGCCAGAAAGTGGGATACGTGCACGCTGAAGGCGCGGTTTTCCGCCCCGTAGCGCTCCATCTGAGATTCAATGGCCGAGGTTGCCGCGAAAATGGCGAACTGGCCGCTGAAGCCATATAGCGCGATCAGCGCCAGCAATATAAACAGCACCACCGGCGTCAGGGCCATCAATAAATAGGTCATGATGAGGCGGTTGCGCAGCTTCCAGAGGAAGCGCCCGCCTATCCACCGCCAAAGCAGCGGGACGCAAAATCCCAGGAGCAAGATGAGCGTGAACGTACTGAACGCACTGAAAACCGCACTTGCGGCGCCGGGCAGCAGGCGAAATGGCATGAGGGCGAGATAGATGAGCAGCAGCCAGAATGCGAGACGATGCACCTTGCTCTGCGGCGGCTCGCGGCGGAGTGCGCGAAAAACACGAGCCTCAAAATTTTTCACTTGTCCCATTTTTTTGTTCGCTCTTGCTTCGCCCTGATGCGTTGCTCTTGAGTGTAGCGCGAGTGTAGGAAATTCCGGAAAAATGCTTCAGTTTTCTGTCTTTTGCGCAGCTTCAACGTCGGCCTGATGCGCTAAACGGCGAGTGTACCGCGTCGCTGAAGATTGCGCTCCCGCTAGCAGCAGCAAGCCAGTGAGAAATGCCCACATCATGAGGCTGACGGACACCGAAAAAGGCCCGTATACGGAACGCAGGTCAAGCCATGGAAGCACTTTCACGTAAATCACTTTAGCTCCTTCCCAGATGAGCCCGGTGATGATGCCGGCGGGCAGCACCGCACTCAAGGGCAGCTTGCGGTTTGGCAGGACCCAGTAGATGACAAAAAAGATGGCAATGCTCAGAAAGGCTGCGGAAATCCGAAGAAATGCGTGCTCAAAGAACGAATAGACGATGTTATTTGTCTTTCCGAAGAAGAGAATCCCGAGGATTTTGTTCTGCGTTGCAGTAAATGCGATGGAAGTAATGGCCAGGAGCCCTACGGCCAGAGCGAGACCGACGGATATCAGTTGATTCATCAAGTATGATCGGTTTTCCGCTACTCCCCAGACACGGTTCAGCGCCACTTCCAGCGGAAGAAAAACGCCGGTGGAGGAAATCAGCAGCATGATGACCGAAGCAACCTGGACATCGCCCCGCGGATTCACCAACAGGCTCATGTTGCGCACGACGAAATCCTGATTTGTGGGCAGGAAGTAGCGCAGCATGTCACCGATGACGTCGACCATGGCCTGGGAATGAAAGACCCGGCGCGCGATGGTGAACATCATTACGATGAACGGAAACAGGGATAAAATCGCATTCGCCGCCACGCTGAAGGCATAGGTATGCACTTCTGTCTGAGTCAGGTATTTTGCCAGAGACGTGATCTGCTGCCAGATGAGAGATCCGGATAGCAGCCGTGGCAATTTGTGCGGCGGAATGTCCTGCTCTGTGGGTTTGGTTTGGGGGGCTGACGGCATATCTTTCTTAAGCGAGATGCTACCAAAGGCTGATTGAACCGCGTCTCACAGCAGAAGGAAGCTGCGACGCATCTATTAAACCGCTTTAATAGTTACGGGAGTACACTGTCCTCTCGTAACATCTTACAACTCCTGCATTTACAACACACTTTTTACTTGATTCCAAAGGTTTTTCCTGCCATAACAGAATGACCGATTCGCCTTTCGAGGCAAAATCGGCATTGTTGGAAGGCCATTTTGTTTGTAGTTCACTCTCTGGAACTTTGTCGATGCGTGAGCTGCCGATGCGGTAACGGCGGCTCTCAGTGTCTATAGAGGAATTTTCAGAGAGCATTAGCGGAAAGGAGTAGATGTGAAAGAGCACGGTGTTGTGAAGTGGTTCAATGGAGCGAAAGGCTATGGGTTTATCCAGCGTTCGACCGGAGAAGACGTTTTTGTTCACTTCTCTGCGATTCTGGACAACGGATATAAGACGTTAAACGAGGGTGAGGCAGTGCAGTTTGAGTGCCAGCAGGGTCCTAAAGGGCTAAACGCGGCCAACGTAACACGCAACGCCTAAGACTCATACACAACTTCTTCTGCAAACGGCTCCCTGTGACAAAATCAGGGAGACGTTTGCAACTTACTCTTCTCGCAGGACTACCATCGGATCTACGGTTGCCGCCCGGCGGGCAGGCACAAAACTCGCGACAATCACGATGACAGCCAGGCACAGGACAGACGCGCCCAGTGTCAGCGGATCGTGTGGCTTCAATCCATAAAGCATGGAAGCAGCGGCGGTACCGGCGGCGAGCGCAAGTCCGGCTCCGACGACTGCACCAATTGCAAGCAGAAGAAGCGATTCCCGCAAAACCATGAACAGGATCGTGCCGCGCGCTGCTCCAAGCGCCATGCGCACGCCGATCTCGTTTCTGCGGCGGATGACCATGTAGGAAATGACGCCGTAGATGCCGACCATGGCGAGGACGATAGCGAGCACGCCGAAGAAGCCGGTGAGTGTGGCCATGAGGCGCTCGCCTACAAGGTCATCACGTACCTGAATTTTGAAGGTCGAGAAGTTCAGTACCATGGCTGAATTCATTTCCTGAGCGACGCGCTTGACCGACGAGATCAGGGATTCTGTCGACTCGTTGGAACGTATCATCAGCGTCAGACCTTCACCCGGCTCCTTTTCCTGCGAAGAGGCAACAAAAAGCGTGGGCTGAAAGTCTTCGCGCATGTTGTGGTATTTCGTGTCCTTCACGAGACCGATGATCTGGTAGGTCTTGTCGGGCTTTCCTGAATCGTTGACTACCTTGCCGACGGGGTTGGCGCCCTGGAAGAACTTCTTTGCAAACGTTTCGTTAACGATGGCCACGCGCGGCGAGGTGGGTGTGTCGGTGTCGTTGAAGTCGCGGCCTGAGAGCATGGACACGCGCATCGTCTGAAAGAAACCCGAAGAGACCGAGTTGAACTGCGTGTCCTTACGCTGTGGTCCGCCGGGAACGTCGATGTTATCGTCCCATCCGCTGTGGCTGATCGGGACGACAAAGACTCCAGCTACCGATTGCACCCCGGGGATGGCACGCATACGTTCTGCCAGTTCCCGCTTATAGGCGGCACGCCTTTCCATGGGAATCTGCAGAGGCGTGTAGTCGAAGCTTGCGACTAAGAGATGATCCTGTTCGAATCCGGTATCCAGAGTCAGCAGATTGCGGAAGCTTCTGGCGAAGAGCATTGCTCCTACCAGCAGCACCAGGGAGAGTGCTACTTGCGACACAACGAGAATTCGACGCAGTAGAAAATGATTGCGTCCCGATGTGACGCCGCGCCCACTTGCCTTCATGGCAGCGCCGGGGTCAGTGTGCGAGGCCTGCAGGGCTGGTGTCAGTCCGAAGAGAATGCAGGTGAGGATCGCCAGGCCAGCGGCGAAGCCCAGGACTCTCCAATCGAGCGTTACATCGAGGAAAATGCTGCCTTGACTGGAGCCCAGCATCGATATGAGCGCGCGGCTCAATAGCTGCGCGAGGGCTACTCCTGCTGCGGTTCCGATGATTGCCAGCAGCAGGCTTTCCGCCAGCACCTGCCGCATGAGGCGTGAGCGCGACGCGCCCAGCGTGAGCCGGAGAGCCATTTCACGCTGGCGTGAGCTGGCACGCGCTAACAGCAGATTGGCCAAGTTTGCGCAGGCCAGCAATAATACAAGTCCCGATAGGCCGAGCAGGATGTTCAGCGGGTTGTCGCGGTCATTCCGCAACCTTGAAACACCTTTGTCTGCCCTGGTTGCGCCCAGGCGAAAATGCAGATACTGCTTCTTGTCGACCGCGTCGTATTTTTCCGGCAAGGTCGCTGCAAAAATTCCTGGCGATATGGCATCCAACTGAGCCGATGCCCGTTCGGGTGTCCAGCCGGGTTTTAGTCGACCCATCACAGCCAGCCACCAGGTCATATTGCTGTCACTCCACGGATTTTTGCCGGTAAGAGTGGGCTCAGAACACAGAGCCACTGCAACATCAAAGTCCTGGCCGATATCCACGCCATGAAACGACGGGGGCGTGACGCCAATGACCTGAAATATCTGCCGATCCAATGTGATCTTGCTGCCCAGCGCTGAGTCGCGCCCGCCATATTCTTTCTGCCAGAAGGCATAGCTCAGGACCGCTCCCTGCGTGCCGCATCCTCTGTAGTCATCTGCCGGCGAGAGGAGGCGTCCGATAACGGGATTCAGACCCAGCATGGGGAAGAAATCACCGCTGACCATCAGCGTATTCGCATTGCGGGCTTCGCCTCCCAGACCCAGATTGCGCCCTGTGGGGGCCCACGCCGCAATGTTGGAAAAGCCTTGCTGTTGTGTGCGTAGCAGATTCCAGATGCCATTGGTCAGCTCGGGACGGTTGTCTACAAAGTTTCCTGTTCTGCCGTTCTCGTCGTTGTTAATGCGGATTGCGACCAACTGTTCCGGAGACCTTACCGGCAGAAGACGCAGGCGCACAGCGTCGAGCAATTGAAAGATCGCGGTGTTGGCGCCGATGCCCAGTGCGAGAGACACGACTGCAACGAGGGTGAAGCCTGGACTCTGCCTCAGCTGGCGCGTAGCGTAGCGCAGATCCCGACCGAGGCCGCCGAAGATTTTTTTCGAGCCGCTGCTTCCCGCGGCCAACGGCTCGTGAGCTCGGGCGACGGTGCTGGCCAGCCCTTTGAGGAGGCGTCCGTCTGCAAGCTCAGCGCGTAGTGTCGCGTATGCCTGATCGGCGTCGACGCCGCTGGCGAGCATTTCCTCGTAGCGGTCGCGCAGGTGCTGGCTAAGCTCTTCGACGACGTCGGCTTCTCGCGTTGGCTCGAGGTTCAAACCGGCGATCACAGCGCGTACTTCTTTCGGCCAATCAGGCATTTTCCGCCTCCGTGATGCGGTGGATTGCGTTGACGAAATCGAGCCAGGTTGCGCGCTGCTGCTTGAGCACGTCTTTTCCCTGCGCCGTGAGGCGATAGAACCGCCGGCGGCGCTGGCCCGCTTTTTCCACCCAGCGTCCTGCAATGAGGCCGCGTTCTTCAAGGCGATACAGCAAGGGATAGAAGGAAGCGACGTTGAACTTGAGTACGCCGCCGGAGCGCTCTTCGATGAGCTTGCTGATTTCGTATCCGTGCCTTGCCTTGTGTTCGATGAGGGAGAGGATCAGCAGCTCGGCACTTCCCTTTTTGAGTTCGCGGTCAACGGCTTGTTTAGGCATATGTGTTATAGCAACATATGCTAGCGCGATATAAAAAACTGTCAAGTGATAAAAACAACTGTTAAATGGCCTGGCGGCGCCTTGCGATAATGGAGGAATGCCCCCGAGTCGTCCCAGAGACGAATACGCTTCGCGAATAAGCGCTCTTGACAGCGCGATTGCGCGGTACAAACAGCGGGATAACTTTTTTGCGGCAAGCAAGGTTGCGCTCGGACTGACGACCATCGTCGTCACGGTCTGGCTCGCCAAGTACCACGCCACACGAATTACCTATGTGTTCATTCCTATCGCATTACTGATTGCGCTGTTCGTGTGGCATGAGCGCGTGATTCGAGCACGGCGGCGGTGCGAGCGGCTGCGGAAATTCTGCGAACAGGGGCTGGCGCGTCTTGAAGACCGATGGGCGGCCACGGGGCAAAGCGGCGAGCAATTTCTCGATCTGGCGCATCCGTACGCACGCGATCTCGACCTATTTGGCAAAGGCAGTCTCTTTGAATTGCTTTGTACGGCGCGTACCCGCGCGGGGGAGAGCACGCTCGCCGCTTGGCTGCTCGATCGCGCTTCGCTTGAAGAAATCGAGGAGCGTGGTGAAGCGATTCGGGAGCTTGCGCCCAGGCTCGATTTCCGCGAATGCCTGGCGCTTGCTGGCGAGGATGTTCGCATCGGCGTGCGTCCTGAGTCTTTGATCGCGTGGAACGAATCGACGACGCGGCTGGGTCCATACCGTGTTTTACGCGCTGTGCTGCCAGTGCTGGCCGTGTGCTGGGTGCTCAGCCTGGTTACGTGGTTTGTATGGGACTGGGGCATTGCGGCACTCTTGATGAGCGTGCTGAATCTGGCGATTCGATACAGGCTGCAGCCGCGAGTGCAGCAGTCTGTTGGCAAGATCGATGAGGCCTCGCATGACCTGGATATTCTCGCTTCTGTGCTGAAAGAGATTGAGGGAGAGCGATTTGCTTCACGAATATTGACGGGCCTGCAGGAGGGCTTGCAGTCGCAGGGATCGACTCCATCGATGGCGATTCGCCGGTTGGACAGGCGGGTTTCGTGGCTCGACTCTCATGAGCACTGGATGGTGAAAGTGCTGGATCTTTTCACCTTCTGGACGCCGCAGTGGGTGATTGCGATTGAGACGTGGCGCGCAAGGCATGGGGCGGCGGTACGCCGCTGGATTGAAGTTACAGGCGAAGTGGAAGCGCTGGCGGCACTCGGAGGCTATGCGTATGAGCATCCGGAAGATGTTTTTCCTGAATTCGTGCGGGATGGACCTCTTCTTCATGCTGAGGCGATGGCGCATCCGCTGTTGCCTCGCAGTCACGCGGTGCCGAATGATCTGCAGCTTGACGGCAATCTGCAACTGATTGTTGTGAGCGGGCCGAATATGGCGGGCAAAAGCACCTTTATTCGCTGCTTGGGAATCAATGTTGTGCTTGCGCAGGCGGGCGCGCCTGTGCGCGCGCGGCAGCTGAAGTTGTCGCAGCTTGCGGTGGCTGCATCGATTTGCGTTCTCGATTCGCTGCAGGGCGGGCTGTCGCGCTTTTATGCCGAGATACTGCGGCTGAAGACCATCGATGAGATGAGCAGGGGCGAAGTGCCGGTTCTGTTCCTGCTCGACGAACTTTTTTCGGGAACGAACTCGCATGACCGGAGAGTGGGCACGGAGTCATTTGTGCGGCACCTGCTGGCGCGGGGAGCGATCGGGCTGATCACTACGCACGACCTGGCGTTGGCGAAGATCGCGGAGGAGATGACGGACCGTGCAGCGAATTATCACTTCTCAGACCAGCTTGAGGACGGGCAGTTGCGCTTTGATTACAAGCTGACGCCGGGCACGGTGCAGACGACGAACGCGCTGAATCTGATGCGCTCAATTGGGCTTGATGTCTAGGCGCGATTGAATCGGTTAGCTGCTTGCTGCCACCTCGTCAGGGATTGCGACCGGCTGGCTGAGAATTGCTGCGATGAAAGTGTTGATGGATTCGATAGAGTTTGCTACCTGCTTTTTCTCTGTGGTGCTTAACCAATCCAGTGGCTCAGCACGCCAGCCATCGCGGGTGAGAGTTGCGGGAACTCCGCAGGTTCCTTGCAGATCGAGAACTTCTCCCTGCAACGATACCTGGCAGTGAATGCGGCGATGATCGCAGGCGAGCGCTGCGGCGATACATTGCAGCGTGGCATTGGAGGTTGCATTCGGTGTTGAGTGCATGGAGCGTGCCGTGATGAAGGGCTCGACAAAGATGCGCGCATCGGGCAGTGCTTGGCGCGTGACCTCGTAGGCCTCGGCTACCTGACCTGCTTGAACGAGTTGCACTACCTGGGCCTGGAGAGCAGCAACTCGCTCGCTCAGCGGGATGCTGGCACTTTGCTCTTTGAGGCGGGCGAGTGACTCGAGCAGCGACGGATTGTGGACAAGCAATTCGGCTGTGCTCCAGAGCGGCACCATGGCCTGTCCGTGCTCGCCAAGGACGCTTGCGCGCACCTCGTGGCGGCTGATGCCGAGATCTTTTGCAATGGCGCGGGCGAAGCGGAGCGAATCCTGCTGCGCGCCCATGCCGATGACGCGCTTGCGATCGAGCTTTTCGGCGAGGATGTGCACGGCGAGTTCGACCGGATTACTGACTACGATGAAGAGCGCGTCGGGGACGCGCGCGGCACACTGCTCGGCGATGTACTCGAAGATGCTGCGGTTGACGGCGCCTATGTCCCGGCGGCTGGGATGTTGCATGGACACGGTGACGCCGGAGGCGATGACGACGATGTCGGCATCGACGTCGATGATTTTTGGCACGACTTCAATTTCGACACGTTCATCGTCGAAGGCATCGAGCAGGTCGATACGCGTGCAGAGTAGTTTCACTTCACTGGTTGCGGAGCCGTGGCCGACCAACTGAAGGCGGTCTCCCGGTTCGAGCAACTGGCTGCGTAGGACCTGCGCCGCCAACATGCTGCCTACAGAGCCCGATGCGCCGATAATTGCCACCGATGTCGACATGGGCCACATTATGCCAGCGGTGTGTACGATTCCCGGTTAAATCTTTTGCTCAGGCCGATGGTCTTCAATCTGAAGGATTGCCCATGCAGCAGCGTCGGCGAGCGTTGCATCTTCGTCGTGTTTCCATTGCGTGAGCTTAGGCAGGAATTTTTGCAGGCCGCTGTTGCCCATGGCGATGGCGATGTTGCGGCGGAGCCCTTCATACTTGGCGCGCTTGATGGGCGATCCGAAAAAGAGCCGGCCGAAGCTTTCCTGGTTCAGCTCGGCTAACCAGTCGAGAGTGGGATTTACAAGCTCGGGGCGCGCCTGTAGTTCGGGATCGGCAGAGATGGGGGCCTTGCGGTTCCAGGGGCAGACGTCCTGGCAGATGTCGCAGCCGAAGACCTGGCGGCCGATTCCTTCGCGCAATTCGAGCGGGATGGGACCGCGTTTTTCTATCGTCAGATAAGAGATGCAGCGGGTGGCGTCCATTTGACGCGGTTGGGTGAGAGCTCCGGTGGGGCACGCATCGATACAACGCGTGCAGCTTCCGCAGCGGTCGGCGGCAAGCTGGGCGCGCTGATCTTGGGCTACTTCAAGCGAGGTAAGGATTACGCCGAGAAAGAGCCACGAGCCTAGCTTCTGGTTGAGGATGCAAGTGTTTTTGCCGATCCAGCCGACTCCGGCGTAGCGGGCGTAGGCGCGCTCTACGATGGGGCCAGTATCGACGTAGCATTTTGATTCGAACTGTCCCACTGCTTCTTTGAGTGCGGCATCGAGGCGCTCAAGGCGTTTGAGAATGACCTTGTGATAATCGCTTGGCACGAGGCTGCCATCGGCATTTTTCTGTCCTGTCCACGCGTAGCGCGCGACCCATCCTGCATCTTCTGGGGCGGGGTCGATGGAGAGCGGCTGCGGCGTGTTGTAATTTGTAACGCAGACGATGACAGATTTGACCCAGGGGACTGCCACGCGCAGCGACGAGCGCACGAGTTCGCCTGCTTCGTTGCGGCGCTTCAGGTATTCCATTTCTCCGGCGCTGCCCTGCTCGATCCATTGAGCAAAGTTCCGGCGCTCGTCGTGGTCCTCGGGCGAGCCGGGCTCTGGCACGGTGGCGATGCCCGCGGTGGCGAAGCCTGCCTTGATGGCTTCTGCCGCGATGAGCGTTTGTAGAGAATCCTGCTGCATGGGATGGATGCTGTTGATATGGTAGTCGAGTGTCTGCCGAAACGACGTTGTCTGTAAATCGCGTTCCGCGCCGCCGCTGGAGGATCGCACTCCTGCTTGGGCTCGGCGTGCTGGTCAACTACTTCGATCGCGTTAATTTATCTGTTTCGCATAACGATCTCTTCGCGACGTTTGGCATTTCGGATATTACATTCGGCTATCTGCTGGCCGCTTACAACTGGAGCTATGCGCTTTGCCAGCTTCCGATCGGGGTGTTACTCGATCGGTTTGGTGTGCGCATCGTTGGGCGCATCAGCACTCTTGTGTGGAGCATGGCTTCGTTTGCCGCCGCGCTGACGCCGAGCATTGGCGGATTCTTTGCTGCGCGTCTTCTTTTAGGTGTGGGAGAAGCGCCGACGTTTCCGGCGAATGCGAAGGCAATTGGTTATTGGTTTCCACCTAAGGAACGCAGTCTGGCTACGAGTATTTTTGACTCCGCTGCCAAGTTTTCTTCCGCGATTGGCGTGCCGTTGATCGGGATTCTGCTGCTGCATGTGGGCTGGCGGCTTAGCTTTGCGGCTACCGGCGTCATTAGCCTCCTGTATTTTCTGCTGTTTTACTGGATCTATCGTGATCCGGTTGACGATCCCGAATTGACCGCCGAGGAGTTGAGTTATATCCGTTCAGAAGATACTCGAAACGATGTCGGAGACTATACAGCGGAGGAAGCTTCGCTTGGGTATCTGCTTGGCCGACGCAAGGTAGTTGGGCTGGCGCTGGGTTTTGGTTCTTATAATTACGTCTTTTATTTGCTGCTTACCTGGCTGCCGAGCTATCTTTCGCGGTCGTTGAATATCGATCTGCTTCATTCTTTTCTGTACACGGGGGTGCCGTGGCTTTTTGCTACTTTTACAGATTTGATTGTGGGTGGATGGCTGGTGGATGCGCTGGTACAGCGAGGGTGGAATGCGAATCTGGTTCGCCGCGTGGTTTTAATTGGAGGCACCGCGCTTGGGCTCGGCATTCTCGGCGCAGCTGATGCGCATACTCCGGTGCAGGCGCTGTTCTGGATCAGCCTTTCAATTGGGGGACTGGCTGCGGCAGCTCCGGTGGGGTGGTCGCTTCCGTCATTGATTGCGCCGAGAGGAAGCGTGGGTACGCTGGGCGGCATTCTTAATTTTTCGAACCAGATATCGGGGATCGCCGCGCCGATCCTGACTGGCTATCTTGTCTCGGCACGGCATTCATTTGCACTGGCTTTTTGGGTGGCCGCAATTTATCTGGCGATTGGAATCGCCGGCTATGTCTTTCTGCTTGGAGACATTGAGCGCATTCCGGGCGAAGCTCACTTCGCGCTGTAGGATTTGCTCAAGCCGGTGCGCGGATTGAGCACGGAGAAGCTGCCGTCTTCGGCTGCTGTCAGCTCAAGATCGTTCCCATTGTCCGGGCCTTGCGGATTCGCGATGAATGCGTCCTGCGTGTTGAGGGATTGGCCGCCCTCTTCAGAGTAGTGAAGCTGCCAGAGGGCTTCGAGGCCGGGGATATTTTTGAACGTCTCGAGCGTTGCCTTAGAGCCGCCCTTTTTTGCTCCGTTATCCATGATCGCGACTTGTGGGTGAATCGCGTCGACCAGCGCGGGACTGGAGCTTTGGTACCAGCCGTGGTGCGAGACGACGAGCACGTTGACATGGCCCAGCTTGTTGGTGGGGCACATCAACTGCATTTCTTTGTCCCAGGTGAGATCGCCGAGGTCCAGGATGCGCAGCATACCGGAAGTGATGAGCACGCCGAGTGAGCGGGCGTTTTCTGTCTCGTCAGGCGGGCGCGTTTTTGATGTTTTGCAGTAGGTGTTGGCTTCTCCGCCGCCGGGGAGAGGGTGGTCGATGAGGTTGCCGTCCGCGCTGATGACGACGGCTTTGAAGCCTTTGATGGGGAGCGTGTCGCCGGGCTTCACGGTGATGTGCTGGTATTTTCCAGTTGCGAGGAGCTTCTGATATGCCTCGTAGCCTTGCTCGGTATCGGCGTCTGTGGTTTCGCGGTTGGGCCCGTGGTCGATGAATGTGCCGACAGGAATTCGAGCCACGAGTTGAGGGACGCCTCCGACGTGGTCGGTGTGGAAGTGCGTGATGAGGACGTAGTCAATTTTGCTGATGCCGGCTTTTTTGGCAGCGGCGGTGATACGGTCGGCGTCGCGTCCGTTATTGCCGGGCCAGCCTGTGTCGATGAGCAATGCCTCGCCTGCGGGCGAGACGAAGAGCGTCGCCTGGCCGCCTTCGACATCGACGAAATAGATGCGCAGTTTACCTTTGCTCTGCGCGAGGGCTGCGCTGCAGATGCAGGTCAGAAGGGCGCACAATAACAGCCAGGGTTTCGCTTTGCTCATCATTTCCCCTTTTGAGAGACCGTCGCGCGCATGGCTCCGGTAGAGATGCCGCCATCGACGAGGAGCGTCTGGCCGGTGACGTAGCGGCTTGATTCGGAGGCGAGAAAGACGATGGCTCCGTCGAGGTCGTTGGGTTGACCGGGACGTTTTAACGGAATGCGCTCCACCAGATATTCGACCCATCCT
>Ga0209773_10000143_pt1 | contig 21075 bp, 21 predicted proteins | sample BogFormECP14_OM1_FD_188244 | JGI IMG/M metagenome (GOLD analysis project Ga0209773, IMG submission 188244) | Bog forest soil microbial communities from Calvert Island, British Columbia, Canada - ECP14_OM1 (SPAdes) (version 2) | ecosystem: Environmental > Aquatic > Freshwater > Wetlands > Bog ... | reverse complement strand
ACCCGTATGCATTGTGCTCATGACCGCTCATCGCAACCAAGCCTGAATGTTCGCCGGACGCCCCAAACATTCAACCTGCACAGCAAGAGAATCCACAGTATTCGCCGTTTCCGTTAATTTCACAGAATTTGCTGCACCGTTCGGCACGCCTCTTCTTTTCTTTTCAACCATTTCACATTGGCATCTTGCGTGCATATCTAACGGCGTGAGTGTAGCGCGAAGCGGGAGGGCATGGCGCGAATCCGAGTGCTTGAGTTGAGCTAAACAGACCTTAGGTATTGACACATTCCAGCAGCTTCGTGCAAGCGCGTCGCTGCGCCGAAGCGTGAGATAGATGGAGAAGCATTGATTAGTCGTCTCAATGAAGCAGTACGCTGAGTCGCGGCGTCCTCATTTGAAATTCGAAGTAGCAACCTCAATTTGTTGCTACTTGTGCCTGGTGAATGAACAAGGAGTGGAGTTATGGAAACTGAACAAATAGAGAATGGCGCATCGCAACGGAGCCCGTTATTCCGCATCAGCCATGCAGTTGGCTCGGCCACGATTCTGGCGATTGCCTGCCTGCTCAGTTATTGGTTAATCACTACGGTCCTGACTCGTGAATACAGCGTTTCACGAGAGGACGATTTGCTTGGTGGCATGTGGGCGGTAGTTGCCACCATATTTGTGTACCGCGGCAGCTACCGGAAGATGGCTCGCGCCGTTGTGTCGCGTACAGTTGCAACGCTGGTAAGCTTTGCCGCCTGTCTCGGATACCTTCTTTTCTTCCCGTTTCACGCCGTAGGAATGGCCGCGTTGATCGGGATCGTCGCAATTATCTTGGCGCTGCTTCGCCGATCCGAGGACGTCGTCATGGCGGCCATTACAACTGCTGTCGTCTTGGTCATCGCCGACTTTAGTCCGCACAATGCCTGGATACAGCCCATTTTGCGCCTCGTCGACACCGCTGCCGGGATTTCGGTCGGCATCGCAGCCTCATGGATCAGCCTCGGCTTGGGTCTGAGTTCGAGCCTGGAGCACAGTGGCGCGTGAGAATTGCCCCAGTAACAAAGGAGAATATCTGTGACGCGCTGGAGGTTGGATCGAAGAGATCGGAAGCGTAATGGCGTAGACGGTGCTGGCGGGTAGAACGCTGTTTTATCAGTTTCAGCATGGATGAAAACCCCACGGATGTGACAAGAGTTAGCTGCAAAGTCAATGATTTACAGAACTCATCACAGTAATAAAAAGTTGCAAATATCCCAATCACCAACCTTTTAGTGAAAGGCAACAAGGAGCAGCCGAATGAGCGAACACACACTGCAGCAGAGAACGTCCTGGACGACCCGACGTGATGAGAAGGCGCGGCGGATGCGAGCCGTGCAAGCCTGGATGAGTGGTCCAATCCTGCCTCGAGAGAAGACGGTCGATGCCCTTGAGTCTGTCATTGTGAGTGGCGATCGCATCGTGATGGAGGGAGATAACCAGAAGCAAGCGGACTTCCTCTCGCGCTCTCTAGTCCAGGTAGACGCGAAGAAGATTCACGATCTGCATCTCATCATCTCCAGCATTAGCCGCCCTGAGCACCTCACAATCTTCGAACTAGGTATCGCAAAGAAGGTGGACTTCGCATTCGCAGGCCCCCAGAGCCTTCGCGTGGCGCAACTTCTCGAAGATGGTGTGCTTGAGATCGGGGCTATTCACACCTATGTCGAGCTATACGCACGGTTGCTGGTCGACCTCGTTCCGAATGTGGTTCTCGTGTGCGCCGAACAGGCCGACCAAGAGGGCAATCTTTTTACGGGGCCGAACACCGAGGATACACCGGTCATTGTTGAGGCCGCCGCGTTTCACGATGCGATCGTGATCGTGCAGGTCAACAAGATCGTCGATAAACTTCCTCGGGTAGATATCCCGGCATCCTGGGTCGACATTGTGATCGAGGCGGATAAACCATTCGCTGTGGAACCTCTCTTCACACGTGACCCGCGGCACATCAACGATCTCCAGATCCTCACTGGAATGATGGTCATTCGCGGCATCTACGAGATGCACCAGGTTCAGTCGTTGAACCATGGTATTGGTTTTGATACAGCAGCTATTGAGCTTCTCCTCCCCACCTACGCCGAGTCGTTGGGGCTACGCGGGAAGATCTGCAAATACTGGGCTCTCAACCCGCATCCGACCCTCATTCCGGCCATCGAGAGTGGCTGGGTGGAGAGCATACACTCTTTCGGCAGCGAAGTTGGAATGGATGAATACATTAGGGCTCGTCCTGACATCTTCTTCACCGGCCGCGACGGTAGCCTTCGCTCTAACCGTGTTCTTTGCCAACTGGCAGGACAGTACGCGGTGGATGGATTCATCGGAGCCACCCTTCAGATGGACGGCGATGCTAACTCTTCCACCGTAACGACTGGACGCCTGGCTGGTTTCGGTGGAGCGCCGAACATGGGAAGTGACCCCCATGGACGGAGGCACTCTAGCCCTGCGTGGCTCGATCTCAAAACAGATCCTAGTCCGACAGCTCGAGGACGCAAGCTCGTGGTTCAGACGCTGGAAACCTTTGCCAGTGGCGGGGTTCCTGCCTTCGTTGAAACGCTGGACGCGGTCGAGGTCGGGAAGCAGGCCGGAATGCCCATCGCGCCAATCATGATTTACGGGGACGACGTGAGTCACGTCGTGACGGAAGAAGGCATCGCCTATTTGTATAAGACTGAGGGTATCGAAGAGCGTCGCCGCGCACTGGCGGCAGTCGCGGGCGTAAGCCCTGTCGGCCTGAAAGCAAAACCTGAGGAAACCGCTGAACTCCGGCGCAAGGGAATTGTAGCGTATCCCGAAGACATCGGAGTTTATCGCCTTCAGGCCAACCGTTCACTGCTTGCCGCACGAAGTATGGAAGACCTGGTTGCGTGGTCCGGCGGCCTCTACCAAGCTCCCGCGAAGTTCAGGAACTGGTAATGGCAAACATGATTCCAATGACGAAGACGATTCCGGCGTTGCTCGCAGCGGATCAGTTGGCGGAGTTGGCCCGGCAGGCGCTGGTTGCAGAAGCCGAGCTAACCCCGAAGCCTGGGCTAGTTGACCGGCGAGGATCTGGAGCGCATTCGGATCTGTCGCTGGATATCATGCGACGATCCGCGTGGGCTATCGCTCCGTACTTCGCGGCCATGGCTGCCGCATCGTGCACCGCCCCGATGGATCGGTCCTTACGAGCAGAGGTTGCCGCCATCGGCCGCGAAGCAGAGACCGCGATGCTGCGAGAGACCGGCGGAAGCAATGCTCACAAAGGAGCTATCTGGGTGCTGGGGCTTCTCGTCACGGCGACGGCATACAGTGAGAGTCTTCGCCCAGGAGCCATCGCGAAAGACGCAGGTCTCCTCGCTCAATTGCCCGACTCCGCCAGGCCGCAACTTGTCTCTCATGGCGACCTGGTTCGGAGCCGGTATGGAGCAACAGGGGCGCGGGGAGAGGCTTATGCCGGCTTTCCACACGTTGTGAAGATGGGGCTTCCTGCTCTGCATGCTGCTCGCGAGCGCGGATTGTCGGAGACAAACAGCAGGCTCTCTTCTCTCCTGTCCATCATGGCTAACCTGGAAGACACCTGTGTCCTCTATCGCGGCGGAGACGAGGGACTACAGACGGTCAAACAGGGGGCGAAAGAGGTGCTTGTCTCAGGTGGTCCTGGTTCTGCTGCCGGAGACGAGGCGTTGCGTCGCCTTGATCGAGAACTTTTTGCCAGAAACATCTCGCCGGGAGGAAGTGCGGATCTGCTTGCCGCCACGCTCTTTCTGGACGCAGTGGAACGAGGTTTGTACGACGTGGAAAGGGACAACAGTCTTTTGGAGGAATCACATGGAACAGATTGAGTTTGATTATCCGGCGGCGAAACGTCGCATGACGAAGAAGGCTTATGTCGGCGTAGTGGGGTCTGGAGATATGGAAGTCCTCATGGAGCCGGCTGGCGGCGACGGGGCACACGTCTCGATTACCACCAGCGTGAATGGCTTTCAGGACTCGTGGAAGGCGGTCTTTGACCGGTTCTTCTCGAAGTTCGATGGAGCCGTAAAAATCCAAATCAACGATGCAGGCGCAACTCCAGGGAGCGTGCTGCTGCGGTTGGAACAGGCAGTGGAGGTGATTGAGCAATGAGCACATCAGAGATCTTTCCAGCATTCGTAAATCGCAAGAGCTTCATCGAGCTTGATGGCAGGGCACGTGCCCGAAGCCTGTTTGACGAAGGAACTGCAAAGGAGTTGGTCGGCCCATTTGATCGAGTCCAATCTCCTTGGCTTCCAATACAGGGCGTCGCTCCACAAGCCGACGATGGCTGCATCGTGATTAAAGGCAAGATTGGCGGCCTTCCCGCAGTCGTTATCTCGCTCGAAGGAGCATTTCAGGGGGGCAGCATTGGTGAGGTGTCGGGCGCCAAGATGACAGCGGCTCTGGATCTTGCAACGAGAGACTCGGAGACTGGAAAGAAGACTGCCGCCGTCCTCCTCCTTGAAACTGGTGGAGTTCGACTTCAGGAAGCGAATCTTGGGCTCGCTGCGATAGCCGAAGTGATTTCGTCGATTCTCGCCTTGCGTCGGCACGCCCCGGTGATCACCGTTGTAGCTGGCACCGTTGGCTGTTTCGGCGGAATGTCCCTTGCAGCTGGCGTATCGAGCTACGTCGTCATGACCAAAGAGGCTCGCCTTGGGCTCAATGGTCCTGAAGTCATCGAACAGGAGTCTGGCATCGATGAGTTCGATGCATCAGACCGTGCTCTGATCTGGGCAATTCATGGCGGCGAACAGCGAGTCGGTATCGGAGAGGCAGATGCGCTCGTTGAAGACGATGCCGAGAAGATTGCCTCCGCGATTCGTGGATATGTTCAGGCCGGCCCACCGTCCGAGCATAGAAGCGAACAGGTCAAACTCAACCGCGATCGTATCGCTGCGCTGGACACGTCCACACAGATCGATCCAATTAGTCTACGGAAAAAATGGAATGGCAACACCACCACTGGAGGTGCGCGATGAGCGAGCACGTAGGGTTACGCGGAAGAGCTTGGTTTCAGACTTTGACTGGAAAGAATGAGCCACTGGCAGGCGATCCAGGCTCTGTGCTCGCCTCGAACAGTTTCCTTGGAAACGAGACCAGCCTGTTTTTGTGCGTAGTGCCAAACCCCGATAGCCGATTCCCTTGTGTGCGGGACGGTCAAGTCGGTTTGGAAGAGGCTTACACGCTGGCCACGCGAGTGCGTGAAGTGATGGTCGAAGATCGTGACAAACCTATGTCAGAAAAGCGGCCGATCATTGCGATCGTCGACGTCAAGAGCCAGGCGTACGGTCGCCGCGAAGAGACGGCAGGAATATTCCTGGCAGCAGCGACCTCGGCAGATGCCTATGCCTCCGCGAGAATGGCAGGTCATCCGGTAATCAGCCTGGTCGCGGGGCACGCCTTCTCAGGTGGGTTCTTGACTCACGGCTATCAAGCGAACCGTATTCTCGCCTTCGACGATGCAGGAATCGTCATTCATGCCATGCACAAAGAAGCAGCAGCAAGAATTACGCGGCGGTCCGTGGCGGAACTCGAGCGGCTCGGCCATGAGATTGCTCCCATGTCGTATGACGTCAAGGACTACGCAAAACTTGGCTTGCTCTACAAACTGCTCCATGTCGAGAATCCTCTGCAGCCTACCGCATCCGAAGTCGAAATCGTGAAGCAGGGCTTAATTGAGGCGGTTCAAGACGCACGATCTGGATTGACCGACCTCAGTAACCGTTTAGAATCCGACGCCGCAAAGCATACACGTAAAGCCAGTATTGCGGTCCGCGCAATGCTCGAAGCGCAGTGGCAGAAATCCTAAGGAGCCGCAGTGATCACCGTTCTTCTTGATGCACTCGTACCGATCTTCGTCGGCCTGCTGTTGGGTTATCTCGCAGGCCGGCGAGGCCTCATGGATAACGTGAATGTCCGCAACCTGATCGTGCTGGTCATGAACTTCGCGATCCCCTCTGCCTTGTTTTCAACCATCATCCGAACTTCGCGAGAAGACCTCGAGCAACAGATTCCAACGGCTCTGATGATCGCACTTGTATTCACTGTGCTCTATGCCGCCGGTTATATATGGGCACGGCGATCGCTTAAGATGTCGGTCTCCGACGCTTCGGTGTTGGCTCTTACGATTGGATTTCCAAACTCCGCCGCTATTGCGCTGCCTTTGTTCGCCACATCGTATGGCCCTGCGTCGACTATCACGGCAGCAATGTCCATTGCTGTGGGCGCCATTACCATCTCCCCACTTACAGTGGCGCTTCTCGAAGCAGATAAGCAGTCACAGGGAACCGGAATCAGCATTCGAAATGTGCTGCATAGTTTTGTTCGGGCTCTCGCCCGGCCAGTCGTATGGGCTCCAGCACTTGCGCTGATTGGCGCCTACTTCGGTGTACATCTACCCAGCTACGCAAACCGCACCCTCATGACCCTGGGAAGTGCGGCAACAGCTTCTTCGCTCATCCTCACGGGAGTAGTTGTCTCAGCGCAGCGATTTCGATTCGACCAGAGTGTATTTTGGACGACCATCACCATTCTGATATTCCAACCAATCTTCGCTCTTAGTATGACTCTCCTCTTCCATATGAGCCGCGATCATGTTCGAGACATCACGATTATCAGCGCAATTCCAGGCGGCTTCTTCGGGCTCGTTTTCGGTAAAAGCTTTGACGCAACACCTGAAGCGGCCAGTTCCGGACTGATCGCCTCTTACGGCGCTGGATGGCTTTCGTTGGCACTATGGATGCTGGTAATGACGAAGTATTTTTGAGGCTTTATGGTTGGCACTATTCATGAATCACCGCGAGTACACGATCTTCTTCTCCTGAGATCAGGGAGCGTGCATCCCGCGTGCAGGGAGGAACCCATGTGGGTGCGGGCGGCAATCGGACGCACCCCGTGGGTCGTTGTGCGGCGGGCAAACGCTCCGGCCGGCAAGGTTGCTATCGGCGTCCGAGGGTGCGAGAGGCATCAACGTTGGGGTGGTTTGGTAGACCTGGCGGATGCGCGCTTGATCAAGCAGCCGTCCCAACTGCGCGTCTCTCAGGCTCATGACGCGCGCAGGATGGTCCCGGCACTCCTGACTCTCGCTCTAGTCGAAAGAGTGCTGTCAAACAGCGATTTAAGTTGGGGACCAGTCGGCAGTGTCGGATTTGAACTCGCCACCGGCGATCCCGTGACCACCGAGGAAAGCGACCTCGACCTCGCGCTCTTTGCTCCGCAGCAAATCGCTCCTGAAATGGCTAGCAATTTATGGAGTACCTTGAGTTCTCTGCCTGCGAAGGTCGATGTACGCGTCGAGACGGCGTGGTGCGGATTTTCTCTTGAGGAGTATGCGCTCGGACGATCGGCAAAGATTCTGATACGCACACCCGACGGGCATCAACTTGTTGAAGATCCTTGGGCTGTAGGGCATAAGGCTGACTTGAAATGAATACTGCTTTCCTCTTCCCTGGCCAGGGATCGCAAAAGCCCCATATGCTCCACGATCTCGTACACCATCCTGCCGTTGATGAAACATTGGCCGAGATAAGCGAGGTTTTGGGAATAGACGTTCAGACGTTGGATTCCACCGATGCTCTGCGCTCCCCCGTCTCGGTGCAACTGGCTATTTTCGCGGTCGGTGTATCTACCGCGCGAGCTTTGCTGCGGAGCGGTGTGCGACCGATCGCCGTCGCGGGACTCTCCATAGGCGCATTCTCAGCCGCTGTCGCGGCGGAAGCGATTGAACTCTCGGATGCAGTACGCCTGGTGCGCTCACGAGCCGAACAAATGGAACATATGTACCCGACTGGATACGGATTGGCGGCCATAGTCGGGCTCAGCGAGGCACATGTAATCAGGTTGGTTACGGCGGTGAACACGACGGAGCATCCCGTGTTCGTGGGGAATATCAATGCTCCGCGACAAATCGTAATTGCCGGCAGCGTCGAAGCCATGAAGGTGGTATTGGAGCAGGCTCTTTTCCAAGGGGCGAGGAAAGCGGAGTTGCTCGATGTGCCCGTACCATCCCACTGCCCGCTCTTACAGCCCATTGCAGACTCGCTTCGGGAACAGTTGGAGGCGATTTCGGTTCAAGATCCAAAGGGCATCTATATCACTAATGTGAACGCACGAGCTGTGCGCACTGCGAAGGGCGTAGCAAACGATCTGGCCGACAACATCGCCCACGGAGTGCGTTGGCACGATGCTACAAGCATTGCGCAGGAACTCGGTTGCGAGCTACTTCTCCAGTTACCTCCCGGCCACACCTTAAAGGACTTGGCACAGGAGAATCTCTCGAATATCAAAGCCAATGTGATCACGCCGGACAACTTCGACAAGCTGCTGCACCTTGTCCTGAGTTAATTCAACATTTTAGGGCATCCAGCGATGCGAGCGAGATTAGTGCAAGGACTTGAACATCAAAATACAATTCCGATTCGCAAGAATACTCCTGGTCGATCTAGGACTCATAATTTCCGCCAGCGCGCTACCCTTACTTGCGCAAAGCGGGGACTGGGACAACTGGGGCTCTTCTTCTATGCAGTCGCATCTAGGTGATCTTGAAAGGTCTCGGTCGAACTGCGGGATCATTTTGACAACAAAAGACGCAAGCCGTTGCATCGGCGCAACACGCACGGCACTTCCAATCCCTCGACTTCTAGACGGCCACATTTACGATTTATCAGAGTTGATCGACATCGCAGAAACCTCCAGCCCTGAAGGACGGATTGCGTGGACGAACGCCAAGCGTGCTCTGGAAAAAGTAGGTGTCGATCAGGCTCTTTATCTCCCTCTTCTTACGTTTGCGGCACAGGGAGGGGACACCCGTCTTATCTTCCCATTCCCGATGCCGCTTGCTCCTCGCGGGTATGTCACCGTTGAGGAGCCCCTCGCGCAGGCTCAACTGGAATTGCAGTACTCTCTCCTCGATTTCAGTCGCAAATCGCGCCTTGAGGGAAGTAAGGCGTTAGAAATTGCGTCGACTTTGCAACTTTCACGAGTTCATCAGGCAGTCGCTTACAACACGGCCATTCAGTTTTATCGCGTACAGCAGGCAGCGGGGCAACTTGACGCGGCTATGACAACTCTTCAAACTGCCGAGACGGTTCAACAAAGTACCGAATCTCAGTTCGACCATGGACTCGCTACGCTTCCAGATGTCCAGAATGCCCAAGCTGGCGCCGCCGAAGCTCGATATAACCTGACGACCGCCAAGGCTGAGGTAGAAAAATCCAAGTTGGCTCTTACTGAGGCGATTGGAATCGAACCGACAGTGAGCATTGAGATTGCTTCACAGTCCACGGCCGTCCCAGCTGAACCGTTCGAACATTCCGTTGAGAAGCTAATTCACATAGCATGGCGATCTAGGCCGGATCTTCTGGCAAAAGCCCAAGAAGTCCGCAGCGCAAGGGAGGCTTACACAACCGCACATGCCTCGTACATGCCGAGTGTCTCCTTAAAGGCTGCCGGGGGGCAGACCGCAATCTGGGCTACAGCTGATTTTGGTCAACTTGGACCTGCGGATATTCCGACATGGTCCGTCTCGGCAAATCTACGCTGGGACGTATTTAACGGCGCTCGTCGACATGAAATCAACTCTGCATTAGCGGAGCAACAGGCGGCGGCTGAGCAACAACGGGCGTCGCAGGACGCAGTGACAAGGCAAGTTTGGGATGCGTATGTCGACTATCGAACTGCACTCGAGCAAGAGCGATCTGCGCAAAGCTTTCTCATATCCGCGCAAACCTCATACGACTCGTCTTTGGACGCGTTCAACTATGGCGTCCGATCCCTTGTGGATGTTGTTCAGGCAGAGCGACAACTTGCGCAGGCAAGACTTGCAGTAGTCGATGCCTTGGCGCACCGGCAACAGAGCGAGGTCGGGATAATTTACGCAACAGGATCCCTTTTGCAGACAGCCCGGCCTACGAGAGTTAACCCATGAGATCGGTACTATCCTATTCCGGTTTTTTCGTTCTTTGCCTATTGGTTCAGGGATGTAGTCGGAACCCAAATATTGAAATCGTAGGTTCTTATTTTCCCGGCTGGATGATCTCTCTATTTATCGGTATTGGGCTTACGGGAATGGCTCATGTGATCTTTCGCTGGTTAGGTCTGCTCGATATCGTGGGCCATCCCGCAGTGATCTATCCGGCATTGGTGACCATGTTCACGTGTTTGCTTTGGCTGGTCTTCTTCGCTTGAAAGGACTTTATGAAGTTATACGGCAATAGAAAAGTTGGACGCATCATGGGGATCGTCATTGTCATTTCGGCCGCTATTCTTTTGTCCATCGCTGTCTTGCAGGTTGACCGTCACCCTCGCACCGATGACGGCACCGTCCGTGCCAATGCAATCGGTTTTGCCCCAGAGGTTGAAGGCCGCCTCGTCAGCCTTCTCGTAAAAGATAACCAGGGCGTCCGCAAAGGAGATTTGCTCTTCGAGATTGATCCCAGGCCGTATGAGTATGCCCTGGCGCAGGCAAAAGCAGACCAGGCGACGCTCGAGGGGCAGATTGATGACGAGCGACGACGTATCGCTACGGAGAAGAGCGCAGTCGGCTCAGCTCACGCCGGAGTGCTTGGCGCCCAAAGCGGCATCAGTGCGGCCCAAGCCGGGTATTTGGCGGCAAAGGCAGCGGTAAAACGTGCTGGTGCCGCTCAGACTTCGGCAGAAGCTCAATTGGCATTTGCCCAAAATGATTACAAGCGCATCGCCCCTTTGCTCGCCAAACACTATGTGACTACGCAACAGGTCGATCAAGCGCAAACCGCCCTTCGTGTAGCTGAGGAGGCGTCACACGAAGCTGCGTCTCAACTTCTTCAGGCGCAGGCACAGGAGTCTATAGCGCTCGCGGCAAAGCTGTCAGCAGAAGCTGGGCTCCAGGCTTCTCAATCGAAACTCGGCGAGGCACAACACACAGTCGATACTCTCGAAACTCTGGAGGCACAACGGCCCAACCGTGCAGCCAAAGTATCGCAGGCTCAGTTGAATCTGTACTGGTGCCAAGCACGCGCTCCCTTCGATGGCTATGTGACGAGTATGAACCTATCCCAGGGAGCTTATGCTCATACCGGAGAGCCGATCTTCACGCTGATCAATACAAGTACATGGTGGGTTCTTGCAAACTACCGTGAATCAAAACTCAAACACATCCATCCAGGCACGCACGTGGATGTCTACCTAATGGAACACCCTGATCGGCGTTTCAACGGTGTCGTGGATAGCGTCGGTCGCGGCGTCTTTCCAGAAGATGGAGGCTCGGTCAATGGATTTCCGGATGTTGATCGAACGCTCAACTGGGTCCACCTCTCGGCTCGCTTTCCCGTCCGCATCCGCGTAACGAATCCAGACCCAGACTTATTTCGAGTTGGCGCGACCGCTATCAGTGTGGTTCGCTAAATGTTATCCGACCAGTCTTATCTTCGGAAGAACGCAGTCATTGCGTCGCTGTGGCAGGAGCTGGAGCCATCGCCGGGTCGGCTGGCTGGAAGCTTACGCGATACGCTGAGCATAGTTGTCGCAGTTGTACTCGCCATGACTCTGCGAGTACAAGGGATTTCACTTGCGCTCGCGCTGCTGTTCCTGATGAAGCGGGAACGCCCCAGCCTCTCTTTTCGCGTGGGACTTGAGATCTTTACTGGTTCCGTAGTGGCCTGCGCAACCTCTCTCTTCTGGGTTCATATCACTGACGGCAATGATGTAGCTCGCTTCTTTGGTATCGTGCTCGGCATCTTGATCGCATCATTCCTTATGTCCGCCTCAAGAATGCCTTTGTTTTGGACGATATTCGCCTATTATTGGTTCGTTGATCTCTCGGCTTGGGATACAAGCAGGAGCAGCAAGACGATCGTCGCCTTTTGTTTGCATACGGTGGCATCGCTCGCAATCGTCATACTGAGTGCTGTCGTCGTAACCTATCTATTTGGCACTCGACATCCTTTAGAAGAATTTCGACGGGAAATCAACAAGCGAACACGGAGTCTCTCTCATTTTTTTCGCGTAATGGCAGACGGTGAACCGCAACCGGGAACGGAACAATTCCGTATCGTTCATAACGAGGTTGTTCATTACGCTCACACCAGGGATCGTTATCTTAACGAACTGTACGATCGGCTGCAAGACAGTAGCCACGGTTTGTCGAACCTGCCTCTTGGAATTCACTACCGCATCGGACTGCTGACACGCGCAATGGAACGAAGTGCCCTACTGGGATTCTCTTCCGTTCACCAGATTGATGCGACTCATCGTGATGCCTATCTTACGCTCGCCAATCTTTGCGAATCGCTGTCTACGCCGAATGCTCCTGTCGCGCGATACGACATTCCATCGAGCGTACCCGCTTCGCTCCGCGAGATCTTTGTTGAATTGCAGCAGTATGCAACCAGTATCAGGCAGAATGAAAACCAATTGCCGAGTCCACTTACGCCGGCATTCCAAACGCAATCGCAATCGAGTAACTCATTTCGTCTGTTTCGAGCCGGGGCGTTCAACACTCCGGCTGCGGCACTCTACGCACTCAAGCTCACGTTAGCGGCGACTGTCTGCTACGTCCTATATAACGCAGTCGCTTGGCAGGGGATACTTACCTGCGTGGTCACTGTTCTTTTCACTGGCCTTAGCTCAACAGGCGCAATGAGGCAAAAACAACTGTACCGCTTAGCGGGCGCAATTCTGGGAGGTCTGCTTGGCATTGCCACGGTCTCATTGCTGTACCCCAACATGGATTCCATCACTTCTTTGGTCATAGTCGTCGCCGCAGTCTCATTTCTCTCAGGATGGGTCTTACGCAGTCCACAAATGAGTTATGTAGGCGTACAGATTGGGTTTGGCTTCTTTTTGACGGCATTGCCCGGCTTCAGTGCCACCTCGAATATATCGCCCGCGCGAGATCGCGTGATCGGCGTCGCGCTCGGTATTTTGGTCATGTGGTTCATCTTTGATCAACTTTGGCCTACTCGTACAAGCGACGCGTTACGCCAATGCCTGGTAATCATTAATAGGGCTACAAACCAACTCAGACGGACCTGTGAACATTCTGTCGACGCCTCGGACAGAATCGACTTCAATGCTCTTCGAGAATCTGTGTCGTTGGAGTTGGCAAACGCCCAACAGCTAGGGTTCGGGGTCTATTTTGAAGGTGGTCGACATCGAGCACGGGAGATCGCCCGAACCCAACATATCATCCGAGAGATCGAGTCATCTGCAGGTGAGTTCTACTTATTAGCAAAAGATCATTCTCACGCATCGCCTCGCTCCAGATCACCTTAGTTGGAGTAGAACGTGGCAACGCCGACGCTACCTCTATTTGCTCAAATTATTACAGAGCGGAAAATGTCCAATGAAACTCATGACTGATGGGCGCCTCTAATCAGAAGTGTGGCAAGCGGAACGAATTGGCGGCCCCTCACAGAAAGGTCTATACACATGAACAACCCCACTAAAGCCCTCTTGTTGGCCGCCGCATTGTCAGGCGTCCTCGTCAGTAATCCGGCTCGCTTGAACGCACAAAGCGACGCGCATCGTGTGCGGAATATTGTCTTAGTTCACGGCGCATGGGCAGATGGCTCTGGCTGGAAAGGCGTCTACGACATTCTCACAAAGGATGGCTACAAGGTGAGCATCGTTCAGGAGCCAGAGACCTCTTTCAAAGATGACGTGGCGGCCACCAGACGTATCCTCGCGCTTCAAGACGGCCCGAGCATTCTTGTCGCCCACAGCTATGGGGGTGCTGTCATTACAGAGGCGGGCACTGAACCCTCCGTTGCTGGGTTGGTATATGTCGCCGCGCACATGCCGGATGCTGGCGAAGACGAAGCTGATGATGGCAAGCGCTTTCCGAGCGATCTAAGCAAGTCGACAGCAATCAAGAAGACCGCTGATGGCTTTACATATCTGGATCCCGCACAATTTCATGAATACTTTGCTGCCGACTTGCCTGCACGGCAGGCCGAGTTCATGGCACATTCGCAGGTCCTCAACTTTGCTGACAATTTTAAGGCAGTCATCACAACACCCGCATGGCGCAGTAAGCCGAGTTGGATGATCGTAGCGACCAAGGATAGGACGATCAATCCCGAGTTGGAGCGATGGTATGCTGCGCGCGCCAAGAGTCACACCACAGAGATTGTAGGTGCGAGCCACTCGGTATACGCCTCGCGTCCGAAGGAAGTCGCCGCGGTCATCGAAGAAGCTGCAGCGCACGCACAGTAGACATCCGTCCGTCTTTAGACCCCTGCTTTGGCGCAGTACCGGATCGTAACTCTCGGTACTGTGCCGAGCACCAACCCGAGCTTAATGCGAGAGAAGACGTCTCAGCGTCGAATCGCGAATGAGATTATTTCGTATGTGGACAACACGGCCCAACACGTCACAGGCGGCAATTCGTTTTGCCGTTCTGCTTTGTCTCTCCGCTCAGCCTAGCCTCCAAGCACAACAGTCGGGACATTCCGACGACAGTGTCACTCTACCGCCACTTCCCGAGGTGCATGGACCCTTTGTTCTAGATGCGGTGAACGATCCGACGAGTGGGAAGGGAGCATTTTCCTTTGAAGGCCACAGAATTCCTCCAGTCATCCGGGCGGAGCCAGGCGGGAGCATCCGCGTGGAGTACGTCAATCAGATGTCAACGAAATCCACGGAGTTATGCGTCGACGGCCCCTGCATGAACATGACGAACCTGCATTTTCATGGGCTTCACGTCTCACCGGATTCTCCTCAAGACGATGTTCTTTCAATGATGGCCATGCCTGGTCAATCGCTGCACTACATGGTCGACATCCCCTTGAATCAACCTCCCGGACTGTACTGGTATCACACCCATCCTCACGGGGAGAGCTATCAACAGGATCTTGATGGGATGTCCGGAGCCATTGTCATCGACGGTATCGACCGATATGTCCCCGACGTGCGCTCGATAAGGGAACGCATTCTCATCCTTCGTGATGCGGAATTGCGTGAGGACGACGCAGCGTCTTCCCATCTGAAGGAGCGGGTACAACTCTCTCCGACACCCTGTGGCGCGGCCGCTGGCGAGCCACAGCGGATCTTCACTGTGAATGGTGTGGTCCGACCCCAGATAGGCATTGGCCCCGGAGAGAAGCAGTTCTGGCGCATCGTTAATGCATCTCCCGATCTCTATGCCGACCTGGAGATCGACTCAGAACAACTGACGGTAGTAGCGCTGGATGGAATGCCGCTCGGCTATCACGACCCCAATCGCCGAACTGAGTTATTGCAGCATGTTCTACTCGCGCCGGCGGGACGCGTTGAAGCGATTGTTACCGGACCGAAGACGGGCATGCACGCTTCCCTCAGGACACGTTGCGTCGACACAGGGAGCGATGGTGACCCGAATCCTGCGATGGTCGTCGCAGATCTCAGCGCAACGGACGCAACAACAACTCCGTTTCCGTCGGCAACTCCCCATACAGGCAACGCTGTGTATAAGACGCTTTCTCCTACACTAGTGCGGACGCTGGAGAGCAGTACGCCTGAGTTCATCGTGACGTTCACCGAAGATGTGCATGGTTTCTACTTGAACGATAAGAAGTACTCGCCGACCGATGGACCCATGCTCACTGTGAAGGTTGGGCATTACGTACATTGGCGTGTCGTCAATCACTCCCATGAAATTCACCCGTTTCATATCCATCAGGTGCATTTTCTCGTTTACCAAGAGGACGGTAAGAAGGCGGCACAGCCTGAATGGCTAGACACAGTAAACGTCACGCCGGAGGGCTCTGTTGATCTGATTATGGATTTTACCGATCCGCTTATCCGCGGGATGTCTGTCTTTCATTGCCACTTGTTGAAACACGAAGACAAGGGAATGATGGCCAAGATTCTCTTTCAATAGTTTGATTGACTCAACCGGTTTTCGACATATTCATGAAATACGGAGATCGCTCATGAAACAGGCCTCGTTTTGTAAGCTAATATTGCCAGCCCTGGGGATTGCACTGATGATCTTCGTTGGCTTGCAGTTTATACGACCTAAGCTAAGTGATCCTCCAGTAACAGCTGAGATTGTGGCGCCGCCCGAGGTTAAAGCGATATTTAAGCACTCGTGCTATAGCTGTCACTCGAACGAAACAAAACTCTTATGGTTCGATCAAATGGTGCCGGCCTACTGGATTGTTTCCAGCGATGTCCAGCGGGCACGTGCGCATCTGAACTTCTCCGAGATTGCGGCACTCCCGGAAGAACAGCAGCGATTAGCTCTATTCGATGCTTTTAATCAAATTCGACTTGGCGCGATGCCACTTCCTTCCTATCGAATGGTGCATCCAAACTCCACAGTTACTCCTGAGCAACTGGACACTCTGCGCAAATACTTGACGACTCTAGCAGGGGATCCTCAAATAGCCACGTCGTCTCAAGTCGACGCAGCGGAGCGAGAATATGTTCGTTGGATCGATGGGAGTCGAGCAATTCACACCGTGCAAAGCACACTTGAGGGCGTTCCATTCCATCCCGAATACAAGGCGTGGAAGCAGATCGGCAGCACCGTACGCGTCGAGAATCACACCATACGTGTTGTTCTGGGCAACGATGTTGCGGTAAAGGCGATCGCTGACAACCATATCAACCCGTGGCCGGATGGAGTCATGATCGGAAAGGTCACCTGGCATGAAAAGCGGGACCCAAGCGGAATGATCGGGCCCGGACAGTTCGTCCAAGTGGAGCTCATGATTCGCGACAGCAAAAAGTATCAAACTACGGCAGGTTGGGGCTGGGGGAGATGGATCGGTACCGATCTGAAGCCCGAAGGGCATACGGCGGACTTCGCAAGTACTCACTGCGTTGACTGTCATCACGCGGTCAGGCGCAATGACTATGTCTTTACAATGCCCATAAATGCACAGCAAGGAGGTGCTAAGTGACTACCGTTCGCTTACTTGGGGCGATCATGTTGATATTCTTGACTGGATGCTCGCAGCCAAGTTCTCGTATACAAACCAGACTCAATCGTGACGCCGAGTTATCGGGAGAGCTTCCATACAACCCTCTCACCTGGGAAGTCATATCATCCACTCTCAACTCTGTTGACCATACAATGGCAACCATCTCCGGAAATGAGCAGGCTATCGCATATGCGCGGCATCATGCTTCGAGTAACTATCCGGCAGGATCCGTTCTGGCCGTCGTCACTTGGGGTCAGCAGGATGACCCTCGATGGTTCGGTGGAAAGATACCCGGAGGTGTCCGATCCGTTGAGTTCCTTGAAGTGCAAACCGCTGCAGATAGTGGGCAGAATTACTTGTACTCCTTGTATAGCGGCACTCCGTTGAGAAAGTCGGTTTCTATTGCGGAGAAAGCACCCACAAGTCGTGCGTCTTACCTTTTAGCGCAGAAGGCGGCAGTAATGCCGTAAGGCATGTAGGAAGTCGTCGACAGCAATCTGCTACAGATTCGTGAAAACTATCGTTCGAGCAACGATCACAAAGAATGCTCGTCACCTAGCGTGGCTGTCTTACCCGGCCCATAGTGACGCGCGATGTTCTATTGATTCGGACTAACTCTGTCAGAGCGAAGGATCTGAAGGTCTCGACGATGGGGTCGTCGGTTTCTCTTACTTACGGCGAGGTCGATCTCTGACAGCGGTATTGGTCTGCCCGGCCTCTTTTGTACCATCGATAAGGGAGAAGGCGTTGTCAATGAAGGGCCTGGCTTTTCGATACCAGTTAGAGGGTTAGTTCTCGGCCTGTTTTTGTTTCAGTCAGATCGCGCTTAAGCGCGATCTGACTGGCGAACTCTGCAGGTGTCCTGTCGGCCAGGGCCGATGCTGCCGACTCGCGCCATCGATACACGTGGTTTCTTACACCCAACACCATCCGTACACTCTTGTTGTTACTTTATGGAACCGGCCTCCGGATCAGTGAAGCGTTGCGGTTGAATCTTGAAGATTTTGATCGCAATTCTGGGGTGCTCACTATTCGCGAAACCAAGTTCTTTAAGAGCCGCCTCGTTCCCGTTGGCCCTGACTTGCGGCGCGTGTTAGAAGCCTATATCGATCAGCAGTGGCCATCGGTCCATCACACAGAGAAGACACCAATGCTGGGAACAGTAAAGCTTCAGAGGGTCACTCGCAATACTGCCGAAGAGGTTTTCAAGAAGTTGCGCGAAGAAGCCGGGGTCCATCGTCCCAGGAAGACGAGATACCAGCCGCGACTTCATGATTTTCGTCACAGCTTTGCTCTGGTACGGATCGTCACGTGGTATCGAGAGGGTAAGAACGTGCAGCGTTTACTGCCCCACCTCACGACCTACCTTGGACATGGCAGTATTCAGGACACTGCGCACTACTTGACGATGGGTTGTGCGGAGCAGATTCGCATGCATTCACGATAACAAAATCGTCATCAGGAGAGGAGATGGGTCGTGCACCCGGTTTCAGTTGGCGAGTGAAAAAGTCATCCCAGGAGCGGAAACCATAATGCGGGGCTGCGGGATCGCAAACAAAATCTCGATCGAAATCCGGCATGGAATTCATGGCATCCTCACCGAGCCATCCGGTGCGCGGGTTCGTATTCAACACAGAGCAGGATTCGCCAGAGCTTAGAAATCGACCCCATGCATCAAGCAGCAATTGGATCTGCTCATTCACTTTTTCATTTAAAAAAACGGCCGATCCAGCCTCCGTCTGAGCAAACTGGCCCAGGAGGGAAAGAATCGGGAGGGTCCTGATGAGATTCGTTGCACGATATTCCGGAGCCTTCGTGAGAATCACATTCAGCAGTTCCAGCATATGCTGATAGCTCTGCACCTTCGGGCGGTCACCCTGGTGCTGAAACAACCCCACAGCTTTGTTCAAATAGTGTTTCTTTCGAGAATTTTCCGACATAAACATCGCTGCGAACAGAACGTAAATGTCGGCATTTGTCTCGATAAAGTTCTGAAAATTCCTGATGGCCGGATGAAGAGGCCGTGGATAGTCCGCGGCCTCCTTGATTAAATCTGCAAGCCATTCATCCATCGCTTTTCGGTAAGCAGCATTGGAAAGTGTTCGGTACGACACGATAAATATTCTCCTGCCCGAGATAACCTGCACAGCCGGGCAAATTTTGTTGACGCAAGTTAGCAACAATCACACAGACAGCTCGGAGCTATGCCTTCCGTGGAACGTAGTAGGCGGCCAGCAGTGCCTCCTGCTCTCCGCTGTTCCAGCCCATCACAGCGGCCTTCGCGATGTCCGGATGTGCGGCCAGCGTCTGCTCGATCTGGAGCGGGTCGACCTTCTGTCCGCGAATCTTGATCTGGAAGTCGGTCCGGCCCAGGTACTCCAGTTGTCCGTCTGCGCGATAGCGCACCCGGTCTCCTGTTCGGAACAGCCTCGTGTTCCCTTCCCCGAACGGCCTCTCAATCCAACGCTCCAGGGTCAGTTCGGGGCGACGCCAATAGCCGTGCCGCCCCACTGCCACGCCCTCTACGTAGAGTTCCCCAGCCACCCCGGCCGGAACCGGAGCCTGCCCGTCATCGAGCACATGCAGTTTCAGGTTCGCGATTGGCCGGCCCATCGCCACGGTTGGCCCAGGTTCGACACCGGGGAGCGAGGAACCATGGGGAGCACCCGGCCCCGCAGCATAGCAATAGGTGATGTCGTTCAGCTCCGTTGTGCCGTAGTTGTTATAGAGATCCACGCCCGGAAGCAGCGAAGCGAAGCGTCCGCGCACCCGTTCCAACAGCGGCTCGCCCGCGGTCACCACACGGCGCAGTCCGCCCAGGTGCTCCGCATGATCGAGCAGCACTGCCAGCTGCGAGGGCACCAGGTTCAGACGCGTCACCCTGTGCTCGGCCAACGCACGGGCAAATGCAGGCGTGTCCCGCACCAGCAGGTCCGAGGCGATGAACTGCGGAACACCCACCAGCAACCCTGAGAGCATCTCTTTGATAGACACTACGAAGCCGGTCCCGGTCTTCTGGACAACCATCTCGTCCAGCGCGAACGGCTGCTCGGCCCAAAGGTTCCGCAGGCAGTTCAACAGCTGCCCGTGTTCGACCGGTACCCCCTTCGGTTCTCCCGTCGAGCCGGACGTGTAAGCGATATAGGCGAGGTCTTCGGTATCGACTTCCGTGCCCTGCACCCACGGCTTCCAGGCTGGCCCCTGAGCCAGCTCTGTCCACAGCTCATCCAGCGCCAGCAGGGCCGCCCCTTCCGCAGTCAGGCCCGCCGCCATTGCCGCACTCCCGGCAACAATCACACGCGGCTCCACATCGGCCACGATCCGGCCAGCATAGCTTGCCGGATACGCCGGATCCACGGGTACATAGACACCGCACGCCTTCCATACCCCCAGAAGCGCAGCCACCAGATCCACCCCGCGCGGCAGGTACAGCGCCACCCGCTCGCCGGCAACAACGCCCAGGCTCGCCAGCTTGCGCGCTACCGCGTCCGAGCACCGGTCCAGCTCCGCATAGCTCAGTGACCGCTTACCATCCCGGCAGGCCATCGCCTCCGGACGTAGCCGCACCTGCTCCGCGAACAACTCGGTCACGCTCCCAGCACTCCAGTTCCGCACCGGACCGTGGCTCCATGCTTCCAGCTCACGCCCCTCGTCCTTCGACAGCTCAATCAGCCGCGACAGCTCCGCCCCCGGTTGCTCCACCAGCCGTCCCAGCACCAGCTCCCAGCTCGTCCAGCAGACCGTTCACCTCGGCATTGGAGAAACGGGCCGTGTCGTACTCGGCCACCACCGACAGCTCCGCCGCATCTCCGAAGTACTGCAGATCCAGGTCGCTGTTGGCTTGCCGGACCCGCTCCCCACCAAGAGCGCGCGCTTCCAAGCCCCCGGCCCAGTGCCGGATCTCGGCCTTCCGGTAGTTCTGATGGCGCAACACCACCGGAACCGGGGAACTGCCGCCTGGCTGTCGCAGCCCCGGCACCTCAGCCAGCAACTGCTCAAACGGCACACCCCCGTGCTCAAACCCGTCCAGCGCCGAGCGCCGGACTCGCTCCATCAGATCGTCCCCACTCGGGTTCCCCGACAGGTCCACACGCAACGCAAGCCAAAATATTCATTGGAGGGCCGGAACTGTGGTTGTCAAAATGGTTGTCAATAAGGCGAAAAC
>Ga0209773_10000142_pt1 | contig 21121 bp, 13 predicted proteins | sample BogFormECP14_OM1_FD_188244 | JGI IMG/M metagenome (GOLD analysis project Ga0209773, IMG submission 188244) | Bog forest soil microbial communities from Calvert Island, British Columbia, Canada - ECP14_OM1 (SPAdes) (version 2) | ecosystem: Environmental > Aquatic > Freshwater > Wetlands > Bog ... | reverse complement strand
CGGCGTTCGCGCGCTGATGCGGTCAAAATCATCAATGTTCAGGGGAATCTTCGCTTCGTTGGCAATTGCGAGCAAATGCAGCACGGAATTGGTCGAGCCGCCGGTAGCGGCAACACCCGCGATGGCATTCTCAATGGCGGACTTAGTGATGATTTTCGATGGCGTGACATCGCGCTTCAACAAATCCATAACCAGCTCACCCGCGCGGTGCCCTGCATGAGCTTTTCCTGAATCTGTAGCGGGCACACTGGAAAGCCCCATCGGCGCAATGCCCAGAAATTCGCAGACCAGCGCCATGGTGTTGGCGGTAAATTGCCCGCCGCAAGCGCCCGCTCCAGGACAAGCAGAATCCTCGAGCGCCTTCAGCCGCGCATCGGACATGTCGCCGTGAGAATGGCTGCCCACGGCTTCATAAACATCCTGAATCGTGACGGCATGCCCTTCAAATTTGCCCGGCGCGATCGAGCCGCCGTAAAGAACAAGCCCAGGAATATTCAGCCGGGCCAAAGCCATGATGCCCGCCGGAATGGTCTTGTCGCACCCGACTAGCACGACGAGCGCATCAAACATATTGCCGCGTGTGACCAGCTCGATCGAATCGGTAATCACTTCGCGGCTGATCAGCGAAGTGCGCATGCCTTCCGTGCCCATGGTGATGCCATCGGAAATGGAAACGGTGTTGAACTCGAGCGGCGTACCGCCGGCCGCGCGAATGCCGTCCTTGACGTGCACGGCCAGTTCGCGAAGATGAAAGTTACAGGGACCGATCTCAATCCAGGTATTTGCAACGCCGATCAGCGGCTTCTTGAAATCGTCATCGCGGAGTCCGCAAGCGCGCAACATAGCGCGCGCACCGGCGCGATTTGGGCCATCAATCAGGGCGCTGCTGCGGCGTTTCAAGGAAGGTTCGGTCACGGCTGCATTTTCTCCCAAGGGTTCTTTGGCGAGTGAACCCGCCAATCCGGGCCCAAAAAACTTGAGGCCATCATCCTGTCTTGGATGATGGCCCCGAATCTCTCTGGTGATTCTTTGCTAGGAGGCCATCATCTAATTATTTCTCCCCGTACGACGACAGGGATAAATCGTACACCGTCCACACTCCGCGAAATCACCGCAGAGACGGGCCGTGCATTCGTAATGGCGACGATAGACATATTGATCGCCATGAAGATACCAGAATGGACGCGGGGAAGTCAATCAGTCCAATTAATACTATTGCTCATAGAAATAAGAATAAGTTATGGGACAGATCCGACCAATTCCGGGAAAAGAGACACAAAAGAGACGCAAAAGAGACAAGTTCGAATCGTCAGACAAGTATCCTAACCTTCCGGCGGACATCTAAATGGACAAGCGCCGCGATAGACTATGCGGCCGAGGCCAGCCAGGCGGAGAAAGCATGCAGCAGGAAACGGATGTATTGGTTGTGGGCGGTGGCCCCGCTGGCCTGGCCGCTGCAATTGCCGCGCGCCAGCGCGGTTTTGCAGTGACGGTCGCCGACGGTGCGAATCCTCCGATTAGAAAAGCTTGTGGCGAGGGGCTGTTACCGGACGGGCTGGAAGCCCTCCGCGCTCTGGGCGTTACAATTCGCGAAAGCGATGGCTGCGCGCTTCGCGGCATTCGGTTTGAAGACGATCGCTCGCGCGTCAGCGGCGAATTTTCCAACGGACAGGGCATTGGCATCCGGCGCGAAGTCCTGCACCTAAGAATGTTGGAGCGGGCCAGCGATTGCGGCGTTACTTTCCATTGGAACACACCCATAACCGCTCTCTATGAAGATGGCGTGATTGCCCGCGGTGATAAAATGCCGGCGCGATGGGTCATTGGTGCAGATGGAAGTAGCTCACTGGTGCGCCGATGGAGCGGTTTGCAGAACGCGAGTTGGCAAAAGGGCCGGTTTGCGTACCGCCGCCACTATCGACTGAGCCCCTGGACCGATTTCACGGAAATTTATTGGGGAGAGAAAGCGCAGGCTTACATCACTCCCGTCAAAAAGGATGAGATTTGCGTCGTGCTCATTTCCAACGACTCCAGTTCGCGCTTTGATGAAACTCTGCGAAGTTTCCCAGGACTTGAACGACAGCTGAAGAACGCAGCGCAGGCCAGCGCGGAGCGCGGAGCGGTCACAGGAGATTTTCGCCTGAAGCATGTATACCGGGGAAAGGTGGCGCTGGTGGGAGACGCCTCAGGCAGCGTGGATGCAATCACCGGGGAAGGACTATCACTGAGTTTTCGCCAGGCCCATGCGCTTGCAGCCGCCCTCGCCGAGGGGAATCTTGCGCGCTATCAGGCGGCGCACCGCCGCATTCTCAGCCGGATGCGTTTCGCTGGTAAACTGCTGCTGCTAGTTGGCCGCCGAACCAGCTTGCGAAAACGCGCCTTGCGCGCGCTGGAAGCGGCGCCGCAACTCTTTGAGCGCATGCTTGCCTATCACGTGGGCGAGACCCGGCCCCTGGACCTCGCGGCAATTGGCGCCAGTCTTGGGTGGCGGCTTTTGACAACGGCGTGATCCAATGAGGAAGCAGATGAAACAAACACAGCATCGCAAGAGTGTGTCCCGGCCCGCCTGGTTGTGCATCGGTATCGCGGCGCTCGTGGTGGCCATGTGCGCTCGAGCCGCGCAGGCCCCGGCGCAAACAAATGCCGGCGAAGTCACCCTGAATATAGATACCGAGCAAAGCAAACTGCATTGGACGATGGGCAGCACTCTGCATACTGTGCATGGGACATTTAGCCTGAAGCGCGGGCTTTTGAAATACGATCCGGCAACGGGCAAGGCCAGCGGCGAAATCGTCGTGTACGCCACAAGCGGAGAGAGCGGAAACGAGGGGCGCGACAAAAAGATGCATCAGGAAATTCTCGAAAGCGGGCGCTATCCCGACATCATCTTTCGCCCCGATCGAATTGATGGAAAAGCAGTGGGGCAGGGAACTTGCAGCGTGCAACTACACGGAATCTTTGTGCTGCACGGAGCCGAGCACGAATTGACCGTGCCCGTGCAGGCAGAACTTTCCGGCGATCACTGGAAAGGTTCGGCAAAATTCAGCGTTCCCTATATCCAGTGGGGGCTCAAGAGTCCGAATACGTTTCTGTTGAAAGCCGATCCAGCGGTTGATATTGAACTGGAGATGAGCGGCCCGCTGCAAGTGGCCGGTGCGCGATGAGATGATTGCCGCTACTCTTCCGCTTCCTGCGTGACAATGTGAACATCCACTGGCGGGGATTCACGCAGGAACCGGTGGACTGCCGATAAATACAAATACTTGCGCCAGTCGTGGATTGGCGCGCGGCCGAAAATCACCTGGGTGATGTGCTTGGTGCGGACGAACTCCGCTACCGCGTCGGCCACGCTGCGGTTTTTCAGGCGCACCACGGTTGCACCGAGGCTCTCGGCAAAGCGCAAATTCGCCGCAAGAGTCGTCGCGTTCTGTTCTTTTGGACCAATTTCCCGCTCGACATGAACGACGTACAGCTCCGCGTCCATGCGACGGGCCATGCGCGCGCCGCGCGCGACCAGGTACTGGCCCGCTGGATTTCCGGAAACGCAAATGGCCATGCGTTCGCGGACACCCCAGTTTTTGCGGATGTCCTCGTCTTCCATGTAGGTTTCGAGGCTGCGGTCGACTTGTTCGGCGACCTGCCGCAGGGCGAGTTCGCGCAAGGCGATCAAATTTCCGCGGCGGAAGAAATTTTTCAGCGAGCGCTCCACTTTTTCTGTGCTGTAAACATCGCCGCGTTTCATGCGGTTGTGGAGCGCTTCGGGCGTCAGGTCCACCATGACGGTTTCATTGGCGGTGAGAGGCACCCAGTCCGGAACCGTTTCGCGAACCGTGATCCCCGTGATCGAACGCACCACCGGCGCGATGCTTTCGATGTGCTGAATATTCAGAGTGGAGACGACATCGATTTTCGCGGCGAGGAGATCCTGAATGTCTTCATAGCGTTTGCGGTGCTTGCTTCCGGGGATGTTGGTGTGGGCCAGTTCATCGACCAGGACGACTTGAGGTTTTCGGGCAAAAATGGCCTCTACATCCATTTCTTCGAAGACCGTTCCTTTGTACTCGAGCTGTTTTCGCGGGACGGCTTCCAGTTGCGTGGCCAGCTCTTCGATGCCCTTGCGCCCGTGCGTCTCCACTACGCCGATGACCACATCTTCGCCGCGGCTCCGGCGGCGTAACGCTTCGCTGAGCATGCTGTGGGTTTTGCCGACACCCGGAGCGTAGCCGAGAAATAGTTTGAATATTCCTCGGGCCTTTTGTGGAGGCGACGCGACTTCCAGCCAGTCTTCGGGTCTCTTCGGCAAGGCTTCAGCTTCTCCGTTTCAACGGCGCATGCGATAGAATATCGGGATGCAGAGAATGCTGGCCGGCCGCGCCTTTGGAGTTTCCGTTTCTTTGGCTCTTGTCGCCGGCATCACTTTCTTTTATTTCCGCATGCTGCATGTAAATCAGACAACCATAGCGCTGACATTCCTGCTGGCCATTCTAGCAGTTTCGGCAGTGTGGGGAATGGCCGTCTCGGTGTTTATGTCCGTGGTGGCTGTGCTGGCCTTCAACTATTATTTTCTACCGCCTATCGGGACATTTACGATCGCCGACCCCCAAAACTGGGTGGCGCTGTTTGCATTTCTCGTCACGTCCATCGTGGGCAGCCAGCTTTCCGCGCGGATTCGGAAGGAAGCGGACGCGGCCCACCAGCGCCGGCACGAGATCGAGCGGCTTTATAAGTTCAGCCAGAAGCTGCTGGCGGAAGGCAACGTCATTCAACTGATGAACGCGATCCCCAACTACATCGTGGAGAGTTTTGAGGGCGGGGCGGCTGAGCTGTTTCTACCGCAAAAAGACAAGTTTTATCGTTCGGGGTTTGGCGCCTCGCACCTTGATGAAGAGAGAATGAAGTCTGTTTTTCTGCGCGATGAATCCATCATCGAGGCGCAGCAAGGACTTTATTTCATTCCGGTACGGCTTGGTGTCCGTCCAATCGCGAGTCTCGGTATTTCCGGTTCTCGGCTTTCGCGGCAGACGCTCGATGCGCTCGGCAGCCTAGTGGCGATCGCCATCGAACGAGCGAGGGCTGTCGAAAAGCTCGGAGAAACGGAAGCAGAACGCCAAGGCGAGCGGCTGAAGTCCGCCCTTTTGGACTCCATCGCGCACGATTTCCGCACGCCGCTGACTTCCATAAAAGCCGCGACGACCAGCATGTTATCGGCGGAGAATCCTGATGCGGGGCAGTCGCGCGAACTGCTTACGATCATCGACGAAGAATGCGACCGCCTGAACCGGCTGGTCGAAGAAGCCGCGGAGATGTCGCGGCTGGAAGCCGGCGAATTTGAACTGAATCTTGCGCCGACGCCGATTGGAGACATCATTCAGGCGGCGCTTTCGCAATGCAGAACGGCGCTTTGCGGCCGCGTGGTCGATGTGAATGTGCCGGCGAATCTTCCACCCGTCGCGGCCGATTTGAACCGCATCAAGGATGCCATGGTCCATCTAATCGACAACGCCAACATTTATTCGCCAAAGGAGCAGCCCATCACGATTTCCACGGAGCTCACGGGAGAAACTGTCACAACAAGTGTGGCGGACCGGGGTCCCGGAATTGACGACTTCGAGCAGGGCATGATCTTCGACAAATTCTACCGTGGCAAAGACCAGCGTTACCAAGTGCGCGGGACGGGAATGGGCTTGCCCATTGCCAAAGCTATCATCACCGCGCACAAAGGGGTGATTTCCGTGACGAGCCAGCTCGGTCATGGCTCGGTGTTTTCGTTTACTTTGCCTGTGGACCGCAACACGCGGGGGCTCCGATGAACGCGGCCGGCATCCTTGTTGTCGACGACGAGCCGCAAATTCGCCGCGTGCTGCGCAGCACGCTTTCGATGCACGGCTACGTCATTACAGAGGCGACGACGGGGGAGGAAGCCGTCGAAGCAGTGCGAAAAGCGCGTCCTGATTTGATTCTGCTCGATGTGAACATGCCGGGAATTGGCGGCATCGAAGCGGCCCGCGAGATTCGGGAGATGAGCGACGCGCCCATCATCATGCTCACCGTGCGCAATGCCGAGCGCGACAAAGTGATTGCGCTCGACGCCGGCGCTGACGATTACGTCGTGAAACCTTTCGGAATTGAGGAGCTGCTCGCGCGTGTTCGCGCCGCGCTGCGGCGTTACGCGCCCGGCGATGAGATTCCTACTTTTGTCGCCAAAGATTTGACGATTGATTTCGAAAACCGCCAGATGACCGTGCGTGGCCGCGACGTTCACCTCACGCCGAAAGAGTTTGATGTACTGAAGCACCTGGTGGGCAATCTGGGTAAGCCTATGTCCCATCGCAGGCTGCTGCAAGCCGTTTGGGGACCCGAGTATGGGGAAGAAACGGAAAATCTGCGCGTGGTCATCAATCAATTGCGCAAGAAAATCGAAAGCGATCCTGCGCATCCGAAATACATTTTGACGGAACCCTGGGTCGGCTACCGGTTCCTCGCCCCCAAAGTGAATCCTGCAAAGCCGGCCTCGCGCAAAAACTCTTGAGGCTTTCAGAGATTCTCGTGATGGCTATTTGGAGTGCGACAGGCTTGCTGCCGCTTTTCTGCCGCGTGGCGTTGCGCTGTATTCTGCAACGTTCAACCGATTCAATGTTTCGGATGCGACGCGTCGAGCTCCAGATTCAACTCAACGACATTGACGCGCGGCTCGCCAAGCACGCCCAACTGTCTTCCTAAAGTATGTCTTGCCACCAGCGCGCGGAGATCCGTATCACTCATCTGCCGCGCCCGCGCCACGCGCGGAATCTGAAACTCAGCCGCGGCCGGTGAAATATCCGGATCCAACCCAGATGCCGAAGTGGTGACAAGATCCACAGGAATCGCTGCTTTGGGATTCTCCGCGCGCAATTTCTCGACGTCGCCTTTTACCCGATCCACAAGCTGCTTGTTTGTCGGTCCAAGATTTGACGCACCACCGCTGGCGGCGACGGGATCATAGCCATTGCCGGCAGCTGATGGCCGCGAGTGGAAATAAGTATCCGAAGAAAACGGCTGCCCAATTAGTCGCGAGCCCACTACGGCGCCATTTCGAACAATCATTCCGCCGTTAGCCTGCGCAGGAAAAATCAGTTGCCCGAGTCCGGTAACCGCCAGCGGATACACCAGCCCAAAGAGCAGTGTAGTCACCAGCGTCATCAAAATCGCGGTTCGCAGATGTTGTTTCATAGAGTGCCTCGTGCCAGATGCAAATAGGTGATGGCCATATCAATCACCTTAATCCCGAGAAACGGCGCGACCACGCCGCCAAGCCCATAGATGAGAAGGTTCTGCCGTAGCAATGCTGCCGCGCCAACCGGCCGGTAGCGAACCCCACGCAGAGCCAAGGGAATCAGCGCAATGATAATCAACGCGTTGAAAATCACCGCCGAAAGAATGGCCGATTCCGGCGTGCGAAGATGCATCACGTTCAGAACTTCGAGCTGGGGAAATGCAGCCGCAAACATCGCCGGAATGATCGCGAAATATTTCGCCACGTCGTTCGCCACAGAAAAAGTAGTCAGCGCCCCGCGCGTGATCAGCAACTGCTTCCCAATCTCCACAATCTCAATCAGCTTGGTCGGATTCGAATCCAGATCCACCATGTTCCCGGCTTCTTTCGCGGCCTGCGTGCCGGTATTCATCGCCACGCCGACGTCTGCTTGCGCCAGCGCGGGAGCGTCATTCGTGCCATCGCCAGTCATGGCCACAAGCTTCCCCTTGGCCTGCTCGCGCTTGATGAGCGCCATCTTGTCTTCCGGTTTGGCCTCCGCAAGAAAATCATCCACACCGGCCTGCCGCGCAATCGCCGCCGCAGTCAACGGGTTGTCGCCGGTAATCATCATTGTTCGAATGCCCATCGCGCGCAGGTGTTCGAAACGCTCGCGCATCCCGCCTTTCACGATGTCCGTCAGCGCAATGGCGCCAAGCACGTGCCGATTCTGCGTAACCAGCAGCGGCGTCCCGCCGGCGTTGGCAATCTCCCGCACAATGTCTTTAATCTCCGCGGGAACGACCTGCCCCTTTTCCGCAACGTACTTGTCGATAGCCTCGGGCGCACCCTTCCTGATTTCCTGCCCGTCCATGTCTACACCTGACATGCGCGTCTGCGCGGAAAATGGAATGAAAATGGGATTGTGCGGCGCCAGCTCGCGCCCGCGCAGTCCGTATTTTTCCTTTGCCAGCACGACAATCGAGCGTCCCTCCGGCGTTTCATCCGCAAACGACGCCAGTTGCGCCGCGCTCGCCAGCTCCACTTCCGTCACATTCGGACAGGAGTGCAGCGAAGTAGCCTGCCGGTTTCCCAAAGTGATCGTCCCGGTTTTGTCGAGCAACAACACGTCCACGTCGCCCGAAGCTTCGACGGCCCTCCCCGACATGGCAATCACGTTCCGCTGAATCAAGCGGTCCATGCCGGCAATTCCAATCGCCGACAGCAATCCGCCAATCGTCGTGGGAATCAAGCAAACCAGCAACGACACCAGCACAAAAATTGTCTGCGGCGCCCCTGAATAAATCGCAAACGGCTGGAGCGTCACGACGGCCATCAGGAAAATAATCGTCAATCCGGCGAGAAGAATATTCAGCGCAATTTCATTAGGCGTTTTCTGCCTTGAGGCGCCTTCGACAAGGGCAATCATCCTGTCGAGGAAAGTTTCTCCAGGGTTCGAAGTGATCTTCACGCGAATCTCATCGGAGAGCACGCGCGTTCCGCCGGTCACCGCCGAGCGATCGCCGCCAGACTCGCGAATCACCGGCGCGGACTCGCCAGTAATCGCCGACTCATCCACCGACGCTACTCCCTCGACGACTTCTCCATCACCAGGCACGAATTCTCCCGCGGCCACCAGCACCAGATCGCCGGTGCGCAGCTTCGAGCTGGGCACAGTTTCAATCGAGCCATCCGGCCGCAACCGCCGCGCGTCCGTCTCTGCCCGCGCTTTGCGCAAAGTTTCCGCCTGCGCCTTGCCGCGCCCCTCGGCCATGGCTTCCGCAAAATTCGCGAACAACACCGTGAACCACAGCCACAGCGTAATCTGCAATCCAAATCCAAACTCGCCGCTGGGATGCATTGCATCGCGCACGAGCTGAATCGAGGTCAGCAGCGCTCCGACTTCCACCACAAACATCACAGGGTTCTTCACCATCGTCCGCGGATTCAGTTTCCGGAACGAGTCCACGATCGCCACCTTCATGATCTTGGCGTCGCCCAGCGATTTTGACTTTACCTGCGAAGCGCGGTCCATGGAGTCCTTAAAAAGCCTTTCCGGCATTCATCAACAGATGTTCGAGGATGGGTCCCAGGCTCAAAGCTGGGAAAAAAGTAAGCGCCCCGACGATCAGGATGGTAGAGACAAGCAGAATGGTGAAGAGCGGCCCGGTCACAGGAAAAGTTCCCAATGAAGCCGGCGCCATTTTCTTGCGCGCGAGATTCCCCGCAATCGCCAGAATCGGAATCACGACAAAAAATCTTCCCAGCAGCATGGCGAGGGCCGTGCTGGTGTTGTACCAGAGCGTATTGGCGTTCAATCCGGCGAACGCCGAACCATTGTTTCCAGTGGCCGACGTGTACGCATAAAGAATCTGCGAAAGCCCATGCGGCCCCGGATTGGAGATGCTCGAAGTCCCAAATTTCGCAACCACGGCAATCGCCGCGAACACCAGAATCGTCAGCGAACTGATCAGCACCGAAAGCATCGCCATCTTCACATCGAACGCTTCAATCTTTTTCCCCAGGTACTCCGGCGTTCTTCCCACCATCAAACCGGCGATAAACACCGCCAGAATCACGAAAACAAGTACTCCGTACAGTCCCGACCCCACACCTCCGAAAATAACTTCGCCCAACATAATGTTCACGAGCGGAATCATGCCGCCGAGAGGCGTGTATGAATCGTGCATGCTGTTGACAGCACCGCAGCTCGCATCGGTCGTGATCGTCGCAAAGAGCGCCGAGTTCGCAATCCCAAAGCGAACTTCTTTGCCCTCCATATTTCCGCCGGAATGCAGCGCGCTTACGTTTTGATCCACTCCGGCAAGCTGCGGATTCCCTCGGGCCTCCGCCCAGTACGCCGCGCTCACTCCCACAAGAAACAACGCCAGCATCGCGCTCCACACCGCCCAACCGTGCCCTTGCGAACGCGTCATGCGGCCGAGTGTGTACGTCAATCCAGAGGGAATCGCGAAAATCAGCAGCATCTGGAAAAAAGAGGAAAAAGGCGTGGGGTTCTCGTAAGGATGAGAGCTGTTTGCGTAGAAGAATCCGCCACCATTAGTCCCGAACATTTTGATGGCTTCCTGCGATGCCACTGGCCCGACGGCGATCACTTGCTGCGTCACCGTTTGCGAGACAGTTTTTCCATCCACCCCCTGCGTCTGCACCGTCTGTGGCTCGACAAGTTGCGCGGTCGCATAGGGCTTCAGGGTTTGCACAACTCCCTGCGAAATCAGCACCAGCGAGCCCACGAGACAAACCGGCAACAGGACCCACAGGAAACACCGCGTCAAATCCACCCAGAAATTGCCAATCGTCTTCGATTCATGCCGCGAGACTCCGCGAATCACCGCAATCGCCAGCGCAATCCCAACCGCCGCGGAAGCAAAGTTGTGATAAGCCAATCCGGCCATCTGCGTGAGATAGCTCATGGTGGTTTCGGGCGTGTACGCCTGCCAATTCGTGTTGGTGGTAAAAGAAACGGCTGTGTTCCACGCGAGATCGGGCGCCACGCTCGCAAGTTTTTGCGGGTTCCACGGCAGCCACTGCTGCGTGCGCTCAATCAAATATAAAAGCACGAGCGAGACGCCGCTGAAAGCCAGCATGGTCGTGCCATACTCCGTCCAGCGCATCTCCTTGCTCTCGTCCACGCCGCAAACGCGATAGATCAGGCGTTCCACCGGGCGCAGCAGAAAATCAAGGAAAGTCTTCTCGCGTTCAAAAACGCGCGTCAAAAAAATGCCGATCGGCTTCGTAATCAGAAACAGCACCAGAACATAAAGCCCGATCTGAAACCACCCATTCGCGGTCATCTTTAAAAATTCTCCGGCTTCAGCAGCGCGTACATCAGGTAGCCAAACAAAAGCAGGCTAATGAGAATCAGCACAACGTTTTCCCACATGCGAATCTCCGGTTTATTTCAGGCGTTCACAGCCACGCAGATAACCAATAGCGATAAAAAAGAAGAGGACCGTCACTACAACAAATACAAGATCACTCACACAACTCTCCCTCTAAAAGTCCCTTCAAAGCCCGCTCACAGATTACATGTGATAGCTCGAACGGGGAAGCGGCACGCCAGGCGCATCAGCATGCAATACCATGGCCCCCGTTTCTCAGCGCCGCCGTCTTATCGGCGTTTTTCTATAGCAATGTGGCAGCGCCGCCAGCCGTTTGTAACTGCATTTGACGAACAGGAGGAGTTTAGCGAAATCGGCCTTAGAAAGTGATGAACCGTATCTAAAGAAGTTGTGAGGATTGAAGCGCACGCAAACGCTTGTTTTTAAACGCTTTAGTGCGCATGGCTTCCCGGCCAGTAAGTGATTTGTAGAGAGCCCGTTACGTTTCTCTGCAGTCCCGTCGCTAAAAGGGGGAACGTCCACTGTTCATACTGTACGAGAGCGGAGGCACCCCAGGTGGACCGCACCCAGTAGTCGAATCGCACGGACGCATCGTTGACCGTGCCGCCATGGGGAATGAGCTTAATATCCACTTTTTCGTGCCGGTAACCGAACTGGATGTAGTTTTTCGGCGTAAGCCAGTAGCGGCTCCACGCTTGAATTCCCGACCCATCGCGCCCCACCCAGTCGCCCATCAGGACATTCCGGTTGGTGTAAAGGTCGTGGTAGTAGTTGTCCCAATAGACGTAACGGCCGGCGACGTCCGTGCCGACGGTGTCGGTCAGAGGCGCTTCGACGCGGAGGTCGAGTTTGGAAAAGCGCGGGAAATGCGTGAGATAAAAGCCCGGACTGAACGCAGCCCGGCGCGGGGCTGCCAGCGGAGACGGGTCATCGGCGGAAAGCGAATCGTTATAGATACTCAGCCATTTTCGCAATAGCGGAAGGCGATAGCTGAAGTCGAAACCTCCGTCGCGCTTGCCCGGATCCTTGAGCGACGGTTTGTTTTGATAACTTGTCACGCTGAAGTAGGTGAGGAAAAGCCGGTCCAGTGTGAAGGGCCGGCCTTCGCCGCCTACCTCGACGGTGCGCGTGAATCCAAATTCAAGATTCAGTGTCGGTTTGAAGCTGATTTTTTCGCCGTGAAAAAAAGGCGCGGGCGTGAGCAGATTTCCTTGCAGCTTTCCGAAAAAAGCGTCCCATCGCATCGGCCCCAGGAGTCGTCCGATCCACGGCAAACGGAAAGGTGAGACGCGGTCGATGTGAAACATTAGAACCGGCGCGGCATTGTCACTGAAGAGCAGCGGGCCGCTTTCTCCGGGCCCCCACCACTGGCTCTCCTGTCCATAGGAAAGTTGCCAGTTCGCAAGGTTCAGGCCGACGTAGGCATCGAGAAGGCGCGCCTGGTTTCGTGTGGGTTGAGGGCTGGCTCCCAAACCTGGGTTGTCGTCGATTTTGTCCAGAACGCTCTGGACTTCGGGCGAATTCTCAGGCCCGGACGGCGCATGCTGATACTCGCCACGCGCATAGATCACCCAGCGGCCCCAAGTTGCCCAGCCGGAAAATCCCGCAATGCTGTTGAAACCCTCTTGAAACGGGCGCCCGTAATCGTTGTAGAGCGTTTGTCCAAAATGGTAGCCGTCGGTCAGTGGTGGCCCGGAAATTTCCGTGAACCGCGTATAAATCGATTCAAGATGTATCGCCTGGTTGCTCCCACCGTCCAACAGGGTAAGTTCGGGGATGAATTCCTGGCGCAGTGTATCGTAGAGCTTCACAGATGGGGAATCCGGGCCCGCATCCTGCAGTTTTTCACCAGCCTCAGCAACCATCCGCGCGCATTCCAGCCTCGTCCAAGGGCGCATCCCCAGAATGGCTTCAGTGATTTCGCCCGTGCCGATCAGGCGATCAAACAACGGATAGATCCAGCTATCGAGCGGCACATAGGGCGAGCCCATTTGCGCCGGCTTGCGGTCGGTCGCCACAAGCGGCGTGTCGGAAAGACTTCCTACGGTGTCTCCGCTCAATTCTGGATTGTGGTGAGCACGATACACTTGCCAGCCGGTGAGCCACCCGATTCCGCTGCCCACCAATGCGTCGGACGGAAAATGCTTTTCGGCGCGCACACGCGCAAAGGTGATTGCGCCAGCGGCACCATAAGCAAGAATTTTTGTGAGTGTTCCGGGATACTCGTGGCTGATGACGCTGGCGATGGCCCACGCGGTGGTGGCATGGTTGGAAGGGAAGGAATTGCGGCCCTGAAAAAATTTGCCGTGAAAATTATCGAGCGTCGGCTGCTCCCGGCCCAGCGCATATTGCAAGCTTGTGGAAACGAAGAGCCCGTCCAACGCGGCCTCGCCGCTCAGCAGGCCCGTCTCGCGCTTGTGCTCATCTTTGGTTGCCAATCCCAGGAAATAGAGCCCAGCGCCGGCGCCAGCCATTCCGGCGAGGCCGTAGTTTGAAAAGTTCGTGTAGTGCCGGAGTGTGGACGGCGAGTTCGAAAGATGCAGACTTGCGTCTCGATCCGTCACCATGAATCCGGCAGTGATTCCGACAAAGGGAACCAGCCACGTTGCGTCGCCCATTCGAATGTGGGCCGGGCTTGTCCAGATGGTCTTCTGATCGCGCGCTAGATTCTTGATCAGCGCGAGCCCCAGCTTGTTTTCCGGTGGCCCGTCGGGCTTCGCCGCACTGGAGGTCGCGTCCCCGCTTGCGGAATTGTCGCCGCTGGGTTTCTCTGAACTATTTTCCTGCGCAGGCTTTTCCTGATTCTCTGAAGGCGGAGATTGCGCGGACGATCTCTGACACAACGCAAGCCCAACACAACCGGCTGCAACCAACCAAACAAAAATATGCGAGTTTTTCATTCCCACGTTTTCTGCAAAAAAATGAATCGCGCAATGGAGCAAGGCACAGGGCGTGCCATTCGATGAGGAAACTATGAGAAAATTTACTCTGCTAACCTATTGTGGATAAATAAGTTGTGGCTTCAGCGGCAAAAATGACGAGAAACGCGAGCGAAACCTTTGCGAAGAATTCCATTACGGCACGCGAGCGGCTCGAAAGTGTCCCACATTGGGATGTAGGCCGTTCCAACGAGAGCTCCACGATTCGAATGAACGCTGCGGCAAAAATGCTCTTGGGCTTTCAGACAGCTCAGATCGGCAAGCGCAATTTTGCCTCGCAGCCTCGTCCATCGCGCCGGTTTTGCAGCGTAAGCGCGCCGCCGTGCGCTTCCGCAATCTGCCGGCTGAGCACCAGGCCGATTCCGGAACCGCCCTGCTTCGTCGTGAAGAACGGCACAAACAGGTTTGCCGTGTTGGAAATTCCCGGTCCTTCATCCAGCACCAAAACCTCCAGGTAAGTGCTGTAGCGCAACCACGTCACCTTCACGCCGCCGCCCGTTTCGTGTGCCGCATCCGCTGCGTTGTGAACGAGATTGATCAAGAGTTGTTCCAGTTGATCGGCGTCCGCGGAAATGACCAAAGGCGGGCCTTTTTCCAGACGCACTTTGGCTCGCGCTTCCAGATTCGCGACTCGCGTAATCCATTCCGTCACATTGACGGGAGCGAGTGTCGGCTGCGGCAGCCGCGCGAGGCGCGCGTAGGCCGCCATGAACCGGCCCAGCGCCTCCGTTCGCGAGCGGATGATGCTCAGGCCGGAGCGCATGTCCTCCATCATCGAAGCGCCGGCGCCGCCTTGTAACTCCGGAATCGTGGCCGTCCCCGCCAGCCCGCTTTCAAGGCTCTGCGCAACGCTTTGAATTGGCGCGAGCGAATTGTTCAGTTCGTGCCCGAGCACGCGGATGAGCCGCTGCCATGCTTGCCGCTCCTCATCGCGAAGCGCACGGCTCAAATCACTGAGCACAATCAGGTCGTGCGGTAATCCGCCTTGCCGGAACGATCCCCGACGCACGCCCCATCGGCCGGAGCCGCCTGGAAAACTCAGTTCCATCGTGCGCGCCGGTTCGCCTTCGAGGCACGCTTCGAGTCCCAGTTCCGCAGCCGTAAAGCCCAGCAGCCGCTCGTTTGGTCTCGAGAGCAGGCGCTCGCCAGCGCGGTTGACGAGCCGCAACTGCCGCTTGTTGTCAAAGGTAAAGATGGCCACATCAATTTCTTCCATCACCGTGCGCAAGAGGCCGGTGGCTTCCATCGCTCCCAGGCGCTGCGAGCGAAGCGTCTCGCTCAACGCGTTGACCTCCATCATCACTTCGCCGAGCGCATCCTCGCTGCTCGCTTCACGCGCGCGAAACGAAAAATCCTCTTCGCGCATCGCGGAAAGAAGATTCGAAAGTGTTTGCAGGGAAAAGACGACGCGCTGCCGCAGCGAAAGCGCGAAGCCCAGCCACAGGCTCACGATGAGAAAGGTGAGTGTCCAGGCGGTTCGAGACGAATACGCGCCGCTCCAGAGCAGAATCAACGCGATCAGCGAGCCGGGCAGTCCCGCCGCCAGCGCCAGAAGCTGGATGCGGCGTTCGTACGAAAGGCGGCTCATTCGAGTCCGTGTTTTTGCAGCCTGCGGTACATCGCGCTGCGGCTGAGTCCCAGCGCTTTAGCGGCCTGGCTGACGTTTCCATCGTGGCGCGCCAGCGTCCGCTGGATGAGGTGGCGCTCCACTTCATCCAGGCTCATATCCTCGAGCCGCAATGTGCCGCCCGGAGAGCCGGCGCGGAGGCCGAGGTCGCCGGAACGCACGAGTTGCCCCTGCGCCAGAAGCACGCCGCGTTCAACCGAGTGATCAAGCTCACGGACATTTCCCGGCCAGGGATGTTCGTTTAGGACTTGCGTCGCGCCAGGGTCGAAGCCGGAAATACTTTTGCGGTAGCGCTGTGAGTATCCGCGGAGGAAATGATGAGCCAGCAGAGGAATGTCTTCACGCCGTTCGCGCAGCGGCGGCAAGTGAATTTCGATAGTGTTCAAACGAAAAAGGAGATCTTGCCGGAAGCGGCCCGCGGCGGCTTCAGAATTCACATCGGCATTGGTCGCCGCAAGAACGCGGACGTTCACGCGCCGCGTGGAGGAAGAACCAACGCGCTCCAGTTCTCCGGTTTCGAGCACACGCAACAGTTTCGCTTGCAGATTCAGCGGCACATTCGCGATTTCATCCAAAAACAGCGTGCTGCCTTCCGCCAACTCGAATCGGCCCACGCGATCGTTGCGCGCATCCGTAAACGCGCCTTTCACGTGGCCGAAAAGTTCGCTCTCAAACACGCCTTCTGAGAGACCGCCTGCGTTCACCGTCACCATCGGCTTTCCCGAGCGTTGCGAAAGCGCGTGCAATGTCTGCGCCACAACTTCTTTGCCGGTTCCATGCTCGCCGGTGATGAGCACGCTCGCATCCGAAGGCCCCACGCGTCCGATGAGATCGAGCACGGGCTGCATCACGGATGCTTCCGCGATCAGCGTAGGCCGCGACTCGGCGCGCAGCAGGCGGTTTTCCGCTTCGAGACGCGACGCCTGCCGCAACGCGTTTCGCAAATCAATCTGCGTGCGCAGAATCGTCAGCAGCCGCGCGTTGTCCCACGGCTTTTGGATAAAATCGCGCGCGCCGCGCCGCATGGCTTCGACCGCAACTTCGACGCTGCCCCACGCCGTCATGACCACCACGGGCAGAGTCGAATCCAGCGCCTGGATGCGCGACAACAAATCGAGGCCTTCTTGCCCCGAGGTCGTGTCACGCGCGTAGTTCAGATCGATGAGCACGGCGTCGAACTCGCGGCCTTCGATGGCCGCGAGCGCTTCCGCAGGGGAAGCGGCGGCCTGCGTTTCGTAGTTTTCCCGCTTGAGCAGCAGGCGCAATGCGTCGCGGATATCCGCCTGATCGTCGGCCACTAGGACGCGATAGGGATGAATCGTAGGGTTTTTCATTCGTCTCGGAAGATAATCTCAACTCAAAACCGTGATGTATTTAAGGCACAAGTTAAATACAGGAAAAATCGGTTTGTATTTAACTCCCCGGTTAAACACGATCCTGTTTTCGGCCAAAACCGGCTTGTATTTAACCTGTCAGTTAAATACAACGCTATTTTTCGGCCCGTATTTAACCTGTCGGTTAAATACGAAGCGGTTTCAATACCGGTCATCGCAAGGCGAATTCCCAGAATGGAACAGCCCAAAATGGGAAAGCTCGCCCTTCGATCTCAGCCAACACGAGCTGCGGTACTGGTTTCGCTGACCACCCAGCCGTCCTTAAGTTGCACAATCCGTTGACCATAGGCGGCATTTTTCTCGGAATGCGTCACCTGGATGATGCTTGTGCCGCCTTCATTCAGCTTCCGGAACAGCTCCATAATCTCTTCGCCTTGCGCGGAATGGAGGTTGCCGGTCGGTTCGTCGGCCAGGATCACTTTGGGGTTCTGGATGACGGCACGGGCGACGCCCACGAGCTGCTGCTGTCCGCCGGAGAGCTGGTTGGGGAAGAGGTCCTTCTTGCCGACGATGTTGAAGCGGTCGAGGATGTCGCAGACGAGGCTAACTCGTTCTTTATGAGGCACATTCTTGTAAGAGAGGGGTATTTCCAGGTTCTCGTAGACGGTCAAGTTGTCGATGAGGTGGTAGCTCTGAAAGACAAAGCCGATGTTGGCTTTATGCAACTCGTTGCGTTTCTTGACGTTTAAGCGGTGGACTGGTTCGCCGTTGAAGTAGTATTCGCCGGTCCATGCGCCATCGAGCATTCCGATGATGCTCAGGAGCGTGGACTTGCCTGCTCCGGACGGGCCCATGAAGGTGACGAACTCGCCTGGCATGATCTCCAGGGCGACGCGGCGCAATACATAAAACTTGCTGCCGCCCGCTTCATAAACTTTCTCGAGATTTCGAAACTGAATCAGTGGTTCCACTCTCGCTCCTTGGGCATTAATAGGATAACGCCCGAATTCTCATTCCGTTTCGAGACTATCACACTTAAATCCGGAAGGCGCTGTGGCGCCGAGGGTCAGCTAAGCCTCGAAAACTTGGGGACATATCGGACTGGCGGGGGCGCAAGCGCCGGGGCCGGTTTTCACTCGTACCGCAGCGCGGCGAGCGGGTCCATGCGCACGGCGCGCCGAGCGGGGAGATAGCAGGCGAGGGTCGCGACCAAGGCCAGAAGCAAAGGCAGCCCCAGAAAGACAAATGGGTCGGTGACCTTGACGCCGAAGAGGAGGCTCGAAAGGGCGTAGGCCAACCCAAAAGCCAGAGGCAAACCGATCGCCATGCCGACGATCGTCAGATACATGCCGTTGCCCAAGATAAGCCGTTGAACGTCTCTAGACGTGGCGCCCATGGCCATGCGAACGCCGATTTCGTGCATGCGCTCGCCGACGGAATATGACATGACGCCGTAAATGCCGACGGACGCGAGTACCAACGCGATGAGGCCGAGAATCGCCATCATGGCCGCGACATAGGCAATGCCCACAATCGAATTCATGATGAGTTTGTCAAATGGCATCACTTCGGAAAGCGGAAGATTGGGATCAACCGCGGCGATTTCGCTCCGTACGGCGGAGACGAAACTCATGGGATCGCCGTCCGTGCGCAAAACCAGAGTGGCGCGGTAGGGCGGCGATTGGCGGAAGGTGCGGTAGATAGTGGGCAATTCGTGCTTGTCGATCCAACTGTAGTGGACATCGTCAACGATTCCCACGATTGTCAGCCAGGCTCCCTCGTCATCGGCTTTGCCAATCTTGATCTTTTCTCCCAGAGGATTCTTCCCGGGAAAGTAGCGCGAGGCGAGCGTGCGGCTGATCACGGCTGCCGGAAGACTGTCCGCGCCATCGGCATCGGTCAGTTCACGGCCATCGCGCAGGCCGATATTCATCAATCGAAAATAACTTGGGCTGACCGTTTCGACGATCGAAGTGAGGCTCTCGCCGCGCTCGGCAGGTGCGTGACCCGCAATCGCGAAGTTACGCAAATCCGTGCCACCGCCATCCGCATAAGGCAGGTAGGAAGCGAGCGCAGCGGATTGAACGCGCGGGAGCGCAGAGAGCCGGCGCAAAACCTGATCGTGGAACGCCTCGCGCCCTGGTTGCTTCTCGTATTGTGCTTCGGGCAAACCAAAAACAAGAGTCAGCACTGATTCCGGACGGTAGTTTTCATGCACGGTGATCAGCGCACGGAAACCCTTCACAAGGAGGCCGGCGCCGACCAGGAGAATAAGGGCGAGCGCAATCTCAGCGATAACGAGGACGCTGCGCAAACGGTGCCGCGACGGACCAGTGCTTGCGCCGCGGCCGCTTTCTTTCAACGTCTCACTGATGTTTGTCTGCGAATGCAGCCAGGATGGAGCGATACCGGAGACGATGCCGCTGACAATGGCAATGCCCAAGGTGAAGAGGAACGCGTTGGCATCAAGGCTGATGGTTTTCCACCCGGCGATGAATCTGGCCACCTCGGGAGGCATGTGATTCACGATCAGGAAGACCCACCACTCGGCGATAAGCAAGCCCAGAACCGCGCCACCGAGGGACAGCAACACACTCTCCGTAAGCAGTTGGCGAATGATACGGCTCCGGCTCGCACCCATGGCAGTGCGCACTGCCAGTTCCTTGTGGCGGCCGGTCACGCGCGCGAATTGCACGTTGGCCACATCGGCGCAAGCGATGAGCAAAACGAAACCGACGGCGCCCAGCAGCAGGAACGTGAATTGCCGGGTGAGGTCGTCCGTCGCGAAATGGGGAAGCGTCATCACGCGAAGATTCCAGCCCTTGTACGCGTCGGGATACATCTCGGCCTGATGCGCTCTTAGCGTGCGGATTTCCGCCACCGCTTGCTCAATGGAAACCCCGGTTTTCAGTCGCGCGAGCGGCCAAACGTAGCGCACATCGCGCACCGCACGGCTCTTGGGGTTAAAGGTAAGAGGCACCCATGCTTCCGCGGCCTTTGGAAAATCAAAGCCTTTGCGCATCACGCCGACAACGACAAAAGCTTTGCCATCCACCTTCAGGATTTTGCCGAGGACGTTCGGGTCGGAGGCGTAGCGACGTTCCCACAGACCGTAGCTCAGAATGATTTCCTGGTCTTTGCCGGTTTGATCTTCTTCTGGCAGGAAAGTGCGGCCAATGCGCGCAGGTACCTCAAGCACGTCGAAGAAATTCGCGGAGACGGCAAAACCCTGAATCTTCTCAGGCTCGCGGTCTCCGGTTAGATTGATGGAATCCCAAGCGTACGCCGCCATCTGTTCAAAGGAGCGCGCCTCGCTCTTCCAATCAAAAAAAGTTGCAGGAGCGACGCCATTCAGGTCGATGTTTTGTTCCGGCCGGGCTTCCACGATAGCGGCAACCCGGTCGGCATGCTCAAAGGGAACTGGATGGAGCAAGAAGGCTTCGGCCACGCTGAACATCGCTGCATTCGCGCCGATGCCAAGCGCCAGGGCGGCAACACAAACGAGCGTGGTAAGCCTATGCTTGATGAGCATCCGCAAGCCGTAGCGGATGTCCTGCCCGAACGTTCCCATGGAGCGCCCTCTTTCCCGGACGCCCTTAAACGCTAACGCCGGCTTCTTTGGTTTCTTCGACGATGCGACCGTCGAACAAGTGAATGGAGCGTTCGGCGAAGTTCGCGTAACGCGTGTCGTGGGTCACCATGCAGACGGTGGCGCCGTTGCGGTGGAGGTCGCGGAGAAGTTCCATGACGGCTTCGCCGTTCTTGGAGTCCAAGTTACCAGTCGGCTCGTCGGCCATCAGGATGAGAGGATCGCCGACCAGAGCGCGGGCCACGGCGACACGCTGCTGTTGACCGCCGGAGAGTTGCGAAGGGTAGTGCCGCAGGCGGTGCGCCATGCCGACGCGCTCGAGCGCGTTCTGCACCTTTTGTTTGCGCTCCGCGGAGCTCGTGCCGCGATAGGTCAACGGCAGCTCGACGTTTTCGTAGACGGTGAGGTCGCCGATGAGGTTGAACGCCTGGAAGATGAAGCCGATTTCGCGGTTGCGGATGCGGGTGCGCTCGCTGATGGTGAGCTTGCCGACTGGCTGGCCGTTCAGCATGTAGCTGCCGTCGCTCGGGGAATCGAG
>Ga0209773_10000138_pt1 | contig 21373 bp, 16 predicted proteins | sample BogFormECP14_OM1_FD_188244 | JGI IMG/M metagenome (GOLD analysis project Ga0209773, IMG submission 188244) | Bog forest soil microbial communities from Calvert Island, British Columbia, Canada - ECP14_OM1 (SPAdes) (version 2) | ecosystem: Environmental > Aquatic > Freshwater > Wetlands > Bog ... | reverse complement strand
GGCGGGTCGCCGATGCCCCACATCTGGCGAATCTTCGCGTGCAGGAGTTCGGCAAATGCCTCGGCGCCTTCGAGCGCGAGCACCTGCAGGATGTGCGAGCGGAGGTAGTCGCCCTTGTTTTTCCAATCCTCGGCCAGCGCGCGGACGCCGGTGCCGATGGTCGTGACGAACATGCAGAGATAGTCGGTTCGGCCGGAGTCGCGCGCGGCGACGTAGTCGGCGAGGCACAGATGCGGCGGCTCGCTCTGGCGGCCGAAGGTGAACGACTCGAGCACGGTTTTGTTCTTGTTGTCCGGCGAATGGATCATCATGGTGCGATCGCCGTCGGACTGCGCGGGGAAAAATTTGTAAACGGCGTTGGCGGAAATGTCGGTGCGCGCGAGAATCTGCTGCGCGACTTCCTCGACGCGATCGTGAAGGTCGCGCGCCTTCGCGTCGCCGGCCTCGAACGCCTCGACGTAATTCTGAAAGCCCAGATGCTTGGAGTAGAGGCTCTTCGGATTGATGTAATCGAAGATCTCGCCGAGATCGTATTTGCGGATCACGTGAGTCTTCAGGTCGGGCGGCTGCGGAATCTCGACGTCGCGACGCACCGATGACCTGCGCGGTGCCGCGTCCGCGGGCGCATCGACGACCTTCGGCGCGGCCTCGAGCATCTTCTTCGACTGCTCGGCGAGGACGTGCGTGAGCGACTCGCGCCGCTCGAAGTCCATGATCTGATTGGCGAGATCGAGACCGTTCATCGCGTCGTTGGCGTAGGCGACGAGGCCCTGATACTCGGGCGCGATTTTCATTCTCGTGAACCGGTTCGAGAGCGCGGCGCCGCCGACGAGGATCGGACAATCGATGCCGGCGGTCTTCAAGTCCTGCGCCGTCGCGACCATCATCTGCGCCGACTTCACCAGCAGGCCTGACAGGCCGATGGCGTCGGGGCCGTGCTCGCGGAACGCCTTGATCAGTTCCTCGGGCGGAACCTTGATGCCGAGATTGACGACGCGGTAGCCGTTGTTGCTGAGAATTATCTCGACCAGGTTCTTGCCGATGTCGTGCACGTCGCCCTTGACGGTGGCGAGAATAATCTTGCCCTTGGTCGCGCTCTCGGACTTCTGCATGTGCGGCTCGAGATGCGCGACCGCGGCCTTCATCGCCTCGGCCGATTGCAGAACTTCGGCGACGATCATCTGGTTGGCGTTGAACAGGCGCCCGACTTCGTCCATGCCCTTCATCAACGGGCCGTTGATGATTTCGAGCGGGCCGCGGGCGGTCAGCGCCTCGTTGAGGTCATCGACGAGGCCGTCCTTGGAACCCTCGAGGATGTAGCGGGCCAGCCGATCGTCGAGCGGCATCGACTTGCGATCCTCGGCGGTGACGGCGCTTTTGCGCGCGCGGAAGTATGCGGCGAAGGCGGCGATCGGATCGTCGCCGCGCCACCAGATCAAATCCTCGGCGAGCTTGCGTTCCTCTTCGGGAATCGAAGGATAACGGTGCAGCTTTTCGGAATTGACGATCGCGAGATCGAGCCCGGCTTGCACGCAGTGATAGAGCATCACGGCGTTCAGCACTTCGCGGCCGGCCTCGGGCAGTCCGAACGAGACGTTCGAGATGCCGAGGATGGTTTTGCAACTCGGCAGCGCTTCCTTGATCAGCCGAATGCCTTCGATCGTTTCAATGCCGGAGCCGATATAGTTTTTGTCGCCGGTGCCGACCGGGAAAACGAGCGGATCGAAGATGATGTCTTCGGGCTCGACGCCGTATTTTTCGGTGAGCAGCTTGAACGAGCGCTGCGCGACCTGCAGTTTGCGCTGACGGGTGACGGCCTGCGCCTGCTGCTTGTCGTCGTCGATGCATCCGACGACGAGGGCGGCGCCGAAGCGTCGCGAGAGCGGCACGACTTTCTGGAATCGATCCTCGCCGTCTTCGAGGTTGATCGAATTGATCAGCGACTTGCCCGGCGTTCGCTTCAGCGATTCTTCGATCACGCGGTGATCGGTCGAATCGATCATCAGCGGTACTTTTACTTTCTTGACTTCGATTTCGAGAAAGCGCGTGACGTCGCTCATCTCGTCGCGATCGGGGTCCTGCAGGCAGACGTCGAGGATGTGCGCGCCGCGGCGCACCTGCACGCGGCCGACTTCGGAAGCTTCCTCGACCTTGCCTTCCGCGATCAGCCGCTTGAACTTGCGGCTGCCGAGCACGTTGGTCCGCTCGCCGACGATCACGGGGCGTGTGTCGTTGTCGATGACGAGAGTCTCGATGCCGGAGACGACCGAGCGCCTGACGCTCGAGCGTTGTCGCGGACGCTTGCCCGCGACGGCATCAACCAGCAGGCGAATGTGCTCGGGCGTGGTGCCGCAGCATCCGCCGACCAGATTGACCCATCCGTTTTCGGCGAAGCGCGCGATTTTCCCGGCGAGCATTGCGGGCGTTTCGTTGTAATGGCCCTCTTCGTCGGGCAGGCCGGCATTGGGCACGCACGCGACGAAAAATTTCGAGATGTCGGAGAGCGTGCGCAGGTGATCGGTCATGAAGTCGGGACCGGTCGCGCAGTTAAGGCCCATCCAGAGCAGGTCGCGATGCGCGAGCGACGTGTAGAAGGCCTCGATGTCCTGGCCGCTCAGCAGAGTGCCCATCGTTTCGATAGTGCCCGACACGCAGACCGCGGGCGCGACGCCGAGTTTCGCGATCGCGTTCTCGATTGCGACGAGGCCGGCTTTGCAGTTGAGCGTGTCGTTAACGGTTTCGAGCAGCAGAATATCCGCGCCGCCTTCGATCAAGCCTTCGGCCTGCACCTGGTAGCCGTCGCGCATTTGATCGAAGGTGACGCCGCCGGTGACCGAGATGCTCTTGGTCGTCGGGCCCATCGAGCCGGCGACGAAGCGCGGCTTGTCGGCGGTGCTGAACTTGGCAGCTTGCTCCCGCGCGAGCGTCGCAGCGAGACGGTTGATCTCGCGCGTGTCTGGCTCGAGCGCATACTCGGCGAGCACGATGGGACTGGCCTGGAAGCTCGCCGTTTCGATTATGTCGGCGCCGACTTCGAGAAAGCCGTCGTGCATGCGGCGAATCAGGTCCGGCCGGGTGCGCACGACGTTCTCATTGCACCCTTCGTAGCGGGCGCCGCCGTAGTCGGCCGCGCTGAGATTTTCGCCGAGCACGAAAGTGCCGAATGCGCCGTCCAGAACGAGAATTCGTTCGGCGAGCAACTCCTTGAGGAGCTTGATCCTGTGCGCATCGGTGGTCATTGTTGGGTGCCCGATTTGATGCGGGCGGTAACCAGTTAAGTTATCCTAGCGATGCAAACCGCGCAATTTTACGGAATTCGAGTGCGCGTGCGCTTCCTTCAATGAGCAGCAACTCTCAATCCCAAGCGCCCGGACGGCTCGTACTGGTCACGGGCGGCGCGGGCTTTATCGGGTCGCACCTGGTGGACGCGCTCGTCGCGGCAGGATTTCGCGTGCGTGTAATCGACAACTTTGCCACCGGGCGGCGCGAGTATGTAAATGCCGCTGCCGAGCTGATCGAGGGCGATATCCGCGATGCGTCGTCGATTGCCGATGCGTTCGACGGCGTCGATACGGTGTTCCACGTCGCGGCGCTGCCGCGGATTCCGCTCTCGATTGCCAAGCCGGTCGAGACGCACATGACCAACGTGGTCGGGACGCTCAACGTGCTGATCGCGGCGCGCGACCGCAAGGTGCGGCGCGTCGTGTATTCGGGATCGTCGTCGGTGTACGGCGAGCAGGCGTCGCTGCCGCTGATCGAGACGATGACGGCGAATCCGCTCAACCCGTATGCGCTGCAAAAGTACGTCAGCGAGCAGTACGCGCGGATGTTCCATCGGTTGTTCGCGATGCAGACGATTACGTTGCGCTACTTCGGCGTGTACGGGCCGCGGATGCCGCAGGAGGGATCGTATGTGCTGGCGATCGCGGCGTTCCTGCGGGCGCAGCGCGAGGGGCGGCCGCTCGAGATTCACGGCGACGGCGAGCAGACGCGGGATTTCACGCACGTCAGCGACGTGGTGTCGGCGAACATGCTCGCGATGGACTGCGAGATCGCCGATGGGCGCGCGCTGAATATCGGGCGCGGCGAGAACGTGAGCGTGAACCGGGTCGCTGCGATGATTGGTGGACCGACGGTGCATCGCGAGGCGCGTGCGGGCGACATGCGCGATACGTTGGCGGATCGGAGGGAGGCAGAGCGCGTGCTCGGATGGCGTCCGCGGGTGTCGATTGAAGAGGGAATCGCGGATTTGTTGAGGGGGTAGCGGCTCATACCATAGGTTGTGGTTTAGACCGGAGGGTGCCTCTATCGGCCGTCATATCTCACGTCGATGTCGTGGTTCGCAATATAGTCAACGGCTGGCGGTCCGAATGCTTTAAACGACTGGTCGTTTGTACGCAGGTATTTTGGAGTCTGATAGCACTGATTCAGATTCATCCAGGCGCCGCCTTCGCTACGACGGCTCTCGTTATTGTCGATCAGAAACACAATCAGATGATCGTAGCTTCTGACAGTCTGCTCGTTACTAATCTGACCCCCAATGGCGATCGGTTTCGGACCTCGCAAACCTGCAAAATCTTTGCGGAGCCAAATTGCATCTTCTCCGTAGCTGGGTACGTGTCGGATCAGTCTGTGAACTTTGACCTCAACAGACTTGCTATTCAGGCCTGCCAAGAAGCAGGAACCTTGACGGAAAAGGCGAACGCGTTTGATAAACTCGCGGTCAAATCTATCTCCGAATACATTCAACATATCCGTGAGACTGCGCCTCAATCTTACGAAGATATGAAACAACACGGTATTGCGAGTGTCATCTTCCTCGGTAGGGAGAATGCTCATTTCGCGATTTGTCTTCGCGATTTTACCGTCCGCAAAGATGCCGTCAGCCTACGCTGGACCAATGCTGATGACGCAATTGCGGGCCTCACTCCGTTCGTTGCCATAGGGACTACCGACGCGATCAGGAGTTTCAGGAAGAGCCATAAGAATTGGGCGGGCCGTGAGACTGTTTCTTGGGCGCGGTTCTTTATTCAGTTGGAAATTGACGCGCATCCTGACGAGGTAGGTCTGCCTATCTCCATTTTGAAAGCTACGCCGAAAAGCGGAGAACCCGACGAACTCGAAACTAAATGGATTGATACCGGCGCGTGCTTGCCCAATTATCAGCATTGAGCAAAAAATCCAACTGAGACACCACCCACAGATTGAGGTTTAGAGCGGAGGGTGTCGCTATCGGTGGAGGCGGAATCTCAGGTCGCGCGTGGGACGCGCGAATAAGGACCCTCACCTTCATCCTCTCCCTGACAGGGAGAGGAGACAGAAAAAGGCCGATCGGGGAATTCCGATCGGCCTTTTGTGTTGATGCGGGTTTTGATGGTGCGGGTTATTCGAACATCAGCACTGTGCGCGCGACTTCGCCGGCTTTCATTGCGCGGAATGCTTCGTTGACGTCCTCGAGCTTGCCGCGACGCGTGATCATGTCGTCGAGGTCGAGGCGGCCCTGCTGATAGAGCTCGATAATGCGCGGCATGTCGATGCGGAAACGGTTCGAGCCCATGAAGCATCCCTGGATGCGCTTCTCGTACAGCAGCGAAAAGCCGTCGATGTCGACTTTCTGGCCGATGGGGACCATCCCGACGATGGTGGCGAGGCCGCCATTGGTGAGCGATTGGTAGGCTTGCTCGGCCGCAACCTTGAGGCCGATCGCTTCGAAGGCATACTCGACGCCGTCACCGGTGAGCGTGCGAATCTGGGCGACCGGATCGCCCTTGGACGCATCGACGGCGTGAGTGGCGCCGAGCTTCTTCGCGAGCTCGAGCTTGGCGGGAAACTTGTCGACTGCGATGATCATGCGGGCACCTGCGATGCGTGCGCCCTGGATGATCGCGAGGCCAACGCCGCCGGCGCCGAAGACGGCGACGGTCGAGCCGGGCGCGACTTTGGCGGTGTTGAGCGCGGCGCCGACGCCGGTCATGACGCCGCATCCGATGAGCGCGGCGCGATCGAGCGGCACGTCGTTGGCAATTTTCACCAGCGCGTTTTCGTGCAGCAGCATTTTTTCGGCGTAGCCCGACAAGTCGGCAAACTGATTGACCATCTTGCCGTTTTGCGAGAGGCGCGGCTTGTCGCCGGCTCCGCGTTGGGTGGCGGCCTTGTTCGAGCACAGATTCGGGTGACCCGACATGCAGTCCTCGCAGTAGCCGCAAAATACCGACAAGCATGCGATCACGTGATCGCCGGGCTTGAGGTAGGAAACCTGCGAGCCGACTTTTTCGACGACGCCGGCGGCCTCGTGGCCGAGCACGGCGGGCGTTGGCCACATGTAGAGGCCGTCGACGAAATGGAGATCGCTGTGGCACACGCCGCTGGCGACGGTGCGCACGATAACTTCGCGCTCTTTGGGCTCGTCGATTTCGACTTGCTCGATGGTGAGTGGCTGACCGGGACCGTGGAAGACAGCAGCTTTCATTTTGATTGGCTCCTTTTTAATGAACGGCGATCAGTTGAACATCAGGACGGTGCGCGCGACTTCGCCCGCTTTCATCGCGCGGAACGCCTCATTGACGTCCTCGAGCTTGCCGCGGCGGCTGATCATATCGTCGAGGTTGAGGCGGCCCTGCAGGTAGAAGTCGATGTACTTGGGCATGTCGATGCGGAATCGATTCGAGCCCATGTTGGAGCCTTGCAGTTTGCGCTCGGTCAGGAACATGTAGCCGTCGAGCTCGACCTTCTGGCCGACGGGAATCATGCCGATGACGGTCGCGGTGCCGCCGGGTTTGATCGCGAGGAACGCCTGCTCGGCGACTTTCTTGAGGCCGATCGCTTCGAAGGAGTAGTCGACGCCGGCGCCGCCGGTCATCTTGCGGATTTCATCGACGGGATCGCTGCTCGAGGCGTCGACGGTGTCGGTCGCGCCGAGCCGTTTCGCCATCGCGAGCTTGCCCTCGAACATGTCGATCGCGATTATCTTGCGGGCTCCGGCAATCCGCGCACCCTGAATCGCCGCGAGTCCGACGCCGCCCGCGCCGAAGACCGCGACCGTCGAGCCGGGCTCTATCTTGGCCGTATTGAGCACGGCGCCGACGCCGGTGGTGACGCCGCATCCGATGAGCGCGGCGCGATCGAGCGGCAGGTCCTCGCGAATCTTCACCACTGCGTTCTCGTGCAGCAGCATCTTCTCGCAGTAAGACGAGATGTCGAGGAACTGGTTGACGGGCTGGCCCTTTTGCGAGATGCGGGGCTTGTCGCCGGGTTTGCGCTGGGTGGCTTCCTTGTTCGAGCAGAGATTGGGATGGCCCGACATGCATCGCTCGCAGGTGCCGCAGAACACGGACAGGCAGCAGATTACGTGATCGCCGGGCTTCACGTAGGTCACCTGCTTGCCGACTTCCTCGACGATGCCGGCGGCTTCGTGGCCGAGCACGGCGGGCGCGGCGTAGGGGTAGAGGCCGTCGACGAAATGGAGATCGCTGTGGCATACGCCGCTGGCGACGGTTTTGATCAGGACTTCGCGGTCCTGGGGCTTGTCGAGCTCGACGTCCTCGATACTGAGGGGCATGTTGGGCCCGTGGAAAACTGCGGCTTTCATCCTGAGTGCTCCTTGAGTGTGGCGATAATGTTGGGCGCACGCGCGAGCGATAACCTGCGCCGCGCGAGCGCCTGGACAATCACCTTTACTACCACACTGACGGCGCATTTCCAGTGCGGAGCAAGGGGCCTCCGGCTAGGTGTGCGCGCTGAAGCAGATGGTCTCGTTGCGGAGGCGCACGACGCCGTCGGCCGTCGCGTAGCCGCGCGCGGACGCGACGATCGCATCGCGCACTCCGCGGGAAACCTCGGCGGGCAGTTTGGAGAGCGTCGCGCGAGTGCCGCCGATTTGGCCGCGGAAGTCTGCGAATGCGTCGGGCGAGGGGAACTCGAAGGTGACGATTAGCCGTTCGATTGCGATGTCGCGAAAGGCTGCCGCCGTCAGTGCGCGTTCGAGGATCGAGGTGTCGGCAAGTTTAGTCGGGTCGGGCGCGTTCGGCGGCGGCACGATGCCGGTAATTTGCCGAATCGCGTCGCGCGCGAGGCCGCACATCGGCGCCTTGTCGGCGAACGACCATACCGCAGTCGCGAAGTGGCCGCCGGGCTTGAGCGCGCGATGGATTCCGCGGAGGACGCCGTCGAGGTCCGGCATGAACATGAGACCCCAGCGGCAGACGACGGCGTCGAACGAGTGCGGGTCGAGCTTGAGCGACTCGGCGTCGGACTCGACCAGCTCGACGTTGTTCAAGTGCGCCGCGTCGATTCGCTCGCGCGCTATCGCGAGCATCCCGGGCGACATGTCCACGGCGACGACGCGTCCCGACGGGCCGACGGCGCGGGCGGCAGTCAGTGCAGGCTCGCCGCTGCCGGTCGCGATATCGAGCACGCGATTGCCGGCGCGCAATCCTGCGAGCTCGACCAGCCGGTCGTTGACCGTCTGCGCGGCGCGCTCGAAGGTCGGCCACCATCGCTTCCAGCCCTCGGCGCTCTCGTCCCACGCGGCTTTCTGCTGGCCCTTTATTTTCAAATCTTCGGGGTTCTGATCGCTCATGATAATTACCTTCGCAGCACGGTTACGCCGCGCAGCCGCGCGACCACGTTTGGATAGTCTCTTTTATATGACGGCCCGGCGCCGGGCTCGAGGTTCTGATCGCCGAGAATCAACACGGCAACCGGCCGCGCCGACGGATCATAACGCACGGCACGAAGCGGCTGGCCGGGAGGAAGATAGTACCGGATCAATTCGATAGCGTAGGACGGGACGATAGTCATGACCTCGCCCGGTTTGAGCGCGTCGGAGGCGGCAGTAATCGCTTCGCGAAATTGCGCGTCGTGCGCTTTGCGATCGTACGCAACGAGATGACCGAGCGAGAATGTGACGGCGAGCACGAGCGCGCCGGCGCGGATGAGATCGCCGGGCAATTCGAATATTCCCAACGCGATCAGTATGAAATAGGGGACGAAGCTCGACAGCGCGTAACGCTCGACGAATACCGGCGCAATCGTGTACGACGCGACGAGCATCAGCAAAGGCGGCGCCCACATCCACAGCAGCGCGAAGCCGACAGCGTCGTGCGCGCCGCGGCGCCATCCGCGGTACGCGCCCCAAAGCGCGAGAGCCGCGAGGATCGGGAACGCGAAGCTGCCGGTCGCCTTGTTGAAGAACGCGAACGGCGCGGCCAGGCCCGGCAGCTTGCGCCATCCGCGCGCGACGCCGGTGGCGGTGGTCGGCACGCGCAACGGCGAAAGAAGTTTCGGCACCAGGATTAATCCGCCGACGGCGAGCGCGGCCGCGAGCGCCCATGCGCGGCGCGCGGTCGCGTTCTCGAGTCTCCATCCCGCGCGCGCGAGGACGTACAGCAGCCACAAGCCCTCGACCGCGGGGACGGCCACGGCGGCGTAGTTGGTCGCTATCACGATTGCGGTCAGAACTACGACCAGCGCGTAATTCTCGCGGCCACCGCTGCGCAGCGTGCGGAGGAAGATCGCGACCTGCGCGAGAATCAGGGCGAGCAGCATCGGATACATCCGCGCTTCGCGCGAGTACTTGATGGTGACGAGGTTCACGGCGAAGACAATCGCGGCGAGTCCGGCGATTGATGCGATGTCGTCGATGGCGAGGACGGATTCATTTTCGGATTCGGGCGCGGGCGCGAACAATTCGCAGACGACGATATAAACCAGCGCGATCGTCAGCACGCCGAACGCCGCCGACAGCGCGCGCATTGCAGTCGGGCTCGTCCCGAAGAGCGCTATCCATCCGTGCAATGTCAGGTCGTATATCGGCAGTTCGCCGGGATTGAGCGCGTAGTGGCGCGCGCTCACTTCGGCGACGCTCGGCGCCGATGCGGCCGCCCATGAGGTAGCCTCGTCGGGTGAGATTTCGAGCGCGCCAAGGTTAGCGAAGCGCAAAACGGTGCCTGCGGCGAGAGCGACGATCAACAGGGCGAGATTTATCGCACGGGCGGAAAAGATCGAGCGGGAGGTTATTCGATCATGCGGACGATCGCGCTCGTCCGCTTTGGATGCGGCCGTGGTCAGAGCCCCTTCCTTAGCTGCGGCGCGGCGCGAAAGCCTATCGTGCGCGCCGCCGGGATGATCATTGGCGCGTTGGTGCGGGGATTGAAGCCCGCCCGAGCCTTGCGCCGACGAACGGAAAAAGTGCCGAAGCCGGGCACCCAGAAGCGCTTGTCCTTGCGAATCGAGCGCGCGATTTGATCGAATGCGAGGTCCACGATGGTGGCGACCACCTTCTTGGGCTGATCGGTGGATTTGGCGATCGAATCAATCAGTTCCGCTTTGGTCATCGACGGAGACCTCCAGCGATTTCTATAGCCGAAGTGCGCTCGGAGCCATAGCAGGTTTGGGCTCGATCTGGTTGCGATCGATCCAGCCGTCGATCGCCGCCAGCGCTCGCGCCGCCATCTCGACTTTTTTTTGACGGCCACGCGCGCGGATCTTCAGGTCGGGCATCAGGCCGTAGTTCGCGTTCATCGGCTGGAAATCGCGGCGCGTCGAATCGGTGATGTAGGCGACCAGCGAGCCGATTGCGGTCTCGGACGGTGGCACGAGCAACTCGCGATGCATCACGAGATTGGCGGCGTTGATTCCGGCGAGCAACCCTGCGGCTGCCGACTCGACATAGCCTTCGACGCCGACCATCTGGCCGGCGAGGAACAAATCATTGCGTGCCCTGAGCTGAAGCGTCGGAAGAATCAGGCGCGGCGAATCGACAAAGGTGTTGCGATGGATCGAGCCGAGGCGGACGAACTCGGCTTTTTCCAGTGCGGGTATCATCCGCAGCACGCGGCGCTGTTCGGGATAGGTCATCTTGGTCTGAAAGCCGACCATGTTGTACATGCGGCCGCCCGCGTCGTCCTGTCGCAGCTGCACGACCGCGAATGGCCGCTGCCCGCTGCGTGGCTCTGAGAGCCCGACCGGGCGCATCGGGCCGAACGCGAGCGTCATCGGGCCGCGTCGCGCCATTTCCTCGATCGGCATGCATCCTTCGAAATAAACCGGCTTCTCGAACGGATGCAGATCGATTTTTTCAGCCGCGACCACGGCCGCGACGAACTCGTGGTACTGAACTTCAGTCATCGGGCAGTTGATGTAATCGTCGCCGCCCTTGCCGTAGCGCGAGGCCTTGAACGCCACGCTCATGTCGATCGAGTCGGCGGCAACGATTGGCGCGATCGCGTCGTAGAAATACAAGTTGCGCGGACCGATCAGATTATTCAGAGATTCGCCGAGTGCGGCGCTGGTGAGCGGGCCGGTCGCGAGAATGGTAAGGCCGTCGGGGATTGCAACGGCCTCGGCGCGCGCAATCTCGACCATCGGATGATTCTCGAGAGCCGCGGTGATGGCCGATGAGAAATCATTGCGATCGACCGCGAGAGCCGAACCGGCGGGCACGCGCGCGCGGTCGGCCGACGAAATCACCAGCGAGCCGAGCCGGCGCATCTCTTCCTTGAGCACGCCGACTGCAGTGTCCATCGAATCGTTGCGCAGCGAATTCGAGCAGACGAGCTCGGCGAAGTTCGCCGTTTGATGGGCCTCGGTCATTTTGACCGGCCGCATCTCGACGAGGCGCACGGCGATGCCTCTGCGCGCGAGCTGCCACGCAGCCTCGCTGCCCGCGAGCCCCGCTCCGACGACGGTTACCTGGCTTTCACTCATGGCGTATATGAAGCGAAGCGTGATCGTGGCGGTTTTCGGCGGTCGTGTAAACCGTTGAACCAGCGCGATTCGGTTGTACAAATATTTTGAGAGTAGTGTCGATCCGGCGTGCGGCTATTCGACTAGTAAGCGAGAAGCAAATCGCGCAACAAAAGGAGATTGCAATGGAATACCTGCTTTTGATCTACAACAGCGAGGCGGACGGCAAGAAAATGAGCGCCGCCGAACAGACCGAGATTTTCCAGGGTTACATGGCCTTCACGCAGGACATTACGAAGAGCGGCAAGAACAAGGGCGGCAACGCGCTCGAGGGGATTTCGACGGCCACGACCGTTCGCGTGCGCAACGGCAAGACGACGGTTACTGACGGGCCGTTCGCCGAGACCAAAGAGCAGCTCGGCGGATACTACCTGGTCGAAGCAAAGGATCTCGACGAGGCGATTTCGATTGCCGCGAGAATTCCCGGCGCGAAGAACGGCTCGATCGAAGTTCGGCCGGTCAGAGTGTTCAATATGTGAAGAGTCTCGGAAATTTCTGCGGTAGCGGGATGCAAGGCGGGCGGCTAGCCTGCCATCGGACGGGTTTGCCGATGGACAACACAGCCGCCGGAATCGAGCGCTTCTATCGCGACGAGTTCGGGCGAATACTCGCGACGCTGATTCGCGTGCTGGGCGACTTCGACCTCGCGGAAGATGCGGCGCAGGATGCGTTCGCGAGCGCGGTGGAACAATGGCGCCGCGACGGACTGCCGGACAATCCGCGCGCGTGGATTATCGGCGTCGCGCGTCACAAGGCGATCGATCGAATCCGAAAACAGGGAAGGTTCAACGATCGCCGCGAGGAGCTGATTCGCATGGCCGAGAGCGGTGACGACGAACCCGAGCCCGACGCCGGCGCGTTGCCCGACGAGCGTCTGCGGCTGATCTTCACCTGTTGCCATCCTGCGCTGGCCGACGAGGCCCGCGTCGCGCTCTCGCTGCGCACGCTGTGCGGGCTCACGACCGAGGAAATCGCGCGCGCGTTCCTGACGGCGCCGGCAACGATGGCGCAGCGGCTGGTGCGGGCCAAGCGCAAGATTCGCGCGGCGCGAATCCCGTACGAGGTGCCGTCGGCGGAATTGATCGCAGAGCGGCTGGACGCGGTGATGGCGGTTATTTACCTGGTGTTCAACGAGGGCTATGCGGCGAGCTCCGGCGAACGCCTGCTGCGCACCGACCTCTGCGCTGAAGCGATTCGGCTGGCGCGGATCCTGGCCGCGCTGATGCCGGGCGAGGCCGAGCCGGCGGGATTGCTCGCGCTGATGCTGCTGCATGACGCGCGGCGCGATGCGCGGATCGACGTGCGCGGCGAAATCGTGCTGCTCGAGGAGCAGGATCGCACGCGCTGGGATCGCGCGCAGATCGCCGAAGGGCTGGCGCACTCGGAGGCCGCGATTCACGCCAATGCAAATGGACCCTACGCGATTCAGTCGGCGATTGCGGCGGCTCACTCGCGCGCCGAACGCGCAGATACGACGGACTGGCGCGCGATCGCGGCGCTCTACGCACAACTGGCATCGATTCGTCCGTCACCGGTGATCGAGCTGAATCGAGCGGTCGCGGTCGCGATGGCCGATGGTCCCGCGGCGGGCCTCGAATTGGTCCACGAGATCGCGGCCAGCGGCGAGCTGCGCGACTACTACCTGATGTGGTCGGCGCGGGCGGATTTGCTGCGAAGGCTGGGACGATGGAGTGAGGCGGCGGAATCGTATCGCGCGGCGCTGTCGCGAGTGGGCAGCGCACCCGAGCGGAGATTTATTCGGCGGCGGCTCGAGGAGATGTCGGCGAAGATGAAGCATTCATCGTCTTGACCGCCGGCCAGTAAGGACTCTTGGCGAGTTGCGCGCGGAAGTCGCGCGCGAAGACGTCCTTGCCGTTCACCTTCGACGGCCATGCCGTGTCGAGAAACTTCCAGGCCTCGGCGTCGTGGCCGCCATAGATCAGATCGAGCATCGTCGACCACAGATCGGGCGAGACTTCAGCGTGAGGCCAGGTGCCGCCCTTCGCGCTCGGCGCGTAATTTCTGACGGCTGCAGCGCGCGTGTCGAGGTCCTGCGCATCGGGAGCTTGCGTGCGCATCAGGTCGGGCGCGATGCGATAGGCGCCGTTGCTGAAGCGCAGCAGGACTTTGGGCGCGGGCGAATCGGCGAAGTCGGTGTGCCAGTTGGCGAAGTTCCAGTCATGAATCTGAACCGCCAGCGCCATCGATTGCGATCTCTTGTCCGGAGGAATGAAGTGCGGGCCCGAGTCGCTGAACTCCGCGTCGATGGTGCCGAGTTTTTTGAAGGTCGGTCCGATCTCGAAGATATGCAGGGTCAGGCAGCAATTCGCGTAGCCGCTCCATTCCGAGACAACCAGGTCGGGCTTGCCGTCGCCGGTCACGTCCATCCCCATCTTTACCAGCGGCGCATCGGGATCTTCCTTGTACATCGTGCCGATGAAAAATTTCTCGCCCTTGTTCTTGGCGCGCTGCACGTAGACTTGCTTGTCGTCTTTGAGAATCTCGAAGTAGGCGTCGCTGCCGTCATTCGCCTTCGCATCGAAATAGACGCGCGCCACGTAGGGCTTGAAGGTCTCTTCCTGATGGGGAGTTATATATGGCGGCGCGCCGGCGGCCGAATTGGCTCGGGGCGCGAAGCCAGCTATCAGCGCGGCGATGAGAGTCAGGGCACGTGCGACGCTCCCGATGGATCGGCTTGAGTCAGTCACAGCGAGACGGCAACGCTTAAGCGGGAGGCGTCGAGGAGGCCGGCGCCGAGTCGGGCAGCACGGCGACAGGAGCGGGAGCCTTGTAGCCGCACTCCTTGTTGGCGCATTGCCAGGTGATGCCGGTGCGCTTCAAATCCTTCTCGACCATGTAGTTCGCGCCGCACGAAGGGCATGGCTGCAGCACGACCTTGTTCCATGCGGCGAACTTGCACTTCGGGTAGCGGCCGCAGCCGAAGAAAATTTTCCCGCGGCGGCTGCGACGCTCGAGGATCTCGCCTTCCTTGCATTCCGGGCACGCGACTCCGGTCTTGACCGGGTCGGATTGCAGGCGCTTGATGCCGTCGCAATCCGGGTAGCCCGAGCATCCGAGGAATTCGCCGAAGCGCGAGCGGCGTTTGACCATCGGCTTGCCGCACTTTTCGCAGACCTCGTCAGTGGGCGCAGGCGCCGAAGGCTTCAGCGAGACGACGCCTTGTTCGTCGCGCGCGATTTCGCCGGTGTTGGTGCATTTGGGATAGTTCGAGCAGGCGAGAAACTCGCCGTTGCGGCCCCATTTGATCACCATGTCGCCGCCGTCGAGCTCGCACTTGAGACCGGTGGGCAGGCCCTTGTGCTTGACCTCGGGCATTTTCTTTTTCGCGTCGGCGAGGTCCTTCGCGAACGGGCCGTAGAAGCGCTTCATCGTCTTGACCCAGTTCTCGGTACCCTCTTCGACCTTGTCGAGGTCCTCTTCGAACTGCGCCGTGAAGCTGGATTCCAGAATGTCGGGGAACGCCTTGACCAGCATGTCGTTGACGACGCGCCCGAGCGACGTCGGCCGCATCCGCTTGCTCTCGTCCTCTTCGACGTACTCGACGCGCAGGATGCTCGTCATGATTGCGGCGTAGGTAGAAGGACGCCCGATACCCTGCTCTTCGAGTTCCTTGATCAACGTGGCCTGCGTGTAGCGCGGCGGCGGCTGCGTGAAATGCTGTTCGGGATCGAGCCCGAGCAGGGTGAGAGTCTCGCCCTCGTTCAACAGCGGCAGCGTGCCTTCCTCGTCGTCGGCCGGCGTTTCGTCCTGACCCTCGATATACACGCGCATGAAACCGTCGAACTTCATCACCTGGCCGGTCGCACGGAAAATCGCGTCGGCCGATTGGATATCGACCGTGGTGCGGTCGTACACCGCCTGCGTCATCTGGCTCGAGACGAAGCGATTGTAGATGAGCGTGTAGAGCGCGAGTGCGTCCTTGTCGAGGTAGCGCGCGATCGACTCGGGGTCGCGCTCGACGGCGGTCGGGCGAATTGCTTCATGCGCGCCCTGCGACTGCTTGCCGGATTTATAAAAGTTCGGCTGCTCGGGAATATATTCTTTGCCGTAGCGCGCGACGATATGGTTGCGGACGGACTCGAGCGCCTGGTCCGACACGCGCGGCGAATCGGTGCGCATATAAGTGATGAGGCCGACCGCGCCCTCCTCGCCAAGCTCGACGCCCTCGTACAGCTTCTGCGCGATTTGCATCGTGCGCCGCGGCTGATAGTACAGCTTGCGCGACGCCTCCTGCTGCAGGCGCGACGTGATGAACGGCGGAGTCGGGCTTCGGCGGACTTCCTTGCGCTCGACGCTTTTTACGGTGAACGGCGCCGCTTCGACTGCTGCGATGATCTCTTTCGCGCGCGCCTCGGGCAGCTTGTACGCCTTATTGTCGATGCGGTCGTCTTTGTAACTGTAGAGCCGCGCCTTGAACGGCGGCGGATTCTTGGCTGTCAGGCGCGCGTCGAGGGTCCAGTACTCTTCGGCGCGGAAGGCCTCACGCTCGCGCTCGCGGTCGACGATTATCCTGAGCGCCACCGACTGCACCCGGCCGGCGCTGATGCCGCGCTTGACCTTGTCCCACAGCAGGGGGCTCAGCTTGTAGCCGACCAGCCGGTCGAGGACGCGGCGCGCCTGGTACGCGTCGAACAGGTTGTGATCGAGCTTCGAGGGATTGGCAACCGCCTCTTTTACGGCGGCCGACGTAATTTCATGCAACAGGACGCGGCTGACCTTGGACTTGGTCTTGCCTAGATGATCGGCGATATGCCATGCGATCGCCTCGCCCTCGCGGTCGGGGTCGCTGGCGAGATAGACGTTATCCTTGCCCTTGGCGGCGCTTTTTATCTCGCCGAGGACCTTCTCTTTGCCCTTGATTACGACGAAATCGGGCGCGAAATTGTGCTCGATATCGACCCCCAGCTTGCTCTTGGGCAGGTCCACGACATGGCCGACCGAGGGCATGACCTGGTAGTCGCTACCGAGGTAACGCTTTATGGTTTTCGCCTTTGCGGGTGATTCAACGATTACGAGATTTTTTGCCACCGTTTTAGGCGCCTCCAGTACCCGTCCCCAACCTCGCAGGTTTCGCGCCAGTGCAAATCGCGACGCGTCAGGGCTTACACCCTGCCAGACTTAAGCAAGCGAGAAAAGCTTGCCGGGATGCTGGGTGACGCGGCCTTCGAGTTCAAGTTCCAGCAGTAATCTAAGCACGGTTTGGGCATTGAGTCCTGAAGACTCGATAATCGAATCAACGTGGAGTCTCTCAGAATCTTTTAGATTACTCAAGATAGTTGTAGCACTGTCAGTTACGTCTTCCACCGTCTTGACCGCTTGAACCGTTTCCACGACTGACGAAACCTCTGCCCGAATATTAGACGTGGGCGAGATAGCAAGTGTTTCAACCGGCTCTCTCGAGATCGTGCGGGTCGGGGCAGGTCGACCGGCCATCTGCGGCGCCAGCTCCTCGATCACGTCTTCGACGCATTCGACCAGCTTCGCACCTTCCTTCAATAGACGGTTGCTGCCGCGAGTCTTGCCACTGAGGGGGCTGCCGGGAACGGCGAATACCTGGCGATCCTGCTCCAGCGCCATCCGCGCCGTGATAAGCGAGCCGCTTTTTTCGGCAGCCTCGACGATTACGACGCCCAGGCACAGCCCCGACAGGATACGGTTGCGAGTCGGGAAGTTCTCGGCCAGCGGCTGCATTCCGATTGGCAGCTCGCTGATAAGCGCGCCGCCGCCCGCGATGATGCCCTCAGCCAGCTTGCGATGTTCGGGCGGGTAGATGACGTCGACGCCGCATCCCAGCACGGCGAGCGTCTTGCCATGCGCGTCGAGTGCCCCCTGATGCGCTTCGCCGTCGATTCCTCGCGCCATCCCGCTGACGACGGTGAAGCCCTTGGCCGCGAGTTCGAGGCCGAGCCGCTGCGCCATTCGGCGACCTATATCGCTGGCGGCGCGCGCGCCGACGATCGCGATACACGTACTATCAGTCAAGGTGGCCGGGCCGCGAACGAATAGGAACGGCGGCGGGTCGGCGATCTGCCGCAGATTCGGCGGATACTCGGCGTCGGTCCATTTGACGAGTCGCGCGCCGAGGTTGGGCAGCTCGCACAGTTCTTTCTCGAGCGGCTCGAAGTCGCGAAATTCCGCGATGCTCTGCGCGGTGTTGCGCGGCACTCCGGCGGCGGCGATCTGGTCGGCGTTGAGCTGGAATATTTTTTCGGGCGCGCCGAACTTCTCGATCAGCAGCTTGCAGGTTCGCGGACCGACTCCGCGGGCGCGTCTCAATGCGAGCCAGTAAACGTCTGGTGACGGCATCGCTAATCAGCCGCGAGAATCGCGCGGCTCCCCTTCGACATAAATAGTTGTTCCCAACGACGGGGTTTCGCAACCGCGTCATTAGATCGGCGTATTCAACAGGACCGCTGCGTGGGGACAGATTTGCGGGCGTTTTATTGACCCTGCGGACAGGATGGCATAAGTTACCCGCAACCGCCTTATTTGATAGCATTAGGCACCGTCGTCTTTGGACGGCTGACGGAGGACTGAGTATTGAGCGCATCACTTGGCAGCATGGATTTCACTGGAATGTCGGCAACGGAGAAGCAGATTCTCGTTTTCAGCTTCTATCGTGACGCCGAATTACGAGGCGCCCGCCTCCTGTTCAATCTTCTGAGCCACATGAAGGACGGCGAAGCGCAGCTCAAGATGACCGCCCATCTGGCGGACGAGACGCGCCACGCATTCCTCTGGACCAAGCGAATCTCGGACCTCGGTGGCGCTCCTATCCTTATCGACGACGGCTATCAGCGGCGGCTCGGACTTCGCACCGGCGTGCCGAAGACGATTATCGATCTGCTCGCGCTGACTGTCGTGGTCGAAGAGCGCGCGCAGAGCCGCTACAACGCTCACATGGCGCTGCCCAACGTCGACCCTGAAACGATGGAAGTGTTGAAGTCGGTTACCAAGGACGAATCGTGGCATCTGTCGTGGATCGAAAAAGAGATGCACGAAATTGCCAAGGCGCAAGGCTGCGAAGAGCAGGCCGACAAGTCGCTCGAGCGCTATCGCAAGATCGACCGCGAAGTTTACGCCACCATTGCCGCCGACGAAGCCGAGCTGATGCGCGCATAGCCGGCGAGCCGCAAATCAGCGGCTCGTTGCGGGCGCACGCGCCGATTGCTTGCGCGCGATTTCGCGATCCTGACGCGCGATGACCGCCGCATGCAGCTGCGCGACAGTCTGCTCAGGCAGCACTGTCACCGGCATCCCGGTCGCGAGCGCATCGACATAGATGTGCGCGGATTTTTCGAGCAACTCCACAAAAGTGAAAGTCTTGTCGAGATCGGTGCCGACGCAGAGCGTGCCGTGATTCTGAAGGATGTAGCAATGGCATCGATTGGCCAGCTTGCGCGCGACGTTGTCGTGCAGTTCGCGCGAGCCTGACAGCGCGTAGGGCACCACGTCGATAGTGTTGCCAATCGCGAGCGTCACTTCGTCGAACAATGGCGGAATTCCTTCGTTCAGGATGCTGAGCGCGCTCGCGAAAGTTTGATGCGTATGGATGACGGCGCTGACGTCTTCGCGCACCTGGTACGCGGCGACGTGCATCGGAGTTTCGATCGACGGTTTGCGCGCGCCTTCGATTGGCGCGAGTTCGAAGTCCACCACGCAAATATCTTCGACTTTCATCACGTCGTACTGGAGGCGAGTGGGCGTAACGACGACGACGTTCTCGCCCTCGACCAGCATCGAGACGTTGCCGGCGCTGCCCGACTTCGATCCGAAGTAGCCGTCGGCGGACAGCCGCTGGCTGATCCGCAAGACGTGCTGCTTGTAATCGTCGTAGCGTCCCATGAAAAAAACGCGCCCCCGCGGTATCGCTCGAACTTTACGATACCGCGGGGGCGACTTTAGACAAACCGTTTACGAAAGCTTGATCGAGTTGACCACCTGGATTTCGGTGAAGCCCATCAGGCCCCAGGTTCCGTTCTCCACGCCGATGCCCGACCACTTCGCACCGCCGAACGGCAGATTCGGCGCGATCGCGAGATGCTGATTGACCCACGCCGAGCCGCAATCGAGCTGCGCCGCGACCTCGGCACCGCGCACGCGGTCGTTGGACCAGACCGAACCGCTCAGGCCGTAGTGGGTCGCGTTCGCGCGGCGAACGGCGTCATCGACATCCTTGTAGGGAACGATCGGCAGCGCCGGGCCGAATTGTTCTTCATCGACCAGCCGCACGCCGTCGGAAATGTTGCCGACGATCGTCGGCGCGAAAAAGTAGCCTTCCTTGCCGACGCGCGAGCCGCCGGTGACAATCTTGGCGCCGTGCTTCTTGGCGTCCTCGACCAGCTCGGTCACGCGCTCGAACTGCATCTTGTTGTTGATCGGTCCGAGCTGAGTTCCGGCCTCGAGCCCGTCGCCGACCTTGACGCCTTTCGCGATCTCGCCGAGGTTGTCGATCAGCGCGTTGTACATCTGCTCGGGCACATAGACGCGCTTGATCGCGCTGCAGATCTGGCCCGAGTTCTCGAACGCGCCCCAGAAAATCTTCGGCGCGACGACCGCGGGATCGACATCGGCCAGGATGATCGCCGCGTCGTTGCCGCCGAGCTCGAGCGTAACCCGCTTCAGATCCGGCGCCGCCGAAGCAGCGACCTTCTTGCCGGTCTCAACCGAGCCGGTGAATGAAATCTTGCGCGGCACCGGATGACTGGTCATCCACGCGCCGAGCTCGTCGCCGCCGGAGATCACGTTGAGGACTCCCGGCGGAACGATGTCTTTCAGAATCTCGCCGAGCATCAGCGTCGTGATCGGCGTGTAGGGCGAGGGCTTCAGCACGATGGTGTTGCCCGCCAGCAGGGCCGGCGCAATCTTCCACATCCCGAGCATGATGGGATAGTTCCACGGCGTGATCGCGGCGACGACGCCGAGCGGCTTGCGCTTGATTTCGATTTTGGCGTCGGCCGTGTCGCTCAGTACCTCGGCCGGCAAGTCGAGCATCGCGGTGAATGCGCACCACATCGAGGTGAGCATGATTTCCTGCGCGGCTTTGTCGAGCGGCTTGCCCTGCTCCAGCGTGAGCGTCCGCGCGAGGCCCTCGGGCGGCTGCTGCAGCGCAGCGGCGCAATCCTGCAGGACCTTGCGGCGCGCGTTGACGTCCTTGCTCCAGGCGGGGAACGCCTTCTGCGCGGCGTTCATTGCCTGATCGAGTTCAGCCTTCGAACAATCGGGAACTTCAGCGAAGACCTTTCCAGTGGCGGGATTAATCACGCCAGTGGATTTCGATCCCTTCACCGACTTGCCGTCGATGGTCATGGTGTATCCAGCGGCCATTTCTGTCTCCTTATAGAGGGAATCCGTAGGGTGTATGTAACTGAACCATTACAACGCCGTCGTACCGCGCGCAAACCGCCAGCGCGGCGACGAATCAGTTGGCGGTTTCGTCACTCAGACCCGCCACCTTCAGCGCCTTTCGCTTGGCGCCTTTAAGGTCGTAGTACCTGCGCGTGACGATTCGCTGCGCGTAAAGCCCGCCGCCGGCCTGCACGTTGGTGACAGCCTTCCATCCGCCGTATGCGTCGGCGGTCAGATCGCGAATCGCATGAAACAGCCG